>Ga0163153_10000625_pt1 | contig 61070 bp, 83 predicted proteins | sample OliLakLV19MP6IB1_FD_148629 | JGI IMG/M metagenome (GOLD analysis project Ga0163153, IMG submission 148629) | Freshwater microbial mat bacterial communities from Lake Vanda, McMurdo Dry Valleys, Antarctica - Oligotrophic Lake LV.19.MP6.IB-1 | ecosystem: Environmental > Aquatic > Freshwater >... | reverse complement strand
CTCGACCAAACTGCGGGTCAGGCAACTGGCGGACGAAAGCGATCGCGTTGTCATCGCCGCCATTGCCCGCGAACTGGGCCTCTCCAGGCCGACCGTTTACAAATATCTTCGGCCAATAAATCGCCGGTAGTTTTTACACTTTTGCTAGGCGGAACGTCCGCGATCCGCTAGCTTGCAAGAACAACTCAACTCACAAGCGGCTGTTGGACTCGCCCCGCCGTTGCTGGGCAATCTTTCGGCCGAACAGTGAAGTTCAGCTCTCGCCGTTGCGGGCGCGACTCACTCGCAAAGTTTTCACGAACTTTGCCGGTGGCTTGCGCCTGTTTCTATATTGGCTCTCCCCTCCGGCAACCACAACCGGAGGATTTCATGGACCTCGAAGCTGAACTCCAGGCCGCCCAAGACGAACTCGACGCTCTCATGGGCAAGCCCGATTGGGCGCCGGAAGAGCAAGCCCGCGCCAAAGAGTTGACGGATTTGATCGCGTCTTTGACAGATCAAATTTCCGCACAGAAGGCCAGTTCGGAAGAGGCCGAAGCCCTGCGTGCCGGCTACGCCGAAAACAAAGCCAAGCTGTCGCGGCCCAACGGTCGGCGAACATTGGGCCACGCCAGCACGGCGCTCGCGTTGGGCAATGCCAGGGAGGCGTTTGAGCAAGACCCGAAGAAGGGATTTAAAACTCCCCGCGAGTTTCTGGGCTGCGTCATCGACGCCGGCCGAGGTCGCACGCTCGATAAGCGGCTGGCATTCCTGGCCGCTGGCTCCGACGAAGCGCGTGGCAACAGCGATCCCGCCGGCGGATTCTTGGTCCCCGAGGGCTTTTCGCCGGAGCTGCTCAAGATCGATCCCGAAGATGATCCGATGGGCGGCATGACCACGAACATCCCGATGGCCAATCCCATCGTCAAGATTCCGGCACGGGTCGACACCACCCATACCACGAGTGTTACGGGCGGCTTGGTGGTCACGCGGCGCCCGGAGACGATCGCCGGCTCTTCGAGCCAGATGACGCTTTCGCAAGTCGCGTTGGAAGCCCATAGCCTGTTCGGCTTGGGCTACGCCAGCGAAGAAATCTTGACCGACTCGCCGATCAGCTTCGCGGCCCTGCTGGAAGCCGGATTCAGCGAGCAGTTCACGAGCCACTTGGTTAACGAGCGGTTCTTCGGAACTGGCATCGGCGAGTTTTTGGGCATCAACAATTCGCCGTGCTTGGTGTCCGTCGCCAAGGAAACCGGTCAAAGCGCCGCCACGATCCTTTACGAAAACGTGGTCAAGATGCGCTCGCGTGTCTGGGGCTACGGCAACGCGATCTGGCACGCGAACCACGATACCCTGCCGCAACTCATGCTGATGAACATGGCGGTTGGGACCGGCGGCGTGCCAGTGTGGCAGCCCTCGGCACGCGAAGGCGAGCCGGACATGCTGCTGGGTCGTCCGCTGAAGTTCACGGAGTACACCAAAACGCTCGGTACGAAGGGCGATCTGGTCTGCGCCAACTGGTCGCAGTATCTAGAAGGCACCTACCAGCCGCTCGACAGCGAAGAGTCGATCCACGTGCGATTTGTCAACCACGAGCGGACGTTCAAGTTCTGGTTGCGTAACGCCGGCTCGCCGTGGTGGAAGGCGGCCCTGACCCCCAAGAACTCGACGGCCACTCTGTCGCCGTTCGTCGTGCTCGATACCCGCTAATCCACGAGGCCCGGTATCGGGCCCTGACACAGGAGAATTCAAATGCCCGTTTCTGGAGTAACTGTTTCTGACCTGTTCGCCAACGCCTCGATCCTAACGTATGACCACGATCCCGGCGGCACCACGGCACTGATTACCAGCCCGGACGGCGGCACTATAAAGCGATATGTGGCGTTGGCCGATTACGGAGCCTTCGCCGGTTTGGTAATGGCCACCATCGCCACTACCGGGCCAACGCTTGTCGATATTGTTGCCGCCACCGATTCCGCCGGTACGGATGTTACCTCGATCGTCTCTAGCGGCACGGTCGCTGCCGACGCCGTTGGCGATTTCGTGGCCATCGAATGTTCGGCGGCACAGGTCAAAGAAGTCGGCGATGCCGCCGGCAAGGTTTTCACGCACGTCGGGATTCGGATTACTTGCGGCAACTCTGGCGACGAGGCCGCCGTGACTTACATTCGCTTCAAGCCACGTTTCCCGCAAGCCGCCTTGACGGCCAACGTCATTGCATAAGGGGTGAATTTTGAGCAGAACAAAAACGGCAGCCCGACTCCAAGCTGACGACGATTTTCAGGGCGGCGGCGATCGCGTGCGGGCGCTGGCCGCGCGGCTCTTTGTCGCCAACTGGACGCCGACGCCTGGTCACAACTCCGATCACGTCGCCGAGTTGTGCTTCGGAGCGGCCGAAGCGTTCGAGCAAGTGTCGATTACCCACAACGAACTTCAGCCGATCGACGGCTAACTTTTCCGGCAACTTATTGTAATTTCCGCCGGCCGCTTGGTCGGTTTACAACCTCACACAGGACAACCCTGCAATGGCAAGAACCGAATTATTCTCCCGCCGGACGCCTGGTGGTGTTTACAACATCGAAAACTTGGGCGCGTCCGCTGGCGCCCGTTACTTTGTCAGCAGCATCACGGGGTCAGCCACTGGCGGTTACAGCCCCGACGGGGCCTGTTTGACAATCGCTCAGGCGCTGGCACTTTGCACGGAGAATCAGGCCACGCGGACATGGGCGGATGATCGCATTTATCTGCTGCCAGGACACACAGAAGTCATTGCCGGAGCGGCTGGTATCGCCTGCAACGTGGCGGGAGTCTCGATCATCGGACTTGGAACTGGTCGATTGCGTCCGATCATTACCTACTCGACTAGCACCGCCGCGCAGATGACGGTGACCGGAGCGCAGACGCTCTTCAGAAACGTCGTGTGGAATTTCAGCGGATTCTCGGCGGTTGTCGCTGGCATTAGTGTGACGGCCGCCGATGTGGCGTTCGAGGACTGCGAATTCGTTATCTCAGAAGGCACCAATGGCGTCGTGCTCGGCATCCTCACCGCCGCCACGGCAGCGCGGCTGCGTGTTGAGCGCTGCCGATTCATCGGTCCGGCCTTATCGACAGACACAACCACGGCCTGCATCAAGCACGAGGTGGGCGTCGATTACCTCATCAAGGATTGCTACTTCACCGGCAAGATGACTCAAGCAATTCTCAACGCCACGGCCCTTCTGCGAGGCGTGATCGACAACAACCGCTTCGTGATTGCCACCGGAACACTGGCGATCAGCGTACACGCGTCCAGCACGCCGTTCATCAGCAACAACCGGATCAACGTCCCTTCCGGCACGACTCCAATCACGGCGGCGGCCGGTTTCGTAGCTGGCAACATTTACTCGGCGGCGGCTGGCGTCGTTTCGACTGGCGAAACGTCCTCCACCTCGTCTGTATCCCGGTTATAAAAAACCATCAGGTGAAGCATGGCCGGCACCGTAACCGTCCTAGAGACTACGTTCGCGCCCGTCAAAAAGATCAAATGGTCCTGGACCTCCACGGCCGGCGGTGCTGCCGACCTGATTACCGTGAATGCCCTTTACGGCCAGGTGATTGCGATGGTCACGATCCCAGACGCCACCGACGCGCCGACGGATAACTACGACATCACGATCACTGACGCCGAAGGATACGACGTGATGCAGGCGGCCGGCGCCAACCGCTCGGCGACCGCTACGCAAACCGTCGTGCCGACCGCGACTTCTGTCGCACACGGAACCTTGACGATTAACGTCACAAATGCGGGCAACGCCAAAAAGGGCGTTGCGATCCTTTACATTACGTCCCAATGAATGTGTCTTACGCCAGTACCAACGAATGGCCCTACAGCCTGGCGCTCACCACGGCCGCGACTGTCGAGCCGGTATCGCTCAATGAGGTCCGCGATCAGTGCCGCATATCGGTAGCTGACGACGATGCCGTACTGCTGTCGATGATCCGTCGTGCCCGCCGCAAGTGCGAAAAGTATCTGGAGCGGCAATTCTGCACCGCGACTTGGACGCTGACGGCCAACGGTTTCCCATGCGCTTCGGATACCAATCCGTTCGCGTCGATCCCGATGCCCAAGCCGCCGCTGGTTTCCGCCACGATCAGCTATATGGACGTTAATGGGGCATCGCAAACATTCGCGGCCAGCAACTACTCCCTAGAAAAGCCGACCGACCATCAGGGCAAGATTCACCTGGCTTACGGGAGTATCTGGCCGACCGTGCAATCGCATCCGACGGCCGTCACGATTCCATTCGTGGCAGGCTACGGCGCCGCTGCCGCGGTCCCCGAGACGATCAAGGAAGCCATTGCCGCGCTGGCCTGTTACTTGTACGAAAATCGCGGCGATGAGGAGACGAAGCTACCGGAGTTTATCACTTGGATGCTCGATTCTGAATCGTGGGGCACGGGATTTTAGAAACAGACACTTAGGGATGAAAAAACCATGCCAGTCGAACCCGTTCATATCCTAGTTCCGGCCGTAATTTCCAAGAACGCGATTGCTTTAACCGCGGCCCTGGGCGGCCACAAGAACAACTCCCCCCTGGAGTTGGCCGGCAAGAAATACGCCGCTGGCGCCGTCCGCTTCGCGTGCTTCGCCGGTGCCATCGACATGGCAGACAGGCTGTACAAAGGAGAGTTCCGCTTTGAAGCGGGCGAGTTCAAAGACGACCCCGCCGGCGACCTGAATCAACTGTTCAAAACCAAGAGCGGAGAAAATGATGGCAACGCATACTTCTAGCCCGAGCGTTGATATTGGCGGCGGCCGATCCATTGGCGGCACGGGCGCTTCGTACTCTGGAACCGGCGTGTTATTTATCGATGGCGAAGCGATCACGACCGGATCGACGGATACCCTCGTCACTGGCACGATTGACGTTAGCGCGGTCAAGTCCTGCATCATCTTTTCTGACAGAGCAATCACGCTGGAAACGAACGCCACGGATGCCACTGGAGGGAATACCCTGGCGCTTGCGGCTGGAATCCCTTACGTCTGGAACACCAGCAGCTACGACACGTTCAAATTGACTCTCGACGTTACCAAGTTTTACATCACCAATGCCTCCGGCGCTACCGCGACGCTTTATATCCATGTCATTTCGGATGCGACCCCGTAATGCGACCAGGAGACCTCCGACATATTGTGTCGATCCGACGGTTTTCTGAAACCGAAGGCGCCAACGGGCAAGCCGTCAAGGTTGCGGTTTGGCACACCCAACGCGACCACATGAACGTCAAGGAACTTATCGGACAAGAGTTATCTAACGCCAAGTCGACTCAGCCGGAGATCGCGTTTAGCGTTTCGCGCAGGTGGTCGGATGGCGTGACTAGCAAAATGGAACTGGTATGGCACGACCGGATGGGCGACAGAACCTTGGCGATCCTGTCGCCGCCGATGAACCCGGACGGCCGTAAGCGGGAAATGATTTTAATGTGCAAGGAGCTAAAGTAGATGGATGGTCCGTCGCTGGAAATAACAGGCGTTGACGAACTGCGGCACAAGCTGTGGTCACTCAATAGCGCATTGCGCGAACAGATTGGCCGTGAGGCTGTTGCCGCTGGCGCTGAGCCGATGGAAGCGGCAATCCGTGGCGAGACGCCCGTAGGTCAGACTGGAAACCTACGTAGATCAGTTACGACGGCGATGCGTAGTTACCGCCGCGGAGAAGTGACGATGGCCATTGTCGGGCCGGCGGCGGGGCCTGGCTGGTATACGCCGTTCGTCGTCAAGGGAACAGGACGGAGGCCGGCGAATCCGTTCATCGAGCGGGGCTTTTCTCTGGCCGCAAAACGGTCTGAATCGGCTTTGATTAACAGGCTGTCCGCGAGCCTGGAACGCGAGGCCACGGCATGAGCACGCTGCGGCGCGACTTGAGAATTTACCTGGCTTCCAAAACGGCGCTAACGGCGCTGATTACGGGCACGAACGGCCGAAAGCATTTGCACCTGTCGCGAATCCCGCAAGGCAATGTATCGAGAGACGCTTACCCGGCAGTCGTGTATCGAAGATCGACTGGCGGACACGAACACGACTTGGCCGGAGCGGCCGGCTATGCCGTGCCCGAGTTCGAGTTCGTCGTAATCGGTGAAGATCCCGACGTTGTGGAGGACATCTGCGAGCAGTTGCGTTTGGCGCTACAAGGCTACAGGGGGCTGATGGGCGGAACGACGATTCAGCGTTGCACCCTGGACGGCGAATCTGACGACTATATTGACTCGAAGATCGGCGACGACGTTGGCTTTTACATGACCAGTCTGCAATACACGATTGCATACATTGAAACCGTTCCCGCGTTCAGTTAAACCGCGGCGCTTTTTGAAAAGGAATCACAATGGCCGTTAATTCCACTAAGGGCACGCTTTTGCAGGCGGAGATTTCCTCGGTGTTCACTACGATCGCCCAGCGCATCAGCATCAAGCCAAACGAAGTCAGTCACAACGAGATCGAAACGACCGACCTGGATGCTAGTTCCTCAACGTCGATTGCCGGCATCGAGCGCGCCGGCGAGCTCGAAATGACACTGAACTGGGATATGTCCAACTCGACACACGCATTTCTGGAAACCACCCGCGCCAACAGAACGATTATCAATTGGAAGCTCATTCTATCCGATACCGGGGCGGCCACCGATTCGTTCTCTGGCTGGATCATGTCGCGCAAGATCGGCGATGCCGAGGTGGACAAGAAGCAAGAGGCCACTTTCAAGATCAAGATTACCGCAGCATCGTCACTCGTCGCTTAGAAAGGTGGATTGTGTGCTAACCGCAAAACAAATCAAGTCCGCTCAGGACATCACTACCGAAAAGGTAATGACGCCAGAATGGAGGTCGATTGGCATGGCCGTCGAGGAGGCGTTCGTGTTTGTCCGCGCTTGGACGTCCGGCGAGCGTGACAACTTCGAGGCCAGTTTAGTCCAGGCAAAGAAAAAAGGTGCCAAGGTCAATCTGGAGAACATGCGAGCCAAGGCGGTCGCACAGGGGACCGTGGACGAGAACGGCGGGCGACTGTTCAAGGAGAGCGACATCGAATGGCTCGGCACGAAGTCCGCCGCGCCAATCGATCGTATCTTCAGTGTGATCCAGCGTCTGTCCGGCATGTCGGACCAGGACGTGGAGGAAATCGCAAAAAACTTAGAGAGCATCCCCGCCGACGCTTCTACTTCCGACTCGCCCTCAAGCGCGGATGCTCAGTAGCTGAACTACTTGCGACCATCAGTGCCCGCGAGATCGTGGAATGGATCGAGTACGAAAAGCTGGAGCCTTTTGGCGATGAGTGGCGCGCATGGGCTCAAGTCGCACAAACGATTTGGAACATGAACGTGCAGCGGGACGACCGGCGAACGGTTGAAAGTTTCATGCCACTTCCGCCGCCCGATCCAGACGAGGACGAGGAAAAACCAACTCAATCACCAGAAGCCGCCGCTGCTGCGATTGCAAGCTACGGGCTCCGACTGAGGAAGATCGACGATGGCGACCATCACCAACCTGGCAGTTAAGATCGGCCTAGATACCGCCGGCTTCATCCGGGGCACGCAGCTCGTCTTCTCTGCCACGGAAAAAATGGTAAACGTCGTTCAGTCGGCGCATGGAATGCTGAAGGACGCCGCGGCCGGATATGACAAGCTAAACGCCTCGGCCGGTGGCTATCTCAAAACGCTTTTCGGGATCGCCGGAACCGGGGCGATGGTGGCCGCGTCGATCAGGGCCGCGTCCGCCGCCGAACAGGCTCAGAAGGCCGGCGGCACAAAGCCGGCGACCGTCGAAGACCCAACCAGTACGCTCGCCGGCGGCTACGATCGGCTGACGACCGCCGTCACCAAAGCCTACGAAGCGTTTGGGACCGCGTTTGCGCGCAGCGCCGACTTGAATAAGGCGATGGAGCTATTGCGCGGCGCCGTGCAAAGTGTGACGGGCGTTCTATCGACGATGGGCAGTGTCGCGGGCGCGGTTTTCGGCTGGCTAGTCAATACACCGCCGCTTTTCATGGCGCTGGCTGTCGCGCTCAAAGTCGTCGCAGTGGCCGCTGTATTTCTTGCGCAAGTGCTGATTACCCGGCTTATTGTCGGCATGGTCACCTACTTGCTGCTGGGCACCGCCATGACCCCGATGGCACTGACGATGGCCGCCGGCAAGCTGATATGGGCTGCCGCGACTCTGGTCGCCAGCGGCGCCGTGACTGTGCTTACGGGCGCGATGGCGCTATTGATCGCCGTTGGGTTTCCCGTGTGGGCCGCAATCGCCGTGATCGTGTTAGTTTTGGCAGCAGCAATCGCGGCCGTGGTTGCGATTACCTACGGGCTTATCAAGGCCTTTGAGTGGTTCACGGGCAAAGACCCGACCGCCGACCGCATCGCCAATATGGAGGCCTTTGCCAAGGCGACCGAGGATGCCCGGAAGAAGGTCGACGATATGGCAGCCGCATTGCAAAAGTCAGTCGACCAGCACGGCATGTCGGACCAAGCCAAACAGACGGCGACGTTTGTCGAGGCCCTGAACGAGCTTCTGGTCGTCGCAGCCGCCAACGGCCAGGACATCTCCGATGGCCTGAACGAGCAGCTAGCGGCGTACATGGCCCTTCAGGAGATCAAAGCCAAACAGAACGCCGACGATGAAAAGCGCGAGGAGCTACTGAAAAGAGAGAAGACATTGCAAAGCGAACTCAGCAGCATCGTCGACGAAATTTTGGACGCGGGTACGTCCGACCTGGACCAGCGACTCGAAAAGCTCAAAAAAATGGGCGCCACAGGTTCGCAGCTCGCCTGGGCGCAGCAAGCCCTAACAATGGCCGACGAGACCAACCGCGCCGCAGAAAATCGCCGCACGATCGAGCAGGACATCACCAACCTGCAAAAAGAGGCGTCGCAAGCCGGTATGACAGACGCCGAAAAGCGACTCGACAACCTCAAGCGCCTCGGCGCCACAGCCGCCCAGATTGCAGCCGCCGAAGGTGCTCAAGCCGTTATTGCCGCGGCGGAGGCCAAGAAGAAGCAGGCGGAACTAGGGAAGGCGATGAAGGAAGCCACACTGTCGCCGATGGAGCAATACCAAAAGAAGATGGCCGAGATCCAAAAGCTGCTGGCAGGCGGCAACATCGATCCGATCACAGCCATGCGTGCGGCGGACGCCGCGCAAAAGAATCTTGAAAGCGGCTTGGCTACCAAGGGCATCGCCGACGTGAAAAGCCCGCAAGCGCTCCTCAAAGGATCAGCCGAAGCCCAGTTGGCCGAGAACCGTGGCCGCGACCCCATCGAGACACTGAACGAGACGCAGAAAAAAGCGCTTGAAGAAGCCAAGAAGATTCGTGCCGCTCTTGAGGCAGCGGCCAGAAACGCTCCACCCCAGGCGCCTCCTCAACCCGTCAACTTTTGACCAGAATGAACTATGGCAGTTACTTCCGTTTCACAACTTGGCGCGGGCCGGAGCGGCACGTTTGGCAAAGACCTGCACCGCTCCTACACCGTCGTCAAGCAGGTCCTGGTCGACAATGCCTACGATGGCGCGCTGACTGTCGTGAATGCCGCTGGAATTGTACTATACAGCAGCTACATCGGCTACGAAAACAACAACGACGGACTGGCTTTGTGCGTCGACATCAAGCCGGAGCAAGACGGCGACGAGTGGAAAAAATGGCGAGTCACGGCCCAGTTCACCACGAACTGGCAGCAGGACAATAACCAGAACTCGAATCCCGAAGAAGATGCGGCATTGTTCTGGATTGAGACGGAGTTTCTTTTCAAAAAGACCACCAAGGAATGGGATGGCACGCCGATCAAGAATGCAGCCGGCCAACTGATAGACGGACTGGAGAAGCCAACTTTCGAGGAAACCTGGGTCTGGGAAAAGAACTTCTCTTGGCTCAATCGCGGCGTGTGGAAGGAATACCAGAATACCACCAACAGCGATCAGGTGAGCGAGATCAATCCCTACGAAGGGCTCCTGAACATAATCGTCCCGAAGCCCAGTTTCCGCGACGGCCAGCCGTTCTGGAAAGTCCAGTTTCGCGTCAAGGTCAGCACCGAGGAAGACGGCTGGCGCGTTCGGCCTGCGGACGTAGGCACCAAGTTCAAAAATTCGCAGGGCAAGCTAGAGGCTATTGCCGATGGCGTCGGAGGTCGATTGGACGGTATGGCCATGCTCAAGGCCGACGGGTCACTCGAACTCGATGCTACCGCCGAGCCGCGTTACCTGTCACACAAACATTTAATCCGGCCGCGAGCCTTTACCGCGCTCGGCCTCCCCTATGGAGTCTAACCATGCCACAGTTCACAATCGATTGGCCCTCGCGGGCGATCAAAAACAATTTGATCGCCGATGACGCCGCAATCGAAGCCAAGAAGATTATTCGCCACCAGAGCATCGGGGTTGAGTTATACGGGCCGGCTGTCGCTGTGGCAGCGCTCACTAAGGATTTGTTGATTATCCGCGGCGCGACTGGAACACTGATGGGCGTCGAGGCCGCGATTTGCGGAACGATTGCCACGGGCGCCGATCGGACCGTTACGGTTGACTTGCACAAGAGCACAGCCGCCGGCGCGTTCGCAACGGTCGTATCCGGCGGCACGATCGGTTTCACGAATGCCAGCGTGTTGCGCACGGCCACGGCTGGCGTGCTTTCCAGTTCGGCATTGGTTGACGGCGATATACTCCGCGCGATTGTGACCGTGGCTGGCGCGGCTGGCAATCAGGCCATCGGCTTGATCCTGACAGTCACATGGGAAGAAACCTGGGTCTAATGGGCGCACAGTATTACTTTGACGAGAGCGGTGTCCGCCGCATCGTGGGCGCTATCCGCCGCGTCGAATCCGATCCGAGGCCACACGCGGCCTATACCTCGCCATCCGTCGCCAGCGGCAATTCTCAGAACTGGATTCGCTGCAAAAACGATTCAGGGGAAACCATCCCGGCCTATTCGGTTGTCGGGGTGACGACCGGCGCGACCCTGGATGGCTCTTACCACCTCTACGCGAAAAAACCATCGACGACGTTTTACGAGTCGTATGGTTTTACTTGCTCGGTTGCTTCGACCTCTTCGGATAAGGTCGGCGTGATCTTTGAGACTGGGCTGGTCAAGTACGACACAGGCACTCCCACGGTAGGGCAGGGATATGGCGTGAAGCCAGGCCAGTTCACGGTCAGTCTGAACTATCCCGGTAGCTGGGTTTGCCTGGGGATCGTCGATTCCACGCTGAAGATTATGCGGGCGCGATATTCGCCGATCACGAGTCTAATCGGCAAGGCGTCCGGCTCTATCACCGCTCGCGCCGGCACGACGCCAGGCACCGGCACAATGGACATCTGGGCGAATGTGGCTAACGTGCTGACAAATACGACGCTCACTGCGACCTGCAAAAACCTTTCGGCGACAGCGGTTGCTGCCAGCGCCTACATTCAAGCCAAGTTTATCGGCGGCGAATTTTGGGTCGACTTCGAGGATTGCCCGTAATGGTCAACAGATTCTCGCCCGGCTGCCAGTGCTGTGCCGATTGCATCATCTGTCACACCGATAATTTCAATCGCGATAACGGCGAACTGACTGTCGGCTCACCAATTCCGTGGCTCGTTATCCAGGGCGACTTCGACATCGTTGACGACAAGTGCCGCATTGACGATGCGAATTCGCTCGTGATATTCAACCAAGAAATCGATCTTGGACCGACGCAAGAGTACGTCATCAAGTGCAAGATCACCAGCTACACGTCGGATGGCGACAGATTCTTCTTGGTTGGCAGTTTCTCCGACAATCAAAACTACTTCTTTGGCGTGTACACAGAGATTGGCGGCATACCGCAAATTGAAGTCGGTATGGAAGCCAACGGCGTGTCCTACCAGCTCAACTTGCGAACTGGAGACATCCCCGACATCAGTACGCTGACTGGCGACTGGTGCTTCCGACTGACGTTCAACTTTACCAACAGTCTCGTCGAGGCGGCCATCGAGGAGGATGACGGAACTGAGTGGACTTGCGTTGCCCCTTATCTTTTCAATGGCGGCACGCACGTCGGATTCGGTGCGGGGACGATGACTGCCACGTCGATGACGATTGACGACTGGAGTGTCTGCGAGAACCAGTGCTTTGGCGGTTGCCTCATCAAGTACGACCCCTATGACCGCGCCAACAGCGATTCTCTGGGTGACGATTGGACCGAGCTAAATGAAACTAATCCCAGCGACATCCAAATCCTCAATGCCACGATGTACTGGCACGCCAATTCGGACGGCAGTCGAATCGCGATGCTCAACACGCCGCATCCCGACAACCATCACACGATGGGCGTGGCCTTCCTTTACACCACGACCTACAGTGGCACGCTCCCTATCATTACGCAGATGCCGAGTCTATCGGTCTACGTCTGCGTGGACGATCCGGCTGACCCGCAGAAATACATCAAGGTAATTTTCCTTCTGGGTGCCCCAGGCTCCGTGACGATTCAGGGAGCATTAACCGGACCAGGCAGCGAGGTAACTCTCGATTCCGTCAATCCAGCACCAGACTGGGGCGAAACGTATGGCACAGACCGCTGGGCTCAGTTTTTGTTTTACGTATGCGTCGATGAGCTTGGTAGAGTCACGGCTTATTCCGCGAATACCTCGGCGTCCTCCGCGTGGATACCCATCTGTGATGCCTACGGACACGATTACTTTGGCGGCTACTACTGCGGCATCTCGTGCGAGGCCACATCGACCAAGAAGGCGTTCGTCGACTACTTCCAGTTCATCAAGTCCCGCCACACCGGAGAAGCACAAAAAACTCGCTTCACGGTGGGCGGCACGAACATCGAAGCCGACGACATCTTCACGATCGAGATCACCAAGTCGGGAGAGAAGATCGGCACCATCGACGTGCCTGATACTGTCGAGTCGGTAGACTTCACGCTCGTTAGCGCCACGACGGCGGCCGACGCGGTACTGGAAATTCTGGAGCAGATACTCGCTCTCGATCCCGCGACCCATCCGCTGTTCGCTCGCATCTTCTGGCGGGTCGACCCGGACGACCCCGAGAGTTTTATTGGCGCAGCGCAGATGGACTTCACGGTCGCGCTGACCACCCAAGACGACGGCCCGGTTGCATCGGACGGGCAGACATTCACCAGCGAGACCTACAAAGATTGGATACAGGGCGCAGAGGACTGCCCCCATTGTCCGCCGTTCTGTGAGGACTCGCCTTGCTGCACAAGCCTCAACGCGCCGCCGTTCCACAGCACGCCTAACGCCGTGGCGGTCACGTTTGGCGGCATTCGTGAACTTCCGAACATCGACGGCCATTATTTTCGCGTTCCGTGTTGGAATACCTTCAGTTCCGCCGGGCAGTCGGATTACGGACCAGATTTCTACCATTCACCGCCAGGGGACGATTGCTACGCGAACATCGACCTTAGCCTGATGAAGTCAACGTGGGATTCCCACTGCGGCGGCTACAACGGCAGCTACGTTCTGGAGGGCTGCAACGGCAGTTTGGTGTTCGACTTCCCATCGTGGTGCTCGTACTACTATCCAAGCGTCGGAGATGGGCCGGGCGTGGCAGCCGACTGTGAAGATGATGACGAGTGGTTCATCAGCAATGGCTCGTGCTATCCTGGCGTTGGTTGTAACGGGTTCAGTATTTTCGCTGGCATTCAATGCGGAGAAGCGGAAAACGACGGCACGAACCGCTGGGTGCTCCGCTTCGTCTCTGATGGCCCGGCGGGTCAAGCTACCTTCGGGCGATACAGGTCAGATTGGTGGCCAGAAGATGAGTGCCGGCGCGCCCGCGCACTCTACTTTGATCCAGATGTGGACGACGATTACGTCTGCGAATTCCCTCCGTCGATTCAGCTTTTCCCACTCTCTTGGAAGGACCCGGATGACCTCTAATGTTCTGTGACATGCAAATCACTGATCTCGGCAACGGGATATTCCGGCACACCTGCAAGCGCAAGACGTGCAAGAACTCCTTCGACATGCCGATCCGGCAGCCGACCCTAATAGCCTGCAAGGCGTTGGGCCTAAAGGTTCGCGCAATCAACTTCTCTCGCGCATTTATCGCTCACATTACGGCCGGGCTGCCGCAATGCACGCAAGAAGAAATCGACATGCGGGTGGCGATTTGCCGCACCTGCCCGCTGTACAAGACGCAGACGCCAACCGTGGGCTATTGCACACACGAAGCCTGTGGCTGCTCGATCAAGGACATGCGGGGATTCGTCTCGAAACTAGCGTGGCCCGATCAGCGATGCCCACGCGATCCGCCCATGTGGGACATCATCGTAAGAGACAGCCCTATCGCTTAGTCTCAACTTTGATCTCGTAAGCGGCGGTGCACCGAGTGGGCGCGGGTCAGCCAGTGATACCTCCAGCCAGTCACCGGGCGGAAGATTGTTGCGACCAACCGGCTGATCGCATAGTTGGCCTCGCCGTCGAGTTCGACATCGGGGTATCTCTTGACGATAGCGGCTACCTCATCAAGTAGTCCGTTGACCCGCGCCCGCGCCTCTAATTTTGTGTATGGCATTACGCCACTTTTTGTGTGGGTTCAAAGACAGATAACCACTCTTGATTTGCTGTTTTTCGTTCGCCGCTGATGCCACCCTTGGCGCGGCCAGCCGACATGACAAAGGATTTAGTGGCCCCATAAACTGGCCTTCCTTCGGACACGTAAGTCACCGCATTGATTTGGGCAATGATGGCCTCAACATCCAGGGTGTGTCCGTAACCAGTCGTTTCGTCGTATGGTGGGTCGATATAAACGGTGGCGTCCGGGCCGACATTGGCCACCATATCCTCGACGCGCACACAGCCGCCTTGGACACACCGCATCGCGGACGCAACCTCGCATACACGACGGTATAGTGTCTCGGGCATCGGCATCATTGGGTTGACAGGCGACCGGCGACTCGATGTCGCGGTTGGTTGCCAATACGAACGGCAGCTACAGTTCTGCCAGCGACCATCCTTAATCCAGATGGCTTTGCCACCAAAGCTGCCCGCTTGCAGAAGAAGAAACACATAGGGAACCGTGGTATAATCGGCTGGCTGCTTGCTAAGCGCCTCCATGAACTCTTTGATCTCGCCCCGATCTGTTGGAACTTGGTTGCACCAATACTCCATCATGGACGGTAAGAAGGTGCCTCGACCGATTGACTCCCAAAACAATCCCCACGGGCCTGCATCCACCATCCTGATAAGGCGGGGATCATAGCCACGATTGACTAGCTCAAGAGAGACAGCGCCACTCCCACAGCAGAGGTCATAGAACAGACCAGTCGGCTGCATGATGTCAATCAATTGTCCGGCGATGCGTTGCTTGGCACCTTGGTATGAGACAGGCGATTTAAGCATTATGCCACCTTTGTTGGAATGCTGAGTGTGTAGATCATAAGTTTAGACAGCAAGGCGTTTCTTGATTATCTCGATGTATTCCGCGCTCTGTTCGATGCCAATAAACTCGCGTCCGACATTGCGTGCCGCCACCAAGTGTCAGCCACGCGGACCCTGTAGCCCGCCATAGTAGACAGCATCTCAACGATGGTGCGGCCGATCTTGCCGGCCCCGAAACCGCAAAGCAAGCCGGGAACGCTCCCTTCCCGCGCGAAAAGCGGTTCGCCGCGATGGCGCAGAACTCGCCACTTCGACGGTGACGTCAACTTACCGGCTTTTCTGACTTCCAAGAACCTTAAACCCTTTATCACACAAGAGTTATATATGACGTCCAGCCAGATAAAATTCCGCGAAATAAGTGTAACTGACGCTTGACAGTGTAACCGATGACTGTAAAATAAGGGCATGGCGAGCGAATGACTTGCCGAGGGAATCGCGGCCCGATCCGCGAGGGGCCGGCGGAAGCCGGGAGAAAAATGAAGACCGAAAACTATGCGGTCGACCAGGAGGCCTTCGAGAAGGTGATCCGCGACAACCTGTCGCCCGAGGGCGTGGCCACGATCATCGCCTTCCTGCAGCCGGCGGCGTTCTACAAGCCCGCCAACGAAGAAGCACTGAAGGCGCTGCGGCAGGTCGAATGGTTCGCCGACACGCTGACCGAGATGCTGGGCGTCGACGAACACAACCGCCTGATGGAAGAGCTGGGCCTGTAAGCCGAAACGCCGGCCGGCAGGCCGGTGTCGTCCGCGGGTGGTTCCGCGGGCCTGTGGAGTGATTTTTCTTCCGCGTCTCGGCTCTGCGTGAGCATCCGGGGCGCGGCTCTTTTTGGAGCGTGCCCCGGATGAGACTCGCCCACCGTCCCTGGACCGCCCGCGAAGAATCCCTGCTTGGCACGCTGACCGATGCCGCCATTGGCAAGCGTCTCAATCGCACCCGCAAGGCCGTCGAGGGCAAGCGGCGCGCCATGGGCATCGCCGCGCACGTCGCGCACTCCCGCCAGTGGAGCAAGGCTGAGCTATCGCAACTCGGCAAGATCTCGGATGCCAAGCTGGCCGCTAAGCTGGGCTGCTCGCGGAAGCACGTGCTGGAAACCCGCCAGCGCCGGGAAGTCGCGGCCAGCTCGCCGCAAAACACGCCGATAAAATTCCGGTGAGCCGCCAACTCTCCAGGAAATTGAGAGAGTTGCTTGACGGCTCAACGCCTTGACGCTATCGTCATTGGCATGATTCAGTCAAAAGATTTTCCATACGTGCCGATTGCCAAAGCCGCGAAAATTATTGGCCTGACCACTGGCCGGCTCCGGCAACTCCTGATCGCCGAAAAAATCCAGGGCTTCAAAGCCGGCGAGCGGGCCTGGCTGATCGCACTCGCGGACGTTCAGCGGCTCGCCAAACAGCGTCGAAAATAGTCCTGAAGTTTCTCGGAATTGAGATTGACGGGCCTGACGGTGTCGTTAGAATGCCAAGCGTTGCGAGAAAAGTTCACAGCGTTTTCCCGAGGAGCCCCCGATGATCTTCAAAATTCTCCACCGCTGGACTGCCGACGTGCTTTTCGAGTGCGAGGTCGACGACAACGAAGAATTCAAGATGCGTGTGGCGGTGACGCTGGGAGTGCTCAAGGGCGCCGACTTGCGGCACGCCGACTTGCGGCACGCCAACTTGCAGGGCGCCGACTTGCAGGGCGCCGACTTGCAGGGCGCCAACTTGCAGGGCGCCGACTTGCAGGGCGCCGACTTGCGGCACGCCAACTTGCAGGGCGCCAGCTTGCAGGGCGCCAACTTACTTCCCGTTCGTGACGATTTCTGGGCCGTGCTTTCTTCGGCGCCTGCCGAAGTGATCGGGTTGCGAGCGGCATTGGTCGACGGCCGCGTCGACGGGTCGACCTACAGCGGTGCCTGCGCTTGCCTGGTCGGAACGATTGCGAATGTGCGTGGGTGCAATTACGAGCGGCTCGAAACCCTTAAGCCGAATTCCAGTCGCCCGGCCGAGCGATTTTTCATGGCCATCAGCGAAGGCGACACGCCGGAAACGAATCAGTGCAGTAGGTTCGCCGTCGAGTGGATCGACGCCTGGCCACCGCTGGCTTTTATTGCCCAGGCCACGAAACAGCCGAACGCGCAACCAGCCGCATGAGCCGCATTTTCACAGGATGTCCACTCATCGAACAGCGTTTTCCCGAGGAGCCCCCCGATGATCTTCAAAATTTTCCACCGTTGGACCGCTGCCGTCTTGTTCGAGTGCGAGGTGGACGACAACGAGCAATTCAAAATGCGTGTGGCGGTGCAGTTGGCGGTTAAAGCCCGCGCGGACCTGCACGGTGCGGACCTGAGCGGTGCGAACCTGAGCGGTGCGGACCTGCACGGTGCGAACCTACGAGATGCGTACCTACGAGATGCGAACCTGATCGGTGCGAACCTGCACGGTGCGAACCTGCGAGATGCGAACCTGCACGGTGCGGACCTGCGAGATGCGTACCTTAGCGGTGCGAACCTTAGCGATGCGGACCTGCACGGTGCGGACCTACGAGATGCGGACCTACGAGATGCGGACCTACGAGATGCGGACCTGCACGGTGCGGACCTACGAGATGCGGACCTGCACGGTGCGGACCTACGAGATGCGAACCTACGAGATGCGGACCTGCACGGTGCGGACCTGACACCAGTCCGCGATGACTTTTGGGCCGTGCTCTCGTCGGCGCCGGCCGAAGTGATGGGCCTGCGGACCGCACTCGTCGAAGGCCGGGTTGCTGGGTCGAACTATGAAGGTGAATGCGCATGCCTGGTGGGTACGATCGCCAACTTGCGCGGTTGTGAGTACACGAAGATCCCCAATCTCGTTCCCGATTCTCGCCGCCCAGCCGAGGTTTGGTTTCTGATGATCGGCAAAGGCGCAACGCCAGAGAACAACGCCGCGGCAAAGCAGGCCGTGGCGTGGATCGACGCCTGGCCGCCGCTGGCATTTATCGCGCCGCCGCCAATCAAACAGACCGCCGAACAGCCGGTCGCGTAGCTCGCGTTTTCTCACAGGACGTCCATCTTTCGAAAGGATTTTGCCGCCATGACAAGTCGCGAGTCAGAACAACACGAGTATGGGGAGCGAGCAAGTGACACGTCGCCGCTGCCAGCAATCGTACGCGACCTTCGCACTCTCTGTTTGAACGGCGTCCGCTTCTCGACGGTTTACGCCGACCCGCCGTGGCCATACGGCAATACCGCCGCTCGGGGAGCGGCGGAGAATCATTACCGGACGATGTCGCTGGATGAGATTTTGAATGAGCCGGTGAAACAATTGATCAGGGAGCAAGCACATTTGCATCTGTGGACAACCAACGCGTTCCTGCGGGAAGCGTTCGAGGTTATTCATCATTGGGGATTCCAGTACAAATCCTGTCTCGTCTGGGTCAAGCCGCAACTCGGCATGGGGAACTACTGGCGCGTATCGCACGAATACCTGTTACTCGGCGTTCGGGGCAATCTCACGTTCAGTGATCGGGCATGCCGCAGTTGGCAGCTTGCCCGCAGAACTCGCCACAGCCGCAAACCGTTTCTATTCCGCGAGCTGATCGAGCGAGTCAGTCCGGGACCGTATCTGGAACTGTATGGGCGGGAAGAGCAGCTAAATACCGGTTGGATCGTGTATGGAAACCAAGTAGAGCGGCGGCTGTTCTGATCACTCGCGTTTTCTCACAGGACGTCCATCTTTTGAAAGGATTCTCCCATGCTCGTGCTTAGCCGCAAAAAGAATGAACGCGTGTTCATCAACGGCAACATCGAAATCGTGGTCGTGGATATCAAGGGGAACAAGTGCAGGATCGGAATTATTGCACCAGCGGAAATTTCCGTCCACAGATCCGAAGTGGCCGACGCCATTGAACGGAAACAGCAGCGACAAGAACATCAGAGGCAGGAACGGCAGAGGAAGGCAGGCTGACCGACTCACGGATGAGGCGTGGCAATCGCGGCGGAGCGTCCAATGGATTACGCTCCGCCGCTCTGGAGCGAACGATGACAATCAACCGGATCGCCAATCGAGTGCCGAAAATAATCACTGTTGCCGAGCGAATCCGCCTTGCACGGCTGGACTATGCCTTCGTCCTGGCCGTGCGGAACGCTTGGGGATGGCAAGAACACGATCCGAACTTTCAACAACTGAACAACATCGCGACGAGAGCGAGCAACTCACTACTGGCTGCCAAGATTCCGTACGACCAGTGGGACGCGGTACAAGACGAAAACTGCCAAGGGAAGTAATCATGCTAATCTTCGACATAGAGACAGGCCCGCGCCCCGACGACGAACTGCGGCAGGTGGTCGAGCAGTTCGATCCGTCGCGCGTTTCGATTCCGGCCGGCGAGTTCGATCCAGCCAACGTTCCCGGCACGCGCGGCATCCCGACCGAGTTCGATTCGTCCACGGTCAAGCTGGGCCGCATGAACGACCAGGCCAAGATCGCCGACAAGATCGCCGCCGCCCGAACGGAACATGCCAGGCTGGTCGCCGAGCGCGATCAGCGAATCGAGCAGGCCCGCGCCGAATTCGAGCGAGCCAAGGCCGACGCGCCGCGAATCCTGGCCGAGGCGGAAGCCACTCACTGGTCAGGCGTGGTCGGCAAGGCCGCGTTGTCGCCGATCACCGGGCGCGTGCTGGCCATCGGATACTACAACCCAATCGGCGACAAGGTGGCCATCAACGGTGTCGACGAAGCGGGAGACGAGGTAAAGCTGCTGCTCGCATTCTGGGCGAAGTACGCCACCTGCCGCGCGGCCAGCCGCTCGATGCTGGGCTTCAATATCTTCGGCTTCGACCTGCCGTTCCTGGCCCGCCGCTCGTGGCTGCTGGGTGTCGATCTGCCGACCACGCTGTTCGATCCCAGCGGCCGCTACTTCGATCGCGTGTTCGTCGACCTGATGGCCCGTTGGAAGTGCGGCAACTACTCCGACAACATTAAACTCGCCGGCCTGGCGAAGTTCTTCGGCGTCGGCGACAAGCCGGACGGGGTTAGCGGCGCCGACTTCGCCCGACTGTGGGCCGAGGACCGGGAGCAGGCGCTCGCGTATCTCGCGAATGATCTGCGGATGACCGCCGCGTGTGCGGCCAGGATGGGATTCGTCTGACCACCGAAATTACCGAGGAAACAATGATCGAAACCAAACCACACCTGACCATGATCAAAAATCAACTTTGGGATTTTTCTGAGTCGTATCAAAAGGGCAGCACTATTTTGCTGGCCGACATCGAGCGTGTCACGGGGATCACGCGGTACAGCGGCTCGTGGCTGCACATTGTCAAAAATTGGAAAGAGCGCATGAGCCGCGATCGTCAGATCACCGTGTTCGCGCGAGGTGGATCGTCGAGTGGGCGATACGAGCTGCTGACCGATCAGCAGGTGCTCACCGATTATGCGGTTTTCCAGCAGAAGTGCAGCCGTCGCAGAATCCGCCGAACGCTCAAGCGCGTGCGTCGCGTGGACGATTCGCGGCTCACGGATCACCAGCGGCTGATCAGGGCGATGCTTCTCAATAAGCTGGCGGCCGAGTCGCGGCAGATCACGGCCGGGCTCAAGGCGAAGATCGCTCGCAGCAGCGGAGTCATTCCGGCGATGCGAAGGCAAACTTCAAAAGCGTAGGGCGAGGCTGGGCGTGGCGGGGCTAGGCTGGGCCTGGCACGGCAGGGCGCGGCAAGGCAAGGCAAGGGGACCAATGGTCCATTTTCGAAACAGCGATAGGGCTTGGCGTGGCGAGGCGGGGCAGGGCCGGGCAAGGCATGGCACGGCAAGGCGAGGCAGGGCAAGGGGACCAATGGTCCATTTTAAAACAGCGATAGGGCAAAGGCGTGGCGAGGCGTGGCTCGGCATGGCGGGGTCGGGCAAGGCGGGGCACGGCAAGGCAAGGGGACCAATGGTCCATTTTTCGAAACAGCGATAGGGCGAGGCGTGGCTGGGCGAGGCTTGGCGCGGCCAGGCGGGGCACGGCAGGGCAAGGGGACCAATGGTCCATTTTTCAAACAACGAGAGAGCAAGGGCTTGGCGGGGCTTGGCTCGGCAGGGCTCGGCAAGGCCGGGCGCGGCCGGGCGTGGCAAGGCAAGGGGACCAATGGTCCATTTTTTTCGACCTGAGTAATTTTGAGAAAGGGAGACACACACATGCGAGTTTCGTTTGAATTCACGGGGACCATGCCGCTATTGATGCACGCGGACGACATCGAATGGTCGGATCGGCTTCAAGAGTGGCGCAAGAGACCAGAGAACAAAAACGTGTCGGTGCCCGGCGATGATCGCAGCCCACCGTGGGGCTGGATGTCGTGCCTGTACAGCGACGGTGAACACCTGGCAATTCCAAGTGGAAACATCATGGCCGGTCTGCGGTCGGCAGGCGCGCGACTGATTATGAAAAAACAAAAGACATTCAAGGAAGCGACTCAAAGCGAGCTGCTGATCGATGGGGAATACTGCGACCTGTTCGTGGAGGGCAAGCAGATTAAGGCCGCCGACCTGGAATCCCTGGCAAGTTTGACCTTCGCGCAGCAGGCCGAGGCGGTGCAAAAGCACGGCTTCCGGTTGTTTCTCAAGCGCGCCCGGATTGGCACTTCGAAGCACGTTCGGGTGCGTCCGCGATTCAACACATGGACCGTGCGCGGGTCGCTGGAGACTTTCGCGCCAGAACTGACATTCGAGGTGCTCACCCAGCTGTTTGAGATTGGCGGCAAGCTGGGCCTTTGCGATTGGCGGCCAGGCTGCAAAACGTCGGGGCCGTTTGGAATGTTCACTTCGAAGCTCACCAAAACCGCGTCGTGAAAGGGAGTGACCGCATGTCGCACTACGAATTAAGTAAACCCCTGGTCGACGTGCCGCGATTCACCCAGGCGGAATACGACGAGTCGATCGACCCGGCGTTGACTGACGAGCAGGAAGCCCGCCTGTCGCGTCGTGCGTACGAGATCGCCGCGCAGATTCGCGAACGGGTGCCGCGGCACACGGCCGAGCCGGTTGGAATTCCGACGAACGTCAGCCTGCACGCGGGCGATCGCGGCCGACGGCCACCCCACCGCAACCACGCATCATAACGATCCAGTGATCCTGAGAACAAACGAGAAAGGAACGCAGCAGCATGTCCACTGAATTAACGTTTTATGAACGGATCGCCGATCCACTGGCCGCGATCAAGCAACTCGGCAACTCGATCGCACTCTCCAAGATTTTCAATTGCGAAAACGTGGCGCAAGGCGAAGTGTTCGCGATGGAGTGCCTGGCTCGCGGCGAGCCGCCCCTGTCGCTGGCCGAACGCTACCACGTGATCTTCGGCAAACTGTCGATGAAGGCCGACGCCATGCTGGCCGGGTTCTACGAGCTGGGCGGCAAGCACCGGCAGCTTTCGCGGACCGGCGACCTGGCGTCGATCGAGCTGACGATCGGCGGCCAGACGCAGGCCTATAGCCTGTCGTGGGAGGAAGCTCAACAAGAGCCGTTCGTCTACGAGGGCAAGGACGCGGACGTGATCAAGGCCCTCGAATCGAAAGGCAAACTCGCGATCAAGGCCAAGTATCGCACGCCCCGCGCTCGCATGCAGATGCTGTGGGCCAGGGTGGTCAGTGACGGTGTGCGGGCCATGTGTCCGCAAGTGAACTGTGGCCGCTACACGCCCGAGGAAATCGACGACATTCCTGGTGCGGCCAGTGGCAACGGCGAGCCCGAGTGGCAGGGCGCGCGAACGCCGTCGCAGGCCAGTCCCGCGCCAGCCGAAGCCGACGAAATTGTCGACGTCGAAAGCGAAGTAGCGGCCACCGAACCGACCGGGCCCGTCGACGCGGCTGTCGAGCCGGTGGCCGGCGCCTGTTCGGCCGCGCAATCGGACGCGATCAAGAAGCTGTGGGGCCAACTGAACGCCGCGCCCGAACAGCGTGAGAAGATGCTGGCCAGCCGCCGCGTGACGTCGACCAGGCAGCTGTCGGCCGACCAGGCCAATGAGTTGATCGGCAAGCTGGCGGCCCGGTTGCAAGCGTTGCAGGCCGACCACGCGGCGGCTGATGCCGATACCCAAAAACTCTGCTCGGTCGCACAAGCCGACTTGATCCGGTCCAAGATCAAGGAAGTCAATCAGCTGGTGCCCGGCACGGTCACGAAGATCAAGGCCAAGATGGCCGCCGCCGGCCTGGCCAAGTTCGAGCAGCTGGCCAAGCCCGACGCCGACCTGCTGCTCAATGCCCTGGGCGGCAACCAGGTGGAAGCATTCTTCGGCGTATCGCTCTGGCCGACGCCAACGCAAGGGTCGGCAAAAAACTAACGTGGCCCGCGACGGCGATTGCTCGAACGCCGGCGCTCAGTGGCCTTGTGGAACGATTCGGGCATGAACGTGTTTGGAATGTAGGTATCTCGCAGCTCGGCTATCCGCCCACGTGGAATGTGAGCATGGCCGACCTGCAAAAACTTCAAGACGCTTTAGAGAAAGGAGCGCAGTGAAAATGGGTTTCGCAATCGACACATCGCCGGAAGAGGACCTGGTACACAACACGAATCGCCTGACCAAGCCGGGCTGGTATCACCTGCAAGTGGTCCACACGGACGAAAATCCGCTGATTCGTGGCGGCGACAACAAGGGCAAGGCAATGGACGGCTTTCGGATCGAGTTCTCAGTCCTGGCCGGCAAGCCCGATGACAACACGGAATGCGAAGTCAAAAAAACCAATGACTACGATTTCAGAAACCCAAATCTCGCCAGCAGCGACGGTGGGAAATGGGCGCGCAACAAACAAACCGCATATTGTTTGGCGACTGGGCTCACTACTAAATCGCAGTTGGGCGAGCAGGTGACCGTCGAGCTTGAGGATTCCATCAACCACCAGGTTGTGGCTCAGTTCGAAAAAAGCGACAAGGGATTTTTGGTACTGCATTACGCCAACATCTACCACGTCGACGATCCGCGGGCCAAGGATTGTCCGAAGGACGCGAAGGCGCTGGCCCTCGTGCCCAAGGCTCAGCGGCGAGATCCCGCGTCGTTCAAGAGCGGCGGCAAGGATGAAGCTGCCAAGCCGGCCAGCGGTGCGGCCAACGGCTCGCAGTCGAAGACGCCGATCGATGACGATTTAGGCGAGATGTAGCAAACGGAACTGGATGCTTGTCGCATCCTTTCTCGCCTGCCGGGGTTCACGATTGGCATCCTGCGCCCCGGCAGGTTCCTTGAATCAGGGATCAAAGAATTGACTTTTTGCGGTGACGTTTGATGCCCGCTCAACTCGAAGAAATCACGGCCGAGTTTCTGTACGAGCGACTGCGCTTCGACAATCCCGACGGCGACGTCGTGATCGCGGAAGCCCACGCGAACGGCACGATCAACGCACCGATCGTGATCAAGGGCCCGGCCGACGTCGACGAGCTGCGGCCACGGCACACGTATCGCTTCTATGGCCGCTGGGCGGACTACCACAACCGCCGCACTGGCGACGTGGAGAAGCAATTTCACTTCCAGACGTTCGTCGTGGCTCAGCCCCACAACCGCGACGGGATCATTGCCTATCTGCGACACGCCGGCCAAGGGCTCGGATTCGGTGCGGCGCGGGCGGCGGCGATGTGGGAGATTTTCGGCTCGAACGCGGTGCAAGTCATGCGCGAGCAGCCGGAGCGTGTGTTGGCGGCACTGGAAAAACAGGGACTCAGGCTGGCGGCCAAAGCGTGCAACCAAATGGTGGCGTCGCTGACCAGGGAGCAGGCCCTGGAGAACTGCACGATCGAGCTGACCGACTTGCTGGCCGGCCGAGGCCTACCCAAGACTACCGCGCGCAAGGCCATCCAGGAATGGGGTAACAGGGCGGCGGCCGTCATACGCCACGATCCATACAAGCTGATGCGATTCCGCGGCTGCGGGTTCAAGCGGTGCGATCAGCTCTATCTGCACCTGGGGCTGCCACCTGGCCGACTCAAGCGGCAGGCGCTGGCCGCCTGGTACGCCCTGTCGAGCAATTCGGACGGGCACACTTACTTCCCGCGCCGCGCGGCCGAGTTCGGCATTCGCGCCACCGTGGCCGGCGCGGAGTTGCGAATTGACAAGGCGATTGAATTGGGACTACGGTCGGGCCTGCTTCGCGAGCTGCACACCAAGGGCATCAACGGCCCGATCGCAACCGACGGTGATTATTCCTGGCTGGCGATCGCCGAACACGCTGACCGCGAAGCCCGGCTGGCCCAGTTGATCGCCAACAAGACGCAGGAATCCTTCACCTGGCCGGACATCGAATCGATCAAAAACATCGACGGCGAGCAGCCAGGCGCGCTGGCGGTTTGCCTTTGCGGCCCGATCGCAATCCTGGGTGGCCGGCCAGGGAGTGGAAAAACATTTACCTGTGCGAATCTGATCGGCGCGGCGCTGGCATGTTTTGGCGACGGCGAAATCGGGATCGGCGCGCCGACCAACCTGGCCGCTCAGCGGCTCGGCGAAGTGATGGCCGGCTACGGCGTCAACATTCGCGCGCGGACCTGGCACAGCTTGCTCGGCCGACCAATGCCAGAGCAAGCGGCCACTGGTGAGCAGTGGCGATTCAACGCCAAGAGCCCATTTCCGTTCAGGCTGATCGTCGGTGACGAAGAGTCAATGAAAGATTTAGAAATGATGACGGCCGTTTTCGAGGCGTGTGCCAAGGGAACGCAAATCCTGTTGATCGGTGATATCCGCCAGCTATTGCCGGTCGGCGTTGGCGCTCCACTCCGCGACATGATCGCGGCCGGGCTGCCTTACGGCGAGCTGCGACAGATCCGCCGCAACAGTGGCGGCATCGTTGAAGCCTGCTCGGCGATCGCCGACGGCTTGCCGTGGGGTTCCGGCGACAACCTGGACATTATCGAGATCGACGACGAGGACCAGCAGTTTGTCGAAATCATTCGGCAAGCGAACCGGATGCGAGCCGCCGGCATCGACCCGGTTTGGGAATCGCGGGTGATCGTGGCCCGCAACGAGGTGCGGCGCGCCGTCAATAAACTGCTGCAAGCTGAGTTGAATCCGAATCCGGCGATCGAGGGTTCGCCATTTCGGCTGCACGACAAAGTGATCTGCCGCGACAACCAAAACTTTTCGATTGTCGACGCCGACGCCAGCGATCCCGACAACGAAATCAGCGACAGTGGCAAAGAGGTGCGAATTGCAAACGGCGAAATCGGCAAGGTGCTGGGTGTCGCGGATAAGTATTTCGTGGTCGAGGTGCTGGCTCCCAAGCGAGTCGTTCACGTCCCGCGAGGCAAGATGCAAGCCGACGACGCCGACGATGGCGACGGCCGCGCCGACAAGACGGGAACCGGCTGCGCGTGGGATCTGGCCTACGCGATCACGTACCACTCCAGCCAGGGCAGTGAGTTTCCGTGGGCGATCGTGGTGGCCAGTTCCCGCGACGGCCGGATGGGGTCGCGCGAACTAATCTACACGGGTATATCCCGCGCCAAGCAGCGGTGCGTCCTGGTCGGCCGCAAGAGCACGTTCGATGCCATGTGCCGCCGCGTGGCCCTCGGCCAGCGGAAGACGCTGCTGAAAGAGCAAATTTTATTGAACCTGGCACAAGCCGAACTGGCGACGATGTAGGAGAGCGACGATATGAAGGATTCTCTGAAGGCACCATTTCCGTACTTCGGCGGAAAGTCCGCTGTAGCGCCTGCCGTTTGGAAACGGTTTGGGTCGGTGCGTAATGTGGTCGAACCGTTCGCGGGGAGCCTTGCCTTTCTGTTGGCCCGCCCGCTGCCGTTTGATGGAACCGAAACAGTGAACGATAAGGACGGGATGGTGGCTAACTTTTGGCGTGCCGTACAGGCGGTACCGGACGAGGTTGCATTTCATGCCGACTGGCCGGTCAACGAAAACGATTTACACGCGCGGCACGTTTGGCTCGTGGGCGTCAAGGATTCTTTGCAGACGCGGCTCGAAGGTAATCCTGAATTCTTCGACGCGAAGGTCGCCGGCTGGTGGTGCTGGGGCTTGTGCTGTTGGATCGGCAGTGGCTTTTGTTCCGGCAAGGGCCCGTGGCAATCAGTGGAGGTCGACGGCGTGCGCCAGCTAGTCAACCTTGGAAGCGACGGGCAGGGCGTCAAGCGCGCGCGAGTCCAACTTGGAGGCGGGCGGGGCGTCAACCGCAAGCGAGTCCACCTTGGAAACGCCGGGCAGGGCGTCAACCGCCAGCTAGTCCACCTTGGAAGCGCCGGGAAGGGCGTCAACCGCCAGCGAGTCCACCTTGGAGACGCCGGGCGGGAGACGTTGGGCAAGAATGAAGGTATCTACGAATGGATGCGAGCCCTTGCTGAGCGCCTGAAGCGTGTGCGTGTTTGCTCGGGCGACTGGTCGAGAGTTTGCGGACCAACGCCAACGACCGGTCAAGGGCTGACGGCCGTTTTCCTCGACCCGCCTTATGCCGATACGGCCGAGCGAGACCCGAATCTCTACGCTCACGATTCGCTCGACGTGGCCCACGCCGTGCGCGAATGGGCGATTGCCAACGGCGGCGACAAGCGAATGCGCATCGCGTTGTGCGGGTATGAAGGCGAGCACGTCATGCCGGACGACTGGGAATGTTTTGCGTGGAAAGCGAGTGGCGGTTATGCGTCGCAAGGGATTGCGGGCAGTGAGAATTGCCACAAAGAACGAATTTGGTTTAGCCCACATTGCTTGAAGTCAAATCGAGCGGAGCAAGGGATCTTTTTGAAATAAACTCGACCGTCGACGATGTAGGAGAGCGACGATATGAAGGATTCTCTCGTGGCACCATTTCCGTACTTCGGCGGAAAGTCCACTGTAGCGCCTGCCGTTTGGAAACGGTTTGGGTCGGTGCGGAATGTGGTCGAACCGTTCGCGGGGAGCCTTGCCTTTCTGTTGGCCCGCCCGCTGCCGTTCGATGGAACTGAAACAGTGAACGATAAGGACGGGATGGTGGCTAACTTTTGGCGTGCCGTACAGGCGGTACCCGACGAGGTTGCATTTCATGCCGACTGGCCGGTCAACGAAAACGATTTACACGCGCGGCACGTTTGGCTGGTGGGCGTCAAGGATTCTTTGCAGACGCGGCTCGAAGGTAATCCTGAATTCTTCGACGCGAAGGTCGCCGGCTGGTGGTGCTGGGGCTTGTGCTGTTGGATCGGCAGTGGCTTTTGTTCCGGCAAGGGCCCGTGGCAATCAGTGGAGGTCGACGGCGTGCGCCAGCTAGTCCACCTTGGAACCGCCGGGCAGGGCGTCAACCGCGCGATAGTCCACCTTGGAAGCGCCGGGCAGGGCGTCAACCGCAAGCGAGTCCACCTTGGAGACGCCGGGCGGGGCGTCAACCGCCAGATAGTCCACCTTGGAGACGACGGGCAGGAGACGTTGGGCAGGAATGAAGGTATCTACGAATGGATGCGAGCCCTTGCTGAGCGCCTGAAGCGTGTGCGTGTTTGCTCGGGCGACTGGTCGAGAGTTTGCGGACCAACGCCAACGACCGGTCAAGGGCTGACGGCCGTTTTCCTCGACCCGCCTTATGCCGATACGGCCGAGCGAGACCCGAATCTCTACGCTCACGATTCGCTCGACGTGGCCCACGCCGTGCGCGAATGGGCGATTGCCAACGGCGGCGACAAGCGAATGCGCATCGCGTTGTGCGGGTATGAAGGCGAGCACGTCATGCCGGACGACTGGGAATGTTTTGCGTGGAAAGCGCGTGGCGGTTATGCGTCGCAAGGGATTGCGAGCAGTGAGAATTGCCACAAAGAACGAATTTGGTTTAGCCCGCATTGCTTGAAGTCAAATCGAGCGAAGCAAGGGGTCTTTTTAAAATAAACTCGACCGTCGACGATGTAGGAGAGCGATAGATGGAACCGTTCGTTTTCGATCAAGTCAATTGGCTTATCTTCTGCGCGGAATCTTGCCGAGATTCGCGCTACAGCATTTTTACTCCATTCGTTTTCGGAGGCCACCTGTACGCGACGGACGGCCAGGTGTGCATTCGACGACCGACGGGCCTGCCTGACACCGACAAAGCCGACAGGAAGATTCCAGGCCAGGCGATGTTAGATGCGTTCGACCGTGTGATTGCGCAAACAGTAGACTGGAAATGCCTTGGCACCGATGCAATGTCGATGCCCGTCCGTTTAACCGCGTGCGAATGCCGCCACCGATCGAGGTTCGACGCCCCGTGCGATCAATGCCCGCAATGTGCGGGAACGGGCCGCGTATTTGCGATTGCTTGGTGGGAAGCGACCAGGATTGGTGACGCCACGGTGACGCTGGCGAACTGGAACCGGGTGGCGACCCTCCCCGCGATCGAGTACGGCCAACGGGCCGGGGTCGGCAGTCCGATTCCATTGCGATTCACGGGTGGCGATGGTTTGCTCATGCCCCTTGATGAAGCGGGCGACGACACCTAATGCAAATCACCTTGCCACCAACCGATACCAAAAAACGTGCCAACGTCGGCCGGTCGACCGACCCGCTGTTGAACCCGTTTGCAATCCTGGTCGACACGGCCGAGCAAACGCCGTTCACGTTCGACGGCATCCACGCCGACGCCGATCGCCATAACCGGCTGCTGGTCGTGTCGCCTGGCATCAACCTGCTGCGGCACTGCCTGGGGCGGCATCCGCACAGCCTGGGCGACTATGCGATTGAGGGTTATATCGGCCGCTGCCACGTCGAGCGCAAGAGCATGGACGACGCCCACGGCACGATCCTGGGCTGGTCGGGCGAAGTGGCCGATCGCAACCGCCGCGAGCGATTCGAGCAAGAGTTGGCGAACCTGAACAACATCGAGTGTGCGGCCGTCGTGGTCGAGTGCTCGCTCGGCGAGCTGCTGGCCAGGGCACCGGAATACGACCACGGCAAGAAGACGGCCAAGCTGAATCGCAAGATATTACTGCGGTCGATCCTGGCCTGGCAGCAGGACTATTCGAGCGTGCCTTTCATATTCTGCGAATCCCGACGCGCGGCCGAAGTCGTGACGTTCAGGTGGCTGGAACGATTTTACGAAAAGCACAAACCCAAACGACAAAGGAAGGTGAACCCATGAACGCATTGAACATGACGATGCTCGACAAACTGGACGAGATCAAGGATGAGACGGGCGACGACGCGATTGAACCCGACGACGACTATAGCGACGAGCTCGACGACGACGACATCGTCGAGCTCGAAGACGACGACTATAGCGACGAGCTCGACGACGACGACATCGTCGAGCTCGACGACGACGACAGCGTCGAGCTCGACGAGCCGCATGCGAACATCCAGGCGTGATGAAAGTGTTATTTCTCGACGACGATCACGACCGCCTGCACTCGTTCCTTGACCGCTGCGAGCCTTGGGCCGAGATCACTATCGTCTACAGCGCCGCTAGCTGCATCAGTCAGCTACGGCATGGCGGCCCATTCGAGGAATGCCATTTAGACCACGACCTGACGGGCGAAAGCTACTGCGACCCGGATCGCGACGACACGGGCATGGAAGTGGTGCGGTGGATCTGTTGTGCCAAGCCCGACGTGCGGACGTTCGTCGTGCACACCCACAACGAGATCGCCGCGCCGCTGATGATGAAGGCCCTGGAGGCCGCCGGCTATCGCGTCGTGCGAGCACCGTTTAGTTTTTCAAATTGAAACGAGAAAACCCCAACGAGGTGACCCATGAGCAAGTTCATTTGCCCAGTAGATTATCGATCGATCGAAAAGCCTGACGAGAGTCTGCAAATCGGCGGCGCGACGGAGCATTGGGTGGGCGATCAGAATATTCGCATGGCCCCAGGCACGGAGCTTTGGGGATCGCCCGTCGATGGCAATCGCGCGAGGCTGATCAACCACGGCTACAGGCAATCTGCCCTCGGCTGCGCCTGGCAACTCAATGACCAGGTGCGCATCCACGATATCGATCTGGAGTGTCGGCACCAGGATCGCGGCCAGCAGAGCCAGGTGGTCGGCTTCCAGGGTGCAATGTGGCCCAAGGACACGCCGAAGCCGTACCCCTATGAATGCGTGAGCGACGCCACGGCCTGGCTCGAACACGTCGGAATCTACGGCCGCACGTTCGGGCTGTATATGTGGGGCGGCTATCGCAACGTGATCCACGCCTACCGCTGTCGAATCGAAGCCGGTCAGTTCCCTGTGTTGGCCGGCGGCGGATCGGGCGATGACGCTCAGTTCATGTACCTGCACGATTGCGACCTGATCGTCGATTTCGATAAACTAATCGGCGCGGGTGGCGACCAGGGACTCAACGCCTGTGGACTGTGCGCCCAGGGGGGCCGGGTGTTCATGTACGGCGGCTCGATCCGGGTGAAGGGCGGGAAAGAATCAGAGCGAGCGGTCGGCGCGTGGACGACGAAGTTCGCCGCGACTCCGCCAGCGCCAAAGCCGCAGTGGCCTTATCCCTGGCCGTTCATGGAGTTGCACAACGTCGATTGCAAGGTGGCCGGCAAAGGCTGCACAGGGCCCGTGTTCGACGCGTTGGCCGACGTGGGCACACTCAGGATCTTCGGCGGCAGCGGCAGTGGCCCAGGCGGCAGGTGGCTGGCCAAGAGCGGCGTGCAGGGCAAGGCGTACGTGGATGGAGTGCTGGCAACATAATCGAAGGGAATCACTATTATGGCTCGGAAGCCCACCCATAAAAAAACGTCGTTCGATCTCGAACTAGTGCGCGCGGCGGCCGCGCGCCGCTGGCCCGAGATCCTGGCGCGGCTCAGTGGCCACGATCTGGAACTGTTCGATGGCCAGCATCATCCGTGCCCAAAATGTGGGGGCACCGATAGATTCCGCCTGATCGATGCCGATGCCGGCGCGCTGCTATGCAACCAGTGCTTCCGAGAGAAAAACGGCGACGGCTTCGCGGCCGCGCAATGGCTGCTGGGGGGTATCGACTTCAAAACCGCGCTCGAGCGGATCGCCGAATACCTGGGCATCGAGCCCTCGGCCAGCAGTAAGCGGCACAGCAAGACAAACGCCGACCCGGCGAAAGATCTCAAATTCCTGCCGTGGCACGAGGGCCTGGCCGAAACGTGGTGCGTGCTGCACAAGCCAGGAATAAAACCCGCGGCAATGGTGGCGGCCGGCTGTCGGCTGGCCCGCTATCGCGATCGGTTCACGGTGTTTGCTTTGCCCGTGTACGGCCCCAAGCTGGCCGCGGCCGCTCCGGTCGGCTGGTGCCTCTACAACGTTAGCGGTGGCACGCTGCCTGTGTGGCGTGACGACGGAACGCCATCTCAAGTCAAGATTAAAACCACTTTCGGCAGCATCGCCGGGATCATGGGGCCAATTCAGGATATCGTCGCCGCGGACACTATTTGGAAAGTTGAGGGAGTAAGCGACATGCTCGCGTTTCTCTCATTGGATGACCTGTCGAATGGAGCCATCGCGATCACAAACGCCAACGGCGCCGGCGAAAGGCCGCCATGGTGGTTCGTACAGCAATTTACGGATAAGAGATCGTATGTACTTCACGACGCTGACATGCCCGGCGAAAATGGAGCAGTGGCCTGGTCCACTGAAATCGCAAAGGTGGCCAGCCAGTGTTCTCTTGTACGACTTCCGTACGCAGTTTCTGAAACCAGCGGAATGGATCTTCGCGACTTTTTTGGAGGCAGGTAGGTGGCTGTCGCATGAGGGCTATCGAACTATTCGCAGGTGCTGGTGGGCTTGCGCTTGGCGCGGCCGAGGCGGGTTTTTTTCACGAAGCCGTCCTCGAATGGAATCGCGACTGCTGTGACACGATCCGTGAGAACCAACGGCGTGGCTTCGATCCCGTCGCCGACTGGAACTTGCACCAGGGAGATGTTCGTGAATTCGATTTCACGCAGGTTCGCGGCGAAATCGATCTACTAGCCGGCGGCCCTCCCTGCCAGCCATTTTCGCTCGGAGGAAAGCACGGCGGCCTTTCAGATCGCCGCAACATGTTTCCCGCCGTCGCCGAAGCCGCGAGAATCCTCCGTCCGCGCGCGATCATAATCGAAAACGTGAAGGGAATACTTCGTCCTTCCTTCCACGAAACCTTCGGATATATCCTGCTCCTTCTTCGCTATCCTGACATCACGCGCACCCCAGACGAAAACTGGAAGGATCATGCATCCCGGCTGAAATCATACCATGAAAAGGGCAAGCGGCGCGGCCTCTACTACAATCTTGATTTCCATTGCATGAACGCTACCGACTACGGAGTTCCACAGAAGCGGGAACGTGTCTTCATCGTTGCATTTCGCGGTGATCTCGAAGTGGATTGGACTTTCCCGACGCCGACCCACTGCTTTGACTCCCTCTTGCGCGCCAAGTGGATCACGGGCGAATATTGGGAACGCCATAAGATCCCCTTGAGTCGCCGCCCCAAGCCATCTCTACGTCTTTCTAGGCGCCTAGAGCGAATTCGCGATTGGGGTGAATTCTCGGCCGAATCGCCGTGGCGAACGGTTCGCGACGCAATTGCCGACCTGCCTGATCCTCGCAAGGCTGACCATTCGGCGAGCATCCCCAACCACTGGCTGAATCCCGGCGCTCGTGTTTATCCAGGCCACAACGGCAGTCCACTCGATGAACCGGCCAAGGTCCTTAAGGCCGGCGCCCACGGAGTGCCAGGGGGTGAGAACATGCTTGCTTACCCAAATGGAGAGGTTCGCTACTTCACTGTGCGTGAATGCGCCCGCTTACAATCCTTTCCAGACAATTACGTCTTCATGGGCTCTTGGACAGAAAGCATGCGGCAACTAGGCAATGCGGTGCCTGTGCTTCTCGCACAAGTGGTCGCCCTGGCCGTGCGTAAAAGACTCGGCCGGTTCCACGATCGCCAATATACCTGAGCCCAGTACCATCACGCTTGCCATTGTCGCCGCGATCGCGTTTGCAATTGGCATTATGGAGGATCTCGATCGATGATTGCATTCGTGCGAACATACGCGGACCTGCTTCGGTTGGCCGATAAGGCGATGGTCGTTCCCAAAGACCCGAACACGATCCTGCGACCAGCCGCCCTCGAAAGTGACGATGATCCACATCGTCTAGCCAGGATCAACCTGGCCCGTTATGCAACGCTCGAGGAAGGTGGCAGCCTGCGATACTGGCGCGACGAATGGTACACCTGGAAGCTGAGCCGCGGCTGTTACCGGAAGATCGGGATCGAGGAGCTGCGAGCGAAGGTCAGCCAGTCAATCAAAGCCGAGTTCGATCGCATCAATATCGAGCAGCAGGAGAATCCAAAGGGCGACGAAGTGCCGCGAGCCCAAAAGGTAACCAAGACCCTAGTCACGAACGTTGTCGACGCAATGAAGAGCATGACCATTATCCCCTCGTCAGTTGAGCAAATGTCGTGGCTCAGCGGCGGCCTTCGTGAGCGTCTCAATTATGTGGCCATGCGAAATGGCATCCTCAATCTCGATCGCTTGATCAACGATGACGACGCCGATTTTGACGATGTCATGCTGCCACACTCGCCTGATTGGTTCTCGACCGTGCGGCTGCCCTACGACTTTGACCCAGAGGCCGTCTGTCCTCGCTGGGATGCGTTCCTGGAAAAGAACCTTCAAATGGACCCCGAGCGGATCAAGCGACTCCAGGAGTGGGCTGGCTATCTGCTGCTGCCCGATACGACACAGCAGATGTTCCTGGCTCTGGAAGGCGAAGGGGCCAACGGCAAGTCGGTCTACATTGCCGCCATGACGGCCATGGTAGGCATTGAGAATTGCTCGAGCATTTCCGTGGACCTGCTGGGCGACAAGTTCTCACGCACTCAAACGATCGGCAAGCTGGTCAATATCTGCCCGGATGCTGGAGAGATCGACAAGACCCGTGAGGGTGATTTCAAGTCGTTCGTCTCTGGCGACGTGATGTTCTTTGACCGCAAAAACCTATCGGGCCTGATCTGCACACCGACGGCCAGGATGATGATGGCCTTCAATACTAGGCCACGATGGGCCGACAAATCGAACGGAATCTGGCGCCGCATTCTGAACGTTCCGTTCAAGTTTATCATCCCCGAGGCAGAGCGAGTTAAGGGCATGGATCAGTACAAATGGTGGAACGAAAGCGGCGAGCTTCCGGGCATTCTTCTGTGGGCTATCGGTGGCCTATTTCGGCTTCGCAAGCAGGGGCGATTTACTGACTCTGAAGTGGGTGACCGAGCCAGGGAAGAATGGCGTACCGAGGACAATCCAGCACGTGATTTCATGCGCGAGAACCTCGAACCGCACCACAATTCGGTGATCAAGTCATCGGCGCTTTACGGGTTCTACAGAACATGGGCTGACTTGAACGGCTACCGGCCACTAGGCGCGGGCGCCTTCGGGCGAGAGCTCAGCAGGCTGTTCACGGACTGCAACCGAGTGCAGAGAGGCGTCCGGGGTGATCGCTATTGGTGTCACGAGGGTATCCGTTTCACCCAAGACGAGATCTGTGGAGTGCGGACAGCGGAGAGTGAAGTGTACTAAGTCCTTTGGTGCACAGGCTGTGCACCAGTGAGTACACAAGACGTGACACCAGACTAAACCATTGATACGAAACGAGTTCACCATGTACACCAGTTATTTCCCTAAACTACTAATCGAAATTAATAAGAGAGGAGAAAAAGAGAGCGCAAAGATTGGCCTCGCGTGCGCGCCCGCGTACGCGTACGCGCGCATGGGCTGGAATGGGAAACCACCTGTGTACTGGTGTACGTGGTGCACCGACCCATTTAACCAAGCTTGCCCAACATACCATAAGGACTTACGTCACATCGACGGGCTGGTGCCGTACGTCACGGTGGTCGAGTTGCGCCGTTGCAGGTCGGCAATCGGAAACCGGGCTCCCCACGTGCCCCAGGAATCGCGCCGACGTGGCTCGGTGTGATTCTATACCAGGGCGCGAGCGATGCGTTAGACAGCCTGCTGGGCGTTCGCGTCTCCAAGGACTTACGTCACATCGGCAGGCGTTTATGGGTCCTTCCCCCGTTCGGCGGCGCGAGGGTTCCCAGACCCTATGCTCGCGCCTTTCGCGCGAAAAATGTTTAAAATCCCGTTACTACTACCCTGGATTTTTCACCGCCATGAGCAACCCTATTTTGGCCCTAAAATCGAAGGCGATGTCGGCGGCGAAAAACGTCGACCGAACGTCGCCGCGTGAGCGCCGCGATGTCACTCAAAATTCGCCCCTGGAGCCTGCACCATGCGGGGGCTGCGGCTCGCCTGATTTTTGGATGGACGTCTACCGCGGAGTGCACTGCCGCGGCTGCGATCCGCCGTCGGCCCCTTCGCTGGTCGCGCGCATCGTCCGCGTGGTCGGCGAGCCGGGCCAGTTCACCTGGTGGTCGACCGACGAAGCCGGGCCGCGCGGCGCGAGGGACGAGCTCGACGGCGACGATCACGGCGACGACGAGCTGCAATCGTTCGACCTGGCCGGCGATCGGCTGGTGCGAGCCGTGGCCGCGCGATCGCGCGTCGATCCCGCGCGGGTGCGATCACCAGGTGGCCGATACTCGCCGCCGCCGATCCATGGCCCGGTGGGCGACATGACGCTCGACGAGTGGTTCGAAAGTTTGCCGCTGCCGGACGCGTGACCGATGCCAGCAGGCTTGACGCGCTGTCGCGAGTTGGTACAGTTTTCGTTGCTTTCTTGGCCGGGATGGCCGCGAGAAAATGCAGGAGGGATTTGCAAACGATGACAACCGACGAACGAACTGCTGACCTAGAACGTGAAGTGGCAAAGCTCGAAAAAGAGGTCGACGAAATGGTCGTGACGGAGAACGACCTTCGCGCAGAATTGGCGATGGTCACAAAGGCAAGCGACAGGCTGCAAGGCGTCGTCGACGAAATTTTGGACGCGATTAAGAACCTTTGATGATGGCCTACGATTTCTACTGGCGAGTTCGCGCGAAGCTACCGGAGCGGTTTAATCAGCCGTGCCGGGTTGTGTCGCGGGGCAAGATGAATAGCTGCCTGGTGGAGTTCGCGGATGGATTTAGGGTCGTGAGTTCCAGAAACTTCGTGCGTAGGCTGACTACGAACCAACGAGGCCAGGTATGAATCAGCTCGATGACGCCATGAACGTGCTGACTCTCGTCAAAGGCGAAGAGCGCTATATTTTCATGTATGACGATGCGGATCTCGCTGAAACGATTCGGATGTTCGGGCGGTTCGCCTCGAATAAAGAACTGAGTTTTACCTGGTACGACGCCGCTGTCTTGTCCAGTAGGGTGCGAGCGGCGGAGAACGACGCATGAGCGACACGAACCAACTAACACAAGGAGAACGATGATGGCACTGAAAACCATTTGGCTTGCCAGTGGTTCGCATCCGGCCGAGTCGAAAGTCTACTGTTTAATGGAGGCTGTGGCGTATCTGGCCGGCGAGGCGCATAGCGATGCCCCCGAGTGCGCTTGCCCGGTGGTTACGAAACTCGGCGTGTGGCTAAATGATTCCTGCTCGGATGCCTTGCGGCAAGAATTATTGGCTGACCTGCCCTGGCGGATCATTGGCACGCGATCACCGGGCGCGATTGAAAGGCAGCGCGGATTCATGGCGGCCGATTGGGCTGTTCGTTTCGTGTGCCCGATTTTGCTTCGGCGCGCCGGCTTGGAAGATCACGCGAAAATTCTTGAGTCACTTCCAGAAGTAACGAACGAGAGCACGGCTCGTGCGGCGTCTTATGTGGCGGCTGATGCGGCTCGTGTGGCGGCTCTTGCGGCTCATGTGGCGGCTCTTGCGGCTCATGCGGCGGTTTGCGCGGCGGCTCGTGCGGCTCGTGCGGCTCTTGCGGCTCATGCGGTGGTTTGCGCGGCGGCTGGTGCGGCGGCTGATGCGGCGGCTGGTGCGGCGGCTGATGCGGCGGCTGATGCGGCTGATGATCTGGAGCACATTCAAAGGTCTTGCCGCGAACTGCTGGCCAGGATGATCAGGCTGACTGAACCACAAGAGCAAGTGGCAAGCAACGAGAGCCGATTGACCACGAACCAACGAGGCTAGATGGACGGCTCGCAGAAAAAAGCTACCCGCGCTTTCGCCGACTGGGGCTCGAAGGCCGACGCGGAATTCGTGCGCGATGTTGTCGAGTGGTTCCGCAAAGAAAATGGTGACGAACAATGAGCGACACGAACCATCCGCATTATCCGTTTGAGATTTTAACCAGTGGACGCCAACGGGAGAACACGATGGACATAGCGCAATTACAGCGACTCACGGAAGTCGAATTCTCGAAACTGCAAGCCGAGATCACCAGGCTGACCGCCGAGCGCGACCGGCTGCTCGCGGATGCCTCTGTTATGGCCAGCGCCGCCGCCGACAAGAGTGGTGTACTGCAAAAGTACTGGGGCGTGCTCTCGGACAATGCCGTCCGGGCGATGAAGATCGGCAGATTGCAGGCCGAGCTAGCCGCCGCGAAAAAACAAATCGAGGTCATGCTCAGCGCCAATCGTGAGTTGGCAAGAGGGGAGCAAACCGCCGAGCCGGTCAGCGAGGCAGGGGAGCAAACCGCCGAGCCGGTCAGCGAGGCAGGGGAGCAAGTTGACACCAGTACGCTACATGTCAAAGCGGTCATCCACTGTTTAGCGCTGGAACTGCCAGAAGAAGTGTTTGTATCTGCGGCCCCCGTGCTGCGCGCGACACTGGCCGAACGGGACCAACTCGGGACCGCCGTGGTGTTGGCACTGGACTGTGAGAAGCGAACCAATAAAATTGCCTGCGCCTACCGTCAGGGACTAGGGAGGATTGCGCGGCTGCTCGGCATCGTCGATGAAGGTTCGATCAAGGGACTCTTGCTGATGCCGCTGGTCGAAGCCACCGCGGGCTCCATCTGCGCCGAACTCACGTCACTCCGGCCCCGACTTGCCGCCGCCGCTAAGACCGAGAGAGGAGTGAGCGATGGATGCTTTTGATGCCGAACGATTCTGGAAGCTGACGGCCGCCTACGAACTCGACATAAGCTACCTGCGGAATACCATCCAGTGTCATCGAATCTCGTTGCTCGAACGAACGCTGACCCTGCCGCAAACCACACGAGCCGTGCAGCACCGCCTGACGCTCAGCAAGGAAATTCGACGTGAGCACGCAACGGAAGCAGAAACTTGAACTGACTTGGATCGGCAAGGAGAACCGGCCGAAGTTGGAGCCACGTGTATTGGTCGAAAACCAAGATAAGTCGTATCACGCAAAGCACCGCGTTTCCAAGAACGATATCTTCGACAACCGCCTGATCTTTGGCGACAACCTGCTGGCGCTGAAAGCGTTGGAGCAGGAATTCACGGGCAAGATCAAGTGCATCTACATCGATCCGCCGTACAACACAGGATCAGCTTTCGAGCATTACGACGACGGAATTGAACATTCGTTGTGGCTAGCGATGATGCGCGATCGACTTAAACTTCTTCGTCAACTGCTGCGGCTAGATGGTTTTATCTGTTGCCATATCGATGACTCAGAAGGTCCGTACTTGAAAGTGCTAATGGACGAGGTGTTTGGTCGCTCGAACTACCTGACAACAATCTACGTTCAGGTGCGTTACCCAGAAAAGACGCTTAAGCAAGACATGGATTTTCACAAGGAGATTGAATATGTCCACGTCTATCGAAAGGAGTACGGTGCGGAGCCGAACCTACCCCGAAAAAAGAGTTCGTTTGACAAGTTCACTTTTTACATTGAAGAGACTGGACCAGGGAAGGAGATAACTCTCGGCGGGAAACGCGTGATTGTCTTCGATCAAGGCAACTATGGAATTAGTCAACGCGAAGGCTCAGAAGATGGTCTCAAGGAAATATGGGCAACCGGTACAATTCTGGACGGGAATTCATCAGGGCGTTTCTTTCGAGATTATTTGAGTGGTCGAGTTGAAAGTGACGGCCTAGGGGTTCTGTATAAGGTTTTTGGAATTGGCGACGACAAGTTTCCGCATCGCTATTTCACGGGTCCAAGGCGCGCAACTGCAACCAAAGGCAAGTATTTTCAGGGTGTCCCGATGTCGCAACTCGCCGACGATGCAGAGGAAGCGACTTTACCCATCGAGAACTTTTACGACCTTGCGGGGAGCTTTGGAAATTGCCGCCATGAGGGCGGCGTTGAATTTCGCAGTGGTAAGAAACCAGAAGCATTGTTGCATCTCCTTCTGAAGTACTTCAGTAATCCAGGAGATTGGGTTCTTGATTCATTCGCTGGCTCGGGAACAACTGGTGCCGTGGCTCATAAAATGGGGCGCAAATGGGTTATGGTTGAACTTCGGGAGCAGTGCGACACCCACATTCTGCCCCGAATGCGAGCCGTAATCGATGGTCGTGATCAAACTGGCATTTCGTCCCAGATGGAGTGGAAAGGAGGGGGCGGGTTTCGCTACTACCGGCTCGCCCCGTCGCTGCTGGAAAAGGACAAGTGGGGCCAGTGGGTCATCAGCAAGGAGTTCAACGCCGCCATGCTGGCCGAGGCGGTTTGCAAGCTGGAAGGCTTTCAATACGCCCCCAGCGATTCGATTTACTGGCAGCAGGGGCATTCGACGGAACGGGATTTCATTTACGTGACGACCCAGCATCTCACCGCCGATCAACTGCAAGAGCTTGGCGACGACGTAGGGCCCATGCGCACGCTGCTGGTGCTCTGCACGTCGTTCCGGGGCAAGGCCGACCGTTGGCCCAACCTGACCGTGAAAAAGATTCCCAAGCAGGTTCTGTCGCGCTGCGAATGGGGCCACGATGATTACAGCCTAAAGGTCGAAAACCTGCCCAAAGCACCGAAGAAGCCGGGCCAACAGGCGCTGAGTCTGAGGAGAGTGCGATTAAACAATCGCGGAAGGTTGCCCAGGCGATGAATATAAAAGTCCTGGAGTAGCAAACGCAGGGATGGTTCGCCCCGCACAACAGGGAGGATAAGTATGAGCAATATAGGGCTGCAAAAGGACGACGTTCTGAAGTACGAAGGGCTGGTTTTGAAGGTCATTTCGGGGTGCGTCGAGTTGTCGGCCACGTTCGATGACGGTGCTATGGCGTACAGCGATGAGCTTTTGGATGGCGAGTTTCACTTGACAAAGCTGCCGATTAAGTCCAAGCTAACGGACGACTGAACATAGGGCGGCCGAAAGCTGCCCAACCGAGCGACCTCAAAGCCCGGCGATTGTGCTCTCCCGAAAGGTGAGCGTGATCGCTGGGTTTTTTTTGGCCACGACGGACCACTCGATGCAACGAGTCTTCGGAGCCGCTGCCCTTCTGCTGCTGGTCGCCATGCTGGCGCCCGCAACGCTCCGCGAGGCCACGCGAATCTACATGGCTCCGCTCGAATCCGAGCCGATCTACCAAGCCTCGGTGCCATTCGACGGGGCCGACGTGCAAGCGACGGACGAAGTGCTGCGCAACGTCGGGCTAAGAGTCACGGCGGCGGCAGGCGGCAAGGTGTGCATCTTGGACGTGGCACTGCGGGGGGCGCCGTGAGCGAAACAGCAACGGCCGCCGCTCGACGAATTGGTATTTCTAGGGCAGCGCTTTACATGCGATTCGCGGCCGGCTGGAAATTGGCCGACGCCATGAGCCTGCCTAAGTTTGCGATTCGCGGACGGCGGAAGGGCGGAAAGAACCGACCGAAAGCTAAGGCAACGCCATGATTCCGATTGACCGTGCAGAGTTCGTGAAGACGCTGCTCGCCAAGGGGCTGAGCGTTCGGCAGGTGGCCGCTAGAGCGCAAGTCGCAAGGCCTACGGTGGTGTCAATAGCGTCTGGCCAGTGGGAGTGGAGCAAGTATCGGCCCGACACCGAGGAAGCGACCAACGGGCTGACGGTGCGGGAGCGTGCAGAGTTGGCCCTTATCGCATCTGGTCGTCAATTGAGGTTCTAAATGATCGCTATTTCCAAGCCATCCCGCGGCCCCCAGCAACGAGACGCCGATCCACTGCCCGATCAGATAGCCAGGATGTGCGGGGAATTCCAGGCAGGCTGGACGAAACGAGATAGACGCAATCGCGGTGAGCCGGACAGGGCATGGACGCCGAAGGTGATCGAAATGCGTGACGTAGCGAAATCGCCCGCGCCGGAACGCGGCGAACCGTTTCTAACCTGAATTGGGAGGAGGTGGTCATGCTTCTCGGCGGGCGTGAGCGACTGGTTGCCCAAGAGGCTTTAGGCGGCTGGCTGGCATTTCATCGCCACCAGTCCGGCAATGACTTCAGCTATGCGAATCTGGCCAACCTGTTCGAGAGTCCGCTGTTTGAATATCTGCTTCGCCTGGACTTCGAGGCCCGCGAAGAGTTGGTCTATTGCAGTGACGGCGAGGCGGACCACGACGATTTAATTTTGAGAGTTATCCATCGACGTAAAGCGTAAAAAGCCCCGTGAGAATTACAAGCGAAAGGCGTAAATTTATGAAAACCTTAATTTTGTCCGTGGCTTTGTTGTTCGTTCTGGCGAGTTCCGCTTATGCCCAGCCGACTGCGAAGTGCAAGGGCGGCGTGTGTATCAGGCGGCCGTTCAGCAACATCTACGTTGGACCTGGCGCGAACGTCGAGGTGCGGCAAGGGATTTTTGGACTACGTCGAACTATCGTCAATACGCGGTAAATAGGTTTCATGTTGAGCGACTACCAAGGCGTCCGCCTGAATATTCGAGACGGCGATATTGCCGGTTTTCGTAACGGCGGAGTTGTCGAACTGGCTGGATGCTGGACGCACATTGCCATGTGCTTGTGGGTCAAGCAAACCTTGATGCTGGCCGAATGTCGAGAGTGGCACGGAGGTCGCATGGTCACATTAGGTTCGCAGGTCACGAGGTGCCCAGGCAGGATTGACATCTTCCGGCCGAGCTGCGAACGGAACGTGGCAGCCTACGCCGCCGAATTAGTCGCACGGCAAGCGGGCCATGATTACGGCTGGGGTTCGATACGCATTGCGGCGCTGAAGCGACTGTTTTTTTTGGGACGAAGGACACGCATGGCCTGCCGAGACACGACTCCATCGAAATGGTCCGATCCGAAGCACTGTTCCCAGACTGTGGTCTGGGCGTTTCGTAAGTCGGCGAAGAGGGCAGGTTCGGATTACTTTCCATGCGAGGGTATGGCTGATAAATGCGTCGAGCCGACGCCTCTGGTGGAGAGTGTTGACAGTCGAGGCGTTGGTCATTTTCGGCTGGTTTTCGAGGGCCTGAAGCACATGAGCGCAGCATGAAGCCGACCATTGCAATTCTATTTTTGCTGTTCGTGTTCACGCTGGCCGTGATGGCGCATGGCCGCGACGGCTGCGAGATGCTCGACCCGTCCGTGTTGCAGTACATCGTCTCGCGCCCCGTATCGACCGGCACACGTCAGCCCGATGCGTCGATGCAATTCGGTTGGCATAAGGTCGAACCGCTCAAGCGAGTCAACGTCGCCAAGCTCGGTAAGACGCTGGCCGACATTGAATCTCGGATGCCGGACGGTCACATTTACCGTGACGCCGACATGATTACTTGGGCGCACGAGACAACCCACGGCATCAACAGCCGCGTGCGTGTGAACTGTGGCGCCGGCATCAATGCCCTCTACTGCCTCGACGGTTACGTGGGCATCTTCCGCGAGCCGAACGTGACCAAGAGCATGGTCTGCCGCTACGTTCCCAATCACCTGCGGGGCGACGTGTTCGGCCTGTACATGAGCGGACAAGGTGCTTGGGATCGACAGCCGCTTTACATCCTCGATGAATGGGTGGCGTACATCAACGGCGGCACGGTCGGCATCGAGTTGATGGCCGGCGGTGGCGTCGGCAGTCGTTCGCTGGAGCATGACATTCGGCACGCGATTGAGTTCAGCGGTTACGCCTCGGCGCTCTTGACGGCGATTGATGCGCAGGACCCAGGCTATCCCGATCGCGCGGCCCTTGCTGACTTCGTGGCCTGGAACGTCAAGCGTTCGATTGGCTTGACCCAGCACCACGCGGCGGGGCACGTCCAGCAGTTCGTCGCTCAGTACATGAGCGGATCATCGTGTGCCAACGGCAACTGCCCGCCGATCCGCTGGAACCAAGGCCGGTATCAGCCGCAACAGCAGACCGCCCAACAGCCGTTGCTCGCACCCGTACCGCCGAAGCCCGTGGCACAACTCCCCGGCCTCAAAGGTGACAAGGGCGACAAGGGCGACAAGGGACCGTCAGGGCCAGCGGGCGACAAGGCGGATTGCGTGGATGAGATCGCAGCGCTTCGGCTGGAAATCAACCAACTCAAACTCGCGCTGAGCCAAGGCGCGACGAAGGAAGACATCGACGAAGCGATTGCCAACCTGCCACCGATCACGTTCTACAATGTCGACCCGAAAACCGGCAAGCCAAAGGGCGCGGGCTACACCGTTCCGCTCGGCGGAAAATTAGGAATGCTGCACCAGCGGCTAAGTAAATAACAAATCCGGCAACCACGTCCCCGGCGATTAGTGACGCGGACAGTTCTTGTGACGGAGAGAAACCTATGGCTGGCGATCTTAGTGACGACTGCTTGAATCGACTGCTGGATGAGCAAATGGCCGCGTATGACGCACTGAGCGTCGAGGCGACCGGCAACGGTTCAAGCGCCGACAGCATCGTGCGACATGCCGCCGCACGGAAGTTCAATCAGGAAGACCCGATCGAAGCGGCTGCTACGGAAATGATTTTGCAAAAGAACGTCTAGCGTTGGGCTGACGTTCGCGTGTTTACTGCTACCCCACGTAAAAAAAGGAAAGACACATGGCCATTCCGGTAAACGTGATGACGAAGCTCGAAGCTTTGTTTCACAACTCACACAACCTGCACATGACCGAAGCCAAAACCAACATCCGCAGCGCGAATAACATCGTGCGGCATTCGTCAGCCAAGATGTTCGATGAGCCGACGCCCCAGCAGGCGCGGGCCATCGACAAGATTCTCCGCCTCCCCGGCAAGTAGTCAAGGACTAGAAGAATGAGCGGCTTGTCGGAAGCATTTCGCCAGAAGGCCAGCGATCAGGTGGCGGCTAGTTCGCCCCTGTTCGATGCGCCTGATTTTGAAACCAACGCCAAAAAACAGGCGCTGGCGATCATCGGTCAGGTAAACGCGACCATCTTTGGCGCGCTGGCCGACGTACTGGAATCTGGACGACTGAGTGCCGGCACGTCCGCGATCAGGGAATCAGTCGAGGCAGTGTCTCAGTTGAGCAGCGCAATTCGTTTAGCCACCGCGCGTGCGACGGTAACAGGAGATTGGCATGAGTTCGATCGACTCGCCGCCGGAGTCGCCACCAGCGACGGAAACGGAACTGGAGCGGGCGGCACTAAGGGAAGCTTATGAAACGACCGAGGGTATCCGACGACTCGTTCGGATGGCCGGCTACGAAAGTTTGGCCCGGAACCTGGAGGCGGAAGACGAAGCGGTCAAGCAGAACGTCGCGGCGGCAGAGGCCGTTGTGCCTGGGGTGAAACCGTCCGCGACAACTTCAGCGGAAGCCGCCATGCGAGTAACAGCTGCCCGCGACGTGAATTATTACACGACCACCACGACCACCACGGCACAACCGGTTGGAGGCGAAGTGACCCAAGCAAAAACAGACAACGCGGCAACGCCATCGAAGCTCGGCACGATTGCCAAGTGGGCTGGCGTTGCAGCGCTGGCGGCCGGCATTCCTGGAAGCTCATTCCTGACGGCCTACCTAATGAAGCCCGCCCGGCCGGCCGCAGTCGCGCCTGTTGACCCGCCCAACTTCGACGCCGGCTTCGTGCCGATCGAGGGCCAGTAGATGGGAGCCCTGGAAGATTTAACAATCGAGCTACGGCGCATTGCGGACGTGCTTGAGCGCGCCTTTCCCCCAGACGAACCGCCGCCGATGCCCGGCACACTTGGCATCACGTTTACCGGAGAATTTCAAGTAACCATAGGAGACGAAATCATGGACTTAATCAAATTTAAAGTGGCGGTTCCCGCCGAAGCGACAGGCGACGTGCTGAAGCGAACCGGCTCAGTCACGTTTGCTAATGGCACGGTCACGCCGTTCGAGGTTTCCGGCAAGGACGCCGCCGAGAGCGAAGAATTCTCTGGCGATCAAGATTCAACCGTCATCGTTTCGTTGGTGAATGTGGACGATGCCGGAAACGAGAGCCCGGCCCGCGTGCAGTCGTTCGTGCTGGTCGACACGATCGCTCCGCCGGAGCCCGGTGAGATCGGCTTGTTTGTGACGGGTGAAGTGACACCGTAGCGATTATCAACAGACACCGGACCCCGCCAGGGGACTCACGACCCTTTCTGTTTGGGAGCGGCTGGCGAGTAAATAAGATTCTGCGCTGGGCGGTTGATACCGCCCGCAAACGTGGCCCGGCTGGTGACGATCCCATCACTAGCCGGGTTTTTTAGGAGTGACCGTAAATCAAACTGAGCACGATAAAGCCAAGAGCGGAAACTGATTCGATGACCGTAGAAACGATAGGGGCACTTGGATACGGCATCGCAGCCGGCGTTTTGTTTGTGGCCGATGCGAAGGGGGCGATACCGGACTTGGGCAATTTTGATATTGGGCAAATCGGCTCGCTTGCCTTTGCAATCTGGTACGGATATTACCTGACCACCCAAAGCCTCCCACGCATCATCGAGCAAAACGCGACATCGCTTGCCGCGGCGGAGGATAAGCACTCCAGGCAGGCTGACGCTCTGATAGAGGCATTTCGATCGGAAATGGCGGCGCTGCGTGCTGCAAGGGAACTGGACCGCGGGCATTTTTTGTGCGAAGCCAAGCAGCAAGCGGAGAAGCGATGACGGCCGTGGTAAAATAAAAAGAACCCCGCGCAGTTGTAACCTGCCGGGGCGATGGTCAGCCCCTTTTTGCGGAAGGAGTCAACGATGCGAATTGTAGACCAGCGTAAGACAACAGTAAAGATTAGTGAGAAATTCGGACGGCTGACTGTACTTGGTTCAAGTTTTTATGTCGGCCGGCGGCAATTTGTCGTGTGCGAATGCACATGCGGCAATGTAGTCGTCGTGATTTTAGATAACATCAAACGCGGTCGCACCCGATCTTGCGGCTGTTGGTATCGGGAGACTATTGCCACCCACGCGACAACGCATGGCCTTCGCCGGCATCCGCTGTACGCCGTGTGGTGCGGTATGAAGGGACGGTGCTACAATCCGGCAAGCACGAAATACTATTGCTACGGCGCCCGTGGAATCACGATTTGCGATGAATGGCGCAATGGTTTTCTGGCCTTTTATGAGTTTGCCGTTGCCGGTGGCTGGAAGTCTGGATTGCAAATTGATCGCATCGACAATGATATGGGATATTCGCCGGAGAACTGCCGATTCGTGACGGGCGCCGTGAACATGAGAAACAGCCGCCGCGTGAGGAACATTACTGCGTTTGGAGAAACAAAGTGTCAAGCAGAATGGGCACGTGATCCGCGTTTCGAAGTCGACATTAAGACGTTTTTTAGTCGGTTGAGCAAGGGAATCCCGCTGGAATTAGCAATGGTGAAGAAATCTTGAAAGCAAACATGGCGGTCCTGATTCTGCTCTACGGTCAACTCGCCAGCTCCAGCTTCGCGCAGCCAACGGAGCCATTGACGATCCATCCCATCGGATACCTGAGGAGCGGCTACGCCTACGAAGTCTTGGACTATGCGACCGTCAACAGGGGAGAGGGCAAACGCAAGGATTCATGGCGCCGCGATCAACGCCAATCCGCCGAATGGAGCGCGAACCAGGCGGATTATTACGCCAGTGGCTACGTCAAGTTCCACCTGGCGCCCGTCGAGGACTTCGCCGATCAGCTTTGGAAGGATCGTACCTTCGTGTATGCCAACTGCGCACCTGGAAACAAGGGCTTGAACAACGGACCCTGGAAGGCACTGGAAAACCAAATTCGATTGTCGGCCGATAAGGTCACGACGCTGTACGTTTTCACGGCGCCGCTCTTGCTGGCCGATGAAGCTGGAACGCTCAACGTCAAGGTGATTGGCGATCATAAGATTCCAGTGCCGACGCACTTTGCCAAGAGCGTTTTGCAAGTCCGCGACTCCAGGCCCTCGATGACTGCTTGGATCGCGGCGAACACGGAACCGGCGGACGACGCGACGTATGAAGATTGGCGTACCAGTGTAGATCAGGTGGAGTTCGCGGCCGGCGTGGATTTGTACTGCTGGCTGGATGACGAGATCGAACGAAAACTGGAAGCAGCGAAACCGGTCAAGTGGTGAAGGTGGAATAAGATATGGCAGTTTTGTGGCAAGCAATCGGGAATGGTGCTGGCGTCGGTGGCCAGACAACTCCCTGGCCGACTCATGTGGCCGATGACATCGGTATTTTGGCCGTTGAAACGGATAATGAAACGTTTATTCCCAGCGGCTGGACACAGTTAGCCAACTCCCCGCAAAGCACGGGTGGCACTAGGCTGAATGTTTTTTGGAAGCGGGCGGCGTCTAACGCCGAAACACAGGCTGAAGGCTTTTTTCCTGTCGATCACAGATACGGTCGCATCATCACGTTTCGAGGAGCATCACCGGTAGGCTCTCCGATTGATGTTACGGCCGGCGGGGTAAAGGCTGTTGGGTCAACAGCGACCTCTATTGATGGTGTGACTGCGGCCGAGGATGGCAATGACGTGCTCTACATTACGACTCGGGATAACGATATTCCTGGGGGAGTAAATTGGTCTCTGCCAATAAACGCAAACTTGTCAAGCGTGACGGAGCGTGGTGAAGGTGGCACGGTCAACGGCAATGGCGGCGGTATTGGCTTCTGGACCGGAAGCCTGGCAACGGCTGGGGCAACTGGCACGCTGACCGCTACGTCCGTTTCCACGATTGTCGAGGGGTTTATCTGCATTGCGTTTCTAGTCGCTGGCCGCGAGTTGCAGCCGCCTCGCACGATTGAGCGAATTCCCATGCTCGGCAAAAGAAGGATTGGATAAATGGCGGATTACGCGATTCCAAAAAACGGCGCGGCCTACGTCTTCTTCACTGGGCTGGTGACTCGGGCCGATACGCGGCTGCTGAAATCCGTGCCCACGCTGGCCGCCGGGGACTTCAAAGTCAGTATCGACGGTGGAGCACTGGCGAACTTGGCAACGCTGCCAACGAACACGCCGGGTGGTGTGATGATCAAGCTGAGCCTCTCGGCTGCCGAAATGACGGGAGACAATATAACGGTTGTGATGATCGACGCGGCTGGCGACGAGTGGTGCGACCAGATCGTCAATATCCAAACAACGGCACGCGGCATGGCGGACCTGGCTTATCCCGCCACGACTGGCCGGAGTATGGTCGTCGATGCCGCTGGCCTGGTCGACGCGAACATGGTCAAGGCTGGACCTACCGGGGCAGGCACGGCGCTGACTGCCCGCGACATTGGTGCGAGCGTGCTGCTTTCCGCCGGCACCGGAACTGGCCAACTGGACTTCACCTCGGGAATCGTCAAGTCGAACGCCACGCAAATTCTCGGCACGGCTGTCTCGACTCCAGCGACAGCCGGCATCCTGGACGTGAACGTCAAGAACATCGACAACGATGCGGCTAGTGCATCGGGCACTGTGACATTTCCGAATTCGACGTTGGCCAGCACAACGAACATCACGGCCGGCACGATTGCGACAGTGACAAACCAACTCACGGCGGCTGCGATTGCGACTGGTGTATGGCAAGATGCAACCGCTGGAGATTTCACCACGGCGTCCAGCATCGGCAAGTCGCTTTACACTTCGGGCGTTGTGCCCGGCGGAACTGGTGGAATCTTCATCGCCGGCACTAACGCGGCCACAATAGTCACCACATCATTTACGACGACTTTTACGGGCAACTTGACCGGATCAGTGGCAAGCGTGACTGGCCTAACAGCTTCCGACGTGGGAGCGATCAAGGCCAAGACTGACTTTCTGCCGAGTGCGACTGCCGGCACATCGACTGGCCTGCTTATCTCGGGCACGAACAGCGGCACGACAACGCTGGCTGCGCTGACTATCACTGGCACGACGACGCACACGGGCGACACGGTTCACACCGGCAACGTGACTATGGCGGCAGGGCTCGCGATCACGCAAAGCACGCTGAACGGCGATGCCTTCAGCGTCACCGGCAACGGTACTGGACGCGGTATTTACGCCAAGGGCGGCACGACCGGCAGGGGTGTAATGTTCGACGGCGGCGCGACAAGCGGCAGTGGCCTGGACATCACGAGCGCTGGCGGTAGTACAGCCATGCGGGTGTACGCCAACGGGACTGGCTGGGGACTATTAGTCGGTGCCTTAGGGAAAGACGGAGTAAGAATCGAAGCGGGCGGGCATGGAATCGAAATTGAGGCCGGCGGAGCCAGCAAGCACGGCATCTTCGTGACCGGCGGCACCTCCGGCGTGAGCGACGGCATCAAGGTTGTTGCCGGCTCGGGTGGCGTTGACATTCGAGGACGCATCACTGGCAACATCACGGGCGTCATTGATAGCTGCTCAACTTGTGACATAGTCGGAACCCTGGGAGACACCGCCAAGGCACAGGTCAATACCGAAGTTCTGGACGTGCTGAACACCGATCTATTCGATGAGCCTGGGCAAGAGACACCGGGCGTCAATGTGAGCCTGGCAGCCAAGATCGGCATGATTTACAAAGCCTGGCGGAACAAGAGCACGCAAACCAGCACCGCGTACAAGCTCTACAATGACAATACCACGCAAGTAGATCAGAAGGCGACAGTGAGCGATGACGGGACTGTATTCACGCGTGAAGAGATGACAAGTGGACCGTAAATGGCTATCGACACTGCCCAAAAACGCATGTCCGCGATCAACCCGCGTTGCCCTTGGCGCGGGCCGATGGTGGCTGCGGCAGAAGCTGGCTTCAGCGTTGGAAATCGGCAGGCGGCGGCGTTCATGTACTCGGGCATCGCGGCTGACGTGGCGGCGCTCATTAACTACTTCGGGATCGTCGGTTGGGTATTTTCTATGGGCGGAGTTATTGGAGCAGGAAAGGTCACGCCGGAAGGTCTAGTCGGCTCGGCGTTCGAGCCCGGATCGGAAATCGGCGCCGGAGAGGTGAAGTAACATATGTCCGAAAGAACCACCTACGCCATCGTCTACGCCGGAACCGGCAATATCCTGCTGAACCGCGTTGTGGGCAGCTCCGGCAGTTACATCACCCAGGCTACGACATCCACGATCACCTGTGCCGTGGACGACATGACGACTGGCATGGCAGTGAGCGTGATTACTCCCGCGATTGTTGTGGCCACGGCGATCTATGACCAGCTCCAAACAGGCGCATTGTGGGAGAGCAAGGACGCGACTGGCTACAACTTTTACCATGCCATGCCAGCTACAGCGTTCCCCACGGCCGGGCGTCTGTACCGCGTGATTTATACGTTCACGCCGACAAGCGGGGCAGTTTACACGTTGCGTTACTTCTGCACGGCGGCTTAGGAGAGCGCGACTGATGCCCACCAAGCCAAAGGCCCACAACCACGCCAAGCTAATCCAAAGGCGCGATCAATACACCAAGGACTACAACACACGGAGAGGCACCAGCCGAGAGCGTGGATACTCCCACGCATGGAGCAAGTACAGCAAGGGCAGGATCAGGCAGCACCCGCTATGCGCCCGCTGCAAGGCCAAGGGATGGCTCGTGCGGGCCACTGTGACCGACCACATCAAGCCTGCCCGCTGGTTCCCTGAGTTGTTCGATGACGAGACGAATCACCAGAGCCTATGTACCGCCTGCAACGCAGTAAAATCACGCGAGGATGAGCGTAAGTACGGCAACGATTGAATATGGGAAGGTAGGGGGGGATAGGATGCATCGAAAACATTCGACGGCGGACCTCCCTGATAGGCGCGCACATTTTTTCGCACAAATAACATAGGGCAGTACGGCGGCGAGTCTGGCCCGAAGCATCGCGCTGAGAACAAGGACTGGGCACGCTCGATGCACGTTCGTTGCGCCGAGCGTGGCGTCGCGTTTTTCCATAAGCAGTCGGCAGGCTTTCGTGAGAAATCACGTGCTCCCGTTTTTATTTTGGTCGCCCAGCGGAGCTAGAGCAGGCATGAGAGGACGCAAGCCGATTCCAACCGCGCTAAAGATTTTGCATGGCAATACCGGCCATCGACCGCTCAACGCGAACGAGCCACAGCCCGACGTGGAAATCCCGGACTGCCCGGACTACATCCAAGGCGAAGCCCGCGATCAGTGGCATTTGATCGGCCCGCCGCTGGAGTCGGCCGGTGTGCTGACGAAGCTCGACGCTGTATCGCTTGCGATGCTGGCCAACTCAATAGCCCGCTGGGTACGTGCCGAGGAGATGGTGAGGAAAACAGGAGAAGTCCTCAAGAGCGCTGATGGTGGCTTTTACCAGAACCCATATCTGAGCGTGTCGAATAGGGCATGGGAGCAAATGAACAAGATGCTGGTGGAGTTCGGCATGACGCCTAGCAGCCGGAGTCGTGTGACCGTAGCGAACAAGTCTAAGGCCTCTGGAGTTCTCAAGCGGAACCGCGCATGAAGATTGACGCCGCCACGAAACGATGGACACGCAACGCCTCGGACGAGAAGGCCGCCGCCAGCGGTTGCCGATTCGACGAGAGCCGTGGGCAGTTTGTCATCGACTGGGCCGCCAAGTATTTGCGGCTGTACGAGGGTGACCAGGCTGGTGAACCGTTGATCGCTCGGGACTGGCAGGTCGAAGCGACCATGCGGCTATTCGGCTGGGTGCGTCCGTCGGATCGTTGGAAGCGGAACATTCGCCGGTTCACGAAGGCGTCGTTCTGGGCTCCGAAAAAAAGCAAGAAAAGTCCAAGCCTGGCCTGGTGGGGTTTGTATCTGTTGTGCGCGGACGGCGAGATGGGGCAGAAGGTTTATTTCTGCGCTAAGGATGGCAGCCAGGCCCGCGAGATCGCCGGCAAGCACGCAATCGAAATGGTTCAAGCGTCGGACGAACTGTCGGCGGAATGCACGATAAATAAAAGCCTGACGCAGATTACGCACGAGCCAACCCGCTCGATTCTCAAGCCGCTATCGAGTGCCGACAGCCGCACCGCAAAGGCCAAGGAAGGACTGAACGGCTGCATTTTTGTGGATGAGGTGCACGTCGTGGATCGTGCATTTATGAACCGTGTCAACCGCGCGGGAATTTCCCGTAGCGAACCGTTGCAGGTCGAGGTCTCGACGACCGGAGACGACCTGGAAGGCTACGGCAAGAGCCAATACGACTGGGGCAAGCTGGTCGAAAGTGGTGCGGAAACCGATGAGCGGTTTTTGTTTTTGACATACGAGGCCCCCGCCGGCATGACGGATGCCGATCTAGCAGCAGATCCGATCAAGTACGGAAAGATTGCAAATCCGGCTTGGGGGCACACGGTAGACCAAGAGGAGTTCTTGGAAGACTACAACCGCTCGAAGGCGTCCACAACTGACCTCGCCGAATTCAAGATGTATCGGCTGAACGTCTGGCTGAGCGCTTCGCGTGCGGCGATCCGCCCCGAAGATTGGGACGCCTGCAAACAGAGTTTCGACATTGCCGAACTGCTGGGCCGCGACTGCTACGCCGCGCTCGACCTTGGTTTCAAGTGGGACACGAGTTGCCTGGCGTTGTGGTTTCCGTGGGACGCCATTGACGATGAGCCGACCTTCCGATTGTTGACTATGTTCTGGTTGCCGGAATTCGCAGCTACCAAGGAACGCTCGCAAGTTCGCTGGTCGGACTGGAGCCGGCGCGGGGACGTGACGATCACCGAGGGGGACACGGCCGACTTCCCGCTTATCAAACGCGCGATCGTCGAGTGTTCCAAAAAATACAATATCGTTCAACTCAACTACGACGAGCGATTCGCGCAGGTTCTGTGCCAGCAGCTTCAGGATGACCACCACCTGACGGTTGCGCCGTTCGCGCAGAATCCCACTAATTTCAACGAGCCATGCCGATCGTTCGAGCAAGTGATTTTAGATCGGCGGGTAGCGCACCTCGGTAATCTAGTAATGGACTGGCAGGCTGGGAACATCACGTTCAAGGAACGGAACGGGCTTGTAATGCCAGCCAAGCCGGAAGGGAATCGCTTGGCGAGAATCGACGGCCCAGTTGCGGCGATCATGGGATTGGATTCCGCGCTGCAAGCAACCAATACCCGCAGCATTTATAGCACCGCAGGAAATTTAGAATTGTGATTTATTTTCGATGGCTGGCGCGTATTCCGGTTCTTTCGATGCTCGCCATCCTCTGGCCCTTGGTTGGGATAGCGCTCATCGGCTACGGCGCTTACACAGTGTACGCGCCGGCCGGATATATCACAGTCGGCATTTTGATCGTGCTCGACGATCTGCATTCCTCGTGGCCTCGGAGAACGGAGAAGCCAAATTGATTATCGACAAGCTGGTCGGACGGTCGCGATTATCCTATGGTCCACTGGACCCATATTGGTATAGCACGCACGCGCCGCGCACACGCGCTGGCGTGCCGATCGACGAATCCTCTGCCATGACCTATTCGGCGTGCTGGGCGGCTACGCGGTTATTGGCCGGCACGGCGTCCTATCTGCCGTTCGGACTTTTCCAGCGGATGCCAAACGGCGAACAGCGGGAGTGCGTCGGCGAGCCGCTTTACCACGTTCTGCACGATACGCCAAATCCAGAAATGTCATCCACGATGTGGCGGGCAACAAAGGTCGCCCAGCAAGTCAACTACGGCAACTGCATCAGTGAGATCGAGCGGAACGGGAATCTCGACGTGGTGCATCTCTGGCCGATTCACGTTTCGAGGGTCCGGCTGAAAAGTAACGACCTGGATCAGTTGTACTACGAGGTGAAGAATAACGACGGCAGCCGGACGCCGCTGCCATATCGCGACGTATTCCACGTGCCGTCGATGATTAGCGACGATGGCCGATGGGGGAAGGGAGTCATCCGCCACGCGCGCGAGTCCATCGGCAGGGCACTGGCCACCGAACGATACGGCGCCAGTTGGTTCGGCAGCGGCGGTCGTCCGACTGCCGTTTTGCAACACCCCAAGCAAATGGATAAGGAAGCGCGGGCGAATTTGCGGCGCGAGTGGAACGAGATTTACGGCGTCGATGGCGGGAATCGTGTCGCCGTTCTGTGGGAGGGGATGCAGTATTCGGCGATTTCCTCCGACCCGGAAGACAGTCAATTTATCCAAAGCCAGCAGTGGAACGTCGAGGACGTGGCTCGCTGGTACGGCGTGCCGCCTCACATGATTCAACGGCTCGACGGCGGCGGCAATATCGAGCACCAGGGCATCGAGTACGTCAAGTTTTCACTACTGTTTTGGATCAAGTTATGGGAGCAGGAAGTATGGCGGAAGTTGTTGACGCCAGCGCAACGCGCGAGCGGCTACTATGCAAAATTCACGGTCGATGCGTTGGAGCGCGGCGACTTGACGAGTCGCACGACCGCCCTCTCGAAGCAGTTTTTCAATGGGCTGCTGACTCTCAATCAGTGGGCGAAGTTCGAGGACCGTCCGCCGATCGGACCGCTGGGCGATACGCATTTTGTGCAGTCGGCGATGGTCCCCCTGGAAATGGCCGCCCAGGGACCAATCGATCCCAACTCGCCCCGCCCGGCGGCTGACGTTCCGCGGGTGGCGAAGGACATCCCGGAACCGTCCGGGGCCAGGGCCGATGGGCTCGCCGCCGGGCAGCGGCTGGCCGTCCACCTGGCATCGGTAGACGTGCTGGCCGACATCATTGGCGTCATGCTCGACCGCGAATCCAAAGACGCGCAGGAAGCCGCCAAGCATCCCGCCGACTTCCTGCGGTGGTTGGATAAGTTTTACGAAGATCACGCCGACCGAATGCACAAGGCCTTGGCCAAACCCATTCGGGCCTGCGTGCTGGCGTCGGGCCGCCAGTTGATCGTCGATGAGACGTTACGCGCGGCGGTGAGCGCTCACGTGGAGGCCAGCCGCGCGATGCTGCTGGAAGCCTCGGGCGGGCCACCGGCTGGATTTTCCGAGGCAATTGCCCGTTGTGTCACGACTTGGAACCGAACCGAAATCATCGACCTTTTGCAAAGGGAATAAAATGGCCGTCAAAACCATCACGAAGACACACGCCATACTCCGCGTCAACGCGGTAGCGGCCCAGCCGATCGGCGTGGACAAAGAGCAGAAGATCATCCGCGGCTACGTTGTCGCCCAGCTAGGGCCTTTTAAGAGCGGGCGTGGCGCCTTCGACCTCGAATCGCTGCGTGTGATCGTGCGGTTGATGAACGAGCAGCCGGACGGCGTGAAGGTGCGGCTGGGGCATCCAGACGGCACGACCGCCGAAGCCGTGGCGTCGTTTATCGGCTGGGCTCGCAACGCGCGTCTCGACGGCGATTGCGTTCGTGCGGACATGCACTTGAGCCCGGTCGCGTTTCTGACCATTGGCGGTGGCGCCAGCCGTGGCGATTACCTGCTGGCCCGAGCGGAGCTTGAACCGCTGTCGCTTGGCAGTTCTTTGGAACTGGATTGCGACATGGCCTATCGGTTGGATGGAAACGGGCATCCGCTGGTTAGCGCGGCGGGCGAGCTTCTGCCGCCGGTCTGGACGCCGACGCTGATTGTGGCCAGCGATATTGTTGACGAGGGCGATGCCGTGCATGGTGGTCTGCTGGCCCGCGAGCAATTGGACCGCGTGCGCGAAGTCGAGGATTACGTGCTGGCCAATCCGCCGAAGCGTATCAAGTCGGCCGCAGAGATTGAGCTGCGACGCCTGCACAGGAATAGCAGGATCAGGGGATAAGGCGATGGCGCAGCGCGGCACGCCGGTATCCATCTCGACCAAACTGCGGGTCAGGCAACTGGCGGACGAAAGCGATCGCGTTGTCATCGCCGCCATTGCCCGCGAACTGGGCCTCTCCAGGCCGACCGTTTACAAATATCTTCGGCCAATAAATCGCCGGGTAGTGTCCTAACAGTGTGTTGCCGGTCGGAAGAGATGATTGATCCCGGTATTCGGTCGTTTGTGGAATTGCTGAATGAAAGCGGCTTTCCGACGATCGGCTCATGCCAGGGCGGGTCCGGCCACCAATTTGCGCGGCCCACGGTCCAGGTGCGTCGGCATGGGGACTTGGACGAAACGCGAAAAGCCCTCTGCACATTCCTGCTGGAGCGTGGCATCGAGGGCTTTTCTGTCAAAACCGTGGCAATTCACCAGAGGTCTGACGTGCCAGAGGCTTGTTCATACGTCGAAGTTGAACTGTGGTCTTAGCCAACCTTATCGTACTTCGTGTTCTGGCCCTTTCCGCAACTGCCGCATGGTGGTAGCCGATCATCAGCATCGTCCAGCTTGAGGGTTGCTTCACCCCGAAGCCGTTACCAGCGTCTTCGGGGCTTTTCATGCGCTTTATTGTATTTCAAATAAGCACTAATTGCAATACAAAAACAAGGCTTGCAATCGGATTTTTTTGTATTACACTTTCGGTATGGGAAAGAAACTAGGGCGGCCAACAAAACCCCTTGGCGAGCAATTGGCTGAGATCATCCCAGTCAGGATGACCGCCATCGAACGCCAGGAATGCGAGCAGGCTGCCACCAAGGCAGGAATGAAATTAACGGCCTGGATACGCGACAAGGCGACTAGGGCCGCTAAGCGCAAGTAAGGCGGAAAGAGGGGGAATCGAACCCTTCGGCGCAGGCCGACCCTTCGGCACGTTATAAGCGTGCTGCGCCACCAAGACGCGGGCCGCTCTCCCGTGATGAGTGAGATTGCGGCATCTGGTAGAATTCAAGTAGAAGGTAAGAGGTCGCAATTTCTAACAGGTTCGCGCATGGCTACGGAAATTAGGCTGACGATCAGCGGAGAGAACGTGTCGCCTGCGACCGTTCCTCTTCCCGATCTTCTGGCGTTGCTGCGCGAGTTCTATGCAGCCGTCGCTGCGAGCGCACAAGCGGTCGGAATGAACAGAGACGAAGTTCGCATCAACCTAACGTCTGTACGGGAGGGAAGCAATATTGTTGTCCTGAACGTCGACGAACCCACGCAACGGCAAGCACGGCGGGTCGTTTCGGCCATCTCCACTGATGATGCCCTGGACCTTCCGCAACGTTCTCGAAAAGCGATCCACAAAATGTGGAGTCGGATGAATGTGAGACATTGGAGCCTGAACATCGCTTCGATTTCCAATGGAGATACGGCGACGGCCACCCTGACGCCGGAAATTGAGCCGTTTAGGACTTCGACCGCCAAGGGGACGACCTCGCTCCTTGTCTACATTAGTCGCGCTGGCGGTGAGCATCCAACCGCGAATATTCGGTTGCCTGACAAGAGAGATTTAACCGCGCGCGTCCGATCCAAAACCATCAATGAACAACTAGGGTGTCACCTATACCATTGGGTTGAGGTGTTCGGTGAAGCACAATGGAACATAAAGACGTGGGCGATTGATAGGCTGCGAATTGATGGTCTTGGACCATACGTTCACGGATCAAGTGATCCAATTGCCGCCTTGACGAAATTAGCGGAGCTTTCAAGTCATTTTTGGGACGCAGTCGATCCACAAGAATACATCCGCGAACAACGCTCCGACGATTGACCACTGGGCGCGTCAATGATCTCCATCGACACCAGCATTTTGATTTGGGGGATTCGAGAACACGTCCAGACTGGACGTGAGGATATGATTGATCGCGCGAAATGGCTTATTCGGGATCACAAAGATCGCGGCATCCCGATCATGGTTCCAAGTGTCGTTTTGGCAGAATATCTGGCGACATTCGACAACCAAAGTCAAGTAGAACAACGGGAAATCATCGGACGTAATTTTTTCGTGGCTCCATTTGACAACAAAGCCGCTTGGCTTACTGGCGAGCTTTACGACAAAGCTCGGATCAAGTCGATTCAGCAGGGCGGTACTCCAAAACAGTGCATTCATGCTGACCTAAAGATTCTAGCAACGGCAATCGCTCATAGCGCTACAACGCTGTACACAGACAATCTCCAGGACTTTCTGACGCTCGCCGCTTCAGACGGAAGGATCATCGTAAAGGGTGTGCCGGCGCTACCGCCGCCTCCCCCTCCAACCGAGACACAGGCCACCTTCGCTTGACCTTTTCTGCACAATCTCGTTGGGAGAACTCATGGAGCCAAGCAAGCCGAAGGTGGCCACCCAGTGAACCACCTCTACTACGGCGACAACTTGGACGTGCTGCGGCGGTACGTGGCCGACGAGTCGGTCGATCTGGTCTACCTCGATCCGCCATTCAAGTCGGACCAGAATTACAACGTGTTGTTTGCCGAGCAAGACGGCTCTCGGTCCGCCGCACAGATTCACGCTTTTGAGGATACTTGGCGGTGGGACCAGTCGGCGGCCGAAGCCTATCAAGAGGTTGTGGAAGCCGGGGGCAAGGTGTCGGAAGTAATGCAAGCCTTCCGTCAAGCGCTCGGCGACAACGATATGCTTGCCTATCTTTGTATGATGGCCCCGCGCCTTATCGAGTTGCGCCGCACCTTGAAGAAAACGGGCTCTCTGTATCTGCATTGCGACCCGACAGCAAGCCACTATCTGAAGCTGTTGATGGATTCAATTTTTGCACCGGTCAACTTTCGCAACGAAATAATCTGGCTTCGCACCTTGTCCAAGGGCTTGATGACCAAACGGCTTCCCAACAATCACGATGTTGTTTTGACCTATCAGAAATCGGATGGGGCGACGTGGAATCCCGATTCGATTTTCACGCCCTACGACGAAGATAACTTGGACCCAAAGACTGACGAAAAATATCGGCAGCGCGACCCCGATGGAAGGCGATACCAACTCGACAACCTCATTAACCCGAACCCGGACCGGCCAAATCTAACCTACGAATTTCTTGGCATTACGAAGGTTTGGCGTTGGACCAAGGCAAGGATGCAAAAAGCCTATGAAGATGGGCTTGTTGTTCAACCTAGCCCCGGTTCGGTCCCCCGGCTGAAGCGATACTTGGACGAACAGCGGGGCAAGCCGTTCGGGGACGTTTGGGTTGATATTCCCCCGCTCAACTCCCAGGCCGCCGAACGCCTCGGCTATCCGACCCAAAAGCCCGAAGCCCTACTCGAACGCATCCTGTTAATGTCCAGCAACGAAGGCGACGTTGTGCTAGATCCGTTCTGCGGCTGCGGCACAACGATTGCCGCTGCACAAAAGTTGAAGCGAAATTGGATGGGTATCGACGTGACGCACTTAGCTGTGGGCCTCATTAAGCACCGGCTCCACGACTCTTTTGGGCTTGTCCAAAAGCGCGACTACGAGGTTGTCGGAGAGCCGACGGACATTGGCGGAGCCCAGGAATTGGCCCGCACAGAGCCGCACGATTTTCAGGCATGGGCACTTGGATTAGTAAACGCACGGACCGACACCTCGGCAAAGAAAGGTGCCGACAAGGGAATCGACGGTCGTCTCATATTCCACGACGAGGACGATACCCGCCATACGAAACAAATCATTTTGTCGGTGAAAGCGGGCCATACTAGCGTACCGCATGTGCGCGATTTACGCGGAGTCTTGGATCGTGAGAAAGCTCAGATCGGCGTTTTGATTTCGATGGAGGAACCAACCAAGCCAATGCGGGCCGAGGCCGCTGGGGCTGGTTTTTACCGTTCGCCATTCACTCGCAAAGACCATCCCCGGATACAATTGCTGACCATTGAGGAATTGCTGGGCGGAAAACAGGTGGACATGCCGCCCGTTCGGCAGACCAGCCAGACATTCAAAAAAGCGCCGAAGGCTAAAGCCAAGAAAAGCCATCGGCAAAAGACGCTTGGCGAAAGCGACGAATAGCCGGCAACACACTGTTAGGACACTACCAATCGCCGGTAGTTTTTACACTTTTGCTAGGCGGAACGTCCGCGATCCGCTAGCTTGCAAGAACAACTCAACTCACAAGCGGCTGTTGGACTCGCCCCGCCGTTGC
>Ga0163153_10000624_pt1 | contig 61114 bp, 68 predicted proteins | sample OliLakLV19MP6IB1_FD_148629 | JGI IMG/M metagenome (GOLD analysis project Ga0163153, IMG submission 148629) | Freshwater microbial mat bacterial communities from Lake Vanda, McMurdo Dry Valleys, Antarctica - Oligotrophic Lake LV.19.MP6.IB-1 | ecosystem: Environmental > Aquatic > Freshwater >... | reverse complement strand
GATTTATGGCGGGCGTGGGTTACGGGGGGTCGGGGGCGAGGGTTATTTGCTCCCTTTGGCGCCGCCGGCGCGGAGGGCGAGCAGGTTCACGTCGTACGACCGTACGCGGCGGTTTTTTTCGCGGTGGCGTTGGAGAGCGAGTTGGATGAGGCGGTGGGCGAGTTCGTCGAACGGGACGCCGCTCGGGGCCCAGAGGTAGAAGGAGAAGGAGCCGGGAATGGTGTTGATCTCGTTGAAGAACACCTGGCCCGTGGCGCCGTCCATGAGGAAGTCGATCCGCGCCAGGCCGGCGCATTCGAACAGGGTAAACACCCGCACGGCGAGCGCCTGAACGGCGGCCGTCTGTTCGTGGGATATGGGGGCGGGGATGATCCGATCCAACGAGGCCATGCCCTCGGAAGGGGCGGCCGACTGCTTGCTCCCCTTGGCCCCGGACGCGCCGCGCATGTATTTCTCCTGGTAGGTGAGCAGCGCCTCGCCGGCGCTGGTCTTCGGCTCCTCAAGCACGCTCGCGGTCGCCTCGTCCGGGCTCCCCATCACCGAGCAGTTGATCTCCCGCAGGTTGCGGACGGCGTACTCGACCACTACTTTGTCGTCGTACCGCAGCGCATCCTCGATGGCGGCGTCGAGCGTGGCGCGGTCGCGGGCGAGGCGGATGCCGATGGACGAGCCCAGGCGGGCCGGCTTTACGACCACGGGGTAGCCGAGCCGCCTTTCGCACTCGTCGAGCCACTCTTCCTCCCGGTTGCCCCACTCACTCTCCCGGAAAGCGATGAAATCCACCACCGGAACACCCTGGTCGTGACACACCATCTTCGTGATCACCTTATCCATTCCCAGAGCCGACCCGAACACGCCGCTCCCGGTATAGGGTACATTGTACGTCTCGCAAATCCCCTGGACACCCCCATTTTCCCCCTCGCCGCCGTGCAGGGCAAGGAAAAGGACGTCTAGCCGCTGCGCCGGCGGCGCCTGTTGCCAGAACCGGAGCTTCTCGCGGGTCTGGAGCTCTACCCCTCCGCCGGGCACGGGCGCCAGCGACACCGGAGTGGCCTGCGGGATGAGGGCGTCGAGATCCTTGTACCGCTCCAACTCGAGCATCACATCGCCCGAGTACCAGGCGCCGTTTTTGGCGATGTACAGCGGCACCGGCGTGTACTTCGTGCGATCCATCGCCGCCGCCATCTGCAGCGCCGTGATCACGGATACTTCGTGCTCGGGCGACACGCCGCCGAAAACCAGGCCGATGTTAAGCATTACTTCCAGGTTTTTTCGTTACTACGTGTGGGAATGTCTACAGCCTCCCATACTCATCCCAAGCTATCCCCTCAGCCATTCTTCACCAGCCGCCCTTTATTATAGATCGCCCAGGCGCGGCCGACCATCGGGGCGCCGATAAAGGGGGTATTGACGCTTTTCGAGCGGATGTGCTCTTGGCCAAACACCCAGTGCGTGGTGGCATCGAAAACGGTGAGGTTGGCCGGCTGGCCGGCCTTGATCTCCGGCACCGGGATCCCCAGGATCTGACGGGGGGCGATGGTCAGCTTGTACACGGTCTGCGCCAGCGTGAGCACGCCGGGCGCTACGATCTCCCGGCCCGTGAGGCCCCACGCCGTCTCCAGCCCGAGGATACCAAACGGCGCCTCGATGTACTCCACTTCCTTTTCGAACGAGGCGTGCGGGGCATGATCCGTACAGATCGCGTCGATCGTGCCATCCCGCAATCCCTCCTTCATGGCCTCGACGGACGCCGCGTCGGCGAGGGGCGGGTGCATCTTCGTGTTCGTCGAAAACTCGGTGCGCTCGACCTCTTCGTCGGTGAGCGTGAAGTGGTGGGTGCAGACCTCGGCGGTGATGGGCACCCCCCGTTCCTTGGCGCGGCGGACGAGTTCGACGGCCCCGCGGGTGGAGATGTGCGCGACGTGTACGTGGCCGCCGGTAAAGTCGGCCAGGAGGATGTCGCGGGCGATCATCACCTCCTCGGCGAGGGAAGGAATGCCCGGAATGCCGAGCCGGGTGGAGACATCGCCCTCGAACATGTGACCGCCCAGGTTAAGCGTCTTCTCCTCCATGTGATTGACGATGGGTTTGCCGAGCATCGAGCTGTACTCGAGCGCGCGGCGCATCAGGCCGGCGTTCTGCACCGGCGCTCCGTCGTCGCTGAAGGCCACCGCCCCGCCGGCGACCAGGTCCGCCATCTCGGTCAACTCCAGGCCGGCGCGATCCTTCGACACACAGGCAATGGGGTATACGTCCACCGGCGTCGCCGCGCCGCGCTCGATGACGAACTCCACCACGTCGCGCGTGTGGATGGCCGGCTTCGTATTCGGCATACAGGCCACGGCCGTGAAGCCGCCAAACGCCGCCGCCGCGCAGCCGCTGGCGATCGTCTCCTTGTATTCGAAGCCCGGTTCGCGGAGGTGGACGTGCATGTCCATCCACCCGGGCGAGAGGATCCGGCCGGCGCAGTCGTAAACCGGCGCATCGCCGGCGTCGAGATTGGGCCCGACGGCCGCGATACGGCCTCCTCGGATCAAGACATCGTTTCGTTCGAGCCGGCCCGAAACCGGATCGAGGACGGAGCCTCCTTTCAGGAGTAAGTCTGGGGTCATTGAAGGAAAAAGGGGAAAGGAAAAAGGGAAAAGGGAAAAGGAAAAAGGGAAAAGGAAAAAGGGAAAAGGGAAAAGACAACGGGAGAAAGAGGGCTACTCTATGTGCTGCGACACGTCTAGCATTAGGACTCTCTGTCGCCTTTTTCGTAAATCGTACCTCACACGATGCACGATTCACCTTGCCTTTTGCCTTTTACCTTCTCCCTTTTGCCTTTTCTCCCCCTTCCGTCTCCACCACCGTTTGTTGCAGGCTTTCGCGCACGAACTCCGTCATCATCGTATGTAAATGGAGCCGGGTATTGCCGCCGTAGATGCCGTGGTTGCGGCCGGGGTACATCATAAACTGGAATGGCTTATTGGCTTCCTGCAGCGCGTCGGCCATCTGGACTGTGTGCTGGAAATGGACGTTGTCGTCGAAGTCGCCATGCACCAGCAACAGGCGTTGATGGGGCGCCAGCCGGCTCGCGTAATTCACCGGGGCGGAAATCGTGTAGCCGTCGGGGTTATTGGCGGGGGTAGACATGTACCGCTCGGTATAGATCGTGTCGTAGAGGCGCCAGTCCGTCACCGGGGCGACAGCCATGCCGAAGCTGAACACGTCCGGCCCCGGTCCTGTGAGCATGGACATCAGCGACATATAGCCGCCGTAGCTCCATCCCCAGACCCCCATGCGGTTCTCGTCCACATACGGCCGTTCGCCCAACGCGCGGGCGGCGGCGATCTGGTCGGCCGCCTCGAGGATGCCGAGCTGGCGATACGGCCGGCTCTTGAATGCCTTGCCGCGCCCCCCGGTGCCCCGATTATCCACGCTCGCCACGATCACGTTCAACTCGTCGGCCAGATAGGCATGCCACAGGTAGCGGGCTCCCCCCCAGCTGTCCACCACCGTCTGCGAGCCCGGACCGCCGTAGACGTACATCAGGACCGGATATTCGGCCTCGGGGTCGAACGTGGAGGGTTTGATCAGATAGGCGTTGAGCGGCGTGCCGTCCGCCCCGGGGATCGTCGTGAACTCCGGCTCGGGCAACGCATACCGGGCGAGCCGGTCGATCAACGTCTGGTTGCTTTCGAGGACGCGGACGGGCTCGCCATCGATTCGGTGCAGGGTGACGACCGGGGGTGAGGCGGCGCTGGAGTAGGTGTCGATATAAAACTTGGCGTCTTTCGAGAGGCTGACGACGTGGGTACCGGGCTGCGGCGTGATTTTACGCGGCAGCGAGGCCGGGGTATTGGGGGTGAAGGCCTGTCGATAGTCCGTGGCATAAAGATGCCGCTCGAGCGAGCTGGTGAGGGCGCCGCTGAAATAGACCACGCCGGCGGCGGCGTCGATCCCTTCGACCTTGCTCACCTCCCAGTTGCCCTGCGTGACGGCCCCGATCCGGATGCCTCCGTTGCGGTGGATGTACAGGTGCCAGTAACCGTCGCTCTCGCTCATCCAGAGGAAGTGTTCATTGTCATCCAGAAACCACACCTTGCCCTGGGCGACATCGATCCAGGAGGTCTCCGTCTCCGTATAGGCCGTGCGGACGAGGCCATCCGCGGGGTCCGCGTACAGGAGGTCGACCCGGCTCTGATCGCGGTTCAGGCGGAGCATCCACACCAGATGTGTCCCGCCGATGGGCGGTGTCCAACCCATCCGCGGGACATACTCGTGGTCATCCCCGGCGCCGAACCAGGTCTCGGTCTCGAAAAATAACATCTCACCGGAACGGACCTCCACGACGCCGACGCGGACTTCGCTATTGGTTTCGCCGGCCTTCGGGTAGCGAAAGGGCACCTGGCTCGGATACTGCTCGCGCAGATCGGCCAGGAAGAAGTCCCGTGTGTTAGACTCGTCGAATTGAAAAAACGAGATGTGCCGGCCATCCGGGCTCCACGACCAGCCGTCGCGCAGGCCAAATTCCTCCTCGTACACCCAGTCCGACGTGCCATTGATGATGGCCCCTTCGCTGCCATCGTGGGTCAGCGCCCGCTCCTCCATCGTGCGGAGGTCCACCAGGAACAGGTTGCGGTCGCGCACAAAACCCGCATGGCGTCCGTCCGGGCTAAGCTTGGCGAACATCTGGAACCCGAGGTCGCGCCGGCTGAGGGGTTTCAGGGCGCGGGTGTCGACATCATAGAGGTAATAAAAACCCTTCGTATTGGCGCGCCAGACGGGCTCGGAGTCGGTATAGATCAGCGCGGTCTTGCCGTCCGCGCTGAAGGCATACCCTTCGATGGCGATGCGCCGGCCGACATCGTCCGCCAGGAGTGTGTACCCATCGATCAGCCGCTCGGACGCCTTCGTCTCGAGGTCGAACCGCATCAGGTGCGTGAGGCGCTGGGCGGCATCCTCATCGATGTACGTCACGACAGGCCCGGTCGGCGCCCACTCGCCACCCTCGAAGGAGGCTCCGGTGAAGAGGCTCGAGGCATGGATATCCTCCAGCGTTATGCGGGGGCGCGGCTCGTCGGACGCCGGGGCGGCGGGTTGCGCGAGGGTGGCCGGCGCAAGCAGGGCCGCCCATAAAGCAACAGCATGCCACAGAAGCAGGAAAGGGGGGGATGACGACGATTCGGAAGTGAGTACGGAGTTCATACAGACCGAATAAAGTAGGCGGACGCGTGTCGAAAGCCATAAACAGCAGAGGAACCGGATGGATCCTGATGGATACATGCCCGGCCCCGTCCTCAGCGTCCATCCCCATGACAACCCTCACTCCGTCGCACATAGCGCAGGCGAGCCCGACGCGCGCCGAGTTATTGCTGGACCGGCTTCGGTCGAATGTACGCGTTTTGTCCCGCCTTGCCGCGCCGGCCGGCCTTCTGGCCGTCGTCAAGGCGAACGCTTACGGCCATGGCGCGACCCGCATCACGCGGGTGCTCGAAACCGAAGGCGTCCGGGATTTCGCGGTGGCGCGGCTCGACGAAGCGCTCCGGCTGCGGAGCGAGGGCTGCGAGGCAAACATCCTGGTCATCGGGGCCCCCCTCATCGAACACATCCCGTTGTATCGGCGCCACCACATCGGGCTCACCGTGTCGTCGGTCGCGGTGGCCGAGGCCGTGCGGCAGCCGGCGCCCGGTGAGGGCCGGCTGGACGTTCACGTCAAAATCGACACAGGGATGCGGAGGATCGGGGTGGCGCCGAACGAGGCTGCCGACGTCATCCACCGGCTGACGGCCGCGCCCGGGGTGCGGGTGGCGAGTGTATGGACCCATTTTGCATCCGCCGGCGCACACGATACGACCTTCGCCCTCGAACAGATCGCCCATTTCGACGCCGTACAGGCCGCGATCGGTCCGAACAACCTCCCCCTCCACATCGGCAACACGGCGGCGGTGCTCCGCCTGCGGGACCGGCTCTGTACAACCGACCGCGAGCGGATCCGCGTCGGCGGCGCCCTCTACGGCGTTTCCCATGAACCCGCTCGGTTGAACGACGCCGGCCTGCTTCCCGTCATGCGCCTGGTCTCGCGGGTCGTACATGTCAAGACCGTGCCGGCGGGCGACAGCGTTTCCTACGGCCGAACCTGGTTTGCGACAGCCCCCACCCGGATCGCCACGGTGGCCACCGGATATGCCGACGGGTACCCGCGCGCGTTGTCGAACCGCGGCTTCGCCCGGATCGGCGAACAACTCTACCGAATTGCCGGGACGGTGTGTATGGATATGACGATGCTCGACCTCGGCGCGCCCGACGGACCCGGAGCGGCCGTCGCGGCCGGCGACGATGTTGTCCTCTTTGGACCCGAGGGGCCCAGCATTTACGATGTGGCCGCATGGAGCGATCGCACCCCGTACGAGATATTGTGCGGCATTTCACCCCGCGTTCCCCGGTTCGACCGGTAAGCCGGCAAAAAATGGACGTTACTGGAAAACAAAAAAATGTATATTGTGAAGACGGCGCATCCAGCGTCCGGCCACCCGGCCACCCCGTGGACCCTGTACGTCCCACTGTCTACGACTCAACCACTACGGCTTAACTAAGGCCCCATAGATAGATAACATGATCACGACCGACTCCTCCCAGATCAATGTGCTCGTCGTAGACGATGAAGAAGACGTCGTCGAAGTTGTCAGCCACTTTCTTCAACAGGAAGGCTACACTGTCCACACAGCGTTTGACGGCGAAGAGGCCCTCCAGAAGGCCAATCCCGATATCCACCTGATCCTGCTCGACGTCATGCTGCCGGGCCTCGATGGATTCGCCGTGTGCCGCGCCCTCCGTTCCCGCGCAGAGACGGAAACCATCCCGATCATCTTCCTCACCGCCAAGGTGGAAGAAGAGGATCAGGTCCGCGGCCTGATGATGGGCGGCGACGACTACATCACGAAGCCGGCTTCGCCGCAGGTCATCATCGCCCACGTCAAGGCGGTGCTCCGCCGCACGGGCGTCGATGAAAGCCGGATGATCCACGTCAACGACCTTGCGATCTACGAAGACGAGTATCGGGCCACGATCGACAGCAAGGACCTGGGCCTCACGCTGACGGAATTTGAACTGCTGCGGTACCTCGTCCGCCACCCGCGCAAGGCCTTCACCCGCCAGCAGCTGCTCGAAACGATCTGGAAAGACGCCATGATGGTCACCGAACGGACGGTCGACGCACACATCAAGAACCTGCGTGAGAAGCTGGGCGGGTTCGCCCAGCACATCCAGACGGTTCGGGGTGTCGGCTACCGGTTCGTGGAAGACGAAGTGCCGCAGGAATAAATGACCTGGCTACGGCGTCTTGCCTCGTGGATCGCGCTCGTTTTTAAGGAGGCGTGGTCGCTCGCCTATCCCAAACGGGCTCGGACGCAAACCTGGATGTTTTTGACGTTCGCCCTCTTTGTGGGCGCGGCCGTCCTCGGTGTGGGGCTTTACGCCGGCCTCGTCCTCAAAGGCCAGTTCGAGAACGCGACCAAGCGCATGCTCCGGGACCAGGGCGTGCGCCTGGTCGCCGCGCTCGTCGATGCCCCCAGCGAGGCCGATGCCTGGTTCGCGATGGATCAGGCGAGCCGTCTGCTGGACATGCGCATCATCGTCTTGCGCAACGACACGCTCCTGTTCGACGTCCGCGGCGAGCCGTTTAAACACAATATCCACCTCCCCGCCAATCTGGAAAGCATGCCCGTGTTGCCGGGCCGGCTCGACTTCCTGGAGCACACCACGGAAGAGGGCACGACGATTCTCATCGGGGTGATGAAACCGCCGGATTCGCCCTACTCGCTGCGTCTCATCGTCCCCGAACCCCCCCTCTACGCGCTCGTCAACCAGATGATGATCGCCCTCATTGGCGGCATGGTCGCCACGTTTATCCTGACGCTTTTCGGCAGTTGGGTCGCCTCGCGCGAGGTCACCAAGCCCCTCGAAGCCATCAACAAAAGCGCCAGCAGCATCAACGAGGGCAAGTTCGACCAGAAGATATACGTCGATTCCCGCGCCGCGGAGTTCCAGGACCTCGCCAAGAACCTGAACCGGATGTCGGATCGATTCCGCGGGAAGATCGAGGACCTCCAGAGCCTCGCCCGCCTGCAGGGCGAGTTCATAGGCAACGTCTCCCACGAGGTCCGCAACCCCATCTTCGCCGTCAGCGGCTACCTCGAAGCCCTCTCCTCCCCCAACCTCTCCCCGGATCAGCAGAAACGGTACGCCCAGAAGGGGCTCGCGAACCTGGAGCGGCTGAGCAACCTGTTCAACGACCTCATCGAGATCGCGCGGCTCGAGTATCGGGAGGATCTCATCAAGCCGGCGGTGTTCGACCTCCAGGAGCTGGGGCTCGAGGTGGCCGAAATGCTACGGCCGAAGGCCGACGCCAAGGATCTGGAGCTTGAGGTCATCAACGCCCCGCAGAGTGTCCTCGCGGATCGCGACCGCGTGCGCCAGGTGCTCGTGAACCTCATCGAGAACGCCATCGTTTATACAGACGCAGGCCACGTCCGCTTCCGATTCCGCCGGCGCGGCCAGAAGGTGCGCCTCGAGGTGGTGGATACGGGCCGCGGGATTCCAGAGGACCATCTGGAACGTATTTTTGAGCGCTTCTACCGCGTCGATCCGGACCGATCGCGCAAAAGCGGCGGCACAGGGCTCGGGCTGAGCATCGTGAAGCAGATCCTGCTTGCACACGACGAACAGATCCACGTGGAAAGCACTCCCGGCCGCGGCACCCGATTCTGGTTCGATCTCCCGTACGCCGGCGAAAACGCCGAACACGATGTCGACTAAGGCGTTCGTATGCGGGTTCAGGTTTTGCCACCGCGCCATGCCGCCGATCCGTTCAGAAAACGCCGATAGGCTCTGTACGATCGCCGTGCCACCGGAGGCGGCCACTACCCTTACGCCTTGGATTTAACCACCAGTACGATTCGCATGGCCAAGCCCAAGACCGCCCCCGGTAAAACAGCGCACAAGCCGCTGGCGCTCCACGCCCCCGACAGCGTCGAAGCGTCGAACGGCACCCTCACGGTTGGCCTCGACGTCGCGCCGCTGCAGCCGGCCGACTTCGAGCCGTCGACGCTGCTCGACATCTACCGCACGATGCTTACGTCGCGCCGGTTGGACGAGAAGATGATCACGCTCCTCAAACAGGGCAAAGGCTTCTTCCACATCGGGTGCGCCGGCCACGAGGCCGCGCAGGCGGCCGTGGCGCTCTACTCGCGTCCGGGGCATGACTGGTTCACCATGTACTACCGCGACATGTGCATGGCGCTGTCGCTGGGCATGACAGCCCGCCAGATCCTGCTCGCCCACCTCGCCAAAGCCGACGACCCCAACTCGGGGGGCCGGCAGATGGCGGAGCACTTCGCGTCGGTCGAGCTCAACATCTTCCCCACGTCCTCATCCGTGGGCGCGCAGTTCCTGCCGGCCCTCGGCGCCGGCATGGCCATCCAGCGGCAGAACGAAGACGGTTATTCCTACGTCTCTTGCGGCGAAGGCGCTACCTCCCAGGGCTCGTTCCATGAGGCGCTCAACTGGGCTACGCGCATCAAGGCGCCCGTCTTGTTTTTTGTCCAGGATAACAAATACGCGATCTCCGTCCCGGTGTCCGAACAGACGGCCGGCGGCTCGCCCTATAAGCTCGGCGCCGGCTACGAAGGCCTCGTGCGCGCGCGCGTAGATGGGACCGATTTCTTCAAGACGGCCGCCGTCGCCCGCGCCGCCATCGAATACATCCGCTCCGGCCACGGCCCGGCGTTGATCGTGGCGGACGTCGTCCGCCTCCTCCCGCACTCGTCGTCCGACAACCACATGAAGTATCGGACGCCCGAGGAGTTGGAACTCGACCGCCAGATCGACCCGATTGCCCGTCTCGAACTGGCGCTCAACGAGGCCGGCATGCTAGACGAAACGTCGATGGCCCGGATCCGCGCGGAAGTCCACCAGAGCGTCGACCAGGACGCCGTCTGGGCCGACGCCCAGGCGGATCCCGTGCCAGACACCGCCGCCCTACACGTGTTTTTCGAGGGCGTGGTGGACCTCGACTACGAAGCCTCAACGCCGGCCGGCGAGCCGATCGTGATGGTGGATGCCATCAACCACGCCCTCCACGAGGAGATGGAGCGCGATCCGCGTGTCATCGTCTACGGCGAGGACGTCGCCGGCGGCAAGGGCGGCGTGTTCACCGCCACCCGCGAACTGACGGCACGCTTCGGCGCGGACCGGTGCTTCAACTCGCCCCTCGCCGAGGACTCGATCCTCGGAACGGCCGTCGGCATCAGCGCCGCCGGGTTTAAGCCTGTCGTCGAAATCCAGTTCGCCGATTACATCTGGCCGGCGCTCCAGCAACTCCGCAACCAGCTGTCTACCTTCCGCTACCGGTCCAACGGCACCTTCGGCGCCCCGGTTGTCATCCGCGTCCCCTGTGGCGGCTATATCCACGGCGGACTCTGCCACTCGCAGAACATCGAGGCGTTTTTTGCGCACATGCCAGGCTTTCTCATCGCGATGCCCTGCACCGCGGCCGACGCCAAGGGCCTTCTGAAGACGGCCATCCGCCTGCAGGATCCGGTCATCTTTCTCGAACATAAAGCCCTTTACCGCGCCGCGAACGCCCGTTCACCCGAACCCGATGCCGACTACCTGTTGCCGTTCGGCAAGGCGCGCGTCGTCCAGGAAGGCGCAGACCTCACCATCGTCACCTACGGGATGATGGTGCATCGCGCCGTCGCCGCCGCCAAAACGCTGGCCCGCGAGGGCGCTTCGATCGAGATCATCGATCTCCGCACCATCGTGCCGCTCGATAGCGAAACGATCCTTGCCTCGGTCCGCAAGACAAGTCGCGCACTCGTGATCTACGAAGATTGTGAATTCGCGGGCTTCGGCGCCGAGATCTGCGCCCAGATCGCCGACAAGGCCTTCGAATACCTCGACGCCCCGGTTCGCCGGGTCGCCGGCGCCTTCACCCCCGTCCCCTTCGCCGATCCCCTCGAACGCGCCGTCCTCCCGCAGGATCAGGATATCCTGGATGGGATGCGCGCGATGCTGCAGTACTGAGGCTGCATGTAATCCTGAGCGAAGCGAGAGTTCTCCGAGAGGCACCAGTTCAAAGGTGAATGTCCTCCTGAGCGAAGCGAGGGAGCTTCGAGCGGCTCCAGGCCTAAGGCCGCCGCAGGTCTCCGGGATCGCTCCGACTGGACAGGTTGCGCTTCACGCAAGGTTCTGCCTGTCGAAGATCCCTCGCTGGCGCTCAGGAGGACACGGCGATTTGCTTGTCCTCCTCGGCGAAACAAGGGTTTACCCGGCGCTTTTCTGGCACAGCTATTGTCGATGGGCCAGCGCAGGGATTCGAAAAAACCGGGTATGATCGCGCACACCATTCGTAACAGGAAGTCGCACACGGGCTGGGGACAACCACGGTGGATCGGGACGTTCGTCGCTCTCGCCCTGATCGGGGCCCTGACGCCGGCGCCGGCGTGGGGCCAGGCCTGGCCGGCATCCCGGGGCGCCTTTTACGCCAAAGTGGCCCGGAGCGACATCCGCGCGAGCGATCAATTCACGTTTGATGGCCGGCGGAGCGATTTCATCGACGGCGTCGCCGGCAACGCGTTTGTCGACCAGAGTTATCATCTCTACACCGAATGGGGACTGCTGGACAACCTCACCGTGGTGCTCTCCGCTCCGTTCAAGCAGCTCGCCGTCCACGACCTCGCCTTTCGGTATGAGACCGCGGCGATCGGCTCGGTGAGCATCGGGTTACGCTTCGGCCTTTTCCCCTTGCTCGGCATCCGCCCATCCGCCATTGCGATGGCGATGAATCTGGGCGCCACGGTGCCCACCGGCTACACACGCAATCTCACCCCCAGCGCCGGCGCCGGCCAAGTGGACGCCCATGCGTTGATCGGCATCGGGCTCAGCTTCTGGCCTACGGCGGCCTACGTGCAGGCCGCCGGCGGGTACCGGTATCGTTCGTCGTATTACGGTCTGTCGAAGGCCGTAGCGTGTACGGCCGGTGTCGATCTGTTTTGCATCCGCGACACCCGGCCCGCCTTTGGCGATGAGTGGCTTTTCCAGGCCGAAGCCGGCCTGACGCTGCTCAGCGGCACCTTTTTCGTACAGGCCCTCGGCCAGGGCGTCTGGTCCGTCGAGACCCCCCGAATTGGCTTCACCGCCCTCAACCCGATCCCGACACACCAGCGCTACTTCAAGGCTGGCGCCGGTCTTACGGTTTACCCCTTCAAACTGACCCGCGCGTTTCGTTTCGAAAACGTAGGCTTCGGCGTCCAGGCGTTTCTCACGCCGTACGGGCGCAACACCATCGACTCGCAGGACTTTTTCTTCGGGATCGACTTTCGCGGCGACTTTTTGCGTTGATGTCCATGATTGATTCTCCGGGGCGCGCCGATGTATCGCGCCGCACCTTTGTCGTCCGGCTCGGAACGGCCGCGCTCGGCATCGCCCTCACGCCGATGGCCGGCTGCGAAACCAACAGCGTCGCCCCCTTCGTCGAGGGCACCGACATCCCGTTTTTGACCCCGCTCACCGACCCCAATCCGGACCGCGCGTTTTTTGTGCAGTACGGGGCGGATGGGACGGTGGAAAACTGGGCCGGCCCGCGCCAGATCGCCCGCGATTCGTGGGGTCTGACGATCGACGGCCTTGTCGCGACGCCCCGCACGTTTTCGTATGCGGATCTGCTTCGGTTTTCCGGCGAGGCAGTCCGCCTCGTCAGCACCCTCCGCTGCATCGTGGACAGCACGTTTGTCCCCGGCCTCATCAGCACCACCCTGTTCACCGGCATCCCACTACGGCTCGTGCTCGAAGCCGCCGGCGTGGACGCTGCCGCCCGCCGCATCCGCATCTATGGGGCCGACGGCTTCACGAACAACCTGCGGGTCCTCGAAGCCATGGGGCCGTTCGCCGCCGAGCAGGTAGAGCCTCTGCTCGTCTACCAGATGGGCGACGCCCCGCTGACACCGGACCACGGCTTTCCCGTTCGGCTGCTGGTGCCCGGCCAGTACGGCTACAAAAGCGTCAAGTGGGTCACGCGCCTCGAAGCCACGGCCGATGATTCCGCCTTCGGCAGCTACCAGCAAGCACTCGGGTACACGGACGACGGGCGGGTACAGGTGGTGAACAAGGCGACCAACCCGCTCCGCAACGCGCAGCTGTCCGCCGGCCCCGTCGCCATCTTCGGCTATGCGCTAAGCGGTATGGCCGGCATCGAGCGGGTTGAGGTGTCCATCGACGACGCCCCGTTCGCCGCCGCGTCGCTGGTCGATCTCCCCGAAGTACTCAGCGCCAACCCGACCCTGCGTTCGACGCTCCAGGTGGACAATGCCTCCCGCTTCCCCTACCCCTTCCGCGGCGTCTGGGCCCTGTGGCAGCACCCCTGGACGGCTACGGCCGGCGCTCACACCATCCGTATCCGGGCCATCGACCGCGCCGGCAACACCCAGCCCGAAACGGATGAGGTGGTGGAGGATGGGGAGAATCCGATCTTCCGGATCAACGTAACCGTAACATGAGTCGCTCAGCAAGCGACGCGATCTGATTTGTTGCCGAAACACGGCGTCCCAACAATGCCCGTCATCCCCAACTCGATTGGGGATCCATAGAAGGCCCGTTGGTTGCATGGATTACTTCGTAAGTCGCTACGCTCGTTTCCCGCCTTCGTGGGGATGACAAGCGCGCTTCGCTACGTAACGCCCCAACGTTAAACGCCCGCGAGCGCCTGGTCCAGGTCCTCGATCAGGTCCTCTACATCCTCGATCCCAACGGACAGGCGGATGAGCGAGTCGCTCAGGCCGTTTTTGATCCGCTCCTCGCGCGGGATCGAGGCGTGTGTCATTGAGGCCGGGTGCCCGATGAGGCTCTCCACGCCACCGAGGCTCTCCGCCAGAGCAAACACGCGGGTGCCCGAGAGTACCTTGTAGGCGTTTTCGACAGAATCCGCCGCGAGGGTGAACGACAACATCCCCCCGAAGTCCTTCATCTGCTTTTTGGCGATCTCGTGGCCCGGGTCATCCGGCAAGCCGGGAAAGTAGACACGGCCGACCTTGCGGTGCCCCGCGAGGAAAGCGGCAATCGCATGAGCGTTCTCGCAGTGCTGGCGCATGCGGATGTGCAGGGTTTTTGTGCCCCGCAGGTTCAGGAAGCAGTCCATGGGCCCCGGCACCGCGCCGGCGCACTTGACCTGAAAGCGCAGCTTCTCGTTCCAGTCGTCCCGGCTGGTGCAGACCACGCCGCCGATCAGGTCCGAGTGACCGCCAAGGTACTTCGTGGACGAGTGCAGCACGAGGTCCGCTCCGAGCACAATCGGCTGTTGGAGGTAGGGCGAGGCGAAGGTGTTGTCCACCGCCACATCGATCCCGTGTGCTTTCCCGAGGGCGATCAGTTTGTGGAGATCGAGGATACGGATGAGCGGGTTCGTCGGCGTTTCTAGCCAGAGCATCTTCGTCTGCGGCGTGACGGCCTGCTCGACGGCGTCGAGGTCGCGCATGTCGACGAACGAGAAGCGGAGGCCAAAGGGCTCGTAGACCTGGCGAAAGAGGCGGAAGGTGCCCCCGTAGAGGTCGTTCGTGGACACCACGTGATCGCCCGGGCGGAGGCCTTTCAGTATGGCGTCGATGCCGGCGACACCCGAGGAAAAGCAGATGCCGTGTTCAGCCTGTTCGAGGGCGGCGAGGTTGTGTTCGAGCGCCGTGCGGGTGGGGTTGTTGACGCGGGCGTATTCGTAGCCTTTATGATCGCCGGGCGCGGCCTGTACGTAGGTGGACGTCTGGTAGATCGGCGTCATGATCGCGCCGCTGACGGGGTCCGGCTCCTGGCCGGCGTGGACGGCGAGTGTGCCGAAGCGAAGGGTAGTCCGGGTGTCGACGTGCATGGCGGAGAGAAAAGGATACGACGGGAGGTGACACCGTTAGAAACGGTACTAAAATGCTCAAAAAAAATAAGTCACCCTGAGCGCAGTCGAAGGGCCTCTCGATCGTTCGGGAGGTCCTTCGACTACGCTCAGGATGACACTATTTGGGGTTTCGGATACGCTCCGTGTTCGATCAGTTTAGATCGATCCCCGCGCAGGCGGCCGCTTCTTCGGCTTTTTCCTGCATGCCAGACTGCACGTAGGCCGTGAAGAGCGCATTGCAGGTCAGCGCGGCCTCTTCGCCGGCGGCTACCTGGAGGTCGCGCGCTTTTTCGAGCGGCTCGATGGCCTGTTCGAAGAACGACTTGCGCTGTTCGGCGAGGGCCTCCAGTTCGCCTTCCGCCTGCGTCACCTGGCTCGAGGAGAGTGTACTGCGATTCTGGCGGAGTGCGTCGTCCTTGACGGAGATCTCGTCATTGACAGAGACCGCTTTGTTGACGAACGTGGCGCCGAGGTTGTAATAGGCCACGCCGTATTCCGGATCGAGGCGGATGGCGGCGCGGAATTCAGCTTCCGCGGCGTCGTACTCCTCGGCTTCCAGAAGGAGCGTGCCGTAGTTGTAGTGGTACAGCTTGTTGTCCGGCTCGCGTTCGACGGCTTCCTTGTACACCTGGCGCGCGCGTTCCATCTGTCCGGAGGAGATGTAGGCGTTGAGCAGCTGGCTCTGAAGCTCCGGCTTGTCTGGATACATGTCGCGCCCTTTCTCCAGCAACGCAATCGCTTCCCCGGTCTGCTGATTCTGCAGATACAGGTTCGAGAGGAGCACGTACGTATCCGCTTCGGACTCGCCGAGCGAGATCGCCTTCTCAAACGTCGGGATCGCCTGATCCGACATGCCCGCATTGATCATCGCGTAGGCGGCGTTGACGTAGGGGGCGGCGGAATCCGGCTGGATGACGGACGTATTCTGGAAGAACGTCACGGCCTCCGTGTAGGCCTCCGTGTTCTCGCGGCCCCGGTTAAACGCCTGGAATCCGAGTTGGAATTCGGCGACGTAGGCCTGGCGGAGCTGCTGGATCACGGACGGGCTGCCCGGCGTGATTTCGAGCGCCTTGCCGTAGGCCTCCACCATCTTCTTGACGATCTCGGTGTGCTGGGCGGGGTCTTTCACTTCGCCGGCCTGCCGCTGGAGCAGCTTGCCTTTCACCTCGTACGCCTCCGCATTCGCGGGATCGGCCGCAATCGCCTGATCGAGTTTCCCATAATACTCGTCGTAGTTGACCTCGTCGAGCGTCAGCGCGAGCTTGGCGCCTTCCACGTTCGGATCACCGCCGCAGCCGGCCGCCAACGACAGGATTCCGACCACCATCAGGCCGCAGTACATGACTAGATTTCTCATGGCTCTTTTAGCCTCGTTGATTCTGTTCACAGGATATGATGACTTCCAGGCTGCGTGGGTGTGAAGCCGGAAACGATAGGATGCGTCTACTCAGAAACTATGTAAACTACTAACCGCGCTGCCATATTGTAAATGCACTGGCGTAAACTTCACGGATTAGAAAGGGGTTCAAGGTTCGAAGATCAAGGGTTAAAGTACCATCAGGTAAGATCAAGCGCTCAAACCACACCCTTAAACCTCAAACCTCGAACATCAATCCTGAAACCCCGAACCTTAAACCCCATGCCCTCTCCCTTCCTCGCCGGCCTCATCGACTACGCCGGCCTCTTCCCGCCGGCCGGCCTGCCGCTGGCCGACGCCGCCGCCAACTACCTCCGGTACCTCGCCGGCCCCGATGCCTGGATGCTGGGCCGGTTCGTCTGCCCCGCAGGCCAGATCGCGGCGCTCGACGCCCTCCTGCCGGCCGAGGCCCCCGTTCGCCTCGCCGTCCTCCCCACCGGAGGTCCGGACGCCGAGGCGTTTTTCGCGACCTTCGAGGCCGACCTCGCCGCATCGCGCGCGTTCCAGGACCTGCGCGGGCCCCACGCCGGCGTCGACCTCCTCGAAATCCGCCTCCCCGACGCCCTGTTGGATCCCTTCGAGCCGGGTGATATCCTTCGCTTCCTGGAGCGCCTCCCCCGGCACGTCGACGACGCCGGCCTGGCCGTCGAACGCCTCTTCATCGAAGGCCCCGTCCTGGATCCCGACGACCCGCGCACCGGCCTGCTCGTCGGACTCCTCCACGACGCCGGCGCCGGCCGCTTCGGCTTCAAGATCCGCACCGGCGGCCTCCACGTCGACGACTTCCCCGCTCCCGACGCCCTCGCCGAGGCCATCGTCGCCTGCCGCGACGCCGGCGTGCCATTAAAAGCTACCGCCGGCCTCCACCACCCCGTCCGCAGCCATCGTGCCGAGGTGGGCGGCGCGATGCACGGCTTCCTGAACGTCTTCGGCGCCGGCGTCCTCGCCCACGCCCGCGGCCTCGACCGAGAAACCCTCGCCGCCCTCCTCTCCGACACCGACCCCACCCATTTCACCCTGTCCGACGCCGGCTTCGCCTGGTCCGGCTACCACGCCACCCCCACCGAAATCACCCACGCCCGGTCGTTCGCCACCTCCTTCGGCAGCTGCAGCTTCGACGAGCCGCGCGAGGAACTGGCGGGATTGGGTCTTTAACCTTTCCACGCTCAACCATACCCTCCTCACTCGAGGAGGGTCGCCGCCGGCTCGCCGGTGGCGGGGTGGTGCCCGGAGATGGCACAACTTCCTCCCTTGTTACTCCGAACGTACGAGCCTGCCCCGTACCGCATACGGAGAGGGACCTCCCGAATCACAGCGGAAACCTCCCCGCCACGTCATCCTGGACTCGATCCAGGACCCAAAACCGAATGCCGACACCCCGGAGACGCCCCACTCCCCACATTGTCACCCCGAGCGTAGCCGAGGGGCCTCCCGAATCACAGCGGAAACCTCCCCGCCACGTCATCCTGGACTCGATCCAGGACCCAAAACCGAATGCCGACACCCCGGAGACGCCCCACCGGGGCGTCTCTACAAAAAGCGCCATCCCCGGCCCCTGAACGCCCCGGCATTTGCGTTCAGACCCGGAGGGTTTCTAAAACACTCCGGGGCTCTTCCGGTGGGACTCGCTATCCCGGGCACTCGGTCGCCTCGGCGGGCCTTTGCCCGCACCGGGGAGGTCGGCGTGGTGGGGGAGGTAGAGACGCCAGGTATGGCGTCTCTACGGGGCCACCCTGCCATCTTGTATGGACACCCATGGCGTGTCCCTGCCAATCCTTCCACCTCTCTCGGGAACGCCCCTGCACAACTTGTCCGGCCGGCCGCCAAAATGGCGTAATTGCGCCCACTGGCACACGGGTTGTTCGACAACGCTCATCAACCACTACCCTCCACCAACCTTTCGAGGTACAGCCATGTCTAACATGACACGCTTTTTCCCGAGCAACGACCTGAGCCGCATGCAGCGCGAATTCGACCGGCTCTTTAACGACTTCTTCCCGGCCACCACGCCGGCCGAAGGCAACGGCAAGCGGTCCTGGATTCCCTCGGTCGATCTCTCCGAGACGAAGGATGCCTACAAGGTCCACCTGGACGCCCCGGGCATCGCGAAGGAAGACATCACGATCAACTACCACGACGGCGTCCTCACCGTGAGCGGCGAACGCAAGTCGGAGGAAAAGACGGAGGAAACGAACTACGTCCGCCTCGAACGGAGCTTCGGCAGCTTCTACCGCAGCTTCAACCTCCCCACCGCCGTCAAGGCCGACGCCATCAAGGCCAACTACAAGGACGGTGTGCTGGACATCGAAGTCCCGAAAAAGGAGGAGGTGAAGCCAATTCGGGTGAAGGTGGGCTAAACGGCTCCATTCCCGCCGGCGGAGCCGTCCAGCGGCAACGCGAGCGTGAACACGCTGCCCTCTCCGGGCGTGCTGCGGACCGTCAGGGTTCCGCCGTGCGCCCGGGCGATGGCAGAGCTGATGGGCAGACCGAGACCGGTTCCGAGCCGGCGGGTCCGCGCTCCCGTTCCGGTGTAATACCGGTCGAAGATGTGCTCGAGCACCTCCGGCGTCATCCCGCAGCCGGTATCCCGCACTTCGATCAACGCGTGGCCGTGATCCACCCGCGCGCCCAATTCCATCTTCCCACCCGGCTCGGTGTGGTGCATGGCGTTGGAGAGCAGGTTGTCCAGCACCCGCAGCAACCGCACGCCGTCGCCCTCGATCATCGGGAGGGACGGAGAGACATCGAGCAAAAACTCGATCTCGGCCTTTTGCAGCGCACGGCGGTGCGAGTTCGCGGCGTCGGATAGCAACTCGCCCAGGGGAATCGGCTCTTTGCGCAGCGGGGCGTTGGCACTGTCGAGCAGGCTGAGTTCAAACAGATCTCCCACCAGCTGCTGGAGGTACTTGCCCTGCCGCTCGGCGACATCGAGCGCGCCAGTCGCGGCGTCTTTGTTCGCCTCTTCCATGTAGCGACGCGTCTCCTCGAGGTAGCCGAGCAGCGCGGCGAGCGGCGTCCGGAGATCGTGCCCGAAGTTGGCGATCATCTGCCGGCGCAACATGTCGGTCGCCCGCAGGGCCTCGACACTGTCCTCCACCTGGTTGGCCATCTGGTTGATGACCGACGCCAGGCGTCCAAACTCGTCCTCCTTACGCAGCGCGATACGCGCGCTGTAGTCGCCGGCGCCGAAGCGCTCGACTTGTTGCATCACGTCCCGCAGTGGCTTCACAATCAGCCAGGTGAACACGGCCCCGAAGATGAGCGCCGTAAACACCGACAGGGTGATGATGATGAGGAAGGCGGAGACGTAGGCCGAATTCGTGTCGGCCAGTTCGCGGCGGATGGAGTTGGTGAGCGGTTGGACGAGCAGGCCGCCGACGAGGCGGTCGCTGGCGTCGTAAATGGGCGCCATGGCCCAGGTGGTCTCCCCCGACAGGCTCATCTGGTCCAGGCGGACGTGCACGCGGCTCCGTTCGAGGCGCTGCCGGATGTGGTCCGGCGCGGTGACGATCAGCGGGCCGGCCTCGAGGCGTCCCTTGAACACGGCCGGGTTCGGCTGGATCGTGTGGAGCACCTGGCCGTCTTCGTCCAGCAGCGAGATGGGATCGGGGAAGCGGGAAGCGAGGTCGAGGAGCAGCGCTTCGGGCAGGGGGTCCTGCAACGAGCGCACCTTTTCCGGCGAAGAGCCCGGCGGAAAGGCGCGTCGTTCTACCTCGCCGGCCAGGTCGTCCAGACGCACACGGATCGTCTTTTCGACCAGGTTCAGGCTGCGGTCATACGCAAAGTAGGCGCTCAGGGCCACGGCCAGCAGGCCGGTAGCCACCTGAACACCCACCAGGATGCCCGCAACCTTCCAGAAAGCAGAACGCGACAGACTGAACCACGGTGCGGGTTCGATGTCGTGCTCTTCGTGGATCATGCCTCGATTTCAGCCTGGAATTTGTACCCGACACCCCAGACGGTTCGGATGAACCGCGGGTTGCCTGGGTCGTCTTCGATTTTAGCTCGGAGGCGCTGGACGTGGGAATCGACCGTTCGGTCGTACCCTTCATATTGGATCTCCCACACCTTCCCCAGGAGCTGCGTCCGGGTGAAGGGGCGATCGGCATTGCGGCAGAGGAACAGCAGGAGGTCGAACTCGCGCACCGTCAGCCGGATCAGTTCGCCGTGGAGGCGGACCTCGCGGCGGATCGGGTCGATGTGCAGATCGTCGAACACGAGGATCGACTCTTCGTCCTCCCCGTCGCCGGCCGGTTTCTGCTCGGCCGTCAGCCGGAGCCGACGCAGCGCCGCGCGCACGCGCGCCACCAGCTCCTGGAGGCTGAACGGCTTCGTCACGTAGTCGTCCGCCCCCACCTCGAGGCCCACCACACGGTCCAATTCATCGGCCCGCGCCGTGAGCATGATGATGTACAGGAGCGGATGGCTGGAACGGAGCCGGCGACAGACCTCCAGGCCATCCATTTCGGGGAGCATCACATCGAGCAGCACCAGGTCCGGCGCTTGCTCTTCGACACGGGCCAAGGCTTCCACGCCCGTGGCGGCCGTCCGCACGTTGTAACCGGATTCACGGAGCCTACCTTCCACCAACGAACGCAACTCGGCGTCATCCTCAACCACTAAGATTCGGGGTTCTTGCATATACTGGGCTGATCAAAACTAGTCTAGACGTGGTGCGCGGGCACGAATTCATGCGGCGAGCGCCCTGAACATTGCGCAAGAAGCGTAAACTACGCAAATCGTGTGCGGTTCATCGCCCGGGGGCCGAGGCTGTATTTCCAATATAAATGATGTCGATCCATCACTCATCTACTCCGCAAAAAACCAAATAACCGTGATAGATCCGTGACACCTCTTGCGGGCATATTATGGTATCATGAAGTGCATTTTACTGCAATCATTACCCGTATATGATGAAACGCCTCTCTTTTGTGATGGGCTTGTTTCTCGTCCTGTGGATTACCCCTCCAGCAAGGACGCAAGAAACCCGCACAGGCCCTACGGTAGCCGAGGCGAATCCACCTTCTCGCACGGAAGCGCGCGTATTGTACCAGGCATGGCGCTCCTTGCAACGACAAAACAGCCGCACCATACAGCGCATCAGCGTTAAGGAGCGACTCGATTCGCGATTCGATGGCCCGACCGGATCGTGGAGTACGTCGGTGGACCTTAGCCTCCTAGGCTACCCCGATCAGCCCGGTTGGCAGATCGATATCTTGAGTTTTATGAGTGACGGCCGGCCCGTTTCGGAACCGGAGTCCGATGCGCTTCTCACCGAGTGGGAAGGGCTGCTGGGCGAGCCGTTTGCCTCGCTCATCCAGGATCCGGCCCTGCCGATGGACCTCCTCGAATACATGAAACCCGCCGGCTCCGTGCAGGAAGAACTGCTGGACGAGGCGGTTCACTACCGTATTGAAATGGTGCCGATCAACGGCGGCACGCTCTACCAGCGCATTACGATGTGGGTCGATAAATCCGGCCGGCTCACCCGCACCCGCTCCTCATCCGTCAACCGCCGCGCGGAATTGACCACCGTCACCCACTACCGCCGCGAAAACGGCGTGGACCTACCCGCCAGCCGCACCTTCCAGGGACATGTCCAGTCCCGCCGGCGCTCCCGCGTCTCTACGCTCTTCTTCAGTATCGAGGCCGATTACGAGATGTTTGCGTTCGAAGAGACGCCTGACGCCGAAGGCTGATCCACCTACGTTTGGGATCCACACGCAGCCCTCGCAGGTTCTCGCTCGACCCTACCGCGCCTACCTCTTCCTCGGCTCGCCGGATACTCTGGATGCCCTGGCTGCTCTGGCGCCCGAGCCCCTCCTATGGCCGATCGTCCGTTCCACGTGCTTGTCGCGCACCTCCGCTCCCGCCTCACGCGCCCACTGCCCGGCGCCGGTGCCCACCTGACGATGGCGCCAGCGTACCGTAGCCAGCCGGATAAACTCAGCATCGAAGGAAAACCCTGCCGCAGCGCCGGCGTCCTCGCGCTCCTCTTCCCCGACGGCGACCACACGGCCATCCTTCTCACCGAACGCCGGCACGACCTCAACCGCCACGCCGGCCAGATCTCGTTCCCCGGCGGCAGCAGCGAACCGGACGAACCCCTCCACCAGACGGCCCTCCGCGAAACACACGAGGAAATCGGCCTCCCACCCCACGCCATCGAACTGCTCGGCGCCCTCTCTCCGCTCTATATCCAGGTCTCGAATTTCTGCGTCTACCCCTTTGTCGGCGTTCTGGAGACGCCCCCCAAAAACCTGGTCCTCCAACCCTCCGAGGTGACGCTCATCCATACCCTCCGCCTTGCCGATCTCCGCCTCCCCGCGACCCGATCCTATGAACCCCGGCTGGTGTACGGACAGACGGTGGACGTCCCGGTATTCGCCGTCAACGGCCTCTCCATCTGGGGCGCCACGGCGATGATGCTCGCGGAGTTGCTCGCTGTCTGCGGGGATGGGTAGGCTGGGGGGGGGTGACGACGCTCCTCCTTCCCATACTCCGTCAACCCGCCTCCTTCAGCCGCCTATAAATCGCCCCCAACCCCTGCCGGCGACGCATACCCAACGCCACGGCCAGGCCCAGGACGCCGAGCAGATCCTCGGGGGCGTCGCGTACTTCCTGGCAATCGGCCCCGTCAAACGTCTCGATCAACATCGACACAAAACCGCGGGCGACCGGGGCCTCGGCCGGCACGTCAGCATGGATCCGCACACACCCCTCGGCGCAGAACGCCACAAAAAATACCGGCGCCTGGCACTCGAGCACGAGGTGCAGGCCGGCGTCGCGGGCCGCCGCCCAGGTTGGATCCAGCGGCGGCAGCCGGCCGGCGTAGTCGGTCAGTACCTCGAGCCGCTCGGCCGCGTCGAGGCCGGCGAATAACGCGGTAAGGGCCTGGAGACGGCTCGCATCGCCCATCGTACCTTATGGGGTCTGGTTCGGGACGATGTTGACAACAAACGAGGAACGGGCGTAACTCCCGAACACCCCCGTGCCGCCATCAACCCGCTCGATTACATTCGGAATCTCCCCGGGCGACAGCGACGACCCTACCTGCTGGACGGACTGGGTCCGGATGAAGTCGTACAGATTATCGTCCAACGCACTGGCGGTCAGCCGATTCTCCCCATAAAAAGCCACGGCGATCCACGGCAACTTGATGGTCAACGTGCCATCCGGATTGGCGACGTAGTTGGCTTCGTTGATCAAGGGCGAATTGGTGATGCGCAGGCCGGCGACATCGTCCTCGTCGTCGCCGGCGACATCGCGATAAAAGGGCGTCAAAAACTCGGCATTGGGCTGAAGCGACTCTGTCGAGAAGATGTAGATGCTCTGCCGGCCGGCATACACGCTGCGCGTCACATCCAGCTCGAGCTGGCTAGCGCCCTGATACACGATGGTGTCCGCATTCGCACTCACGAGTTCGAAAGCGCCCGGCACAAGCGTCTCCGCCGTCACCGCCTGGGCCTCTCCCTGGACCTGGATCTCGAGCCGGTAGGTTCGTTCCGGCAGTACGTTGTCTACCGACGAGGGCAGATACACACCGGGCTCCTGGTTCAGGGCGGAGTAATCGTACACGACATCTATCGAACCATCCGCCGCCAGCAGCAGGATCCGCACCGTAGCGTTTCCGATGGCGTTTTCCTCAAACACATACACCTCGTCCACGTCCGTGCTACGGCTCACGCGGACTTCCGGCATACGCTCGCCGACGAGGAGGTAGGACTCGACGACAACTTCGGGGATGTGGTCGGACGGCGACGTGCTGTCGCAGCCGGCCAGCAACACCAGCGCCACCATCATTACTCCGGTTACGCGGCTAGAAACGAATGCTGAAGGAGACATTGGGAATGGGTACGGGAATCTGGGGAATTTCATTTCGGGTGACGGTATTGTCGTCTTCGAATTCAAAGAAGTAGAACCAGATATTCCGGCGGTTATAGACGTTGATGAGCTGGAGTTGGAGCTCCGACTCGGCGAAGCGGAAGAACTTCCCCTTTCGCGCAAAACCTACGTCCAGCCGGTGATACATCGGCAGCCGGGCGTCGTTAAACGGACTGATGAGCACGTCCACGCTGCCGCTGGTGAACGGGTCGTCCACCAGCCGGTACTGGCTCGCCGGCTCGGTATAGGCCTGGCCCGAGGCGAGGTTAAAGACGCTCGTGAGGCTCCACTTCCGGGACAGGCTGTAATTGCCCACGATGTTCACCTCGTGCCGGCGGTCGTACTTCGGTGGGTAATAATCGAAGTTGTTGATGTCCGGGAAACGCCGCTTTGTCAGGCCGATCGTATACCCGATAAACCCGTTCAACCGGCCTTTTGGCTTCTGGAGCAGCAGCTCGGTGCCATAGGCAAAGCCCTCGCCGAACGTAAATAGATCCGAATACGCCAGGCCGGCCGCGTCCGGGAGGAACGGATCGAGCTGGAAGAGCTGGCGCATGGTACGGTAATAGACCTCGACATCGGCCTGGAGGTCTGCCCCGATGTTGGTCTTGAGCCCGGCCACGAACTGGTCGCCGTACGCCGGCTCCACGCCGTCGTCGGTCGTGAGCCAGAGGTCGAAGCCCGAAAAAAGCTCGCTGGAGATCAGCGTCAGGAACTGGTAGTACCGTCCGTACCCCAACTGTAGCCGGATATTTTCGTCGGGCCGATGCTCGGCCGAGAGACGAGGCTCGAGCCGGAAATAGCGGCCCTGATCGAAGTAGTTGGCCCGCAGGCCGGCCTGAATCTGCCAGTCGGGTTTCGGGCGGAAGATCTCCTGGGCGTACACGGAGAGATACGGGGATTGGATGCGCTCCTCGAGCCCGACAACATCGTCGAACGTGTCGCGCAGCCGGAGGGTGAACATCCCGCTCCAGAAGCCCACTTCGAATTGATGGCGCTCGTTCGGGATGTACTCGAAGTCGCCCTTCGCCGACAGGTCGTATACGTTGTTCGTACGGCTGGATTCGCTGCCGGCGATGCTAAACAGCGGCCGGTTGAAGTACCGCGAATAGGTGAGGGTGAAGTTGGAGAACAGCTTCTGGTTAAACAGATGCGTCCAGTTCGTGCTCAGCGTCCGATTACCGTACGCCAGTTTGATGCGGGCGTCGTCGACAAACGGCAGGTCCAGCTCGTCGGTGCCGCCGTAAAAGGCGACCGACAGCCGGTCGTTTTCGCCGGCGTCGAAGTTCAGTTTCCCGTTGACGTCGATGAAGTAGAATCCATCGGGAATCCCGTCGACATCCGCCTTGCGCAACGCGCCGAGGAGCGGCTCCAGCGTGGAGCGCCGAACGGCCAGCATCCACGATCCCTTCTTGTAGGGTCCCTCCAGAATTGCCCGGCTCGCGAGCAGGCCCAGGCTCAGGCCGCCTTGGGTTTTCAGGCGGTTGCCGTCTTTGTTGTAGATATCGACCACCGACCCGAGCCGGCCGCCGTACTCCGCGGGGTATCCGCCCTTGTAGAGGCGCACATCCTTGATCGCGTCCGGGTTGAAGGTGGAGAAAAAGCCAAAAAAGTGGGTCGGATTGTAGACGGTCGTCCGGTCCAGCAAGATGAGCGTCTGATCCGGGCTCCCGCCGCGGATGTAAAGGCCGCTGGAATAGTCCGATGCCGCCTTCACCCCCGGTAGCAGCTGCAATGAGCGGAATACATCCGGCTCCAGGATGGTCGGCACCTGGCGGACGATCTCGGTCGTCATCTGGGTCACGCCGATCCGCCGGATCTCCTCCTCCAATTCTTTCTCCGCCGTCACGGTGACGCCTTCGAGCATCACACTCTCTGGGGACAGTTCGATATCCAGCCGGCGCGCCTGCCCCGGCTGGAGCGTGACGGGGATGCGGAGCGGCTGATAGCCGATGTAGGTACCGATGACGATATAATCGCCGGCGGGCAACCCGTTCATGGCATAATAGCCGCTGTTGTTCGTCGCGGCCCCATAATCGGTGTCGAGCAGGACGACGTTGGCCAGCAGCAGCGTCTCACCGGAGGTGGCATCCTTGACGAATCCGCTGATCGACGCTGTATTTTGACCCAAAGCGGGGACTGCGAGAAGCGAAACCAGGAAGAGAAAAACAAACGATCTATACGTCATGAATACAGATTGGCAGATGGAATGCCTGGCGCGAACGGCCGGACTGCGCCGGGTACGAGCCCGCGCTCGCGAGGTTTCGGCTCGATTAGCCGACACGCATTAAGAAACGATTAGCCTTTTGACAGGACTACACGGCATCGTTGAAGGATGCCCAGGGGCGGGTCAAGAAAGATCAGCGGTAGAGGATTTCAACGCGGGTCTGGGCCGATTTTCGGGCCCGATGCAACGCGATATGGGTAGCCGCCTGCTCGGCCAGGCCCTTGAAGGCGCGCGCCGACGGCCCCTCCTCATCGGCTATGACGATCGGCACGCCGGCGTCACCGCTCTCTCGCAGCTTCTGCTCGATCGGCACTTCGCCCAGGAACGGCACGTCGAGCGTTTCGGCCAGCCGGCGGGCGCCACCCTGGCCAAAGAGATAGTACTTCCGATCCGGCAGGTCCGGCGGCGTGAAATACGCCATGTTCTCCACAATGCCCAGCACAGGGACGTGTACGTTCTGGAACATGGAGACCCCCCGCTTCGCATCGGCGAGGGCGACATCCTGCGGCGTGGAGACGATGATCGCGCCGGTCAAGTCGAGCGTCTGGACGATGGTCAGCTGGATGTCGCCGGTGCCCGGCGGCAGGTCCAATATGAGGTAATCGAGATCCCCCCACGCGGCGTCGGCCAGGAACTGGCGCACGGCACCGGATACCATCGGACCCCGCCAGATTACGGCCTGATCGGTGTCCGCCAATAACCCCATCGAGAGGAGCCGCACGCCGTAGCGTTCGATCGGGACAATCTTGCGGTCCGCGTTCACGCGGGGTTTTTCATGCTGGATGCCGAACATCGTCGGGATCGACGGACCGTAAATGTCGGTGTCGACGAGCCCCACGGCGAAGCCTTGCTTCGCGAGGGATGCCGCCAGGTTCACGGCCACCGTGCTTTTCCCCACGCCTCCCTTGCCCGACGCCACGGCGATCGTACTCGTCCGCCCGAATTCAACCCGCCCCGGCCGGCCCGCATCCGCCGGCGTTCCGCCCATTCCGAGCGAGATCATCTCATGATCCAGGGCCACGGCCACGTCCACGCCGGCGCCCAACTCGCGCGTGAGGGCGTCGGTCGCCAGCCGGACGGCCTGGGCCCCGAATGTGTTGCCGGGGTCGGACAATACCAGCGTCAGCGAAACGCGATTTTCGCCCAACTGAAGGTCTCGGACGCGGTCGTTGCGCACCAGGTCGAGCCCGTTCGAGGGGTCGATGACCGTTCGTAAGGCACGGAGGATTGATGCGGGGTTGGGCGCCATCTCGATAGCTCTGGAGGCTCGTTTAAGTCGTGGTGGAAGAGGTGCACCTGAGCGCCGAGTGGGACCTAGGCCCGTGGGCTTTGTTCCGTCTTACACGCCGGCGAGGCCCCGCCAGTGACGCAACGCCAGCCCGTGGCGGAGGCCGCGGTGCGCCGCCCGTATCGTGGGCGTTCCTGAGAGCCGCATCACGGTTTCGAGGATGAGCAGGCCGGCCGGAAACACATCCGCCCGCCCGTTCATAACGGCCGGATTGATGGCCAGCACTTCCTCGAACGAATGGGCCATCAACCGGGTGCGCCAGCGCTCGACGTCCTCAAGACGCAGCACCGGACGCGGGTCCGGTAGATCCTCCCAGCGGCTAACGCCCTGCGCGATCAGGGCGAGCGAGGTCGTGGTGCCGGATGCGCCGAGCAGTAGCGTGTCTTCGGGGACAGTCAGATCGGCCGTAGCCAGGGTTTGCCGCACCCACGCGGCCGCGGCGTCGATCTCGGCCGGCGCCGGCGGTTGAGAGGTAAAGAAACGCTCGGTCAGGCGGACGCCCCCCAGGTCGAAGCTGACGGCGTCGTGGACGCGCCACACGCCGGCGGCGGCATCCCAGGCGCCGACCACCCGCTCCGTCGATCCCCCACCGATGTCGAGCGTAGCGACCAACCCGGGCCGAGGAGGCAGGTCTGAGAGTGCGCCGTTAAAACTCCACAACGCCTCCTCCTCGCCGCTAAGAATCTCGTAGCTCAGCCCGGTCTCGTCCCGGACGAAGTCGACCAGTTCCTGACTGTTCTTCGCATCCCGGGAAGCGCTCGTCGCGGCGACGATGATGGTTGATGCGCCCCATCGGGCCGCGGTGGTTTTGTACGCGAGTAGGGCTTCACGAAGCCGGGTCATAGCCTCGGGCTGGATCCGGCGGTGTTCGTCGACACCGGCGCCAAGGCGGACAAAGCGATCCTCGGTGGCGCAGACCCTGAGGCCGTCGCCCGTGCGTTCGGCTACCAGCAACAACGCGGTGTTGGTGCCTACATCGATCGTCGCGACGCGATCCGGTGTGCCCGTAGCCGGAAAAGTCGACATCATGCCGGGCTCAACGTAAGATGCACGGCCCACCAGGCGTTTTCACGCGCTTCGTGTACGAGCGAAAACCCGTTACGCTCGGCTTCGGCGAGCATCTCCTCCCGATCGACCACCAGCAGGCCGGCCAGCGCCAGCGCTCCGCCGGGCCGTAGCTTACGAGCCAGGTGCGGCAGATACTCGATCAGCACGCTTTTGTGGATATTGGCAAGGATCGCGTCGAACCAGGCATCCGAGATCACATCCAATTCGCCGATACGAACCTCCACCTCCCCACCCGCCGCATTGGCCGCCACATTCTCGCGGGCATTGTCCAGAATCCAGGGGTCGTTATCAAACGCGACCACCCGCGCGGCGCCGAGTTTCTGGGCGGCGATGGCGAGGATGCCCGTGCCGGTGCCGGCGTCTAGCACCTGCATGCCGGGGGCGACGATCCCGGGGGCCAGGCCCAGCATGAGACGCGTGCTTTCGTGGTGCCCGGTGCCAAAGCTCATCTTGGGGTCGATCACCAACTCGATCGGGTGCGCCTCGGACGCCATCGGCGGGTGCCAGCTGGCGCGGACGACAAACGGGCCGGCGGCCACGGGTTCGATCGACGCCTCCCAGGGGGCATTCCAATCCTGCATCGGGATGCGCCGCTCTTCACCGGGACGAGGAAGGCCGGCATCGTCCAGACCGGCGAAAAGCGCCGCCCGACGGGCCTCGTCCCACGCCAAAGCCGGCACGTAAGCGTTGAAGCGATCATCCTCCTGCAAAAAAGCGACAAAACCGCGCGCGTCCAGTTCGGCGATCAACACCTCCTGCTCGTCAGGCGCGGCGATAAACGTCAGCTCGACCGTATCGCCGGACGAGGTGTCTACATGGGGAGCGGTAGTCAAAAGCGGTCAGGGGGTTTCATGGATGCGGCTGATCACGAGGCCCCAGGCCTCGGGGTGGGTCGGCGGGTCGTTGTCAAAATCGCCAAAGGCGTGGGTGCCGTCCGTTTCGTACCGAGCGAGATACCGACCGGCTTCGAGGACGATTCCACCTTCGAACATGCGGTTGGCATTCCCGCCGCCGGCGTGGGTGGTGTTGTCGCGGCTCATGCTCCACACCACGGTTTGGTCCTCCTCTCGAAGGATCTGTCCGTAGTCGTACAACCCGCCGCTCAGCGAGATTTCGCCCATGGCGCGGATGTGGAGCACGGTCTTGCCGGAGAGCTCGAACGCCATTTCTCGGGTTTCGTTGCTTCCGACCGATGACAACGAGATCAGCACATTACCCGGCAACGGCTGGAAAGCCGCGATCGCCGGCATCGGCGGCATGGGTGGCAGGGCCGGCTCGGGCGTGACCTCGACCGCGACTTCTGCGTCCGGATTCAGGTCGAATGTGCCCTGAGGGGTGAAGGGCGGAGGGGTATCGGCGTGGAATCCAAAGAGGGAAATTCCCCACCGATCAGAATGGCGGGCACGATCCCGACGCCAGTCACCGTGGGCGTGGGCGTAGTCCGATACGTAGTACAACGCATAGCCGCCCGGCGCCAGCCGAAGGACGTCGAATTGCTCTCGATTGTCGTCGCTCCCGCCGGCATGCTGGCTGACGTCATACGTCATTTCCCACAGGCTTTGGGAGGGATCGGGACTGACATCTCTATTTGTCAGCGCGCCCATCCGATTGGCCGGCACGCGTTCGATCCAGCCGTAGTCGAAGCGGTCGTGCTCGGTCAGTTCACCCATGCCGTAGACCATAAACACAGACGGTGCGTCGACCGTGAAGTAGGATACTTTAAACGCATCGTTGCCCACGCGGTCCATGGCGACGAGCGGCACGCTATCGGTCCAGGGGTCGATCGTCTGGAGGGCGGCGCGTTGCTCCGGGTGTGTGATCGAGAGGGACATGCCCCAGCTCTCGGGATCGAAGGGAGGATTCGCGAGCCATTCCGCATAGGCGTGGGTCTGATCGGTATGGTACACCGCCCGGTAGATCCCCGCGGGCAAAACGATCGCCTCGGTGACGGTCCGGTTCTCGGGAGCGCCGCCGGCGGGACGGGTGCCGTCGGCCGACATCTGCCACACCTTCAGGCCGGTCCCTACATCCTCGATCCACCCGGTATCGTTGGCTTCGCTGGTGATCTCCCCGGTGGCCCGGATGCCCATCGAAACGGCCTCCTTGAGGCGAAACAGGGTATAGCGGGTCTCGGCATTACCCACAGCCGTGGCGGCCCAGAGGAGGTTATCCGACGAGAAGGCCGGGTCGTCCGCGGGATGGTCCGCCGTGGCGCCTTTGCCAGCGTCGTCCGTGGCGTCGATGACCACCTGCCAGCGCCGGGCATCGTCCTGCCAGCGCTGCCGTGTCAGGAGGCGATCGAAGAGCGTATTCGACGGCTGGCCGAGGCTGGAGCCTGAAAGAAAGCCGCCGTAAGACGCGAAATAGACCCCATATTCCCCGGCGGGGAGGACAAGCGAGTCGTCGCTCTGCGCCAGCAGCCCGCGGCCGGCCACCGTATTCGTGCCGGGGTCCATTTTCCAGACAGGCTCCCGCGAGGCGCGGTCCAGAATCCAGGCGTAGGCGGCCAACTGTCGCGTCTCGCCGGCGCGGTGATCGTAGGCGCCGACCGCGTGTATGGAGAGGCGAGTCCGCGTGGCGAGCGAAAATGACTCCTCGTGGAGTTCATGGGCGCCGAGGTCGTCCATGACTACGAGACCATCGGGCGAAGGTGGCCCCAAAATGACGCGCACGAGCAGTACTACAGTGATGCCGGCGAGTGCCATCAACTGCCAACGAACGACTTTATTCTTTTCCATGAGCGCTTTGGGGATCCGGCCGAGTGTGAAGCATGCCCTTGCTACGAGCCGACTGGCTGGAAGTTACCGCCGGCCGGGTTTTTCGCGGGCCCTCGGAGGGATGCGAAAGTCCCTCTCCTGATGTAGCTTGAAGCGTGACCGGTTCCGCATCAGGTGTAACAAATCACATGCTGGGCAGTAGGAGGAAGGGTTCGAAAACTCGCCTATGGCCCGCGCTCCGATCTTCGCCTCCAGGCGCCTCACATGCCCGTTCAATTCCTAGCCAAAGCAGTAGACAGTACGCGCTGGTCGAAATTGGACTCGCGGGCTGGGCGTACTGCGCTGCTGATCGTGGCGGCCGGCAGTGTTGTGCTGGGCTTCATCTACCATGTCATGGCCATGAGGGCCGGGGCGCCACCGACCTTCTTCGTGTCGGTGCTCTACAATGTGATGGTGATCGTCGGCTATGCCTCGATCGGGCTCCTCCTGGCCTTCCGCTTCCAGCGCAGAACCACCTCGCCGGCGCGGGTATTTTGGACGATCCTCTTTTTCGGGCTGATTTTTATTGCCATCGCCAGCTACATCACCTCCATCGGCCGCGAAGTCGACGAGGTCTTGCTGGACCTTTATGAGGCGGAGGGTGAATTCGACTACTACACCGGCGTGCCGCGTGTGTTTGTCACGGTCATCAAGATCAACCTGCTGAGTCTCCTGGGGTCGATCTTCGCCTTTTACGTGCTGATCCGCATCGGCAGCCTCGTGTTGTTTAAGCGGACAAAGCTCAGCCAGCGCAACTGGCAGATCATGATGGCGCTGTTCGGCCTTTCGGCGGCGACGGCATTCATGAAATCGCCCCAGTCGGATCCCGACATCTACCAGCTGGTCGCCCTCATCCCCGCCATCGGATTTATGATGGTCAACTCGTTTCGGGCCTCCTGGATCGTATACATGACGTTCCAGGAGAAAATGATCAGCATCGGGTTATCGATGCTGCTGCTGCTGTTCCTGTTGATCGGGTTGGGCATCACGTCCATCGCCAATCCGTTGCCGTTCCTTTCGGACCTTCGGGTCTACGTGCTCTACTACAACTACGTCCTGTACCTCTTCGTAATGCTCGTTCTGGGTTTCGGGGTGATGTACACGACGGCGTCGTTGTTGCTGCTCCTCTTCCATCTCCCTACCACGGGCGATTTCCAACGGCGCACCCACGAACGCGTGGTCATGCAGTCCCTGACCAATCTGGTCTCGCAGGCGTTCGACCCCGAGAAGCTGTACACCACCGTAGCCTCGTCACCGGTCGAAGCCGGCACAGCGGATACCGGCTGGCTGGCCATAGCCGATCCCAAATCAGGGTCGCTCCAACCGGACATTGTAGCGTCGGCGAACATCACCCCGAATCGGGTTACCCGGCTGATGGACATCGCGGCGCTCTACGGCGAACTCAGTGCGTCGCGGACTTCGCTCTACCTCGAGCAGGCCTCCACGGACCATCGGTTGAACGTACGACCCGGCGACGGCTTCAGCAGCCTGCTCGCCGTCCCGCTCGTGGCGCGGGAGGAAATGCTGGGGGCGTTGTTCGTTACCAAAGAGGTAGCGCACGGCTTCGAGAAAGACGACATCGAGTCCATCCACATGTTCGCCGCCCAGGCGGCCCTCGCGCTGGATAACGCCCGGCTCTTCAAGGAGCAGATCGAAAAAGAACGCCTCGCGCGAGAATTGGATATCGCGCGCGAGGTACAGCGCAAGCTGCTCCCGCAGTGCCTGCCGCGCTTCAAGGGTCTCAGCGTGTATGCCTCCAACGTCTCGGCCCAACAGGTGGGCGGGGATTATTACGACTTCCTGCAGCTCGATGAACACCGTCTGTGCGTCGTCATCGGCGATGTCTCCGGCAAAGGCGCCTCCGCCGCGTTTTACATGGCGGTGATGCAGGGCATCTTCCAGTCGGTCAGCCGGCTCGCCCCCCGCCCGATCGATTTCCTCCGTCATGCCAACGCCGCCCTTGCGCACTCGCTCGACAAAAACGTATTTATCTCGCTGATTTATGGTATCCTGGACATCCAGCGGGAAGAATTCGTGTTCGCTCGCGCTGGCCATAACCCGCTGGCCACGATCAATTTGCACGGCGAAGCGAAGTATATTCGCCCCGACGGCATCGGGCTGGGGCTCGATCGGGGCGGGCTCTTCGAGCGATCGCTCCAGGAGGTCACCGTGCCGCTCCAACCGGGCGACGCGTTTGTGTTGTACACCGACGGCCTGGTCGAAAGCCGAAATCTCCTGGGCGAGGAGTATGGCTACGACCGCATGCTCGAGGCGATGCGCCGCCACCGAGACGAAGAAGCCGCCGGCCTGCATGATGCCTTGATCACGGACCTACAACAGTTCGTGGGGCCCAAACCCTACGACGACGATATGACGCTCATGGTCTTCAAATGGCATGGGATCGACGTGCCCACCGGCGGCCACGCCTCCAGCCAGCAACGAACGGCGACGCCCCCGGTGTCGCTGCTCGGCGCTAAACCCTGAGCGGGCGTCTACCGCCATCATTTGTTGAAGCAACGATAAGACACCCAAAGCGATGAGCAATTTTTCAGTCGGATTCCGATCCAACACAACTATCGAGGTGCTGGATCTCAATGGAGAACTCGACGCCCATACGGCTTCCGAACTCGAAGCCGCGATCCAGAAATGCAAGAACGAGGCTACGTACCGGATTGTCGTCAACGGCGCCAATCTCCAGTATATCTCGAGCGCCGGCCTCGGCGTGTTCATGGCCTATATTGAAGAACTGCGAGCCAAAGGCGGCGACATCAAGATCGCTGCCCTCCAACCCAAAGTGTATAACGTGTTCGATTTGCTGGGCTTCCCGATGCTGTTCGACATCGTCGATACCGAAGCCGAAGCCATCGCACGCTTTAATCGCACGTAAGCCTGTTTCCTCCCGCCTCCACCCTGCGACCAGCCCACTTATCCATGTAACTTCCGTGGCTCGCTCAACTTACCAACTCTCCATTCCCAGTTCGACGCGCTATCTGGAAAAGGTGCGCCGTTTTGTGGAAACGCACACCGTTGAGGCCGGCTTCTCGCTGGAGTCGGTGGAGCAGTTCAAGGTGGCTGTGGACGAAGCGTGTACAAACGTCATCAAACACGCTTACAGCGGAGACGAAACGCGGGTGCTGGACATCAGCGTCATCCTGGAGGGCAACCAATGCACCATTCGCATCCGCGACGATGGGTATTCCTTCAAGCCATCGGAGTATGCTGAACCCAACATCTTCGAACTCGCCAAAAAACGCCACGCCGGCGGATTCGGCGTCCACATCATGCGCCGGCTGATGGATCGCGTCGAATACGAATACGACGACGGCATCAACGAAGTGCGGCTGATCAAATTCCTGGACAAGAAGTCCGCGCAGAATGGAGCCTGAGAAAGGAAAAAGTGAAAAGGAAAAAGTGAAAAGGAAAAAGGTAAAAGGAAAAAGCGAGAAGTACGGTGTCAGAACAGGCATCGGCATGGTGGATGCAGGCCAGCACTTGCCATTAGCAATCACCTTTTACTTTACCCTTTTACTTTACCCTTTTACCTTTTACCTTCCTACGCCACTCCTTTATACAGCGACACAATCCCCAGCGTCAGCGGGCGGGCGGCGACATCGGTGAAGCCGGCCTGGCGCAACTCTTGCAAGAAGGCTTCGCCGGAGGGGAACGCGGCGATCGAATCCGGCAGGTACTTGTAGGCCCCACTGTCCTTCGATATGGCCCCGCCGATGCGCGGAAGCAAAAACCGGGTATAGAACTGGTAGATCTGCTTCACGGGAAACAGCGTCGGCTGACTGAACTCGAGCACGACGAACGCACTCCCGGGCTTCAGCACGCGGCGGATATCTTTCAGGCCGGCCTTCAGGTCCTCGAAATTACGTACCCCGAAGGCCACCAGCGCCCCATCGAACTGCCGATCGGAAAACGGCAGCCGCTCCGCATCGCCGCGCTGCAGCATGATCTCGTCGGTATACCCCAGCCGGGCGATCTTCTCGCGACCGATACGCAGCATCTCCTCCGAAATATCTACCCCCACGATTTTTTCGGGCTCGATCGAACGCGCCTCGATCGCCAGATCCGCCGTCCCCGTCGCCACGTCCAGGATGCGCCTCGGCTTGTATTCGGCCAGCCAGGCCACCGCCTTCTTACGCCAGGCGCGGTCGATACCGCCACTCAACAGCCGGTTCAACAGATCGTAGCGAGGCGCTATCGCATCGAACATCGCCTCAACGTGTTTCTTCTTACCTTCGACTTCTCCGACGGGCGGGTAGTGTTTCATGGGTCAGGGTCGTGCTCAGCTGATCAACTGCGTGAGCTTGAGCAATTCGTAATCGATGTTTTTCTTGCGGCTCCACACGTTCCGCATGGGGGTGAGTTTCACTTCGTTGTTCACGATCCCGACCATCACATTCGCATGGCCTTCGAGCAGGGCCTCGACGGCATGCGAGCCGAGAAGGCTGGCCAGGACGCGGTCCCGCGCATTCGGCGAACCGCCCCGTTGTGTATGGCCCAGGATGCACACACGCAGATCGATGGCGTCGAACGCCGGATCGGCCTTCAGCATCTCCGCAATACGCGTCGCGCCGCCAAACTCTTCGCCCTCGGCCACGATGACGATGGAGGAACGCATCTGAGCAGACATGAGCGAAAAAATCCGGTCCTTCACGGAGTCCATGTCCGTCAGCGTCTCGGGAATGAGCACCAGTTCCGCCCCGCCGCCGATCGCACAGTTGAGCGCGATGAAACCGGCGTCGCGCCCCATCACCTCGACGATGAAGAGCCGGTCGTGCGCGTCGGCCGTATCCCGGATCCGATCGATGTTCTGGATCGCGGTATTGAGTGCCGTGTCGTACCCGATCGTTTCGTCGGTGCCGAACAAATCGTTGTCGATGGTACCCGGGCATCCTACAGTAGGCACACCGTGTTCTTCAAAAAATAGGGCCGCCCCACGCAGCGTGCCGTCCCCACCGATGCCCACCAGGCCTTCGATGCCGGCCTCACGCAACCGATCCGCGGCCTTTTGCCGGCCCTCCTTCGTCCGAAACGCGTCCGAGCGCGCGCTTTTCAGGATCGTTCCGCCCATCTGGAGGATGTGGGAAACGGAGCGGGCATCCATTTCCACGAAGTCGCCGTCGATCATGCCGGCATACCCCCGCCGGATCCCGAGGACGTCCAGGTCGTGCGCCAGCGCCGTGCGAACGACGGCGCGTAGACAGGCGTTCATCCCCGGCGCATCCCCGCCACTGGTGTAGACACCTATCCGTTTGATCACATCCATAGTCGTAACAAAGCCTGAAATGGGAATCCCGGAGGGGCGTTACAACGGTCTCGCCACCACAATACCGATCTGACGCCGATTGTTTTCCACGTACGATTGAAGATCCGGCGAAACCGTCACCCCGGCGGAGGTCGACGCATGCAGCAGCCCGATGCGCCCGTCGCCAAACGCATACACCAGACCCGTATGCGCGACATCCAGCCCCTCGATATCCGTCGCCAGCGCCACGATGTCGCCCGCCTGCAGCCGCTCGTATACCTCGTGGATACGCTCCTGCGGGATGTACGTCAGGCGCAGCGACTGCAGCCGGCCCTCGATCGTCCGGAGTTCGCCAAACAGGCTGTCGCTGCGGACCAGTTGCGGATAACTCGCCCGGTGTTCGCTCATGAACGTAAGCGATTTCTCGAGCGGAATGCCTCCCAACGACTCGGTGAGGGGCGCGACGATCCGACGCCGTCCGTTGTCCTCAATCCACTCCGAAAAATAGTGGAGCCGGCTACAGTAACCCTCAAGCTGCCCGTCGCGATAGCGTTGCTCGGTGAGGTGGCGGGCGAACGACGCGTAATTATACGCCTCGTCGCGGATCCCACGCGCCATGGCGAGCATGGATTCGACGAAGGTGACGCAATCGAAACCCATGAAGCCTACCACGAGCGTCTCCTCCTCGTTACGATCCAGCGTGCCGGCCTCGTAGGGTGTCTCCACAAGCGTTTCCCCGAGCGCCTGCATGATCTCGCCGATAGGCTTTTCGGATAGTCGATTCGCCCGCGCAAAAGCCATCGCCGTCTCAAACCGGCGCGCCGTCGCGCTATCGGGCGGGGCTATGGCAGCCACCTGAACGACGGGTAACGATGCCCCGGTAACCGGGGCGGACTCCTGCTGGCAGCCGGCGGCCAGGATACCCGGCATCAACACGACAACAAAAACGAAGGAAGGTCGAAGCATGATCATCTAACAGATTTCGGTTGTCCAGGGTCGCGGATGCACGTTCAGCGCGGCTTGAAGCCGCAGATCATATGCGTCGCGCGGGATTTCGACTACACCAAACCGCACGAGATGGGGGGTGGTGAACTGGGTATCCAGCAGCGTATAACCCAGCGCATTGAGCTGTCGGACGAGATGAACCAGCGCGACTTTGGAGGCATCGCGCTCGCGAGAGAACATGGACTCCCCGAAGAAGGCGCCGCCTATGGCCACGCCGTAGAGCCCGCCGACCTGCCGACCATCCAGCCAGCACTCGATACTGTGCGCCTTGCCGCGACGATGCAGGGCGGTGTACGCGGTCACGATCTCTTCCGAAATCCACGTAGCCGGCCGATCGGCGCAGGCGCGCATCACGCCCTCAAAATCGCGATCTGAAACGACTTCGAACCGCTCCTGGCGCACGAGCTTCAGCAGATTCTTCGACGCCCGGAAAGCATCCAACGGCAGCACGGCGCGAGGATCGGGTGCATACCAGTAGATGGCGCCGCCCTCCCGATCGTCCGCCATCGGGAAAACGCCCATGGCGTAGGCGCGCAGCAACAATTCCGGCGTCAGTTCGGTATGCATGGCCCGGCGCGATCGAGTCGGCTTTGTAATGAACAACCCTACGTTTCGGACCGTGCAAAGTTCATCAGGCCTTCCCCCTACGCCGCCAGCCGGCCAACAAACGACGCGTTACCGCGTCCACATCGACGAGGCCACCTTCGACGTTTCGCTGCACGTCCTCACGGCCCGAGTCGGCGATACCACCCACACGGTTTCCCTCGAAGTAGCGCCGGGCGGCTTTTCGCTGATCGTCGACGGCCGCAGCTACCGGGTCCGGGGCGAGGCGGACGCCCGGGGCGTCCTCGACCTGACGGTGGATGGGGTTACCCGAACCGCGACGGCAAAAAACGAACGCGCCCTGCTGCTTGAACAATACGGCGGCAGCGACACGTCGAAAGCCAGCGAGCTGGAAGTCCGCGCCCCGATGCCAGGTCTCGTCGTCAAGATTCTCGTGGAAGCCGGCGCCGCCGTCAAGCGCGGCCAGGGCCTGGTGATCCTGGAAGCGATGAAGATGGAAAACGAACTCCGTGCGCCACAGGATGGGGCGATCCATCGGATCCTCGTTGCCAGCGGCGTGGCGGTGCAGAAGAATCAGATCCTGATCGAGCTGGTCTGAAACGAACCTGCGCTCAGTCGGCCCGGCGCGCTGTGTACACTCCGCCCCCCATGTGGAAGGTCACCCCGGTCGGTTTTCCCTCGGCATCCAGTTCGAACACAAACTCGCCCCCCGTTTTGTCGAGCGCGAACGTCGTCAGCGAGTGGGGCGTGATGGCAAGCTTGCGCCCGTTGACCTGGGCGTAGAGACGATCCCCATCGCGGCCGACGGCATAGGCATTTCCGCCGGCTACGTACCGCCCGAAGTAACGGGCAAGCACCTCGTCGGGCAGGGCGATGGCGCGGCCCTGATACGGCTCGGTGGCCACGATGGCAGACTCATCGAGCTCTCTAAGCCAGACATTGCGAAATAACACCGGATTTCCGTGATCTTGGAACGCCAACGGCAGGCGCTCGGAGTGGGATGCGTACGGCTTGTTTTCGAGCCATTCCGTGGGCCCCCAGATCTCCACGTTGTCCTGCACCAGCACGTTGTTGTGAAGGACGGTTACCCGCGCCGGGGTGAGCAGCTGTCCATCGGCGGCGAAGCGTGGCCGGCGAAACACGATGTCGTACGTCTGCCATTCACCGGGTGGGCGCGCCACATTCACCAGCGGTGGGTACTGTCCGTAGACGGCGGCGGCCTGCCCGTCCGGGTAGGTGTCATTGCCGTACGAATCGAGCACTTGCACTTCGTACAGGCCCATCAGGAACACCCCGCTATTGCCGCGGCCCTGGCTCTGGCCCATCGCCGGCACCGGCGCCGCCCATTCGACGTGCAGCTGAATATCCCCAAAACCCTGCTTTGTCCGGATATAGCCGGCGCCCGCAACGGACTCCATGTTGCCCCCTTCGATCACCCATTTTGTCGGAGTGCCGTCCGTCGCTTCCCAGTGTTCCATCGAGGAACCATCAAACAACACGACGGCATCGGACGGTGGCGCTACCGGGAGCTGCTGCGCGGGTGGGACGACGACGGCGGGACGAGGCCGTTCAATGTCGTGCGACCGCCACCGGGGTTGTGCGATAGCGGCGGCCGGCGCAAGAAGCAGTACCGTCAAGGCGAGGAAGCGGGAGCAGGAGCCGTGGGAATGACGCATGACCATCGAGGAGTCCGGTGGAAGGTATCGACCCGGCCGGAGGTAGCCGAGCGGGGCGGCAAATTCAGCAAAAAAGCGGTGAGATAAAAGAGGGGGCGCAAAAGTCCTCACCAGGCCCTCAAACCGCCATCTTCAGCGGATAATCGGCTTCGACCTCCCCGTTCGCCATGTCGCGCAGCCGGCGTTTCAGGAGGCGCCGGCGAAATGGGCTGATGTGGTCGATGAAGAGAACGCCGTCCAGATGGTCGTATTCGTGTTGGATGACCCGCGCCAGCAATCCGCCGGCCTCCATCTCTTGATCGACAAAATGCCGGTCCTTGTACCGGATCCGTACCCGCTCTGGCCGGGCGACGTATTCGCGTAAATCCGGGATCGACAGGCAGCCCTCCTCGAACTCGATCAGGTCCTCACTTTCGGCGATTATTTCGGGGTTGATAAATACGAGGGGCCCGATGAGCAACTCCTCCTCGGCCTCCTCGGCCATGGGGGTGAGATCGGCAACAAACAACCGCTGGGAACTCCCCACCTGCGGCGCCGCCAGCCCGATGCCCGATGCGCCATGCATCGTTTCGATCATGTCGTCGATGAGCTGCTGGAGCGCATCCGAGCTTTCACGGATGGGGAGGGCAGGATGGCGGAGTTCGTCCGCGCCGTAGACATAGATGGGAAGGATCATGCGTGTGCACGTCAACTGATCACGAATGGCACATAATACGATGTCGGTCCCAAGGGGTTCGCCCGTCCCGAGCACCTAATCGTCCCCATGTTCCAAATAATCCTGGAGCAGGATCGCAGCGGCGGCGGCATCGATGCGCTCTTTTTGACGACGCCCCTTCCGCCCCACGCCGGCATCGACGAGGGCTTCCACGGCGCGCCGGGAAGTAGACCGTTCGTCGACCTTCAGCACCGGGACCCCGCGCAGGCGTTTGGCGAGGCGGTTGATATATTGCTGAACGCGTTCGGTGGCGGGTCCCTCGTCACCATCCGGCGTGAGCGGCCACCCCACTAACACACAGGCGATGCCCGTGTCGCGGTGGATGTCCTCGATAGCCTTCACCGCATCATCCGGACTGAACGTCCCGTACGGCCGGGCAAAGAGGTGGAGCGGGTCGCTGATGGCAACACCCACCCGTCGTGTGCCGTAATCCACCGCTACGATGCGAGGAGGGTCGTTCGTGTCCATAGCAGGGCGCAGAGGGCTGCCTCAGGGTCGGTTCCGCCCGTTCGACAGGGCCTCCGTTTCGTCCGCGCTCCCGTCCGGAATGGCATACTGGAGCTTCTTCAGCGGCACCTGGAGAATCTTTTTAAGCCGCTTGCTGGGCTTGAAATGGGTCTTTCGCCGGCTCGGAATAAACACCGTCTCGTTGGTTTTGGGGTTGCGCGCTTTTGGCTTGGCTTTGGTGCGTTTGACCTCGAAAACGCCAAAATCGCGTAATTCGATGCGCACTTCAGGATCCGCCTCTACCATCAACTCGGCCAGGGCCTGGATGACGGCACCCACCCATGGCTCGCTCTTGTAAATCGGCTCGTCCATAATATCCGAAACCTTGCGGGCGACGTCTTTCTTGGTGAGCGTCTTGATGCGATCCTCCATGCGAGCGTATCACGTTTGTGGCTAGTTGCATGGAAAGTAATTACTTACGCGAAAGAATGCCAGCAAAAAAACGAAGAGCATTCGTTCGTGTTATTCGGTTACTTCTCAAAACGGTATACCCCGTGGATGCTGGTCACGCGTCGGATCCGCTCCATGAGCCGTTTAAGATGTTCGAGATCGCTGACGCTGAGTACGATCGTACCCGTAAAAACGCCGTCTTCGGTATCGACGGTGATCGAGCGGATATTCGTCTTAAGATTCTTTGAGATCACCGTTGTGATATCACTCAGGATCCCGACGCGGTCCTCCCCGACGACGCGCAGCGCCGCCACGAACTCAACATCCTTCTGCCGGCTCCATTCAACCTGCATGATCCGGTCGGCGTGGTTGATGAGCAGGTAAGGTGAATTCTTGCAGTTGACGCGATGGATTTTGATGCTGCCGTTTTTGCTGAGATAGCCGTAGACTTCATCGCCTGGAATCGGGTTGCAACATCCGGCATATCCGGTGACGATGTCCGTATGGAGTTCGCCATCGATCATCAGGGCGGGTGAACCCGATGACTGGGCGGCATCCAGAAACGAGCTGTACTGGAGCTGGGCCGTCGTATCCTGAACCTCCGGCGTCACCTCCTCCTCGGCCGGCGTCTCGGGTTTCGCCTGGATCTGACGCAGGAGTTCATTCGGATCGAAGAGGCCGGCTCCGATCTCATAAAACATGTGCTGGGGACTGGGAAATTTGAGCCGCGTCGCGTGTCGCTGGAGCTCCCGATCGTCGATCTGGAGATGTGCGCGTTTGATTTTCCGCTTCCAGATCGTCAACCCGGCCTCCACCGTCTGCCGGCGTTGTTCGTTGATCCAGTGGCGAATCCGGCTCCGCGCCTTGTGGGTCACCACAAACTTGATCCAGTCCGCCCGCGGCGTCTGTTTCTTGGAGGTGATGATCTCCAGCTGGTCGCCGCTCGCCAGTTCGTGTGAAAGCGGCACCATCTTGCCGTTCACCTTCGCGCCGATGCAATGGTACCCGACCTCCGTGTGCACCTGGAAGGCGAAGTCGACCGGCGTAGCGCCACGCGGAAGGTTCAGGAGCGACCCTTTCGGCGTAAAAACGTAGATTTCTTCGTCATACAGGTTGAGACGGAACTCCTGGACGAATTCGGTGGCATGCTCGGGCCGAGGGTTTTCGAGCAGGTCGCGCACCCACGATAGCCACTTATCCATGTGGACATCGGCGGTCTCGAAGCCCTCCTTGTATTTCCAGTGGGCCGCGAGGCCGCGTTCGGCCACCTCGTGCATCTCCTGGGTGCGGATTTGCACCTCCACGCGCCGGCCTCGTGGGCCCAGCACGGTCGTGTGCAGGCTCTGGTAACCGTTCGACTTGGGCACCGAGATAAAATCCCGGAAGCGTTCGGGCAGGGGCCGGTACAGGTCTGTGATGATCGAATACACCCGCCAGCAGTCCTCTTTCCCTTTCCGTCCGGTGCTCTTCGTTACGATGCGTATGGCGAAGAGGTCGTAGATCTCATTCAGCGGCTTGCCCTGCTCGCGCATCTTCCGGTAGATAGAGAAGATGCGTTTGGGCCGGCCGTAGATGTCGACATCAAACCCTTCTTTTTGCAGTCGATCGCGTAGGGGTTCGATAAATGAGGCGACGTAGGCCTCGCGCTCCTTCTTTGTGGCGCTCAGACCGCGGGCGATCTCCGAGTACGCCTCTCGTTCAAGGGCTTTGAGCGACAGGTCTTCCAGTTCGCCTTTGATCGCAAAGAGGCCGAATCGATGGGCCAGCGGAGCGTAGAGTTCGAGCGTCTCGCTGGCGATCTTGAGTTGTTTTTTCTTTGGCAGCGAACTGAGCGTCCGCATGTTGTGGAGGCGGTCCGCGAACTTGACCAGGATGACTCGGATATCCGAGGCCATCGAAAGCATCAGTTTGCGGACGTTTTCGGCCTGCCCGGTCTCGCGCGAAGAGAAGACATCCGCGATTTTCGTCAGACCATCGATGATGAGGGCCATGGCCGGCCCGAACTCCTGACGGATGTAGTCCAGCGAAAACTCCGTATCCTCCACCACGTCGTGCAAGAGCGCGGCGGCAACGCTGACATCGTCAAACCCGACTTCTTGAGCAACGATCAGCGCTACCTCGAGGGGGTGGCTGATGTACTTTTCGCCCGATGCCCGCACGTCGTTGCGGTGCGCCCAGTACCCCAGCTTAAACGCGCGCTCGATCAGGTCCTCATCGACACTTCTCAGATTGGCGCGACAACTCCTGAGCAGCTCCAACAGCTTCTCCTGATACTCCGGTTCGACGCGTAAGTCCGAGTTATTAAGTCGTGATGAGGCCTGAATCATATCCTGTTTAAATAGGCGTCTTCAGGACGGTTCCAGTGCGTTGTGAGGAGAGCCGGGGAAATTCTGATGGCCGGTTGGGTGGGCTGGTGTGGCAAGAGGGCATTCCGCGACGGCTAAAAACGGAAAAGGCGCCCCGCATGGCAGGGGCGCCTGATTCCAGAATCGTTCCGATTTCGCCCGTTTACTCTTCGGCGGCGTCGTCTTTAGGGGCCGCTTCCTTTTTCGGCTTGGATTTCGGCTTCTCCTCGCCGGCCGGTTTGGCGACGCCACTCCCACGACGAGTGCGGCGGCGTCCGGCTTTGGCTGGCGCGGCATCGGACGAGGTCGCGTTATAGTCGACCAGTTCGATCACGGCCAGTTCGGCGGAGTCGCCGGCGCGCTGGCCCAGTTTGACGATCCGCGTATAGCCGCCCGGGCGGTCAACGACTTTGGCTGCGATCTCACCAAAGAGTTCCTTGACGGCTTCCTTGCTGTGGAGCGAACGGAAGGCCAGTCGGCGGCTGTGCGTCGAGTCGTCTTTAGCCCGATTGATGATCGGTTCGACGTACATCCGGAGCGCACGCGCCTTGGTGAGGGTCGTGGTGATACGCTTGTGGGTGAGCAGCGCCGTGGAAAGGGCCTGGAGGGTCGCCTTACGGTGGGAGTGCGTACGCCCGAGTTTAAAGCCTTTATTCTGGTGTCTCATGACTTCGACTGATGGTACGGCAGCCGGCGTATCAACCGCGACTGGTCGTTAGGATCGGAGATCGTGAAGATCGAGGGATCTGCCGGCACGAGGCCCGCTTAATCCTGGAGATATTTGTCGACATCCATGCCGAAGTGAAGGCCGCGCTCTTCGAGCACCTGCATCAACTCCTGCAGAGACTTACGGCCGAAGTTTCGAAACTTCAGCATTTCGGGTTCGTCGCGGCGGACGAGGTCGCCGATGTTCTTGATATTGGCTGCCTTCAAGCAGTTGTGCGCCCGGACGGAAAGGTCCAGTTCGTCAACAGATTGAAGCAACAACTCGCGGATGCGCTGGACTTCGGCGTCGACCTCCTTCTCGGCCACCGTCGGCTGGGACGGCTCGTCGATCCGTAGGAAGAGCGCGATGTGATCCCGCATGATAAGGGCGGCATGATGCAGCGCCTCATCCGGAGCGATCGACCCATCGGTCGTGATTTCGAAGATCAGGCGCTCATAGTCGATCCGCTGACCCACACGGGTCGGCTTCACGGTATATTTCACATTCCGGATCGGCGTGAAGATCGAGTCGATCGCAATGATCCCGATGGGGTCGTCGGACTGCTTGTTGTCATCCGATGCAACGTAGCCGAGGCCACGCCCCATGCGCAATTCAACGGATACTTCAGCGCCGTCGGACAGCGTGGCGATGTGGAAATCGGGGTTGAGCACCTCATAGGCGCTGGTGACCTTGCCCAAATCGCCGGCCGTCCATTCGCCGGGTCCTTTCAGCATCAGGTGAATGTTGCTGTCGGATGTGTCGAGCGGCTTGAAGCGAACCCCTTTCAGGTTCAAGATGATATCCGAAACGTCCTCGATCACACCGGGGATCGTAGAGAACTCGTGCTGCACGCCATCAATCTTGATCGCCGTAATGGCCACGCCCTGCAGCGAGGACAGCAACACGCGACGAAGCGCATTGCCTATCGTCACCCCATACCCCCGTTCCAGCGGCTGAACGACAAAAACGCCGTAGGTTCCTGTTACTTCCTCCGGCTGAACGCCATCCGGCATCTGAATCGCGTAAGTGCTCATAGTGGACAATGCTGTTCTAATGTTCGGTGACCCGACGTGGCGGGAGTCAGGGCGAGGGCGCCCTTACGCGTCAACTGGCGGGGCCCTCTTCGCTCAGCGCAAGGTTACTTCGAGTAGAGCTCGACGATGAGCTGCTCGCGAATATTCTCGGGAATATCCGTCCGATTCGGGAAGTCCAGGAATTTACCCTGGAGTTTCTGCCGATCCACTTCCAGCCACGGGAACGTGCGCCGGCTCCGTTTGGCGGACTCGCGAATGGATTCGACGTCCTTGCTGCGTGGGCGGATGGACACGATGTCGCCTGCGCGCAACTGGAACGACGGGATATTCACCACGCTGTCGTTGACCAGAATGTGGCAGTGCGTCACGAATTGACGGGCCTGCCGGCGCGTCATCGCGAAACCAAGGCGGAACACCGTGTTGTCCAGACGGGCCTCGAGGAACCTGAGCAGGTTCTCGCCGGTGACGCCTTTTTTGCGCGCCGCCTTCTCGAACAGGTTCCTGAACTGACGCTCCAGTAAGCCGTAGGTATGCTTGGCTTTCTGTTTCTCCTTCAGCTGAACCGAGTACTCGCTCTCTTTTGTCCGACGAGTACGTCCATGCTGCCCCGGGGCATACGGCTTCTTTTCAAGCGACTTGCTGGGGCCAAAGAGCGGCTCACGAAAGCGCCGCGCAATCTTCTGTTTTGGGCCTCGGTAACGGGCCATAGGGTTATCTCCTCGTTTGTGTTAGCACACGAACAAACGTACGACAGCTCCCCGCAGGAGCAGCCGCAACCGGTACTTATACCCGAATCGGCGTTCCGCCTGACGAATCAGACGCGACGCCGCTTGGGAGGCCGGCAGCCATTGTGTGGAATAGGTGTAACGTCGCGGATAGTAGCGATCTCGAGGCCAACCGCGGCCAGCGCCCGAATCGCGGACTCACGACCCGAACCCGGGCCTTTTACAAAAACTTCGACTCGACGCAACCCGAGATCGTAGGCTTCCTTCGCCGCCGTGCTGGACGCCACCTGGGCGGCATACGGCGTATTCTTACGGCTACCTTTGAAACCCATCTTCCCCGAACTGGCCCAGGAAATGGCATTGCCATACTGGTCAGTCAACGTCACCTGTACGTTGTTGAAGGTAGCCTTGATGTGAGCCTGGCCGTTGGCTTCAACCACGACCTTCTTCTTGCGTACGGCGCGCCCGGCGGCGCCTTTCTGTTTCTTGGACATAGTGCTGTTCTACAGGATGCTCTGTTATTTACGCGGCGCCTTCTTCTTTCCGGCCACCGTACGCTTCCGACCTTTACGCGTACGGGCGTTGGTCTTCGTCCGCTGGCCCCGCACGGGCAGTCCCTTACGGTGACGAAGCCCACGATAACACCCGATGTCCATCAATCGTTTGATGTTCATCGACACTTCAGTCCGCAATTGCCCCTCAACCTGGTACTCGTCTTCAAGCAACTGACGAATCTGACGCGTCTGCTCCTCCGTCCAGGCGTTCGGACGCGAGTTCCGATCAAGCCCGACGCGCTCGAGAATCTCAATCGCACGGGAACGACCGATCCCAAAGATGGAAGTCAGAGCGACCTCGCCGCGCTTGTCGTTCGGTACGTCAACTCCAGAAATACGTGGCATATCTTACCGGCTCAAATACGCATTGTGCAGGGGGCATCAGCCCTGGCGCTGCTTATGCTTCGGGTTCTTCTTGTTGATGATGTAAATGCGCCCCTTGCGGCGGACGATCTTGTCGTCCGCGCTACGCTTCTTGACACTGGCTTGAACTTTCATGGGACACCTGGTACAGGTTAACAGCAAGTATGACTTTTTCCGCAGACACGCCTAAACGAGCACGCCGGCAAAAAGTTCTCTCAAACGTCGTCCAGCCCTCTCGCTTCCGCCTACTTATAGCGGTAAACAATGCGTCCTTTCGACAGATCGTAGGGAGACAACTCAATCTTCACACGATCACCGGGTAAAATCTTGATGAAGTGCATCCGCATCTTGCCCGAAAGCAACCCCAGGATCTCGTGCCCGTTTTCAAGGCGCACGCGAAACTGCGCGTTCGGGAGAGCATCAATCACTTCTCCGTCCTGTTCTATGGCGTTTTGTTTAGCCATTGGTAAGTTCGATGGTGTATGGGGCCTCGATTAAAGCCTCGATATAGGAAAACGTACTCAATACCTCGGCTTCCCCCCGCCGGACGAACACCATGTGCTCGTAGTGCGCGGAAGGCGATGCGTCGATCGTTACAACCGTCCACCCGTCTTCCCGCGTCGTCACTTCGTACGTCCCGGCATTGATCATCGGCTCGATGCAGAGGGTCATGCCCTCCTTCAACTTCCGACCCGTGCCCCGACGCCCGTAATTCGGCACTTGCGGATCTTCGTGAAGGCTCCGGCCGATGCCGTGCCCCACAAGATCCCGCACGACGCCGTACCCGTGCGACTCACAATGCGCCTGTATGGCGCCCGATATATCCCCGATTCGATGACCAACCGTCGATGCCTCAATCCCCAGATTGAGCGCCTCGTACGTGACACGGCACAACTGCACCTTGTCGGCCGTCAATTCGCCTACGGCAAAGGTGTAGGCGCTATCGCCATAAAAACCGTTTAACCGCACGCCGCAATCCACCGTTACGAGGTCCCCTTCCTGCAACGCGTATCCGCCGGGGATACCATGCACCACCTCCTCGTTCACGGAGATACAAAGCGTGGCGGGAAACGTCCTAGGGCCCACTTTATACCCCTTGAATCCCGGCGTGCCGCCATGGCCAGCGATAAACGCCTCGGCCACCGCATCCAGCGCACCCGTCGTTATACCCGGGCGAATATGCCCGGCCACTTCCGCCAGGGTCTTGCTCACCAGCGTAGCGCTCGCTCGCAGAGACTGCACTTCCTGTATGTTCTTTAAATAAACCATTGGATCTTGAAGGCGCGCTATCGGGCACGCCCACGGACGCGGCCTGACTTCAGGAAGCCGTCGTAATGGCGCATGAGCAAATGGCTCTCGATCTGCTGCAGCGTATCGAGTGTAACTTGCACGAGAATGAGCAGACTCGTTCCGCCAAAGAACAACGCAAACTGCTGGGTGACCCCCGCTTGCATCGCAATCGCCGGCAAAATAGCCACGAGCCCCAGGAAAACGGCCCCGGGAAAGGTGATACGGGTGAGAATGTTATCGATGAACTCGCTTGTCTGCTTGCCAGGACGAATACCCGGCACAAAGCCGCCCTGCCGCTTCATCGTATCCGACATCTCTTTCGGGTTCACGGCGATGGCCGTGTAGAAGTAGGTAAAGAATACGCAGATCAGGAAAAATACAAACGAATAGCTGGCGCTGGAGATATCGCTAAACCACCCCCCGAACTGCTGCATGAACGGACTGTTCGGGAAGAACTGCGCGATGGTCGCCGGCACGAACATGATGGACTGCGCGAAGATGATCGGCATGACGCCCGCCGCGTTGATGCGAATCGGGAGGTATTGTGTCGTACCGCCATATACCTTCCGCCCCACGACGCGTTTGGCGTACTGCACCGGCACTCGGCGCGTCCCCTGCGAGATCAAGATTACGAAGGCGATCACCAACACCAGCACGGCGATCTCGATCAGGAAGACGAAGAAGTTGGGCGCCAGATCGAATTCGTTGTACAACGCTTGGGGTAGGAAAGCGATGATGCCGACCATGATGATCAACGAAATCCCATTGCCGATGCCTGACTCGGTGATCCGTTCACCCAGCCACATGACGAACATGGTGCCGGCCGTAAGCACCATCACTGTGCTCAGCATAAACATGGTCGGGCCGGCCACAATCGCCTGCCCTGTCGCGCCATACCGAAGGTTGATCACGTAGCCGACCGCCTGGATCGCCGTGATCACAATTGTGGCGTAGCGGGTATACTGGGTGATTTTCCTTCGCCCCTCCTCCCCCTCGCGCTGCATCTTCTGGATGGCCGGCGAGACCGCGCCAAGCAGCTGGAAGATGATCGACGCCGTGATATACGGCATGATGCCGAGGGCAAAGATGCCGGCCGCGCTAAACGCGCCCCCCACAAACAGGTCGAGGAAGCCGAACAGGTTGTTCGCGCTATTCTGTTCGTTTACGACGGCCAGGATGCTCGCGTCGACACCGGGCAAGGTTACCTGAGCGCCGAGGCGATACACCAGGAGCAGCGTGATGGTGTAGATGATCCGCTTACGCAGCTCTTCTACCTTCCAAATGTTACGGATACTATCGGCAAATCCAGCCATAACGCGTGCTTATTAAAATACGTCCGCCCATCAGGGAGCGGAGGGAGTGGCTACTTGATGACTGTTGCCGTACCGCCGGCGCCTTCGATTTTCGCACGCGCCGAGGCGCTGTACGCATGTGCCTGGAACTGCAGGGCGCCACCGGGCTCACCGCCGCCCAGAATCTTGATGCGTTCGTTCTTGCGAACGAGGCCGATCGTCGCGAGCACCTCGGGGGTGATCGGCTGCGAGGCGTCGCACAGCCCGGACTCCACAAGCTTCGTTATCCGCTCCAGGTTCACGCCGCGATACTCGACGCGGAAACGATTCTTGAAACCGAACTTTGGAATACGACGCTGAAGGGGCATCTGGCCGCCTTCAAAGTGCACCGGAATGCTAGAGCCGGCACGGCTCTTCTGGCCCTTGTCGCCCCGCGTAGAGCTATGACCACCGTAGCCCGAGCCCACGCCGCGTGCAATGCGCTTCTCCTTTTTCGTAGCCCCTTTCGCGGGCTTCAGATTGCTCAGATCCATGTTACTTGCTCTCTTCGATGGTGACCAGGTGATGCACTTTCACCAGCATGCCGCGGAGCTGAGGGGTGTCCTGGTGCTCGACGGTCTGGTGCATGCGGCGCAACCCGAGCGCTTCCATATTGCGCTTCTGGTTTTTCGTCTGACGGATCAGGCTCCGCGTCTGCGTAATTTTTATCGTACCCATGGTAAATCCAGTATGCGAGATCGTTCTGTGTTGGCGCACGCAAGACCGCCCCTCGGGAGCCCGAACAGGGCAGACACAACAGGGCAGACACGACAGGGCGCGCGTGTTACCCTTCGAACACCTTGCGAAGTGGGATGCCTCGACGATGCGCCACTTCGATCGGATCTTCGATAGTCGTGAGCGCATCCAGCGTGGCAGCCACCTGGTTGTGCGGATTGCTCGAGCCGAGCGACTTCGACAAGATGTCCTTGATACCCGCACATTCCAGCACGGCGCGTACGCCGCCGCCCGCCTTCACGCCCGTACCGGGTGCCGCCGGCCGTAGCAATACCCGCCCGGCGCCCTGCGTCCCTGTGACAGGGTGCGGGATCGTACCCTTCCGGATCGGCACCGACACCACGTTCTTCTTGGCGTCCTCCGTCCCCTTCGCTATCGCGCTGGCGACTTCGTTGGCCTTGCCCAGCCCGGCGCCGACGAGGCCGTTGCCGTCTCCCACCACCACCACGGCGTTGAAGGAGAAGCGGCGACCGCCCTTAACGACTTTCGCTACGCGATTCACCGAAACAAGGCGCTCCATCCATTCCTTCTGCGGAGCGCTGGGCTTTTCCCGGTCGCGACGATTTCTTTCTTTTGCCATGTGCGTTCGATATAAAACCCGGTCGGTGCGGTAGCGCCCGACCGATCAACGTTAAAACTGGAGCCCGCCTTCTCGCGCGCCTTCAGCCAGCGCTTTGACGCGTCCGTGATACTTGTATCCGTTACGGTCGAATACGACCACCGCAATGCCGGCTGCCTTCGCTCGCTCGGCCAGGGCCTGCCCGACCCGCTTGCTCGCTTCAACCGGCTTACCGGCCGCATCATCCATCGCAAAGGTCGACGCCGACGCCAGGGTGTTCCCGGCTAGATCGTCGATCAACTGCGCGTAAATGTGGCGATTTGATCGGTAGACGCTGAGACGCGGCCGCTCACTGGTGCCCGAAAGCTTCTTGCGGATGCGAAGCCGGATCCGCGCCCGGCGCCTGTTCTTATTGGAATTTTGCATGTCTGTGTTGCTCTATAGCCAGAAGATTCCGACCCTCCGGCCCGATGGAACAAAGAGGACATCCGCCGACTATCGAGCGGCGGTCTTGCCGGCTTTACGCCGCACATGTTCGTCGATATACCGAACCCCCTTGCCTTTATAGGGCTCCGGCGGTTTCAGATTCCGGATCTTGGCGGCCACCTGGCCCACCATCTGCTTGTCGATCCCTTCGATGATGATGATCGGATTCTTGCCGCGCTTCGTGTCCACGTCCAGGGCCACGCCGCGCGGGGGCAAGAAGTAGATCGGGTGGGAGTACCCGAGCGCCAGCTCGAGAACACCATTGTTCACCACGGCGCGAAATCCGATGCCGATCACCTCGAGTTCCTTCTTGAAACCCGTGGAGACACCGGTCACCATATTATGGATCAGCGCCCGGTAAAGGCCGTGCATGGCACGGTGGCGCTTCTGCTCCGTCGGCCGCTTGACCAGAAGCTCTTTATCCTCTTGTTCGAGGGTGATATCGGGATCAACCTGCAAAGACAGCTCGCCTTTGGGCCCCTTTACCGTCAGCAGGTTGTTCGAGGCCACGTTGATCGTAACCCCGTTGCTCAAGCCTATCGGCAGCTTTCCAACACGAGACATCGCGTACCCTGACTAAGATCTAAGTGAGTCGCGGCGGCCGGCTCAGGCCACGCGCCATACAGCTGATTAATACACGAAGGCCAGCACTTCGCCGCCCACATTGATGCGACGCGCTTCCTTGTCGCTCATCACCCCTCTCGACGTGGAGAGAATGGCGATACCCAGCCCGTTCTTCACGCGCGGTAGTTCATCCGAACCAACGTACTTCCTGAGCCCCGGCTTGGAGATACGCGTGAGCGTGTGAATCGCCGGCCGCCCCTTCTGGTCGTACTTGAGGTAAATCCGGATCAACCCCTGCTTGCCGTCATCGACATCCAGGTAGCTCTTGACGAAACCCTTCTCCACCAGAATCTGCGTCATGGCGCGCTTCAGCTTTGAGGCCGGCACATCGACATGGCGGTGACGAGCCTGATGCGCGTTGCGCACTCGGGTGAGGTAATCCGCAACGGGATCGGTAATACCACTCATAACATGCTCTTATTTTCGGGCCGTTTCGCCTCTCCGGCGACGCGCTCGAGTGATCGTAAACGATGGATTACCAGCTCGATTTCCGAATACCAGGAATCTTGCCTGCAAGCGCCATCTGCCTGAAAATGATACGCGACACACCGAACTTACGGATGTAGCCGCGGGTGCGCCCGGTGAGTGCGCACCGGTTCTTGAGCCGCACAGGGCTCGCATTACGGGGCAGCTTCTGCAACCCTTCGTAATCGCCAGCCGCCTTTAAGCGCTTGCGCTTTTCGGCGTATTTGGTGACAGCTGCGCGTTTTTTGCGCTCCCGGGCCATCCAGCTTTTCTTCGCCATAATCGGACTCTGCGATTCGGTTTATACCTAGGTGTGTGCGGTTCAGACCGCAACAACGGCTTCTTCACGACGCACGAACGGCATGCCCAGCGCTTTCAACAACGCCATAGCCTCTTCGTCCGTGTTCGCGGACGTCACAAATGTGATGTCCAGCCCCGTGATCTTATCAATCTTATCGACGTTGATCTCCGGGAAAATGATCTGCTCCTTCACGCCAAGCGTGTAGTTGCCCCGGCCATCAAAGCTACGATCGGAAACGCCGCGGAAGTCGCGCACGCGCGGCAATGCCAGCGTCACCAGGCGATCGTAGAACTCCCACATGTGGTCGCCACGCAGCGTCACATGGACACCAACAGGCATCCCTTCGCGCAATTTGAAGTTCGAAATGCTTTTCCGGGCCTTCGCGACGACGGGTTGCTGGCCCGTGATGATGCGCAACTCCTGGACCGCGTCGTCGAGAATCTTCTTGTTGCCTGTGGCTTCCCCGATGCCCTTGTTCACGCTGATTTTCAGCAGGCGGGGATTCTGCATCGCACTGCTGTAACCGAACTGCTTCTGCAGTTCGGGGGCGATCTTTTCCTGGTACAGTTGCTTGAGTCTCGGTGTGTACGCCATGGTTGTTCTTACACTCAACAGGTCTATCAGGCAGCGAATCAGGCCGGCATGCAGCCCGCACCGTCGCCGGGACTATCGGTCCAGTTCTTCTCCCGTGGTCTTTGCAAAGCGAACCCAACGTCCACGCCCGGTCTCCGGATCTTCAATCCGTTTCCGGCCCACGCGGGTCCGATTCCCGTTTCCATCGATCGGCATAACGTTGGAAATATGGATCGGCATCTCACGCTGGATACGGCCGCCCTGGGGATACAACTGATTGGGCTTCGTGTGTCGAATGCGGATGTTCACGCCTTCGATGATCACGCGGTCCTTCTCAGGATAAATCCGAAGCACTTTCCCGACATACCCTTTCTGACGGTCGGAAGTGAGCGACTTCGCACTGGTGATAGCCTTATTCAGCATCACCATGTCCCCTTTTTTAATGTGCAGCTTTTTCTGCTTGTTCTTCGTGCGAGGCATGATGCTACGAGTTCAATTGAGTTTGCACACAGGTTGCACAACAATGGCCGGCTTGATCGAGCCGGCGCCTTCGGTTGGGTTCAAAGTACTTCCGGAGCCAGTGACACGATGCGCATGAATTGCTTCTCACGCAGTTCGCGCGCCACGGGTCCAAAAATACGCGTTCCCCTCGGCTCGTCGTTGTTGTCAAGCAACACGGCGGCGTTCTCATCGAAACGAATGTATGTACCGTCCTTGCGTCGAAATTCCTTGCGGGTGCGTACGACAACGGCCGGGCTCACCTCGCCTTTTTTCACATTGCCGCCCGGAATGGCGGACTTGACGCTGACGATAATCTTGTCTCCGACACGGGCATAACGGCGTTTCGTGCCGCCGAGAACACGGATGCAGAGCACTTCTTTGGCGCCGCTATTGTCGGCTACGGCGAGTCTGGTTTCCTGCTGGATCATGGCTTATGAAGTCTATTATACTGTGAGCGATACCCGGGAAGCACGCTTACGCGGACCGTCAGGCCGCACGCTTGCCGCTTCTACTTGGCCCGTTCGATGATTTCGACCAGACGCCAGCGCTTGTTCTTGCTCAGAGGGCGCGTTTCCATAATGCGGACCGTGTCCCCTTCCCGTGCGTCGTTCGTCTCGTCGTGGGCCATCAGCTTGCTCGTCTGCTTGATGAACTTGCCATAGATCGGGTGCTTTACCTGACGCTTGATGGCGATGCTGATCGTCTTGTTCATCTTCGCGCTCACGACGACGCCGATGCGCTCTTTCCTTCTGTTGCGGATTTCTTCTGTTGCCATGGTATGCTGGGGCTTGGTGAGCCGTAAACCGTACCTCACCAACTACCCGTTTGGTGTGCTCTCAGGCTGCCGTGCCGGCCGCCGTGGATTCTTTCTGGGTGAGGATGGTGCTCAGGCGAGCAATAAGCCGGCGAGCGGTCCGCATCTGGATCGGGTTCTGCACGTCGGCAATCGCGTGCTGGAACGACAGGTGGTCCAGCTGCGCCTTCTCCTCGCGGATCCGCTGACGAATTTCGTCTGCGCTCATCTCTCTAATTTCTTTCGCTTTCATCTCGGCGTCCTGTTAATCGGCCCGCATCCGGGTCATGTCGCTTCGTGATAGTCAGGCCTGGTTACAAACTTCGTCTTGATGGGCAGCTTCTGCTGCGCCAGGGCAAGCGCCTCCTTGGCGAGGTCCTGCGGGACATCGCCGCCGATTTCAAAGAGCACGTTGCCCGGGCGCACAACGGCTACCCAGAACTCCGGCGCGCCCTTACCTTTACCCATTCGGGTTTCGGCCGGCTTCTTCGTAATCGGCTTGTCCGGGAAGATGCGGATCCATACGCGGCCCGCACGCTTCATGCGGCGGGTCATCGCGATACGAGCCGCCTCGATCTGGCGGCTTGTGATCCGGCCCGGCTCCAGCGCCTTGATCCCGAAATCACCAAAGTTGATCACCGTTCCGCGGGTCGCATTCCCTTTGATGCGACCTTTCTGGTGCCGACGGAACTTTGTGCGCTTGGGCATTAACATGACGTCACCTACTCTCCTTCAATAGTTGAATGGTCTGGCTACCCGTGCGATTATTCAGCGCCCGGCTTTCCACCGGCGCCAGGCTTACCGCCCGTACGGCCCCGGCGCTGACGACGCTGACGCTGCGGCGGCATCTGCTGCATCTGCTGGCGCTGGGCCTGGACGTTCGGGCTGAGGTCGGGCTTGCCGATGATCTCGCCGCGGAATATCCATACCTTGACCCCCAGGGTACCGTAGATGGTGAAGGCGGTGGCCTCGGCGTAGTCGATGTCGGCACGAACCGTGTGCAGCGGCACACGGCCCTCGAGGTATTGCTCGGTACGGCCCATCTCAGCACCGCCCAGCCGGCCTCCAACCTTGATACGGACGCCTTCGGCGCCCATTCGCATGGCCGCCGTGATCGCCTGCTTCATGGCGCGTCGGAACGACACTCGCCCTGCCAGCTGCTGCGCCACGTTCTGGGCCACAAGGCTCGCATCCAACTCAGGACGTTTGATCTCCGTAATGTTGATCTGAATGTCCTTATTGGTCAGCTTCTTTAACTCCTCGCGGAGTTTTTCCACCTCGGCGCCACCCCGGCCGATAACTACGCCCGGCCGGCTCGTGTGCAGCGTGAGGATGACGCGCTTCGGCGTTCGTTCGATCACCACGCGGCTGAGCCCGGCGCGCTTGAGGCGCGCAATGAGGTACTTGCGGATTTCTTCGTCTTCCACAAGCTTTTCGGCGAAATCCTTTTCCGCGTACCAGTTGGAATCCCAGCCCCGGATGATGCCGAGGCGAAAGCCGATCGGATTGGTTTTCTGACCCACTGTAAAGTCCTGTGCTGTTAGAAAATTAGCGTGTGGCGCGCGTCATTTGCGCCGGCTGGCGACTCGCGCCGTTAGGCCCCTGCCCCTTCGGTGTCGGCCTTCGTGCCGACAATGACGGTCAGGTGGCTCGTCCGTTTCAGGATCGGTTGGGCGCGGCCACGCGGTCCCGGACGGTACCGCTTGAAGCTTGGACCCACATCGACCCGGATTTCCCGGACGATCAGTTCATTTTCGTCGAAGCGCTGGTCCTGATGTTGATCCATCAGGTTGTGCACGGCCGACAAAATGGTTTTGCGAACCGTATCGGTCGCTTTCTGCGGCAAGAAGTTCAACGCGCTGATCGCTTCCGAGACGCGCTGCCCACGTACCACGTTAACAACGGGGCGCATTTTCATCGGAGAACTCCGGATAAATTTACGTACAGCCTTGGCCTGCATAACCTGACCGATTCGGTTTGATCTAACCGGGACACCCCGGTCGATACTATGTAAGGATACCGTAAAGGATCCGTGTAAGGATCGCGTGATGGCTACACGCGAAAGGGCGGCGCCTACTTTCTCTTTTCGCCGGAGTGACCACGGAACGTACGGGTCGGCGCAAACTCGCCCAGGCGATGCCCTACCATGTTCTCCGTGATGTACACCGGGATAAACTGCTTGCCATTGTGCACGGCAAAGGTGTGCCCGACAAAGTCCGGCGCAATCATCGACGCGCGGCTCCAGGTCTTGATCACCTTCTTCTTGCCGGCATCGTTCAACACCGACACCTTGCGCTGCAGCTTATAGTGTACGAACGGTCCTTTCTTGAGTGAGCGTGCCATACGATAATTGAGTCAACTCGTTTGCGCTGAGGAAAAAGAGACGCTGCCCGGTTATTTCTTGCGGCGACGGATGATGTAGCGATCCGACAGATTCCGCTTGCGGCGCGTCTTGAAACCCTTGGCCGGGACGCCGGTCGGGGAGCGCGGATGACCACCCGATGCCTTGCCTTCACCACCGCCCATCGGGTGGTCGACAGGGTTCATGGCCACACCACGTACCTTAGGCCGAATGCCCAGCCAGCGCTTGCGGCCGGCCTTGCCGTAATCGATGTTGTTGTGATCCGGATTGCTGGTTGTCCCCAGCGTCGCCATACACTGTACCGGCACCATGCGCGTCTCGCCCGAGGGAAGACGGAGGGTGGCATACGTCCCTTCCCGGGCCGTCAACTGGGCGAACGTGCCGGCCGAACGAGCGAGCTGAGCGCCTTTGCCCGGCTTCATCTCGATCGCATGCACAAACGACCCCACCGGCACCTGCGCCAGGGGCAGGCAGTTGCCAGGCTCCGGGGGCGAACCCGGGCCGTTGAGCAGGGTCATCCCGACCGTGATCTCGTTCGGCGCGATGATGTAGCGCTTCTCGCCATCGGCGTATACCAGCAATGCAATACGGGCCGAGCGATTCGGATCGTATTCAATGCTCGCCACGCGCGCCGGAATGCCAAGCTTGTTGCGCTTGAAGTCGATGATGCGGTAGCGGCGCTTGTGACCCCCACCCTGGTGGCGGACCGTAATGCGACCCAGGTTGTTGCGGCCGCTCATGCTTTTCAGCGGCGCAAGAAGGCTCTTCTCCGGCTCCCACTTGGTGATGGTGTCGAACGCGGATACCGATCGTTGCCGTTGACCCGGCGTATTGGGTTTGTACTGTCGAATAGCCATGGCTCTGTCGTTACGTCTACCGCGCGTTACACGTTCTCAAAGAAATCGATTGGCGAGCTGCCCGGCTGCAGCGTCACGATCGCCCGTTTGTAGGATGCCGTGCTGCCCGAGACAAGGCCGCGCTTCGTAAACTGCCGGCGGCGTTTGCCCCGCACGTTCAGCGTCCGCACTTCCTTGATCTGCACGCCCGGGTAGCGCGATTCAATCGCTTTGCGAATTTCAATCTTGTTTGCGCCCGAATCGACCACGAAGGCATAATGACTAGCCTCCATGAGATGCGACATCTTCTCCGTCACAAAGGGCCGCAACAATATCTGTTTGTTCATGATCGCTCCTTTTACACGTATGCGTCTTCAAGACCTCAAGCGGTCGGTTCGGAAGGGGGTTGTGCACCCTTTTTGCTCGATGCTTTGCGCGCCGCTGCCGCCACGGGAGGAGCCTCGACGGCCCCGAGCACGCGACCCAACGAATCGATCGCGCCCTCCTGCAGCACCAAGACCTTCGCGTTCAACACGTCGAGGGTCGATACCGCGTCCGCATTCAGCACCTGCAGCTTCGGAATATTGCGGCCCGAACGGTATGCGTTCACATCCACCCCATTCGTAAGCAACAGCACCTTGGATCCGGCCAGGCCAAGTGCGGCGAGCATCGCCACCATCGCCCCGGTGTCCGGAGATTCGAACTTGAAGTCCTCCACGATGCGAATGGCATCCGCAGTCGCCTTGTAGCTCAGCGCGGAGCGGCGAGCCAATTGCGTTGTCTTCTTGTTCACCTTGAAGGAATAGTCACGCGGACGGGGACCGAAGATCGTACCACCACTCCGACGAAGCGGCGATTTGGCCGAGCCGGCACGCGCGCCGCCCGTCCCCTTCTGGCGAAACAATTTCCGTGTACTGCCGGCGACTTCCGCGCGTTCCTTGGCTTTATGCGTGCCCTGGCGTCCGCCGGCCTGAATACGGCGGATGTCCAACCAGATCGTGTGATCGTTGGGCTCTATGCCAAACACCGTGGCGTCCAGAGCAACCGAGCGCCCTGTTTCCTTGCCGTCTTGTTGAAGGACCTTGAGTTTCATGTTCTTCCGTTCGCTATGCGTTACTGCTCGACCGGCGCCTCGGCGCTTCGGTCTATCTCACGGTTACTTGCGGTGAATCTCCACCATTCCGTTTTTGGGACCGGGGACAGCGCCCCGCACCAGAATTACCTGATGCTCCGGGTAGATGCGCACTACCTGCAGGTTGAGGACCTTCACCCGGCTGTCACCCATGTGGCCCGCCATCCGCATCCCCTTCACTACGCGCGAAGGAAAGGAGGAAGCGCCGATTGAACCCGGTGCGCGTCCGCGGTTGTGCTGGCCATGCGTGCGCATACCGACACCGCTAAACCCGTGGCGTCGAACCACACCCTGAAAACCTTTTCCCTTCGAAGTCCCGACTACGTGTACGATGTCGCCCACATTGAACAAGGATTCCACGCGAGCTTCCGCTCCCAGCTCGACCGGTTCCGCGAAGTCGCGAAACTCGGCTACAAAGCGTTTGGGGGTCGTGCCGGCTTTCGCAAAGTGCCCTTTCTGGGCCTTGGTGGTTCGTTTTTCTTTGCGTTCGCCGAAGCTCAGCTGCACGGCGTCATACCCGTCCGCCCCATCCGACGTTTTGACCTGCGTCACCACATTCGGGCCGGCTTCAATGACCGTGCATGGGATACTGTTTCCAGCTTCATCGAAAATGCTGGTCATCCCTATCTTTTTTCCGATCAATCCGCTACTCATGGCTCTATACGATTCTATTGCCCGGGCTCGTTAAGGAGCCGTTTCTGGGGTTTGTGGCTTTCGCCAGTTTTAACTCGTCCGCTCGATGGTCAGCGTCACATCACCTGTCAGTAGCGATCCCGCTTCAGCGCCCAGGAGCGCCACGAGAACGGTGCTGTCGGCCGTCAATACGATGGTGTCCGCATCTTCGATGACATAATCGAATCCAAGGCTGAACGGTACGCCGCTGAACGTCACCGCCAGCAGCAACTGCCGCGTGGCTTCGTTGACGGTATACGTACCCGCGAGGCTCACGTCTTCTTCCTCCGGCGCCACGATATCAACCGTCAGGGCGTGCGAACCCTCCTCCTCAAGGCTCAACGTTAGCGTGCCGAGCTGGGAGAAAACGGCCGTTTTGTCGCCCTCCTCATCGGAGGCGCCGGTTAATTCCCAGGTGCCGATAAACTGCTCGAGATCACTCGTATCCTCCGTGCCGTCGCAGCCAACGGCCACGAAAACGAGCAGGAAAAAGGCCAGTGCCGGCAGAATAGGATGGGTTCGTTTCATCGCAGGGGAATACGTCTGGTGGGACGGTACGGTCAGACTTTGATTTCGACGTCCACTCCGCTCGGCAATTCGAGCTTCATCAAGGCGTCGACCGTCTTGCTACTGGTCGACAATATGTCGATCAGTCGCTTGTGACTGCGCGTTTCGAACTGTTCGCGGCTTTTCTTGTCGACATGCGGGCTACGCAAAACGGTGTAGATCGATTTCCGCGTAGGAAGCGGAATCGGGCCGCTCACCACAGCGCCCGTCTGTTTGACGGTGCGGATGATCTTCTCTGCACTTTTGTCGATCAGGCTGTGGTCAAACGACTTCAGCTTGATGCGAATTTTCTGATGACTTGCCATCTTTGTTTCGTTCGAATCGTGCGTACTCGGTCATCGGTAATAGTCGATTGGTGTTGGCCAATGAGGACTCATTAACCATTGACCATCAACTATTAACCATCAACCATTCCTTTAGTCCAGAATCTTTGACACTACGCCGGCGCCCACCGTGCGGCCGCCCTCCCGGATGGCGAAGCGGAGGCCCTCC
>Ga0163153_10000621_pt1 | contig 61180 bp, 59 predicted proteins | sample OliLakLV19MP6IB1_FD_148629 | JGI IMG/M metagenome (GOLD analysis project Ga0163153, IMG submission 148629) | Freshwater microbial mat bacterial communities from Lake Vanda, McMurdo Dry Valleys, Antarctica - Oligotrophic Lake LV.19.MP6.IB-1 | ecosystem: Environmental > Aquatic > Freshwater >... | reverse complement strand
GGGGCAATTCCGCCGCCGGTTGAGCCCGCTTGTCACACGGCCGCCGCTTCCGATACGCTTGCTTGGGCATGGTTGGTTCCTCCAATAAAGGGAAAATGGTTCTTCCCAGAAGGTATCTTCTGGGCGGAGGAACCGCCATGCTTTTCAACTACACGGGGGACATTCTCTATATGCCGTCGGCGATCTATTTTTACATGACAGTTTCATCACTAACAACCATGCGACCGGCTCTAATTCTTTTGCCGGCGGAATTTTGTCGGAAGGTAATTTGGAGATCGTAAACTCTGTCATTAGCAACAATTCTTCTAGAGGAATGGGTGGGGGTATCAGATCGCTTGGAACGACGGCCATTATTAATAGTGTCGTCATAGGGAACACCACGTCTGGGAATGGAGCACAGGGCGGCGGCATCAGTTCATTTGGCAATCTCACGATCACTAATTCAACAATCAGTGGAAATGGAACGTCGGGACTGAGCGCCGAAGGGGGTGGGATATTTGCGCAGCGAAACGTAACCATACGCAATAGCACGGTAACCTCGAACTCGACAGTTGGTACGCAGGCCCCCGGTGGCGGCATTGCAATTCAAACCGGCTCTGGAACAAGAATCCTAACCCTTGATAATTCGATTCTCGCAGCGAATCAGGCAGGTGGCGAGGGGCCTGATGTTATTGCGGTGCCTTCCGGTCTTATGACGATTAGCGCAAGCTACAGTATTTTTGGCGATACTAACGGTCTGACCGCCGCGCAGTTGGCCTCTATCAATTCTGGCATCGGCAACTTACTAAACGTCAATCCGTTACTCGGCCCATTACAGAACAACGGCGGCCCCACACCCACCCATGCCCTGCTCCCCGGTAGCCCGGCCATCAACGCGGGGAATCCCGCTGCCATCGCCGGCGCGAATGGCGTACCCTCGAACGATCAACGTGGGATAGGTTTCCCGCGCGTGTCGAATGGTCGCATCGACATCGGTGCCTTCGAGGTGGGGAATCTTGGTGACTTCGACAAGGATGGCGATGTTGACGGGCGAGATTTTCTCGTTTGGCAGCGTAACACGAGTGTTGGCCTGCTGAGCAACTGGCAGGATGATTACAGCCCGCTAGTGACGTCGGCTGATTTCGATTCCGACAGCGATATTGATGGCCGCGACTTTCTCGTGTGGCAACGTGGCTTCGGCACGCAGTACGATCACGACGATTTGCTGGCGTGGCAGGGGCAGTACGGAGTAGGAGGGGTGTCGGCTATCGGCTCTCAGCTATCGGTCAGTCATGAGCCGAGTGTTGACAGTCGGGCGTTTGGCTCTGGACTCTTGGCTCTTGGCACTTTGCTTGCTCGCGAAACCGCAAGCGATGATGTTCTTATGATCGACGACCCAGCGCCGCTTGAAGGGGCCGTCGATGAAGCGTTTGCAAAGATTGGTGCGCCATCGCGCAGCACGGTCCACGAGTTCGGCGACATTGCCGTGCGACGTTCGCCGAGCCAACGTGCCTTTGCGAGCGACAACTCAAACGATTGGCTCTCGACACTCGACTCTTGACCCTCAGCTTTTCATTCGTGCAATTCGTTTGATTCGTGGTAAATTTTTCCTAGTCTTCCGTGCGATGCGTTGCATCGCGGCTAAGTTGCTTTCCGCGCTACGCACGCCGCGAGTACCAGATCGCCGCCGACGTTGAGCACCGTGCGGCACATGTCGAGAATGCGGTCGATGCCCAGGATGATGCCGATCCCTTCGCCTGGCACGCCGACCGATTGCAGCACGATCACAATTAGCGGGATGGAACCCCCCGGCACGCCCGCCGTGCCGATGCCGGCGAGCACCGACATCAAAACAACTGTCACTTGCTGCGAAAAGCTGAGATCCACGCCAAACACTTGCGCGAGGAACAGTACCACGACCCCTTCATAGAGGGCCGTGCCGTTTTGATTGGCGGTGGAGCCGATGGTCAAAACAAACTGTGAAATTTCGTTGGGGAGCCACAACTTTTCGTCGGCCACTCGCAAGGCCGTGGGCAGCGTGGCGTTGGAACTCGACGTGCCGAACGCGGTGAGGAGCGCTTCGCTAATGTCCTTATAAAATTGCCAAGGGTTGCGATTGGCGACCAACCGTAGCATGAGCGGATAGACGACCAGCATTTGAATCAACATGCCTGTGAGCGCGGTGGCGACGAACCAGCCGAGCGTTTTGAGAATGTCGTAACCGATTTGCGAGGTGATGGCGAACAACAAACACGCCACGCCATAGGGGGCAAGCTTCATCGCCCAACCGATCACGATCATCGCGACGTCGAACATGCCTTCGAGGAATTTCACCACCGTCTCGGCCCTTTCACCAGCGACCGAGAGTGCTCCACCGAGAATCAAAGCAAAGAACATCACGGCCAACATGCCGTTACCCTTGGAAGAACCATCCAGGGCCCCGACCGCCTCTTGCAGTGGATTCTCGGGAATCATGTCGAGCAGCGTATCGCGCAAGCTTTTCGCCTGCTTGCTCTTGGCGAGCGATTCGGCGGCCTTCGCGTTGTAGCGCTCGCTGAGGATTTCGCGTTGTTCCTCGGAAAGAGTCGCCCCTGGTTGCCAGCGATTCACGAGTCCGATGCCGATCACCACCGCGCAGCCAGAAAGAATCAAGCTGTAGAGGAGTGTTTTCAGTCCCACCCGCCCTAAGCGACCGACGTCGCCCAGTTCCAGCACGCCAAGCGCGAGGGCCGAGACCACCAGCGGGATGACCATCATCATGATGAGTCGCAAGAAAACTTTGCCGATCGGCTCGGCAATTTGCGTGGCGATGAATTCAAGATTCTCGCCTAGCCAAGTGCGAAAACCGGGATCAACTCCGGCTGCGTCCGCCGGCAGGATGGCAAGTGCCTTGGCCGTGAGGCCGAGCGTGGTGCCAATGACCAAACCCAAGAGAATCTTGGTGTGCAGCGGCATCGGTTTGCGTGGTTCAGACATACATGGCACCTTCTGGTCAGCGCTTTGTGAAGTCTTGAACAGTCTAAGTGCTAGTGCGACAAACGCAAAGCACGAATCTGCGCGGAGTGACATCACTTACGCGCAGATTGCCACGATGGCCGTCACCGCCATGATCGAAGCGACAACTGTTTTCGCACCGGTACCCAACAGTCGTCCCCAGAAGGCAGCTTGGCCGACTTTCATTGATTGCTGCATTTGCTCGCCAAGAGTGTGTTCGGCCAACGCGGCCCCACCGAAGGCTCCCAGTGCTCCACCGACCACGGCCCCGATAGCCGAGCCAAGTACGGGGATGGGAATTCCGGCGGTCGCGCCGCCGATCGCACCGATCAGCGAACCGATGAGTGAATAGACAGCAGCCCGGCTGCTGCCGCCGGCACGTTTCGCTCCTACCACGCCCGCGAGAAATTCGACGATTTCACCCAGGAAGGCTAAAGCGGTCAGGGCCGCCACCGTCTTCCAGCTCATTTGCGTCACCCCCAATTGCGGACCAAGCCAAGCGTAGAGGGCGGCGGCTCCGACCATCAACCAGTTTCCCGGCATGGCCAAAAGTGTGAGGAGCCAGCCCACTCCCACCGCGGACAGCAGCAGTACAATCCCGGTGATTTGGTAAACGTAATCCATGGTCACTATTTAGCCCCGCCGCTTGCGGCGGGTGTATTTCACGAGCGCGGAGCAAGCTCCGCGGCTAAATGGATATTTGAGCTACCCCGTGTCGGGACAGCCTGCGTTTCGCTACAATTGGGGCGTTTGTTTATCGTAGGCGTCGGCAGAGAGTTCGCAAGGTGCGTTCCGCTCCCCTAGTCGCCGGAAAAGTGCGTGTCGTGGAGGAACGTCGGGTGCCAGGGACTTGTATCATCGGACTGCAATGGGGCGACGAAGCCAAGGGAAAGATCGTCGACCTGTTGACCCGCGATCACGATATCGTCGTTCGCTATCAAGGGGGCGCGAACGCGGGGCATACTGTCGTCGTGGGAGACGAAGTCTACAAGCTCTCGCTGCTGCCCAGCGGCGTGCTCACTCCTGGCGTGACTTGCGTAATCGCCGGCGGAGTGGTGCTCAATCCCGCCAAAGCCATCGAGGAACTCGATGAGTTGGCCTCGCGTCATGTTGAAGATTACGACAATCTCAAACTCAGCGATCGCACGCACGTCATATTCCCCTGGCACTTCGCCGAAGACCGCTCGCTGGATCGGAACACGTCCGACGGCGAGAACATCGGCACGACCGGCCGGGGGATTGGTCCCTGTTACCGCGACAAGGTGGGGCGTTCCTTCGCAATCCGCCTAGGCGACATGTATCGCGACACGTTTGAGGAGCAAGTGAAGTTCATCACTGCCGAGAAGAATCGACTGCTCAAGGCGATGCTTCCCGCCGCAGAATTTCAAGAACTCGATGCCACCGCGATTTATGAACAGTATCGTGCTTTTGCCAAACGATTGAAGCCGTATGTGGCGGACACGACCGAGTATTTGCTCTCCGCCGCCGAAAGTGGCAAGCGAATCTTGTTTGAAGGTGCGCAAGGAGCGCTCCTCGATGTCGATCACGGCACGTATCCGTTCGTCACAAGCAGCAATAGCTCAGGCGTCGGCATTTCCAATGGTTCCGGCGTGCCGGGGAAATATATCGATAAAGTGATTGGCATCGTCAAAGCCTATAGCACCCGTGTTGGTGGTGGACCCTTTCCTACCGAGCAGGACAACGAAATCGGCCAGCGCCTCCGCGATCAAGGCAACGAGTACGGCACGGTCACCAAGCGTCCGCGACGTTGTGGCTGGCTCGATGTGGTGGCCGTACGTTATACCGCGCGGCTGAGCGGTGTGGATTCGATTTGCGTGATGCTGCTTGACGTATTGAGCGGCCTTGATGAACTTAAGATTTGCACCGCTTATGAAATCGACGGCAAACGGACAGCGGTTTTCCCGAGCCATGTCGACGATATCCGCAAAGTGAAACCGATTTACGAAACGCTCCCCGGCTGGCAGGAAGATGTGACGGGGGTTCGTTCGCTCGACGAGTTGCCCACCGCTGCGCGGGACTATTTAGATCGCATCAGTGAGTTGGTGGGCGTGCCCGTCGAGATGGTTTCCGTCGGTCCCGAACGCAGCCAAACGATCCCGGTCTTCAATTCCCGCCCTCTTACCGCCACTCACTAATGTCGGACCTCCTTATGTCCGCGGACTGCATTCCCGAGTTGTTGGCGAACGTCCCCCGTGAACGGTGGCCGCGACATGTGGCCATCATCATGGACGGCAATGGCCGTTGGGCCGAGCGGCGAAGTCTGCCCCGCATCGAAGGGCATCGCCTCGGTGTGGAAACGGTGCGCAAGGTCACCGAGGAATGCGCGAACCTCGGCCTTGAGCAACTCACTCTCTATTGCCTATCGAGCGAGAACTGGAAACGTCCCCAGCAGGAAATCGATTTCCTCATGCACCTGCTCGAGCAGTACATGATCGAAGAACGCAAGACGATTATGGACAACAATCTGCGCGTGCGGATGGTGGGGCGGCGGACAAATATCCCCGAGCAAGTCCTGCGGGAACTCGACCGTACGGTCGAAATGAGCCGACAAAACAGTGGCATGTGGCTTAACTTGGCGATCAACTACGGCAGCCGCGCGGAATTGGTCGACGCCATGCAACAGATTGGCCACAAGGTTGCTTCTGGGGAACTGTTGCCATCGCAAATTGATGAGGCCCTTATTTCCGCACACCTGTACACGGCGGGTTGCGCTGATCCCGACCTCTTGATTCGCACGGCGGGAGAAATGCGGATCAGCAATTTCCTGTTGTGGCAAATTAGTTACGCCGAAATTTGGGTCACCGAAAAGTGTTGGCCCGAGTTCACCGAGGCGACACTGCACGAAGCGATTGCCGATTTTGCAAGTAGAAATCGTAAATTCGGTGGACTTCCCGAGTGAGTTTTTTGGCAATGCCAGCGCTTCCGCATGGTGTTTTTACAGGCAATTCAAAACTTAACTTGCAAGATTGACTCGTGAGCCCGACAATGTTGCGTGGGGCAAGAAGGGAGTTTCTATGATCGTTCGTTCAACGATTGCATTGGCCTTGGTTCTTTGCTGCTCATTCAGCTACGCGGAAGAGATTCCGTTGGATCAAATCTGGGCATTGGACATGCCCGGCACTAAGGATGTACACGATTTAGAACCAAATCAAGATGCGCTCAAGGGAATGACCGCAACTGAGTTAATAGAAAAATCTCTTGTAGGCAATACTCGTTGGTTACTAAATGCAAACAGGCGACCACCATATGGCAGTCAAGGGGAGCGAGGATTTGTTGTTGCCGCAACGGGATTAGAAGCGTTGAAGCAGGCAAATGCCGTATTATCCAAGGAAAAGCCAAGGCGAGAGATTTTCTCTGCTGGAGAAGAATTGACTTTAGTTTTCTTCTCTTACAGTTGTGGACGCGACGTTCGGTTAGATGGCGTAAGTCGATCAGGTAGAAAAATTACGGTCAAATACCACTTCTACGCTCACTCATATTCACAATCAACAACACATTTTGCGTTGGTACCGATTGGGAAATTTTCGGCGGGCAACGTGAAAGTAAAAATTGAAAGAATGCCGGATGAAAGCCTTACAGGACAGAGCTCTCCGATGGATCAAGGCAGGGTTCGACAAACAGTTTGCGAGTCGTTTACTTTCGGAGTTGAGGAACACTAAGAAAAGGTGCAAGTCATGCGTTACTTATTGTTTTGTATTCTATTATTCGTCGCTGTAAAACCAGCATATTCTGATTCCGACACGGTAGATATTTTAGGCATCAATGCAAGAACAACGACTTTAGACGGAACTGGAGTAACAATCGGCATGGTGGAACTTAACAGGCCCGGTAAGCCTGGCAAAGATTCCGCTGCATTTGTTCACGATCAAGTTAATCCTACACAGGTTTACGCCGGTATTGCGATTGATACAGCTAATTCATCTTATGTGACCGATAGCGAGGGTGGCCCTCATGCTACCGCAGTAGCAGGAGTGATGATTGCTACTACCGGTGATGATCCAGGAGATGAGCTTCTAGAAGGTGTAGCCCCAGGCGCGATGCTCCATGCGGGAGCTACTACAGATTTAATTGATGATACAGCCTTCGGGATCGCTGCTAACCGGATAGCTAGAATTCCTGATATGCGGGCAATCAATCTTAGCTTTGGAAGACCTTTGGGCACATTAGAAAATCCTGATGGAACTTCGCAGAGATCATACTTTATCGACTGGTCAACTAGGGTACACAATGTACTCTATGTAGTATCAGCGACCGCCGACGAAGACTTTACAATAGCGATTCCTAAAGACAACTATAACGGAATAACCGTTGCTTCATCACAGAAGCGAGATGCTGGCACATTAGGCGCTTGGCGGCAAGTCGCACCAGATAATAACTTGTTTTACGACGCTGAGGGAGAACGTACCTCGATAGATTTGATGGCCCCTGGAATAAACGTAAAAGTTCCAGTTGCTCCAAATTCGGGTACAGAAACAGATGGTTCAAGTTTCGCTGCGCCCCATGTTGTTGGCGCTGTAGCTTTGTTGCAACAGTTTGCCAACATCGCATCAAATCCACCTGTCCCAAATCCACGATTTCAGTTGGAATCTTACAAACAGCCTGAGGTTATGAAGGCAATTTTGCTTAATTCCGCAGATAAGATTAGTGGAGTGCATGGCTCAGCACGGGAAGTCATAAATAAGGCCGGTGCCAATTGGCTTACTACCTCAGCCTATACTAGCCCATTCGTTTCCTTGGATGAGGAAATGGGAGCAGGGCATCTTAACGTAGATAGTGCATTAGATAACTTTCGTCCCGGTGAATATGATCCTGGAGCATTAACACCAGTGCCGCGCATAGGCTGGGACTATGGCAGCGTCGGTTTGTTCGGCAATACTGAATACACATTTGACAGCCCATTTGGTGGTTATGTAGCAATTACTCTTGCTTGGGACCGAACTGTCCAATCGACTGAATTGGCTGGAGACGATACCTACGTCACTGGCGACACGCTCTTTGGTGCTACTCTAAACAATCTTGATGTCTATTTAATGCCGGCAGGATCCAATGACATCGGTAATGCAATACGCGCCTCAACCACGGACGACGATAATTTGGAGCATATCTTTTTTGCTGGTGTACCGTTTGGCCTCTACAAAATCAGAGTGACTAATTCTGGTGGTGGTCCTGAAGACGCACAAGATTATGGCCTGGCTTGGTGGGCTGGTGAGGCAAACACCGCCGGTGATTTTGATGGCGATGGCGACGTTGATGGCAGAGATTTTCTAAAATGGCAGCGTGGTGAGTCACCAAATCCGTTTAGCTCTGGCGACTTGTCCGCTTGGCAAGGAAATTACGGATTCGGTTCACTTGCAGCCGTGTCCGTCCCAGAGCCAGGCTGTCTAGTTCTGCTGCTGCCAATCGCATTTCTGTTGACAAGACGCAACGCGGTATCTTACCGGCAACTTTTGTGACACGTTTGGAAGTTGATCACTCTCGTTCGGCCAGCCAGAACGGCAATTCGTCTCACTAGGTTTCTTTGGGGTCAATATCTTAAGTGCTACGTTGGCGTCTTATCATTGGCACGGTTCTCGTGGCCATGCTCTTGGGTTTGTGTTGGCTCGATGCCCATGCCGCGCGACCTGGGATTTATTTGTTTTTCCTCGGGTTGGTGGTGTGTGTCCTCGCCGTTGAAGAATTGGTCGCGATGTTTCGCGCAATCGGGCACGATCCTCATCGAGTCACCATCCATGCCGGAGCATTGGCCACCTTCTGTGCGGCTTGCGCGTCCATCCTCTGGCCGCAGAATTGGACGTTTGAACCCCTGGTCGGCTTGTCCTATGGCATGGCGGTGGGCTTTGCGTTAAACGTGCTCATTGAAATCTTCCGCTATCGCGCGCCGGGTAAATCAATCAACGATTTAGCGCTGGCATCATTCGCGATTATCTACATCGGCGGCATGTTGGGATTTTTTGTGCAGCTTCGCATGTTGCCCGTGGGAGGCGATGTGGCACGGGGTGGGATGCTCGCACTTTTCTCCATGTTCGCAGTCGTAAAATTCACCGACATCGGGGCTTACTTTGCTGGTCACCGCTGGGGTCGCCACAAGATGGCTCCCGTGATTAGTCCCGGCAAGACGTGGGAAGGAGCGGCGGGTGGACTTGCGCTGGGCGTGGTCATGGCGATGTTCACACTGGGGCCGCTCGCGCGGATGATGAACGTTCCCAGCCAACGGGGCTGGCTCGCCTGGCTCGGCGGAGCGATTGCTTACGGCCTGATCGTGAGCGCCGCGGGCATGATTGGCGATTTGGCCGAGTCGCTCCTGAAACGTGACGCGGGCATGAAAGATTCCAGCACCTGGCTCCCCGGTTTTGGCGGCGTGTTGGATTTATTGGATTCGCTGCTCTTTGCTGCACCCGTAGCGTATTTCTTGTGGATTAGCGGCATCGCCAGTCCGTAGAGGCCAGGGACGCCTGAAAATCCCTACAAACCGTTTACCAGGAACCATTTAAGCCTTTTGCCCACGGTTTGGCTGGTCCGCGTAGGCTGGGATTGAGTATATTTACAGTGTGACATTGCTCGATGTGGCCCCGTGAGACGGTGCCCTGGCAAAGTCCAGTTTCCAAGCGGCCGTTTTTGCGCGCCGATCACTGCATGATAGAAGCAAGCATCTCGGTAAGTGATCCAGAGAGTTTGGTACTCATTCTGGGAACGAAGGATCAGCATCTCAAGCAGATTCGCGAAGCTATTCCAGCGAACATCTCCACGCGTGACGGCAATATCTATATCAGCGGCGACGAGCAGGCCGTGATCAAGGCCACCAGCGTACTGGAAGAACTCCGTACGCTGTTGGCTCGTGACTTGCCGCTCGACAACGATCAAGTCCAGCAAGTGATTCGTCGCGTGACCAGCGGTGAGAAAATGCCACGCGCTGAGCCGATCAGTGTCCGCGGCGGCAAATTGATTCATGCTCGTACTCGCGGCCAAGCTGATTACCTGCGCACGATCCGCGAGAACGCGCTCGTGTTCTGCACGGGCCCTGCCGGTACGGGCAAAACGTATCTCGCCGTGGCGACTGCCGTGGAAGCTTTGCGTGCCCACCGCGTGCGGAAACTGGTGCTCGTGCGTCCTGCCGTCGAAGCCGGCGAAAGCCTTGGCTTCTTGCCGGGCGATTTACAGGCGAAAATCAACCCTTACTTGCGTCCGCTCCTTGATGCCTTGGGCGACATGATCGACCGCGATCAGGTCCAGCGTTACATGGACGAGGATGTGATCGAGGTGGTGCCGCTCGCTTACATGCGAGGTCGCACGCTCAACAATGCGTTCATCATCATGGACGAAGCCCAAAACACGACCGTCGCCCAGATGAAAATGTTCCTCACCCGCATGGGCGAAGGTTCGCAAATTGTCGTTTCCGGTGACACAACCCAGATCGATCTCCCGCCGCACACCAAAAGCGGCCTGATCGATGCGCTTTCCCGGCTGCGCGATATCGAGGGCTTTGCCAAGGTGCATCTCTCGACCGAAGATATCGTCCGCCATCGCATCGTTCAGGATATCGTCCGCGCCTATGAGGAGAGCTCGAAAAAGAAACGCTGAGAAATTCCTAAGGCCGCGACCGTTGGTCGCGGCTTTAGAATCAATCAAGCGAGCATTCCCATCCCATGGCTAACATTCCTCAAAAACGGACCCGACTGCAACGTGTTGCTGTCGTTGAGTTACCGCCCGGTTTTTGGGGTAATTTGTGGGATCAACTCCAGCGCGGGGCCGTGTTGCTGCGACTGGCCATCTGCGCCTTGGCCGCGATTCTGATGTTGATCTTCACCCGCGGCTGGGATCCCCCCTTCCGCTATCGTCTCAACGAAGTTCCCGAGCGCAATATCGTGGCCAGCGTTGATTTTGAACAGCCCGACCAAGCGGCTACCGCAGATGCGCGGAAGTTGGCGCGCAGCCTCACCGTGGCGGTTTACGATCAAGACCCCGCGCCGCTGGAGCAGCTTCGCGCTCAGTTGCGTTTGGAGATTGGCAAGCTCTTGGCAGCGGAAACTTGGGAAGACGTTGATCCCGATCTTTGGAAGCAATTTCAACCACCACTCGCCGAAGGAACACCCGACCCCACCGACGCGGAACGCGCCGAGCAATTCAATCGCCTGAAAGAATCGCTCGCCACGGAAACAGCACTCGAAACTTTCGACACCAAGATGAGCGAGGCGATGGCCCCGCTCGAAGAATGGGGCCTCTTGGAGGAATTATCGAAAGACCACGACGGCAACCTCGAGAAAATCTTTGTCCGTACCCGCGAGGGCGAAGGCTTCTCCGCCGAGGCGGGTCGCGACGTGCCGGATGTACTCATCAAGAACGCCAGCGCTAAGCTGCAGCAATCGCTTAACGAAAAACTCACGTCGGTCGAGTTGGCTCAGCAGGTGTTTGCCTGGTTGCTCCCCCGGTTGAAGCCAACACTCAAGTTGAATCTGGTGGCCACGGACAAGGCCCAAGATGCCGCTGAGGCAGCCGTGGTCGAGGTGACCAAACCCTTCCGAGCAGGCGAAAACACACTCGCCAAGGGGGGCGTAGCGATTGATACCGACACGCGCAATCTCTTGAAGCTGGAACACGAGCAATATCTCGCCCAAAGGGGTGTGGGTGCGAAATTGCGGCGAGCGATGGCGATCCTGGGCATGTACGTGGCGCTTTATACGCTCTGCGGTTTTTACATCCAAGCTCGGGAACCGCGGGCCTTGCAAGACCTGTTTCGCTTTGTGTCGCTGGTTGCCCTGTTTTGCGTCACGGTGCTGCTCTCCGATTTGGTGAGCCATTATCTGTGGGGCACCGAAGTCATTCCGCTTTTGCTGTTGGGCATGACGGTTGCGGTGGCCTATCAGCAAGAAATGGCACTCATCCTGGCGGCGAGCGTGAACCTTGTGATTACCGTCGCGGTTGGCCTCGACATGCAACAATCGCTCGTCCTGCTCGCCACTGTCGCGGGAGCGATTCTCGTACTGAAAGAAGTTCGCACGCGTGGCAAGCTGCTTTCGGTAGGTATTGTCGCCGGAGCGGTAGCGCTCTTTACCACGGTCGGCGTCGGCACGCTCTACAGCCAACCGCACATGCAACTCTGGATCAATGGGCTTACGCTCGGTTTGTGGTCCGTGATCGCCGGTTCACTGATGACCGTGCTACTACCGGCGGTCGAACGCTTATTTGGTGTGCAAACCGATCTGAGCTTGATCGAGTTAGGCGACCCCGCGCATCCGCTGTTGCAGGAATTGATCCGCCGCGCGCCCGGCACCTACAACCACTCGATCACCGTGGCCTCGCTCGCCGAAGCCGCCGCCGATTCGATTGGTGCGCGTGGTTTACTAGTCCGCGTTGGCGCTTACTTCCACGACATCGGCAAGATGCTCAAGCCGGGTTACTTCATCGAGAATCAAAGCGCTGGACAAAATCGCCACGATTCGTTAGTCCCCGCGATGAGTACACTTGTCATCATCGCCCATGTGAAAGATGGTGCTGACCTTGCGCGGCAGAACAAGCTTCCGGAGTCGATCATCGACTTCATCCAACAGCACCACGGCACGACTCTCGTCGAATATTTTTATCGTCAAGCCAACGAGAAGCGCAACCAAGACCCCGACAGCGCCGAGGTCGACGAAAGTTCGTTCCGCTATCCGGGGCCGAAACCCCAATCCAAGGAGGCGGGCGTGCTGATGCTGGCCGATGCGGTCGAAAGCGCCAGCCGAGCACTCAAGGAACCTACGCCCTCGCGGATCGAGGGAATCGTCGAAGATTTAGCGATGAAGCGGCTCTTGGACGGGCAATTTGACGAAAGCGGGCTGACTTTGGAAGAAGTGCGCAAAGTCGGCGAAAGTTTGGTAAAATCGTTGACCGCCGTGTATCATGGCCGCGTGAAGTATCCCGAGCAAGAGACCGCGTAAGCGCATGGCTCGCGATTGTTCCCTCACCTTGTGAACAGAATGAACGAAAACTGTCCGCCCGATAGTTTCCCACCCGCCACTCCTGCCATGGACGGCGATTCGGACCCTGCGATGCAGGCTTACCGAATTCTCGTCGCCAACGAGCAAGCCACATTGGCCATCGACGAAGCGCGGCTTATCGCCGCCGCGCGCAGCATTCTGGCCGACAGCGAATATCCGGCTGGCGTGGTGAGCATCGCCGTTGTCGACGATCCCACGATTCACGCCCTCAATGTGCAATATTTGCAGCACGACTATCCGACCGACGTGCTGAGCTTTGTGCTGGAAGAAGCACAGCAGTGCGTCGAGGGCGAGCTAGTTGTGAGCGCTGATACCGCCGTGCGTGAAGCCAGCGAGGCTGGTTGGTCGCCACTCGATGAACTCTTGCTGTACGTGATTCATGGCACGCTGCATTTGATTGGTTACGACGACCATGAGCCGTCCGATCAGGTCGAGATGTACAGGGCCGAAGCCTACTACTTGCAAAAATTGGGAGTGCAAATCGCTGCCGATCAAACTCGCTGGCTAGCTGGGGTTGGCAAGGAGTCGCAATCGTGACGCTTTCGCAACTCATGTGGACCGGCATCGCCACGCTCGTGGCCGCGATTGTTGCCAACCTCGGCGCGCGTTCCTTGCGTGACTTTTCGCGGCACGATTTGGAAGAGATTTGCCGCCGACGTGGTAAGCCCGATCGTTTCTCGGAAATTCTCCAGGGACACGAGCGCGTGGGACTTGGCGCGGAAATTCTTACGGTGCTGCTCGCCGCGTTTGCTGTCGTCATCATCACCGCCTGGGTGGATAAACGCTGGGAACTGGCCGACGCCGAGGATTGGACCACGTTACTCGCCACGGGTTTCGCTTGCGGTTTCGCGTTGGTTGTCGGCATCGCGTGGATCAGCCGCGCAATCGCCCGAGTCTATTCGGAAGAATTTCTTTACCACACCTGGGCGATTTGGAAATTGCTCGCACTGATTGTCACTCCGCTCGCTTGGGGCGCTCATTTTTTGGACGTATTGTTCCATCGCATCGCCGGCCGTGTGCAGCATGATGAAGTCGAGGAACGGATCGAAGAAGAAATCCGCACGATTGTCAGTGAAGGCCACCGCGAGGGACTCCTCGAAGAAGAAGCCCGCGAAATGATTGAAGGGGTCATCGATCTCAGCGAAGCCGATGTTTCCGACATTATGACCCCCCGGACCGATATGCACATGCTTTCGGTCAACCTCGCCTGGGATAAAGTTATTGCCGCCGCGATCGACACGGGCCATACCCGCATCCCGATTTATGAAAAAAATCGCGACGACATCATCGGCATTCTCTACACGAAAGATCTCCTGCCCGAACTGGCCACCGGTGACGGCGGCTCGCGCACGCCGATTCGGGAACTGCTGCGCAAGCCGGTCTTCGTGCCCGAAACCAAGCCGCTCAACGATCTGTTGCGGATGTTCCAAAAAATGCGAACTCACATTGCCGTGGTGCTTGATGAATATGGCGGCGTGACGGGGCTCGTGACCATCGAGGACGTGCTCGAGGAAATCGTGGGCGAGATCGTCGACGAATACGATGAAGAAGTCGTCGAGGAAATCCACCAAATCGACGACAACACCTGCGAAGCGCTCGGCAAGACACGCATCGAGGAAATCAATGAACGCCTGGGGATCGCGCTCCCCGAAGACGGCGACTTCACCACCATCGGCGGGTTCGTCTTCTCCGAACTCGGCCGCGTTCCCCTCTCGGGCGAATCGCTCAACTGGCAAGAGCAGGTGCAAATCAAGGTGCTCGAAGCCTCGAAACGCCGCATCGAACGTGTCCGCATCCAGCGCCTAAGCGACGACCAACGCGAAAGCGCGTAAATCCCATCCAAGGCGAGCGTCCGGCGTAAGCCGGATGTTGTTCCCGCCGCAGATTGTAGGCCGGAACGAGTAACACGAGTTCCGGCAGCGCACCAGGAGAGCTGCAAAGTCAATCGGACCGCCAAGCACGCAAAGAATTATTTCACCACGAATCCGCACGAATAACACGAATGAAATTATTCGTGCGATTTGTATGATTCGTGGTTAAAAACTCTAACTTGGCGATCTTGGCGATTCAGATTTCTCGACTTTGCAGTTTCCTATTCGTCCTCGTGGGCATGTAGAGCATAGCGCGTGAATGGTATACTTAATTTGGCGATCCCCAAATTAGAGCCGGTTTCAAAATCAAGAGAGAGAACCGGACGCTAGCGCGTGGTGGCTGATTGAATCAGCCGCAGGGCGCTAGCCCCCGGTTTTTGAAACTGCCTCTAGTCACCTCACTTGAACTCCTGGGAATGGACATTGGCGATGAATGACCCAGTATTAAGCGAATTGCGTCGCGTACGTCACGAGATCTCTCGTGAGGTCGGAACAAATCTGGAAAGACTCGTTGAGCGGTACGCGCAATTGGAGTTCCGGTTCAGAAAACCTGCTTATACTCCTCAAAATCGACAAACAGAGGAATCTCAGGAAGTCGGCAAGTCGTCACCATGAGTTACATCTCAGCGGTAGTGGGCCGGAACGAGTCACGGCGCCTGGCACTGTTTGCCAGAAATGTGTGCCACGGGCTTGCCCGTGTCTTTTCTGGAGATGCTCTTGCGGTATCTCACTGAGCTCGTCTCATCAAATTCATGGAGTTGGTAACAAGAGTGAGTTTGAGTCCTCACGAAGTTGTATTGGTCCGGATGCCATGAAAGATACTGGCTTGCCAGTGGCACCCGGCATTTAAGGCTTGCTAGCATCCGCTAAATCCCGAGCGGCTAAATATCTCTTGACCGCTTTCCCCTTCGGCCTGTACGGTTCCGCGTCATTTGTCCTCCGGCTGCGCGCAGCGCTCGTGGCCGGGTTGCTGGATCTCACCAAAAATTGCGCACCATGCTCAGCAAAACCGCCAGAAAATTTGCGATGCTCTTGGCAGCGGCGACCTTCATTGTGGAGCCTTGCCTGATCCAGCCCTGCGCGAGCGTGGAATGGAATCCGCTGAATTGGCAGTTGCCCTCCTCCACGGCGGGCGATCCCCAGGAAGTCGGCACCAAAGCCTGGTGGAAGAAACACAAGAAGAAAGCGGAATTCGTGCCCGGCGAGGGTTTTCGTGTCGAGGGTTTTGCCGGCTACTTTGATCAAGAAGGTCGGCCAATCCAAGCCAAGGTCGCCAAGGTCGTGAAGCCCAAGGAAGGGGGCGGCCTGCTGCAAGATGCGAATCTAATCGAGACCGTCGACGAAGTGAAAACGCAGCTTGGCATGGGCCCCGACGCGGCAGCCGCTCGCGAAGCCTATGCGCGCGGGGAAGATCTCTTCCGACGAGGGGAATATGCCGCCGCCGCCGATGCCTTTGACGAAGCCGTCGACCGCGATCCCAATGCCGAGATCGAGCAAGACGCGCTCTTTTATTTGGCGGAGAGTTATTTCTTTGCGAATGAGTATTCCAAAGCCGTTTCCATGTACGGCGATTTGCTCGACAAATATCCGAACTCACAGCATCTCGACAAGGTCGTGCGGCGGCAGTTCGACATCGCCCGTTATTGGGAAAAATACCACGAATACGATCCCAATTGGGTGACCACGCCCAACTTTATTGACGACACGCGGCCCTGGTTCGACACGTTGGGCAACGCGATCAAGACCTACGAGAACATTCGGCTCAAGGATCCCACCGGCCCGCTCGCCGATGATGCGATTATGACGACGGCAAATTCCTATTTTCTGCGTGGTCGGTATAGCGACGCCGATTATCACTACCAGATCTTGCGCCAAGAGTATCCGCAAAGCGAACACCAGTTTGAAGCGCATCTGCTGGGTTTGCAGAGCAAAATTCGCAAGTATCAAGGCCCGAACTACGACGGCACGCCCCTCGAAGAAGCTAAAAAGCTCGTCAAGCAGATTAAGCAACAATTTGGTAGCGAGCTTTCCGTCGACGAACGCGAACGGCTCAACACACAACTGGCCCAGCTCAACGAAGCGCTGGCGGAGCGCGACTTCTCAATCGCCAAGTATTACGACGACACCAAACATTACGTGAGTGCCAAGTTTTATTACGCCAAGATTGCCCAGGAATATCCCACCTCGGAACTCGGTACCCAGGCCCGGGCGCGGTACGATCAAATCGTAGGCTTGCCTGACCATCCCGAAACGAAGGTGGGCTGGTTTCTGAATATGTTTCCCGAGAATGCCGAGCGGAAGACCTTGCAGCAGGTGCCGCTGTTGGCTCCCGAGAGCGAGATCGGCCTGGCATCTCGACCGCAAACCGAAGGTGGGCAAAGCGATGGCAGCACCATCTATCGCTAAGCTACTATTTTTGGGCGCGATGACGCTCGTTGGCTGTGCGTCGTATCGCATGGGGAGCGAATCGCTCTATGCCCCCGACGTGCAAACCGTGTACGTGCCGATGATCGAGTCGGATAGCTTTCGCCGCGATTTAGGCGAGCGACTCACCGAAGCGGTCGTCAAGGAAATCGAGCTGAAAACGCCGTTCAAAGTTGTTGGCACGCCCGAAGCCGACAGCATTCTTTCCGCCCGAATAGTGACCGACACGAAGCGGGTTGTCGTCGAGAACGCCAACGACGATCCAAGGGCGGTGGAAATGGGAATGTATGCCGAGATCACCTGGCTCAACCGCCGCCGCGAGCCGCTGCGCTTGCCGACGACTCTGGTGTTGCCACCGGAATTGCTGCCGATCAACCAAACCGCCGCGTTGATTCCCGAAGGGGGGCAATCGGTTGCCGTCTCGCAGCAGCAGGCGATTGAGCGGCTGGCACAGCAGATTGTTTCGACGATGGAAGAGCCTTGGTAGCCGCTTGCGGCTTAGCGACGGGCTCAGCGCGGAGCAAGCTCCGCGGCTAAATAATCCCGTGGTTACGTGTAATCTTCCATGTTGTTAAGCTCAAAGAATGCGATCTGCCGAGCCAACTTTGAATGAGCGCTTTCCCCGACGAGCATTACGTTGGCAATTGCCCACCCGTGAACTTTCGTTTGGACGGTTGCCGCTGTTGATGGGCATTGTCAACGTCACGCCCGACAGTTTTTCCGACGGGGGGAAGTTTTTCGATCCAGAGGTTGCCGTCGAACAGGCGTTGCAGTTGGTTGCCGACGGGGCGGATTTGCTTGACATTGGCGGCGAAAGCACACGGCCTTACGCGGAGCCGCTGAGTGCCGACGAAGAGTTGCGGCGAGTCATGCCGGTGATTGAGGCACTCGCGGCCCAAGTTGCCGTGCCGCTCTCGATTGACACGAGCAAGGCGGCGGTTGCGCGGGCAGCGCTTGAAGCGGGCGCGGAAATCATCAACGATGTTACCGGTCTCACCGCTGATCCCGAGATGCTCGCCTTGGCGGCAGAATCAGGCGCGGGGGTTTGTGCAATGCACATGCAAGGCACGCCTCAAACGATGCAAGACGACCCCAGGTACGGCAACGTCGTCGAGGAAATCAGCGAATATCTGGCCGCCCGACGAAATGCTTTGGTCGCGGCGGGAATCGCGCCGGAACGGATTTGCCTCGACCCCGGCATCGGGTTTGGCAAAACCCACGAGCACAATCTCACGCTCATGGCGAACTGCTGGCGGTTCCATGAACTCGGCTGCCCGTTGCTGGTAGGGCATTCTCGCAAGGGTTTTTTGGCCAAGTTGATCGGCGACCCCGAGCGAGACCGCACCTCCGCGACGGTAGGGAGCGCGCTGTCGCTCGCCCGGCAGGGTGTCCAAGTGGTTCGCGTTCACGACGTACGACCTGTCCGCGAAGCGCTACTGGCATTCGCCGCTACGGGGGGCATTGACGGGGAGGCAGGGGAGCTAGCAACCCCCTAGCCCCCGGCGCAAGCCGTGGGGAAATCTTACCTTGATCACCCCCTCGGCTTGCGCCGGGGGCTAATGGGCTTTCATCCATCGACGTTGACCCAAGTTGATCCTTGAACGATACTTAGGGAGATAAATTCCGCTAATTGGCCACAACTAACCAGCCCCGTTCCGCATGGCTACCATCGAACAATCACCCGCCGTGACCGCTGATCTTGCCGATTATTGCACCCAAGTTGCGCGGCGAGCAAAGCAAGCCTCGGCCAAGCTGGCGCAGCTTTCGGGCGAAATCAAAATCGCCTGGTTGCGACGTTCTGCAGAGCTACTGCGCGAGAACAGCGACACAATCGAAGAAGCCAACGGACATGATTTGGCCGCCGCCCCGAGTTACGGCCTGACGGCTGCCGAGATCGACCGGTTGCGTCTCACGCCCGAACGGATTGAGGGAATCGCCGCAGCGCTCGATGAAGTTGCGATGCTCCCTGATCCGATTGGCGAGGTGATGCACTCGACCGTGCGTCCCAATGGACTCGTGATCAACAAGGTCCGTGTGCCGCTGGGGGTGGTGTTCTTTATTTACGAATCGCGGCCCAACGTGACCGCTGATGCGGCGGCGATTTGCGTGAAGGGTGGCAACGCGGTCATTTTGCGGGGCGGCAAGGAAGCCCTGTACTCCAGCCAAGCGATCGTCGATCTCATGCAAGTAGCGGCTCGCGAAACAGGTGTGCCGCTCGATGCCGTGCAATTGGTGGAAACGGCCGACCGCGCGGCCGTGGGACATTTTCTGCAACTTCCCGAATACATCGACGTGGCGATTCCCCGCGGCGGCGAAGGCTTGATTCGCCGCGTCGTGGCCGAAGCGCGGATGCCAGTCATCAAGCATTTTCACGGCAATTGCCATGTGTATGTCGATGCGTCGGCTGACTTGGCGATGGCGGTCGAGATTTTGATCAACTCGAAGTGCCATCGATTGGGCGTTTGCAACGCCGCAGAGTCGCTCCTTGTCCATGCCGACATTGCGGGGGAGTTCCTGCCGCTGGCCGCTACCGCGCTCGCAAAGCACAAGGTCGAAATTCGCGGCGACGAGCAGACCTGCGAACTTGTAGATGTTGCCGTTCCCGCAACCGAGGAAGATTACGGCACCGAGTATTTGGCGGCGATCATTTCGGCTTGCGTCGTAGGTTCCGTTGACGCAGCCATTGCCCACATCAATCGTTATGGTTCTGGCCACACAGACACCATCGTGACGAACGATTTGCAAGCCGCCCAGAAGTTCACCGCCGAAGTCGATAGCGCTGCCGTGATGGTCAACGCGAGCACTCGCTTCAACGACGGCGGCGAGTTCGGCTTGGGCGCGGAAATCGGCATTAGCACCGACAAATTCCACGCCCGTGGACCTTGTGGAATCGAAGAACTGACCAGTTACAAGTACGTGGTCTACGGACAGGGACAAGTCAGAAAGTAATCACAACACATCACGCGCAACGGAGTGCGACATGGGTGGCGATGTCTTAAGTCAAGCAGAAGTTGAAAACCTGCTCAGCGCCTTGGAGGCCGAGACGGAAGAGTTGCAGCCTGCCTCTGCCATGACGGCGTTCCGCCCGAAAGAGAAGGTCACCGTTTACGACTTTAAGCGTCCCGAGCGTGTCGGCAAGGAACAAATGCGGGCCCTGCAAACGATGCACGAGGGCTTTGGCCGCAATTTCGGCGCGGCGCTGTCAGCGATGCTCCGCAACATCGTCGAAGTGAAGCTCACCAGCGTGGACCAACTCACATATAGCGAGTTTGTGTTCAGCCTCGAGAATCCAACGTGCTTTAATCTGATCAACGCGCCACCGCTCGAAGGGCAGCTTATTCTCGACATTAATCCATCGATTCTGTTTCCGATCATCGATCGCTTGCTTGGGGGCAGCACCATGTCGGCCTCCACGGTGCGGCGTCCGCTCACTGAGATCGAATTGCGGCTCGTGTCGCGGATCACCGGGTTGTTCCTGGCGGAAATGGAGCACACCTGGGAAAACGTGCTCAAATTCGAGTTGGCCGTTGACCGCGTGGAGAGCAATCCCCAACTCGTGCAAATCATTCCCGCCAACGAAGTGGTTGTTTTGATCAGCTTCGAGCTGACAGTCGGCGAGACGCGCGGAATGGCGAATCTTTGCATCCCGTTCAATTCCATCGAGCGGATTAGTCACAAACTCAGTTCCAATAGCTGGGTCAGTTACAGTAGACGTCCTCCCACCGCCGAGTCGATACAAATGCTCAGCGACCGCATTGCCGATGCCCCCGTCGAGGTGGTGGTAGAACTTGCCGAAACGACAATCTCGACGGCGGACTTGATCAACTTGCGAGTCGGGGACATCATCGCCACCGAGAAAGACGTGGCTGAGGCTCTCCTGGTGTCCGTGGAAGGAAAACCCAAGTATTTTGCCAAGCCGGGACAGTACAAGGGCCGCAAAGCGATCGAAGTGTTGGGGCTGTGCGAAGAGCACCATGTGAAATACGCCGCGAAAAACGCACCCTCCCCAACTAAAACCGCAGGCTGAGTTTGGTCCAAGTCGACGCGAGTCATCAAGAATCTGGTCGCCGATCAATTGACACGGACATAGCTGCGCGGAAAGAATGGAAATAGGCGGGCGATATCTTTTTCTTATCTTATCATTGATTTGCATCTGTGATTTCTGGCGAGCCTTGCCGGATTGCGGTCCAGTTCGCCAATTGGAACAGTGAAGAGCGGAACCGAGAAGAGAGCCAGGACTCTCGCGCGTTTGTGCATCATGAGATGGACACCGTGGATTGTCTTGTTGTTTGGTCTCAAGGAAGTTGTTGATCACCACCTTGCTACCAGATTCGTTGTGAATCGGTAGGCAGGGTTGCCAATAGCTACGCTCGCAGGAGAATGCCGTTGCATCTGCGCGAGTTTGTGAGGAGACACGGTCATGGGGATCTCGGTCGTTTGTCCCAATGGGCATGAATTCAAGGTGAAGGACAAGTACGCCGGCAAAAAAGGCGTTTGCCCTTTCTGCCCCGGACAGGTAGTCGTCCGCGTCCCCGATGCCACTTCGTCCACGGAACTCACCACCGCTGCCTTAAGAGCGGTCCGACTGGAACATGGCGGTTCGCCAAGCGGGTCATCGGTCTTCGATGAACCCGAGGAGGCCTCGGCCGGGACCAGCGGCAGCATGTTGAGCGGGTCGGTAATTCGGCATAACGTGAAATGCCCCTGCGGCGAACGTGTGCCGATGTGGTTCGCCAAGTGTCCCAAGTGCGGCAAGTTCATGCAGCAGTAGCGAGCCCCCACGGCTTGCGCCGGGGGCTACTTGCAGAGATCGCCTCGCATTCTATAATATACGCATGAACACTATTTCGTGCTGTGTAAAAAAAATAGCCCCGAGCGCAAGCTCGTGGGTTTTAGCGTGAGGGTTATCAATGCCCGTTTATTTCTTCACGTATCATTCCTATCAGAGTTGGCTCCCTGACAATCGTCGCGGTTATGTCGAAAAAGGGGCGGGGATTCAGCCAACGAATATCATGTTGGCTAACGAATATCGAACTGCCGCCAAGCATCCACCGTTTGTGTTCGACGCTTTCACACAATACCATCTCATTTTGAAAGCCCAGGCAGTTTGCCTGGGAGATAGTTATCGCTTACACGGTGCTGTAACTGAGTCCACCCATTTACATATGATCGTAAGTTGGGGTGATGAGTTGCTGTCATACCGCAAAGTTCGGGGCCGCATTAAGAACCTGTTGTCGCTCGATCTATCACGGCGAGCTGGCGTTACTGGTCGCCCCTGGTTTTCCACGGGCAGTAGTCGTAAACGAGTGAAGGATCTGATACATCTGTGCTATTTGCTCGACAAGTATCTGCCCGATCACTCAGGAGCTGGTTGGTACGAAGATCGCGATTGGGTGAATCTACCACCAAAATTGACGACGCACTAACCCATCGGCTTGCGCCGAGGGCTATTCTGAAATAGCCCCGAGCGCAAGCTCGCGGGGTCTTGAGCGAGGTGGTTCGCGCGAACTCAACAGCGCAAGCCCTGCTTCGTAGAGCATCATTGCTGCGAGGAGCATCAGCACGATGCCGATCCAGCCCAGGACGTCGCTCGAGAGTTGCCAATTGCCGTCGGAGTCGCGGAACTTGGAAAGGGTCATCACCGCGAGTGCCCAGATGCTCATGATGTACATCACGACCGTGGGAATCCCTGTGACGATCCATACCCACCACGCCCCGCGTGTGCGCCAGAGCCAAACGGTCACTCCCAAGAGCGTGAGCGCGGCCAGCAGTTGATTGCTCGCCCCGAACAAATCCCAGAAGACCCGCCACACGGGCACGTTGGGATCGCTGTGACCCAACAGAAAAAACAGCGGCGTGCCGGCGGTCAGAATCGTGCCGAGTGCGCGGCCGCCTTTGCCGTGCCAGCCGGTGAGTTCCTGCAAAATGTAACGACCCAGCCGCGTGCAAACGTCGAGGGTATCGTAAACGAACGTGGTGAACGCCATCAGCGCGAAGGTGATGCCCACCTGTGCGGGCAGGTTGAGCACTTCCAGAAATTTGCCGATGCCTTGCGCGAAGACTTGGTTCGGCGCGCCATTGAGTTGCGGTGATCCGGCGGCGAACATCATTACGCAGCAGAGCGAAATGATCGCGACCATCGCTTCCAAGAGCATCGTGCCATAGCCCACGACCACGGCGTCGGTTTCGACGCGCAATTGCTTTGAGGTAGTCCCCGAGGCAATCAGCGAGTGAAATCCCGAGCAGGCCCCGCAGGCGATGGTGATGAACAAGAGCGGAAACAAACTCGCCGAGCTGCCATCGGCGCGGGTCACTTCCCACCCACGGAACATCGGATACTCGACCGTGCCGCCACCGAAGGCCAAACCAATTCCTCCCGCCGCGAGTGCCGCATAAAGGAACCAACCACCCAGTTGTCCCCGCGGTTGTAAGAGCAGCCAAACGGGCAGCACGCCCGCTACCAAGCAGTACGCCAGCAGCAGCACGTCCCAAGTCTTGCGAGTTCCCACGTCGTCGAAGCCCGTCAGCGCGGCCAAATCAAACGGTATGTATGGTCCGACCACAATCGCCCCTGCCACGAGCGGCAGAAAAATCCCGAGAGCCCAGCGTTGCGACAAACCGCCGTAGCGCATGGCGAGTCCCATCACGAGCGTGAGCAGCAAATAGATCAGCGAAGAACTGGCAATCGCCGCGCCGCCGACCCCGCCAGTGGCTGCCGTCGCCGCGCCGACGAACGAGGCCGCCGTCACGTCGGTAAACGCCACGATGATGTACACCAGTGCGATCCAAATAAACGACAGAAACAACAAATACGACCGCCGCGACATATGCTCACGAACCACCTCCGCAATCGAGCGGGCTTTGTGCCGAATCGAAGCGACTAAGGCTGTAAAGTCGTGGACACCGCCCACAAAGATCGAACCGACAAGTATCCACAGCAGCGCGGGTAACCAACCAAAGGTCAGCCCCGCCAAAATCGGTCCGACAATAGGCCCTGCGGCCGCAATCGCCGAAAAGTGCTGTGGCAAGAGGGCCGAAGGTGTCAGGGGTTCGAAGTCTAAACCGTCGCGCATTTCCACCGCGGGTGTCTTGGTTTTGGGATCAAGTTGCAAGAGCCGCCCGAGCACTCGGCCATAGGTGACATAGGCCACCGCCAACACAATTGCCGAGGGGAGTACAATGTAGAGCAGATTCATGGAAGAGCTTTCCGAACGCGAGAGTTCAGCGGCGAGCGAATTGTCGCCACTTTATATCATATCCCGTCGGGCAGAAACGCCACAAATTCTTCTTGGTTTACGGTTTTTGGCCGCTGGCCTATAATCTGCGCTGCCCAGGGAGTGGAACCCAAATTCATGGCTTGAAGTCGAGGAGATTACTTTGTCGGAACATGTTGTCATCGTAGGGAGCGGACCGGCTGGTTGGTCGGCCGCCATTTATGCCGCGCGGGCGGAACTCAAGCCGCTGCTGTTTGAGGGAGCGATCACCGAGGAGAATCGCATGGCCGGCACGCTGCCTCTGGGGCAGCTTGCGCTCACGACCGAGGTCGAGAACTACGCTGGTTTTCCGTCCGGCAACTTGCAACCGTTTATGGAGACGGCGATTGATCCGGAGCGATTGCAGTACATGAATCTCCACGAAGGCAAGCACGCGGTGACCGGGCCGGAGTTGATGGAGTTGATGCGTCAGCAGGCGCTCAATTTTGGCACGCGGATCGTGACCGATGACGTAGTCGAGGTTGATCTCGGGCGTCAGCCGTTTGTCGTGAAGACTCGTGAAGGCAAGACGCACGAAACCCACGCTCTGATTGTTGCCACGGGCGCAAAGGCCAACTATCTGGGCTTGCCGTCGGAGGATGCGTATAAAAACCGGGGCGTGAGCGCGTGTGCCGTCTGCGACGGAGCATTGCCGCGATTCCGCAATAAGCCGATGATCGTCGTCGGCGGCGGCGACTCGGCCGTCGAGGAAGCGACGTTTCTCACCAAGTATGCCTCGATGGTCCACATGGTCCACCGCCGCGACAAACTCCGCGCGAGCATGATTATGCAGGAACGTGCGCTCAACAATCCCAAAATTAAAATGGAATGGAACAGCACGCTCGAAGAGGTGCTCGGCAACGACAAGGATGGAGTGAGCGGCGTACGACTGGGCAGCACCAACGGCAGCCAGTCCCGCGAACTGCCTGCGAGCGGCGTGTTTCTTGCAATTGGTCATACGCCGAACACGACGTTCTTGAAGGGTCAACTGGCGCTCACGGAGAAGCAATACATCAGGTGGACACAGCCTTTCCGCACTAATACGAGCGTTGAGGGCGTATTCGCCGCCGGGGACGTGGCCGACGACTACTACAAGCAAGCGATCACCTCCGCGGGCACCGGCTGCATGGCGGCGCTCGATGCCGAACGTTGGTTGGCGGCGAAGGGTCTATGACAATCCATGGAACCACCACAAAACCCCGTTGGTGAATTTGTCAAAGAGGAAAGCTGTGATTCCACGCGAGTCGCCGAATTGATCGCTCAGATCGAGTCGGCTCCAGCGGCACTGCGAAAGGCTGTCGCGGGTTTGTCCGACCCCCAGCTCGACACGAAATATCGTAATTGGTCGATTCGACAAATCGTACATCACCTGGCGGATAGTCACATCAATAGCTATATCCGCTTCAAGTGGGCTTTGACTGAAGATTTGCCAACGATCAAAGCCTATTTTGAGGACCGTTGGGTTGCACTTGAGGATTCACGAACCGGTGCGATTGACGAACCGTTGGCGTTGTTCGACGCGATTCATGCCCGCTGGGTGCAATTACTCAGGACAATGACTATGGCAGATTTCGAGCGGTCGTTCATCCATCCTGAAACAGGTCAAACGGTCAGCCTCAAGAGTGCCTTGTGTTACTATCCTTGGCATAGTCGCCACCATACGGGCCAAATCGGCTGGCTCCGCGAGCAACATGGTTGGTAGCAAGTTATGTTGGGAAGGAAGGATCCATGAAAAAACTCTCAGTTCGTGAAGCCCGCGATGCAAAATCCGTCGGCCAGCAAGCGCTCTTGCAGGGTTGGGTGCGCACGCGCCGTGACAGCGGTGGGGGATTCAGCTTTCTGGAAATCAACGACGGCTCGTGCCTAAACAATATCCAGGTGATTGCCGACGGCACGTTAGCCAACTACGAGTCCGAGGTAAAGAAATTGGGTGCGGGGTCGAGTGTTTCCGTTCGTGGCGAGATCAAACCCTCGGGTGGGAAGGGGCAGGCCACCGAACTTTATGCCAGTGAAGTCACCGTCCACGGCTGGGCCGACCCCGACGAGTATCCGCTCCAAAAAAAGCGACACACGATGGAAAAGCTCCGCGAGTGGGCTCACCTGCGTCCGCGCACCAACACCTTCGGCGCGGTAATGCGGGTACGCAACCGCATTTGCCGTTCGATCCACGATTTCTTCCAAGAAGAAGGTTTCCTCTACATTCACACGCCGATCATCACGGCCAGCGATTGCGAAGGGGCTGGCGAAATGTTCCGCGTCACGACGCTTGATCCCGCCAATGTGCCCCGCAAGGCGGATGGGGCGGTGGACTTCGAGCAAGACTTTTTTGATCGCCCCGCGTATCTCACGGTCTCGGGGCAACTCGAAGGGGAAATCTATGCCACGGCCCTTGGCAAGATTTACACTTTTGGCCCCACGTTCCGCGCCGAGAATTCCAATACCTCGCGGCACCTCGCCGAGTTCTGGATGATCGAACCCGAAGCGGCGTTCTTTGAACTTGCTGACAACATGGCGCTCGCCGAGCGGTTTTTGAAACGGATTGTCAGCGACGTGCTCGCCGACTGCGATGAAGACATGCAGTTCTTTCACGAGCGGATCGACAACACGGTTCTGGAGAGCCTCCAAACCATCGTCAAGAAAGATTTTCAACGGCTCAGCTACACGCAGGCCATCGAGATACTCGAAAAGTCCGGTGAGAAGTTTGAATACCCGATTTCCTGGGGCACCGACCTGCAAGCCGAGCACGAACGGTTTATCACCGAAAAGCATGTGCAAGGGCCAGTGATCTTACACGACTATCCAGCAGCCATCAAACCGTTTTACATGAAGGTCAACGACGAAACCGCGGACGTGCCAGGTCGCACGGTGCGGGCGATGGACGTGCTCGTGCCGCGCGTGGGGGAAATCATCGGCGGCAGCCAGCGCGAAGATCGCCTGGATGTGCTGCTGGCCCGCATGGCCGAGCAGGGTCTCAATGCCGACGATTACTGGTGGTACATCGACCTACGCAAATACGGCACCGTCCCGCACTCGGGCTTTGGACTGGGGCTCGAACGCATGGTGCAAGCTGTCACGGGCATGGCCAATATCCGCGATGTGATTCCGTTTCCAAGAACGCCCGGCAGTGCGGAGTTTTAAGTAGAAGAGAAATTAACCACTAAGGCACGAAGGACACAAAGAAAAATACCTAGCTGTGATCGGAAAATCACATTAATTTGAAATTCAATGCTTTGTGACCTTCGTGTCTTTGTGGTTAAATTTCTTACGCCGCCCCGCTCACCCTGCGGGGATTGCGATACAGCACCTCCGCCAACAATTCCGGCGAGCCGCGAAAACCGCTGCGTTCGTGGTGCCACTTGTCATGTGTGGGCACCCAATCTTCTTCGAGTGGCCAAGGATCGAAGGGTTCGTAGCCAAGCGCTCTTGTGAGCTTTGACGAATTCATCGTCACATTCCCCGCCCGAGGTGGCATTGGTCCCGCTTCAATGCGTGGGCACCCCATCAGCAACTTGGGATCGTAACCGCCGACGCGGTTGATTACCTGCGCGATCTGATAGAGCGACAGTCGGCGTGGTGCCCCGGCATGGTAGAGGCCCGCGAGATCGTTCGCAAGTAAGGTTTCATACACGCTGTTGAGGCAATCGGTGTAAGTGGGCGTGCGGACTTCATCGAAATAGAGGGTGGCGGGACGTCCTTTGGCAAAGCGAGATTGAATCCAGTCGATGGCCCCCGCGTGGCCGTTGAAGCTGACGCCCATGGGCAGCGAAATTCGCAGTGTGCAAGCCTCGGGCATGCTTTCGAGGAGCAGTTGCTCCGCCGCGACCATGGTTGTGCCATAGACGGTGACCGGATCGGTGCGATCCGTTTCCGTGTAGCCGGGCCAATCGGCAGGCATGCCGTCCCGACCCGCGAACACCAGATCAATCGAAGTGTGCAACAGCCGTACTGGCCGTTCGACGACAATGGAGAGTAGCGTGATCATCCCCTCGACATTCGTTCGCCAGGCGAGCCGTGAATCGAGTTCACAAGATTTCAAGGCACAATTGCCGGCACAGTTAAGCACCGCGCGAAAGTTGTATTCATCAAACAAGCGTTCCAGCCCGGCGCGATCCTCGGCGTTGCAAGCCACGATTCCCGGCCCGGAGAGGGGCCAATTGTCCTCCTGGCGAATGCCGATCACATGGCCCGGATAACGCTGTTGAAAATAGTTGAGCGCATTGTAGCCCGCCACGCCGGCAATACCGGTGATTAACAAGGGCAGGGGGATTTCCGTGCTATTCGACATGCAGCGATTATACCGACAATTCGGCTGCTCGGCAGCAACCCAACGCCAGCCAATTAATCCCTACGAGCAGATTTTTCCATCCGCGGAATGAACTATGTTTCAAAGGTGAGATCCACATTTGACCATCGCGAGGAGCGATTGCGTGACAACTGATTCACCTCAAACCAACGCTCGGGCAAACAATGCGCCGGCTTGCGGGTTTCACTCCGAATGGCTGTGGCACGCTGTGCCCATTCTTGGCCTAGCGACGCTCACGTTTCTTGTGGGAATGATTGTCGCGATTCGCCAATCGCCCCCATTCCATAGCGTGCGCGATGCGTGGATTGCTTACTGTGCGCTGAGCGAACAACAGGGTCTGCTCGCCAACGAATGGCCGGCTCATTTATGGTGTCCCGCCGAGAGGAACCAGCGGGGTCTTGTGCAAAGCACACCGGCCGAGTCTTTCGGGGATTACACGCTCTATTCCTCGTCCGATGGTTGCCGCGCGACGCTGGTTGACCAACAAGGTCAGGAAGTACATCGCTGGGACGCACCGTTTCGCCAGGTGTTTCCGCAAGCCCAACACGCTCCCGGTTGGCTGCCTGATCAGTTCGTGCTGCTGCGATCCGCGATCCCCTTCCCTAATGGCGATTTGCTAGCCCTTTACGAAACAATTGCCAACACCCCGTCGGGGTGCGGTTTGGCTAAGCTCGACGTGCGGGGCCGGGTGCTGTGGACCTACGATGCTCACACGCACCACGACGTCTGTGTCGCCGAGGATGACCGCATTTTTGTGTTGACTCAACGCCTGCGCCGGACAAATAAAAACGACCCGCAATTGGAATCGCTCACGACCGTACCCTTAGTGGAAGATTGCGTGACGATCCTGTCGCCGGAGGGCAAAGAACTGCAATCTCTGTCGCTACTCGATGCCCTTGTTGAATCGCCGTTTTTCCGCCCGCTTTTGGTTCATGTCGACCGCTATGGTGATATCACGCACAACAACACTGTGAATATCGTCCCTGCGGAGTTCGCCGCCAAGCATCCTGGCGTTTCAGAAGGCGACCTCATGGTTTGTTTGCGCAACCTGAATGTCGTGGCCGTGGTGAATCCCGAAAGTAAAAAAATCGTGTGGGCCACCACGGGGCCTTGGAATCATCCCCACGAACCGCAGCCGCTCGTTAATGGCAACATACTTATCTTTGACAACTTGCTTGTGCAAGGCACGGCCCATGGTTCCGGCGTCGTCGAATTCGATCCCGCCAACCGCCAAACCGTTTGGACCTACGCGGGCGAACAGCGACTCCACAGCGATACTCGCGGCGCGGTGGAAAGTTTGCCCAACGGCAATGTGCTGATTACCGAGACTGACCGTGGCCGGATCGTGGAAGTCAGTCGCGCTGGCAAGATCGTGTGGGAATACCTCCACCCCGCGCGCGGCGGTGAGCACGAAGAATTGATCCCCGTGGTGTGCGGTGCCCGCCGTTATACGCGCGAACAGTTGCCATTCATCGAGTTACTCAATAAGAACACGGCTACCATTACGAGTAGAAAATAGCTGGTACGAACGACACTTTTCTTTTTCATCTTTTCGAGGACAAACGTCATGATGACAACTCTTCCCTTGCTGGCCTATATCGGTCCGGGTGGTGGTATCGCTTTGCTAGGGCCACTACTGGGTGTTGCGTGCGCTTTTGTTGGCGCACTCGGTTTGATTGCTTGTTGGCCAATACGTGCCGCGCTGAAGCGTGCTCGCGCGCGAAAAGCAGTGTAGTTGTTTGAGGACAATCCTTCGCATGGATTCGTTGTGCAACACCTGGGCTTTGTTGATCGGCAGCGTTGGTGGGCTGGCGTCGATGTTGGTTTATGCGCGGATTTCTCCGCAGGAAAAACTCAAATCTCTGAAAAGCCAGTCCATGGATTTGCAGCAAGCCATCACCGCCTATGACGGCGATTTTTCCGGGGCGATGGCACTCACCAAACAAAACCTCAGACTCACCTTTCAGCGTTTGGGTTGCGTGCTCTGGCCGTCAATCGTGGCCGGATTGCCGGTGCTGGCCGCACTATTTTTCGTAGAAGACAACTACATTCCTTTTTTCCTGGCGACCTTCGTGACCGCGCTGTTCTTGAAGTTCGCCTGCAAAATCGCATGACTTCCGCTAACCCACTCTCCGCGTTTCAAGTTCCGCTCGGCACGCATTTGCTGTCGGGGTTTGTGCATCGCTATCCACGCCTGGGGACCGCGCTCGGCAATCTCGAATCATTCACGCTGCGGGATGAGATGGAACAGATTCCCATCGACCGGCCGGTTTACGTCGCCGGTCTCGCACGTGCCGGCACGACGATTTTGCTGGAGATGTTATCCCGACATCCGGCGGTCGCCACGCATCAGTACCGCGACTTTCCTGGGCAGTTTGTGCCGACATGGTGGAATCGTGGGCGGCGTAAAACTGCTGACATCCCGCGCGAACGCGCTCATGGCGATGGCCTTGCCGTGACAGAGCAGAGTCCCGAGGCGATGGAAGAAACGCTCTGGATGGCGTTTTTTCGCGAATTGCATAATTCCGCTGCAAACAACGTGCTTGATACCGAATCCACGAATCCCGCCTTTGAAAGATTTTATCGCGATCACGTCCGCAAATTGCTCCTGACCCGCCAGCGCTCGCGCTACGTAGCCAAGGGGAATTATAACTTCACCCGTTTCGCGTATTTGCAGAAGCTGTTTCCCGCCGCCAAGTTCGTTGCCGTCATTCGCCACCCTCGGCATCACATCGCCTCGCTCATCAAGGAACAACGGTTGTTCTGCGCCGGTGAAAGGGAATTTCCGCGTGCGCTCGCTCACATGCAGCGCGTTGGCCATTTTGAGTTCGGCCTCGATCGCCGCGCCATTAATGTCGGCGACGGCGTTGCCGAGGAAGTGCAAGAGTTTTGGCAACGCGGCGAAGAAATCCGTGGCACGGCCCGCTATTGGGCCAGCCTCTACGGCTGGTTTGCCGACCAATTGGAGCGAGATTCCCTTCTCGCCGTAGCCACGCACGTGGTGCGTTACGAAGACCTCTGTGCCGATCCGCATTTTGCCAGCGAGTATTTGCTAAGCCACTGCGAACTCGACTTGTCACCCGCGGTTGCGGAGTTCGCTTGGCAAATCAAAGCACCGAGCTATTACAAACCAAACTTCTCTGATGCTGAAGAACAAATCATCGCCGAGGAAACGGGCGCGGTCGCCAAACGTTTTGGCTACGAACCTGCTTTAAGCCACAGCCAATCGCTGGCCGTTTAGACGCTCGACAAAAGCCGCGTAATCCGCCGGCGTGTCGATGCCCCGGGTCGGCTGGGCAATCTCGCCGATGAGAATGGTTTCGCCCTGTTCGAGAATGCGCAGTTGTTCGAGCTTCTCGATCTGTTCCGTGCGTCCCATGGGTAGGTTCGCAAACCGCAGTAGCAAGTCGCGACGATAGGCGTAAATGCCGATGTGCTGAAAGAATGTTGCCGGGGTTGCCGTCAGCAATGCTTCGTTCCATTCGCGCGGATGGGGAATCGGGCTCCGGCTGAAATACATCGCCCGTCCCGCGTTGTCGAACACCACTTTCACGCATGCGGGGTCTTCCAAGGCTTCGCGGCTGCGAATCGGGGTGGCGAGGGTTGCCATGCTCGCGGTGGGATTGTCGCGCAACAGCGCTGCCAGGCGGTCGATGGCCGCAGGATCGATTTCCGGCTCATCTCCTTGCAGGTTCACAATGATTTCAGCCATGGGAAGCGTCCGAGCCACCTCGGCGACGCGGTCGGTCCCACTGGGGCAGTCGGGGCTCGTCATCACCACCCGGGCACCAAATCGCCGGGCCTCGGTCGCGATTTCTTCATCGTCGGTCGCTATGATGATCGCGCCGGGAAGCGTTGCCCGGCAGGCCGCGTCGTAGGTGTGCTCCAGCACGGTTTTCCCAGTTTCGCGTAGCAGCATTTTGTTGTGGAGCCGCGTCGAACGCCGCCGGGCGGGGATCACCAACAAGCACTTTTCACTTCCGTTGGGACACGACATAGAATTCCTCCAAGTGCTGAGAATCACCGCTTATTAATATCGAAAAAGCGGCAGAGACTCCACGGCAATTGGGTGTAGGTCGTCCTGAGGACTGGTCGCTTAAGCGACCAGTCCAAGCAAGCTCCATCAGAATGACACGGACTTTTAGCCTAATCACCTCCCGTGGCCTGATTTCTCGCAAGATGTTAATTTAGTAGAGCCGGTTTCAAAAACACGAGAGAGAACCGGACGCTAGCGCGTGGCGGCTGATTTCATTAGCCGCAGGGCGCTAGCCCCCGGTTTTTGAAACTACCTTTAGTAGCAAGATCGCTGGCATGGTTGCTAGCAGTCAAACAATCGCTTAGATGGAAAGAAAACCGCATGTGTGGAATCGTTGGTTACGTGGGATTCGCGGATGCCAGTGAGTACTTGCTCGAAGGGCTTCGCCGCCTCGAATATCGCGGCTACGATAGCGCGGGCATTGCCACCCTCGAAGAAGGCGAAATTGCGGTCGACAAAGCGGCAGGTCGCGTCGACGAACTCGCCAAATTGCTCAAGCGGCATGAACACAAAGGCTCGATCGGCATTGGCCACACCCGCTGGGCAACCCATGGTCCCGCGACCGATGTGAATGCCCACCCGCACTTTGGCGGCGAGAGCGTGCTGGCGCTCGTGCATAATGGCGTCATCGAAAACTTCCGCGCGATCAAGGAGCGGCTCATCGAAAAGGGCTGCGAGTTCCAATCGGCCACCGACACGGAAGTCGTCGCACAACTGTTGGCGTACGAGCTCGACAAAGTTTCTGACACGGTGCTGGAAAGCGAAGACCCCTATGCTCCGCTGATTGCCGCGGTGCAAAAAACGCTCGCCAAATTGCGTGGCACGTATGGCTTGGCAATGGTCTTTCGCGATTGGCCTAATGTGATGGTCGCCGCAAGATTGGGGAGCCCGCTGGTGATCGGCGTGGGCGACGGTGAGAACTTCATCGCCAGCGATGGCTCACCCCTCGCTGGTCGCACGAACAAGATCGTGTACCTCGCGGACAACGAAATCGCGCTCGTCACCCGTGATGCCATCCGCGTGATTCATCGCGATTCGGGCGACGTGGTCCATGACGTGAAAGCGCTGGAAATCGATGCGTCCGAGGTCGAACTCAACGGCTTTCCCCACTACATGCTCAAGGAAATCTATGAGCAACCCGAGACTGTCCGCAACGCCATGCGGGGCCGGTTGGATAAAGACTCCGCAACGGCCGTGTTTGGCGGCTTGAATCTCACCCCGAATCAATTGCAGTCGGTCAAACGGTTTGTGCTTACCGCCTGTGGCACAAGTTGGCATTCCGCGCTCGTGGGCGAGTACATGATCGAAGCTCTGGCCCGCATTCCCGTCGAAGTAGAATACGCCAGCGAGCTGCGCTATCGCAACCCTCCCCTCGACAACCAAACGCTCTTTTTCGCCCTCACGCAAAGCGGTGAAACCATCGACACGCTGGCCGCGATGCGAGAGATGAAGCGCAAGGGCCACCCCACGATGTCGATTTGCAATGTCGTGGGGAGCAGCATCGCCCGCGAGGCCGACGGCGGTGTTTATTTGCACGCTGGCCAAGAAATCGGCGTCGCTTCCACCAAGGCCTTCACCGCGCAGTGCGTCGTACTCTCGCTCTTGGCCCTTTATTTTGGCCGGCTCCATCACCTCAGCTTTGAGAGTGGCTTGCGAATTATTGAAGAACTGGAGCAACTTCCCGGCCAAGTCGAGCGCGCGCTCGATACCAACGATGTGACCCGCCGAATTGCCGAAAAGTACGCCGACTGCAACAACTTTTTGTATCTGGGTCGGCAGTACAATTTCCCCACCGCGCTCGAAGGTGCTCTCAAGCTCAAGGAAATCAGCTACATCCACGCCGAGGGTTATCCCGCCGCCGAGATGAAGCATGGCCCGATCGCGCTTGTTGACGAGCACACCCCGAGCGTGTTCATCGTGCCGCAAGGAGCCGTGTACGACAAAGTGCTCGCCAACGTAGAAGAAATCAAAGCCCGTGGCGGACCGGTGATTGCAGTGGTCGACGACGACGATTCCCGCGTGGTCGAACTAGCCGACGACGTGATTTACATCCCGCCGGTCACGGAACTGTTGCAGCCAATCGTCGCCGCCGTGCCGCTACAACTCCTGGCCTATCACATGGCCATCGTGCGAGGATGTGACGTCGATAAGCCGAGAAATCTTGCCAAGAGCGTGACGGTGGAGTAGCGCGTTCGACGCATTGTGATGGTATAATTCACTAAATCACTTGTTGGCGAGGAGAATCATGCATACCAGACTGACCGAACTCACCTACAATGTACATTTGCAACCAGGGGAGCATTTTGCCATCCCTGAGGAAGCCGCTGAAATTCTTGGACCAGGAGACTGGACAGTTTCAATCAGGCCTGCGACTGACCTTTCTCCAAGAAACCATGCTGCTTTTTTGAATAGTTATGTCCCTGAAGACGAAGGTCTTTACGATGACTATTCAGCCCGGTGAAATCTGGATCGCCGATATTCCATTCACCGATGCAAGTGGAGCTAAGAAGCGACCAGTTCTCGTACTTTGGCTTGATGGTACGGATCTGGTTGCGGCCTCGGTGACTTCGGCTGCGCCGCGTAGTGCCACGGATGTTCCTCTCGCAGGCTGGCAGGCGTCGGGTTTGCGAGTTCCTTCAACCGTGCGATTGTCGCGACTTGATTGTCTCGAACAGTCGTTGATGATCGCCAGACTTGGGAAACTAACCCAATCGGACGCTGACAAGATCAAGGAAGTGTGGTTGAAGAAAATCCAACTTCAATTCTGAGTTTTTGATCACAGCGCCGCGTCGCGCCAGACGATTTCGCCGGGTTCGACCGTCCAGCCGATGCCGAAGTAGCCCCCTGCGCGAACGTCGGCATTGCCCTCGCTGAGACTCTTCGCGCCAAAGAGCAACAGATCTGGAAAATTCGTGCCGCTGACAAAGTAGGGCAACCGATCGGTTGCACGCATCCCGTTGATGCCCTTCCCACCCACGACGCCGACCACCGCGTTCTGACTGCCGCGACGGGGCAATACAAACACGCACGCCAAATCGTCACCTAGCTCCGGCCGGCGGTCGATCCAGACCCCTTCGCCGCGCACTTGTAAAGGCGACGTCGACAGCAACCGGGGCCAAGCCGCATTCGTGTCGGCGTTGCCGTAAAGCACGACATTGCGATCACGCTCCGCATCAGCGTCAAACGCGGTGTCGGCGACCACGTCCACCGAGCCATTGAGCCGCACGAGCATCGTCTCGGCATCGTAGCGTGCCTTGGCCAGAGCCCAGGCATTTTCAGCGAGAGTACCGCGCGTGCCATAAACCAAGATCGCGCGATTCTCGAAGGCGCTCCGCAGGCCACCGTATCGCTCGGGCCGTTTGAACGCACGGGGCAGGGTGGGCACCAATTGCCAACCCGCCTCGCTGCGGAGAAAGGTGAGCGGGTTGCCATCGACCGCGAATTCACCAATTGCCTCGCTATCGAGGGCGACTTCGACCACCGTATCGCTTTCCAAATGCGACACGTCAATCGAGAGTGCTTTCACATTCACTGTCAGCCCCAAAAACAGCTTGCGCTCGGGATCAAACTTGACCGCCGCGCGGCTCAAGAGTCCCTGCTCGGTCTGCGCGAGGATCGTGAGCCACTGGCTCGTGGCGTTCACGCCGGGATTGAAAGTCACACAATCCGCTTCTGTCACTTCGGCCCTTTTGGGTGACGCACGCTTTTCACAGAATCGCAACAATTCTTTCCAAGCTTGTTCGGAAGAGTCACCGCTTACCGCGCGCGATTCAAAATCCAAGTGAAACGCTTTGAACAATTGCACAAGCTCCTGCGTGCCTGGATTCGGTTGGTCTTCTTCGAGCAAAATGCCGCTGGTGACTGTGTTGCGTAGCAGCGGCGTGAGACGGTTCGACCAGGACACGCGCTCGAGCATTTCTTCAATCGGTGTGTCCACGTCGGGTTGTTCCTCGGCGGGATACTCGAGCCAAGGATCACGAGGAACAAGCGCCGCCCAGCGATCCGCCGCAATACCCCCCAAACGTAACACGCCATGCCCACCGGTTCCCGTTCCCCGCAGCCAGACCTTGCGAGGATCAAATTTCACATGTTTCGCCACATCATCAAGTGATTCCAGCACGTCTCGGCCTGACCAATCTTCCCAGTCGCAACCCTCGGCCCGGCGGCCACTGGGTGCCAAAAGATTGCCACCCTGCTCTGCTTCGCGCGAATCGAGTTGCTGCGCGGCTGTCTCGCCCTTGTCGTGTAGTGAGACCAACATGCCATTTTCAGTTTCACCCTCCCGCGTTGGCAACAACTCATAGGCTTGCACGCTGCCATCCAGCGCGCTGCGAAAAGTGCGCGTCTGCCGTCGCGTTGATTCGACGACTCTGAAATCCAGCGTTGTTGGTTTAGCAGCAGCCATGTTCTCGACGCTAATCGCCAATTCCACGCTGACGCTGCCCGGCGCGAGTTCTGCTTGATCCCATTGAGGAACGAGGGGAATCGCGACTTTTCGCACGCCGAGTGGCGGCACGGTATCGAGTTGCGCCGTCAATTCACCAGTTCCGGCGATCTGCGATTTTACCTGAGCGTTGGTCAGCGCTTGCTCGCGGCAATTTACCAGCAAGACCCCGAGCCATACCGGTTCGGTTTCACCACGCACGAGCGTTGGTAGGGTCACATCGCGGATGTCGAAGAACACATCCTGCAGCGGCTTCGAGAGCTTCACTTTCAACTTGCCCGCCGCAGCGTGAAACAACAGTTCGTTTTCACCTTGCTTCAAGAGAATCGGCAGCACGGTGCGACCCGTGAGATAAGGATCGCCGGCACGTGGTTCGCCGTTGACGAACACCATCGCATGTCCTGAAGCCTCCAGCAGCACCACTTGCTGTCTTGGCGAGTTGACTTGCGTAAAGGCATAACCACCACGCAGTGCCGCATCTTCCAGCCAACCATCGTCCTTGGCCTGCGCCTGGGACCAACTTACACTCTGGCCGTCATGCGTCGTGACAGCGTCTCCGACTTGGGGTGCCTGCCAATCTCCCTGGGCGAGCCGCGACTGCACCTGATCCACATGAATCGGCACCCGGCCATACCGCCCCACCCGCGGCAAGACGAGAAACTCGCGGAGCACCAACTCTTCGCCTGTAAACTGCTCAGCGGCTTGTGTCGGTATCGCGAGTACGAAAGCAACAAGCAAACAAGTCAGTCGAGAAAGTTGATGCCATGAGCAATTCATAAACCGTTTGTAACTATAAATGCCCTGAATTGACAGAGATGGTGTCTTAATAACTGGGAACGCGGCAGAACATGAATTCCCTTGGGCATAAAACTAAGCGTTGACCTGCTCGAGAATATCCTTCGGTAACACCGGCGTCGCCCCCGGTTGCGATGCTACATATGCTCCCACGCTGTTCGCCAGATTCACAATCTCTGGCAGCGGTTTTTCCAGCAGCAGCCCCACAATCAGCGCCGCGCAGCACGAATCGCCGGCTCCTACCGCATCGGCCTGTGGCTGGTGGGGATATCGCGGTACGTGGCCTTCGACCCGTTCATCGGCGGTAAACAGCACGGTCCCCAACTCCCCGCGCGTCAGGGCGACCAGCTTCAATTCAAACTCGCGCAGCAACTCGGCAGCCTGCTCGCCGATGGTCTTGGCAGACGATTTCATGCCCAAGAGTTCCCGCACTTTGGGAAGTTCATGTTCGTTGAATTTTGCCATGTTGGCCAACTGCAACGACGTCCGCAAAACTTCGCTCGAAAAATAGTTTTGCCGCAGGTTTACGTCGCAGACGCGGAGCGCCCTTGGAGCCGTGGTGAGAAACTGGCGAATCGTGTCGCGGCTCTGCTCCGACCGCTGGGCGAGCGTGCCAAAACAAACGGCGGAGCAACTCGCGGCTAACTCGGCCAGCTTGTCGGTCCATTCCAAATGATCCCATGCGACCCCCGACTTGATCTCATACCGTGTTTCGCCCGCGGGATCGATCTCCACCTCGACCGTGCTTGTTGGATACTTGGACGTGAGCGTCACATAGTCGGTGCTCATGCCGTGTGCGGAGAGTTCCGCGAGTAGTTGTCCGCCAAGTTTGTCCCGACCAACGCAACTCGCCACCACGCCCCGCCCCCGCGCTCCGAGCAATTGATTCGCATGAACCGCCAAATTGACCGGCGCGCCGCCCAGCACGATCCGCTCCGGCGCGAAGCAATCAAACAGCGCCTCGCCCAAACCGACGACGGTGAGTGGCTCAAAGTTGAGAGGAGTGTCACTCAAGGCCGATCCCTACCAATTCTGTAAGGAGCAAGAAAACGTGAGCAGCGTAAGTTACGCCAGACTATCATAACGGCTGGCTCATCCTAGCCAACGGTGTATAATCAAGCACCCAGAGAACCCAGGAGTATTTCATGCCACGCATCGCCCGCACTGTTGGTTACTGCCTCGTTCTGTTGCTTACACTGTCAGCCCAGCTCCGTGCCATCGACTTCACCGACGATTCCCTCGCCGTCGTCAAAAAAAATATCAGCGATAAGAAGGCCGTGTTGGTGGATGTCCGTTCGCAGGACGAATGGGACAAAGGGCATATCGAGAACGCCATTTTGCTGCCGATCACCACCCTCGAAGAAGTGCCACCCGCAAAACTGGCCAAACTCCTGCCGAAAAAGAAGGTACTCTACACGCATTGCGTCATCGGCATGAGGGCCGAAGCGGCGGGTGAGATTCTCACAGAGCAGGGCTACACGGTCCGTGTGCTCAAGCCCGGCTACAAGGAGTTGATCGCAGCGGGGTTCAAGCAGGCCAAACAAGAAAAAGTAGTCCGGGAGGGACTTGAACCCCCGACCAAGGGATTATGAGTCCCCTGCTCTAACCAACTGAGCTACCGGACCTGGGACTGGCAAGCTGACCAGAATTTCCCAGTATTGCCGACGAAGCGGAGAATGGCAACACGCAAGCCAGCTAGGTTTCTACAGACCAAGTTTTCGAGCAGCGTCGCGCTGAAGGGCAGCATCAAGAATTTCCTGAGAGCAGTGGAAGGATGTTTGACCGAGCAGGCGAAGCATTTCCCGTAGGTCAAGCAAATTTTGCTCGGCAGCTAATTCAAGTACAGTGATAGTTCCCAAAGTGCGGAACCCGTGCGAATTGGCAACTCGGCGCCCCTTTCGTTCGTCAATCAGGATCGCGACGGCGTTAAGTTCCATTGCCAATGCTAGAGCCTCAGCTTCACCAAGATCTAACTTAGGATCAAGCTTAGCGGTAGGCGACGGAGTCGTAACATGCAACCAATCTGGTTTTGACTGGAGCCAATGTTTGATCCGGTCGGGGGTCCGTGAATGCTGTAATTCCCGCATCACTGCTGGCGGTACATAGACTTGAGCGAACAGATTGGGGAGCACATCGATTGCGTCGATGAGTATCAGGTAATTAAGAGGCGAGGTATCGGAAACGACGATCATCGGCCAAATAATTCCCGTGCCCTTCTTAGGTCTTCTTCCATTTCCTCAGGCGTCGGCAAATCAATTGTCACCTTATGCTTTTTGAGAAGAGCGTCGGTCTCGAAGCGATTGATATCCAGCGCGAGAGAAAGTTCGTAACGCGTGAGCTTCTCTTGCCGATAAAGCTCAATGAGCAGCGCCTCCTTGGCTTCTGCATCAAAGTCTGGATTATCCGCGCGCAGGCTTTGTTCGACGTCGGTGGGTAGCTGGATGGTTACTGCCATGGAAATCACCTAGAGGCGGTTTCAAAAACCGAAGGCTAGCGCCCTGCGGCTAATGAAATCAGCCGCCACGCGCTAGCGTCCGGTTCTCCTACAAGTCTACCACGCAGCGACCAAAAAGCTATTGGGCACCACAAACGGCTACCCCAGACGCTAGTCGTCATTCCGACCAGAATGAGCCTGGCTAAAACCTAGGACGCCCCGCCACCGGCCATTGCTTTCTTAATGAGCCCCACGATGGCCACAAGGATCGCGCCGCCCGCACCCGAGACGCCCGCATTGCCCAACAGGCCTCCCGCGCCGCCGGCACCCATGACAGACTCCAAGACGCCCATCCAATTGATGGCTTGCCCACCGGCGATGCCGCCGACGATGCCGATGATTGTTTGAGCCAAGCGGCTCAAGTCGATATTCTTGAGCAATGTGCCCGCGATGTTGCCCCCCGCACCACCACCGATCAACTGAATCAACAGAGGAATGAGTTGTTCCATGACGCGCCACCTTTTTGGAAGAGAACGGGGCTTGCCACCAAAGTAGTGGCGACATGCGCAGTCTAATCTGGCGATAGGGCTGTTTCCAAGAGAGATTTGGAAATTCCCACGAGTGAGGTGCGTTATCGTCATTCCGAGGGGAGTTCCGCTTTTGGTCATTCTGAACGGAGCTCCGCGACGGGAAGAATCTAGGTTCAACCTTAACACCGCCTCAATGCGGGATATGGTGCTGCCAACCAGATCCCTCGGTCGGCAAGCCTCTCTCAGGATGCACGAACCTTACAACTCGCCACTAACAACTAACAACTAACCACCCGTTACTCCTCATCCCCCTTCAACTTTGCCAACACGCTGTAATCTTCGAGCGTGGTCGTATCGCCGACCGTTTCCTTGCCTGCCGCGATGTCTTTGAGAAGCCTGCGCATGATTTTCCCACTGCGGGTTTTGGGCAAACTGCCGGTGAAGCGGATGTCGTCCGGCTGCGCGAGTGCTCCGATTTCCTTGCGAACGTGTTGCTTGAGCGAGGCGCGCAACTCCTCGCTCGGCTCGGCATTTTTGAGTGTGACGAACACCGCGATCGCTTCCCCTTTAAGCTCATCAGGTCTTCCCACCGCCGCCGCCTCGGCCACATTGGGGTGCGACACAAGCGCGCTTTCGATTTCAATTGTGCTCAGCCGATGACCCGACACATTGAGCACGTCGTCGATGCGGCCCATGATCCAGTAGTAGCCGTCATCGTCGCAGCGGGCATTGTCACCGGCGAGATACTTGCCTTTGACCTTGCTCCAGTAAACTTCTTGGTAACGCTCATCATCGCCCCAAATCCCGCGGAGCATCCCCGGCCAGGGATGCGCGATCGTGAGCCAGCCCCCTTGATTCACCCCCACTGGTTTTCCTGACTCATCGACGATCTCTGGAATGATCCCCGGCAGCGGCTTGGTACAACTTCCCGGCTTGGTGGCAATCGCCCCCGGCAGCGGGCTCATCATGATCCCGCCGGTCTCGGTCTGCCACCAGGTATCGACAATCGGGCAGCGCTCGCCGCCGATCATACGGTGATACCACATCCACGCCTCGGGATTGATCCCCTCGCCGACCGTGCCCAACAGTCGCAGGCTGCTGAGGTCGTGCTTGGTGACATGCTGATCGCCCCACTTGATGAAAGCACGGATCGCTGTGGGGGCGGTATAGAAAATCGTGACCTTGTACTTTTCGATGATCTGCCAGAAACGACTTTCATCCGGCGCATTGGGTGCCCCTTCGTACATCACGCAGGTCGCCCCCGCGGAGAGCGGCCCGTACACGATGTAGCTATGTCCCGTGACCCAGCCGCAGTCGGCGGTACACCAATAAATGTCGTCGTCCCTGTGATCGAACACCCATTCAAACGTTTTCTTCGCGAACAGATTGTAGCCGGCGGTCGTGTGCTTAATGCCCTTGGGTTTGCCGGTCGAACCACTCGTATACAAGATGAACATCGGCGCTTCGCTCTCCAGCGGCGTGGCGGGGCAATCAGCCGAGGCCTGCGCCATCAACTCGTGCCACCAATGATCGCGGCCTTTCTCCATGTGGATCGCTTCGTTCACACGGTCGAGCACGATGCAATGCTTGACGGTGGGCGATTTGGCGAGCGCTTCGTCGACCGTTTGCTTGAGCGGCAACGCTTTGCCCCGTCGCCAACCGGCGTCGGCAGTGATTTGCAGCTTCGCCTGTGCGTCATTATTGCGGTCGGCAATCGCCTCAGCCGAAAAGCCCGCGAAGATCACCGAATGGATCGCCCCAATCCGCGCGCAAGCCAGCATCGCGATCACCAACTCGGGCACCATCGGCATGTAGATCGAAACCACATCGCCCTGGCCGATGCCCAGCGATTTCAAGCAGTTGGCAAACTTGCACACCTCGCGATGCAAGTCAGTGTACGAAAGCTTGCGCTCGTCGCCGGGTTCCCCCTCCCAGAGTATCGCGGTACGGTCGCCACGTCCCGCGGCAATGTGCTTGTCGAGAGCATTATACGAAACATTCGTCGTGCCTCCGACAAACCACTCAGCATACGGCTCATTCCATTTCAGCCCCTCGCGAAACGGCGTGAACCAATGCAGTTCATCACGAGCTAGGTCCGACCAGAACTTCACGGGGTCGGCTTTCGCCCGGTTCCAGATTTGCTCATACTCGGCCAGCGATTTGATCCGCGCCTTGGCCGAAAACTCCGCGCTCGGCGGAAACAGCCGCGTTTCGTGCATGACGGTATCAATCTGTCCGCTCGCGGCTGAGGGCATCGAGGAGTCTCCTGGCCTGAAAAGTATCGATAAGTTGGGGAAATAAGAACTCTCGATTCTACAGATTTGAAAGGCGATTTCCAGGCGTTAACTCATCGCTTGCGGTTTCGCGGCAAGGGATGGAAACATAGATTATCACTAATCGGCACTAATTCTCATTAGAGAGAATGAGCATTTATTAGTGTTCCAAGAGTCCCTCCCTCACCAGTTGCAGTTCCTCGACCGGCCAACTAGAATCAGCAATCGTGGGACAGGCAAGTCCCTCTATTTCCATTCGACCAGTGCTAGGCGGGAAAGAAGCGTTGGCCAAGATGACCAGCCAATCGAAGCCTGATTCCGCGCACTGCGTGTTCGTTCAACTCCTGGATTCCTCCCAAGGTCGGCCGATCCAGGTTTGGCATTTTGCCGATCAGACGACCATTACCATTGGTCGCGCCGAAGACAGCGACATCGCGATTATCGACCAGCAAGTCTCGCGGCTCCATGCCAAGCTCGTTTGGCAGGAAGGCACTTGGCATCTCATTTCCCTGGGTCGCAATGGCACGACGGTCAATGACCGCCTGGTTTCCGAAGTGGAACTGTCCGACCAGGCGATTTTTCGTTTGGGTGCCGATGGCCCCATGCTTAAATTTCGTTTGACCAAAGCCGAAACCGGACGCACCGAGACCGTGACTAATTTCGACCCCAGCATGATCGCCATGCTGGCCATCGATGAAGAGCGCAAACTGGAAGAAGTCCAACAGATTGCCGACAATGCGTTATTCAAGGATTTGCTGGAAAAGACGCAAGAATTCAAAGCCCGTCGAGAGAAGCCCGTTGGGGAGTAAAATTTTTCCCTGACGCATTTCATTTTTGCCATGCCAATGCTCTTGAGGATTTCCCATTGCCAAAAATTGTTTCCACACACTCCTTTCGCGGTGGCACAGGCAAGTCCAACACGACCGCCAATCTTGCCGTGTTGGTAGCTCGAGCCGGCAACCGCGTGGGGGTCATAGACACCGATATTCAATCCCCCGGAATCCATGTTATTTTTCAACTCGCCGAGTCGCGGATCACGCGTGCGCTCAACGACTATCTCTGGGGACATTGCACAATCGAAGAAACCGCTTACGATGTCACCGCCACTTCGATTGGCACCGTGGATGAAAATGCCGATCGGCCCCGCATTTTTCTGATTCCCTCCAGCATTAAGACGGGTGAAATCAGCAAGATCCTCCGCGATGGGTACGACGTCGGCAAACTCAACGACGGCTTTCAAAACCTGCTGTCCGACCTGCATTTGGATTACCTGTTCATCGACACGCATCCCGGCGTCAACGAAGAGACCCTGCTCTCGATCGCGATTTCTGATGTGTTGCTCTTGGTCATGCGACCTGATAGCCAAGATTTTCAGGGCACTGCGGTGACGGCGGAATTGGCACGACGGCTGGGGATTCCCGAAATGCTGATGGTGGTCAATAAGGTTCCTCCCGGCATGGATACCGTGCAGTTGCGTGAAAAAGTGGAAAGTAGCTATCAGGCGGAAGTCGCGGCCCTGCTGCCCATGAATTATGAGATAGTCCGCTTGGCCAGCAGCGGCATTTTTGTCAATCGTTATCCCGACCACCCCATGACCCTCGCGCTTCAACAAGTCGCCGCCCGCATCATGGCCTAACGCTTTGCTCCCAAGCCCGAGACACACACCCACTCCGAGAAGAGTATGTCCACCAACGAATTCGACGACCCGATTGAGGGCTTGATCGGCAATTTGAAATCCTCCGTCGCCCCGTTTCGTAAGACCTTGCAAGAGATTCACGCCAAGTACCGTGATGTCGACGAAGGCAAGGTGGCTGATTACATTCCAGAACTCGCGCTCGCGGATCGCAAATGGTTCGGCATTAGCGTCGCCACCGTCAATGGCGACGTTTTTGAGTTCGGCGACAGTCAACAGCTTTTTAGCATTCAGTCGGTGTCCAAGCCGTTCGTGTTTGGCAAGGCGCTCGAAGACCACGGTCGGGAAGAGGTTCTCAAGAAAGTGGGCGTCGAACCCACCGGCGAGGCCTTTAATTCCGTTGTGCTCGACGAAGCCTCGAATCGGCCATTCAATCCGCTGGTGAATGCCGGCGCGATTGCCACGACCGATCTTGTGGGGGGTAAAGACTTTGCCGATCGCATCAAACGCATTTTGGGCATGTTTAGCACTTACGCGGGACGTGATCTGCACATCGACAATTCCGTGTTCATGTCCGAGCGAACAACGGGCCATCGGAATCGCGCCATTGCCCACCTGATGCTGAATTTTGGCATGGTGAGCGAACACGTTGAAGATTCGCTGGAATTGTACTTCCAGCAGTGCGGAATCTTGGTCCACGCCCACGATCTAGCGGTCATGGGGGCCACGTTGGCCAACGGCGGAATCAATCCGATCACCAAGCAAACAGCCATCGAGCAGCAATATGTCAAAGACGTGCTCAGCATCATGCTCTCTTGCGGCATGTACGACTACGCTGGCGAATGGGCCTATCGCGTAGGGCTCCCCGCTAAAAGCGGCGTCGGCGGGGGCATCTGCGCAGTCGTGCCCGGCGTGTGTGGGATCGGTATCTTTTCACCGCCACTCGACGCACGGGGTAACAGCGTCCGGGGAATTCTAACCTGCAAGGAGCTTTCCGAACGCTTTGGCCTCCATGTGTTTGAACGGGGCGCGGAGCGCGAATCGCTCACCGACCAGTTCCGTTTGCGACGAGCCAAGTCGTCGTAGCCGTAGCGCGAGCCAGGGTTATGCTTTATTCCGCACTCCGCAATTCTTCTACTTCTCAACCCACTCCACCGGCGGTTCAATTTCCGTCGCACACGGACTACCCGCGTCTTTCCGCCCGCTGCCTTCAAACCGGCTGTTTGCCCTCACGGTCATGTCGTGGTCGCACAGCATCTGGCAACTCAGCCGGACACCCGACACGCCCTTCGCCGCCAGCACGTCGCGCTCGGCGACGGTCATCTGCTCCGGCTCGCCTTCAACAAACTCCACGCGGCAGGTCGTGCAGCGGGCCTTGCCACCGCAAGCGTGCAGTTGGTCGATACCCGCGTCTTCGGTCAGCGCCAAGACAAGTCGTTTCCCCTGCGGTACGTCAAATTTGCCCACACCTTCAACGGTAAGCTTTGGCATGTCTGGAACTCCTTGGGTGTGATGATTGGTTGCATGAATGATACCCCACGATACTTGAACGGACCTAACCCTGCCATTAGTGTGTGCTAATTTCTGATAATGGGTAAGCTGGAGTCTTTCGTGGTGTAGGCTTCCAGCCTGCAATGGCAGCCAAGGTGGCTACCCCACGATTTGTGTGCGTTCCCTACCCGCTGTAGCTGGCAAAGATTTGCGTCAGCTTTTCGCGGTGGGTCGCTTCCGCAGGCTCGCGCAGCACGCCCCAACGGCTGGCCTGCCAGACATCGCCCGTGTGGCAATCCACGGCCGTCAACCAACCGTACCGCCAACAGGCCGTGTCGAGGCACATCGCGAAGCCCAGATCGAGGAGCTCGCCTTCGCGCTGTTCGGTATGGCCCACCATCACGGGCTTGCGCGAGACGTGCTGTCGCATCTCGGTCGGATCGAATAAGGCCCAGCGCAATTGATGCCCCGGCTGTTTGGACATCGGCACGTCTGGCAGATAGTTGGCGTGGGTGAAGATGATGTCTTCAGTTTCATAGAATGGCAAGCAGCTTTCGAGCAATGCCCAGTGCTCCTTGGGAACGTCGTCCATTTTTCCTGGAAAGCGGTAGGAACTGAGCGTCAACGCACCGCCGGAAGATTGCCAGAATTTGAAGGCTTCCTCGTTTTCGCGCGCCGCGAGCATCATCTCTTCATGGTTACCCTGGATGAGCACGACCTGGCAAATCGACTGCAACTCGACAATCCGCTCCAGCACTTCGCGACTATCGCGTCCGTGATCGACAAGGTCGCCGAGAAAGACGAGCATGTCCGTGCGAGTGGGCGCGATGGCTTCAATCACCGTGTCGAGCCCATGAATGCACCCGTGAACGTCGCCAAAGGCAATAACGCGATTCAATGATGTTTGCATGGGATTCGCTGTATTCGATGAGGGCCGCCGCGGGAGACTATATGCCTTAAGTCGCCATCGTACAAGCGGTCGTAAGTGGCATTTCCTGGCTGATTGTATGAGAATCTCAGTTAACTTCAACCGGCGCTGTGATGTAGAGAACGCCGTCCCTGGCGTTCCGTGAAAAAGGTACACAGACTCCACCACAGCAACGGAACGCCGCTGAGGGCGTTCCCTACAGTTTTCTCGTAATCAATTCTCGGATGGCTTTGACTAATCCCGAGTCTTTTTTTCCGGCGACCGATGTTCCGCTTCGAGCGTCTCTTCCATGGCATCCTCCGTCACCCGCTCAATCGTTTCGCTGCGCCGCTCTCGATCAGCATTCTTCATCCGATTGCTGACGTAGAAGCCAGTAATAATGACCACCAGCGTCCCGCAAGCGATCAGAGCATACGGCACGGCCTTGCCGATGCGCTGCAGGAGCAGATGGCGTTCCAGAGTTTGTTGCACATTGAGCCACGACCGCGCGATCGCTTCCTGCGCCGCGAGTTCCTTGGCCGCCAGCCGCTTGTGAAAGGGCGTGCCACGATCGACGAGGGTGTCCTCGGTTGGCGCCCAATGATGAGACGGCGTGGGGCGGAGCGCCGCAGCGTCTTTCACAAAGCCGAGCTTGTCGACGATTTCGCATCCACGCCGTTCCCAATTCCGGATCAGCGTTTCAAACCCCGCATGTGTGTTCAGGGCCTGATCAAACACGTCTTGGTCAAAAGCAATGACTAGTGTGCCGTCCTGGCGACTTCTGCCGACGGCCAAACGATTTTTCAGCACACTCGCATAATTCTGCAGTTCGCCCGCCTCATCAGCCGAAGGCTGCCTGCCGCGAGGAAATACGAGATAGCGATAAGTGCTCAAGGGGGGGTCTCCGCGAAGTTTGCACGTGAGGTGATTCTAACATCTCCCAGCCACGGCGAAAGTTCGCGCACCCTTCTTAATCTTACAGTCTTGCGAATATAATCGGCTCTGTACGAAACTTTTCATCCGCGAAATGGAGCAAACCATGAACGTGAACTTAGCCGACAAAATAGTCGCAGACTTTGAGAACGGTAAACTTTCGCGGCGGCAATTGGTGGCCCGGCTGATGGGCCTCGGCGCGGCACTCGCCGCGCTCGAAAATGCAGCAAATGCACAACCGATTGATGCGGAGAAAGCCATTGAGCCGACCTTCCGAGCGACCGGTCTCGATCACATCGCACTCGACGTGATCGACATTCCCCGTTCACGGGATTTCTACGAGCAGCATTTGGGAATGCGTGTCACGCGCGGCGATAACGAAGCCTTGTTCATGGGTGCCGACGGCGAGTTCTTTCTCACGCTCTTCCGCGCGGAAAAGCCCGGGCTCAATCACTACTGCTACGGCATCAAGAATTTCGACGCGGCATCAGCCGTGGCCAGCCTCCGCGCGGCGGGTATCAATCCCCGCGAAACGGGTGGGCGGGTGTATTTTCCTGATCCGGATGGCATTGAGGTGCAGATCGCGAGGGCGCGATGATCTATTCCGTCATTCCCGCGCAGGCGGCAATCCAGTTTCGCACCATCTGGATTCCCGCCTGCGCGGGAAAGACGGCCCCTAGATCGCGCTGTATCACTTTCTAGCAGCCCAGTTCACGACAGCGCCTCTTCCGTCGCCGCGTCGGCCATGTCGAGCGTGAACTCGGCGTCGAGTTCCACGTCGTCGCTGGAGTAGATTTCGTCCTCATCGGCTGCCAAAGCCTTGTCGATTTCTTCCTTCCAAGCAAACGGGCTTTCGTCGACCGAGCAATCGCCGAAGCTGATACCCAGGGCCTTAGCGGCTTGCACGGCCGAGCCGTTGCGGTCCACGGTGCGGAGTTTGTTGACGGCCTGCATGATGGGGACGCTCAAAATCTCGGGGGGTTGGTAACAGACCATCTCGCCGAGTTTGCCTTGCACGATCAGCCGCACGGCATGGGCACCGTATTGGGTGGCGAGCACGCGATCGAAGGTGGTCGGTGCCCCGCCGCGCTGTAAATGGCCGAGCACCGACACGCGCACCTCGCGATGCAGCCGTGCTTCGATTTCCAAGGCCACGATTTGGCCAATGCCACCCAGCCGCGCTTGCGCACCCAATTGTTCCTTGCCCACCAAACCACCGTCGGGCAGCTCCGCTCCCTCGGCCACGACCACCAACGAAAATCGCTTGCCGTGGCTTTCACGGTCAAGAATTTTGTGGCAGACGTTTTCGTAGGTCCACTCGATCTCGGGAATCAGAATCACGTCGCCGCCACCGGCGATGCCTGCGTGGAGAGCAATCCAGCCCGCATGGCGACCCATGAGTTCGATCACCATGATCCGCTCATGGCTCGCGGCCGTAGTGTGCAATCGATCAAGGGCATTGGTGGCACATTCCACGGCGCTGTCGAAGCCAAACGTAAACGCCGTGGCCGAGAGATCGTTGTCGATGGTCTTGGGCACGCCAACCACGGGAATGCCGTATTCGTGGAATTGCTGAGCGACGGCGAGTGAACCATCCCCGCCGATGCAGACCAAGCCTTCGATGCCAAGTTGGTCGATGGTTGTTTTCACCCCCGCCAGCAGTTCCGGGTCGATGTTTTTGCGATCGGACACACCAACCGTCGCGGCAAAGCGGCCCTTGTTGGTGGAACCCAGAATCGTGCCCCCCTGGCTGAGGATGCCCGAGGTATTTTTATGGGTCAGATTGACAAAATTGACGGGATCATAGAGACCTTCGTAGCCCTTAAGAAAACCGACGCACTCATAGCCGAGTTGGTGCGACGCCTTCACGACGCCGCGAATCACCGCATTAAGACCTGGGCAATCGCCACCACTGGTGAGCACGCCGATACGCTTCTGGGCCATAGCCAATTTCCTTAAGAACCGTGGAAAGAAAGTCTGCTGGACAAAGATAGGCCGAGAATGTAGGCCGGACCGAGCAACGCGAGTTCCGGCATGACCGTCAATTTGCCGGAACTGTGCAAGGCTTGTTCCGGCCTACGGGCTGAATGAGTCTTACAAGCGTTATAGATCGACGAACCGGATTAACCACGACGGTACGACGGACACGACGAAAGATATGTGACAGGGATCCCTGGAAATTCGTCGTGTCGTTGTGCCGTCGTGGTTAATTTCTAAAGACTCGTTTCGCCGCGAGGTGAGCCAGCATCCGCACGGCACCCACGCTTTCGCGCCAAGATATTTTGGATTTGCCCAACGTGCGATTGGTAAACGTGATCGGCACTTCGGCGAATGTAGCCCCGGCGAGTTTCAGATGCCAAAGCACTTCTTCGATGAAGGCATAGCCGGAGGAATTGATTTCCTGCCAAGGAAGTTGCGCGAGGAGCTTGGTGTTGTAAACGCGGTAGTTGCCGCTGAAATCGCCGATGGGTAAGTCAAGAATCTTTTGAGAAAGCAAATTGATGACGCGGCTCATCACGCGCCGCTGTAGGGGCCAACCAACGATCTTCCCGCCCGGCGTATAACGCGAACCGATCACCACGTCCGCCTGACGAGCGGCCTTTAGCAGCGCGGGCAATTGATCGGGCGGATGACTCCAATCGGCGTCGAGCGTCACCAGTTGCGAGGCCTCGCGCTCGACGGCGGTTTGCATCAAGAGCGCCAGTGCCGAGCCAAGGCCCAATTTCCCCTCGCGTTCAATACAAGTGAACCACGGTTCTTGCGCCGCGAATTCTCGGCACCACTGGCCCGTGCCGTCGGGTGAATTGTCGTCGACGACCAACACTTCTGCATTCGGCAAGACGGTGTGAATCACCGCCACCAAACCGGGCAAGTTGTCCAACTCGTCGTATGTGGCCAAGCCGACAATGACCGCAGCGGGATCGAGCATGGGCGTGGGCATGGGAGTTGAAGTGAGATTCAAAATCAACCAACCCGATGCGGCTTACTGCCCATTTCTAAGTTGCTGAACAATTGCCGAAAGTTTCGGCTCGACACAATCGTCGCGCTCATGGGCCGTTCGTCTTCGACGATCAGAATGTCGCCAAAGCCTGCCGGATGAATTTCTGCCGACTCCTCGGTTTCTTCCGCCACCTGGGCAATCACAGCCGGCTCGATCTTGATCGCCATGCGCTCGAGGCGATTCGCAGGCTCGGGTGCGACCGTCTTCTCGGCAACGGGAGCCGCTGCGATTTCGCACATCTTCAATTGCTGGGCGAAAGCCGTGTCGAGACGATTGATCACTCGCGGGGCGTGGGCCAGCATTTGATCTTCAAACTCCAAGTAGCGATCAAACACTACTTCTTCGGAGGCAAAATCCTCGGCAAACGGGTTTCTCGCAAGAGGTGCCGTGTAGGCACGGGCCGTTGTATCGAGGTTTTGGAATTGTTCGACAATCACGTCGGTCGAGTTCAGCGAATCGAAGAACTCGTCCCCTTCGCCATACGCGCCCCCTCCTCCATAAGTACCGTAGAGGCGGCCATTGATGGGGATCGAAGCGGGCATTTCATCTTCGGCCTCTTCGATAACCGGAACATTTGCCACGCTGGCGCCCAGCGACAACTCACCGAATTCGACGGGGTTGTTCAGTTCCTCGGTCGCGGTGAGATTCCAAGGGGCGGGAATCTGTTGCAAGTCGGACCACGCCTGTTGCACAATCGCCGCGTCGATCGGAGCATAGCCCGTCTCGCCGACGAGCCAAACCAGTTGATCGCCAATTTGGTTGATCAAGCGGGGCACGCCATCGGTGGCGGTGAAAATCGCTTCGAGGCCGTCTTGGGCATACAGCTTGGCGGGATCAATCCCGACGGCAGCGACTTGCGCCCGCAAGTATTGGAATGTTTCTTCCCGGCTAAACGGCGACAGATAGCAGCGATGGGCGAGCCGTTGGCTGAAGACTTCCAACTCAGGTTCGGCAAACCGTTCTTCGAGCGCCGCACACCCGACAAGCACCAAGCCAACGAGCAATTCGCCCTTGTACGATATATTGGTCAGCGCCCGCAGTTCTTCGAGCAAGCGCGTTGGCATCGAATCGGCCTCGTCCACCAGGAGCAGCAACTTCCGCGGCTTGCCTTCCAAGGGGCGTAGGAACTCAAGCAGCGAGAGCCGCAAGTCCCCTTCTTCCAATTGACGGTAAGGCAGGCCAAGCTGGAACAGAATCGACTGCTGCAACGCCCGTCGCGTGCAAAGCTGGGCGCCGGCTAAGAGCACGGTCGTCATCTTATTACGATATTGCCGAGCGAGCACTTCCAACAGCAGTGACTTGCCCGTCCCCGTACCACCGATCAAGAGCGCCGGCCCTTCGCCGCGCTCGATGCACCGGGTCAACCGGCGACGGGCTTCTTCAATCACCACGGCGGGGAAATAGCGGTCGGGATCGGGAGCCGTGACAAAGGGTCTCTCGAGGGTGTCGATGCGCGAACAATCTTCCATGTTGCGGATTCCTAGTTCGCCTTGGCGAACTCTCTGAGTGACGGGTGGAACTCGTGCGACGGGAAACTGCCTGGGACACTTATTTTCTACCATCGGCAAAGTCGCCGACTGACCTGCACCACGCCCAGGGAAAACGAATCAGCTTGACCATCAATTGTTCATCGCGACAATGCATAACCGGCAAAGTTTGGCTTGGCAGCACGACCAACACGAGACGCACATGTTCCGCATCAAAATCTGTGGTATCACGAATTCGGCAGATGCGCTCGCCGCCGTTGATGCCGGTGCGGATGCAATCGGACTCAATTTCTACACGGGCAGTAAACGTTGCGTCAGTTTTGTTGACGCACGGCAAATTGCCGTTGCCGTGGGGAATCGCTGCTTGAAAGTCGGTGTTTTCGTCAACCAATCAGCGGAGCAATTAAATGACATCACCGAGACGGTGGGCCTCGACGCGGTCCAACTTCATGGCGATCAACCGCCGGCTTATTTACTGGATGTCGAAACACGCTATCGAATCGTGAAAGTGTTCCGCGTGGGCGGGTCGGGATTCGTGAAGATGAAAGCGGACTTGGTCATGTGTGAAAAGTTTGGCCGAGTCCCCCAGGCCGTGTTGGTGGATGCCGAAGCACCGGGGGAATATGGCGGCACGGGCAAGCGGCTCGACTGGGCCAGCTTGGCGGATCGGGCCGAGCTCTTGAATTTTGATCGTGCTGTTCCCTTTCGCCTCATCCTTGCCGGGGGTCTGACGCCCGAGAATGTTGCCGAGGCTATCCGCATCGTGCGACCTTTTGGGGTCGACGTCGCTAGCGGAGTGGAAGCGGCTCCCGGCCATAAAGATGCAGAAATGGTGAAGACCTTTGTCGCCGAGGCCCGCCGCGGATTTGCCGAAATTAGGTGCGAATAGCGGGCATTGCCTTGTCAGCAAACCCCTTCACTGGATAAACTCGTTATTACCGTTAAATGTCCTACAATCGCACCGGTTAGTGTGTCGGCAAGGAATCGACCGCTGCCTCGATTTATCAATCAGTTCCCTCCATGGAGATTTCCCAAAGTGGCCCAAGTTGAAACCCGGCTTCCCTACAAAGTGCTCAAGTGTTCTGACGCGGAATTTGATCGTCTTGCGACCTGGGGTCGCAAAGAGATCGAACTCGCCGAAAACGAAATGCCTGGCTTGATGGCCTTGCGTGAAAAGTACTCCGCCTCAAAGCCGCTCAAGGGCGCCCGGATCGCCGGTTGCCTCCACATGACGATCCAAACGGCTGTGTTGATCGAGACGCTTATTGAACTCGGTGCCGAGGTGACTTGGAGTAGCTGCAACATTTTCTCGACGCAAGATCATGCGGCTTGCGCGATTGCTGCCGCTGGTATTCCCGTTTACGCCTGGAAGGGCATGAGCGAGGAAGAGTTCGATTGGTGCATCGAGCAGTCGTTGTTCTTCCCCTCGGGCAAGCCATTGAACATGATCCTGGACGATGGTGGCGACTTGACCGCGATGGTTCACGCACGCTACCCAGAGTTCCTCGGCGATATTCGTGGCCTGTCGGAAGAAACCACCACGGGCGTGCATCGCCTCTACCAAATGCACGAGCGCGGCGAACTCAAAGTGCCGGCCATCAATGTGAATGACTCGGTCACCAAGAGCAAGTTCGACAACCTCTATGGCTGTCGTGAGTCGCTTGCCGATGGCATCAAGCGCGCCACCGATATTATGGTCGCTGGCAAGGTCGTTGTGATCGCTGGCTACGGCGACGTCGGCAAGGGTTCCGCCCAGTCGATGAAGGGTTTGGGTGCGCGCGTGATTCTCACCGAGATCGATCCGATCCTCGCGCTCCAAGCCGCGATGGAAGGCTACGAAATCACGACCATGGAAGATGCTGTCGCGGAAGGCGATATCTTCGTCACCACCACCGGCTGCCGCGACATCATCACCGGCGAGCACATGTCGAAGATGAAGAACGACGCGATTGTGTGCAACATTGGTCACTTCGATCTTGAAATCGACATGGCTTGGCTCAACGGCGAGGTGAAAGCCGGCCGTGCCACGAAGGATCGCATCAAGCCCGCCGAAGTGGGTGCCGTCGATAAGTACACCTTTAACAAGAGTGGCAAGTCGATTCTCATTCTGGCCGAAGGCCGCTTGGTGAATCTCGGTTGTGCGACGGGTCATCCTTCGTTCGTGATGAGCAACTCATTCACCAACCAAGTGCTCGCTCAGTTGGCCCTCTGGCTTGAGACCGACAACTACCCGCTCGGTGTGCATGTACTGCCGAAGAAGCTCGACGAAGAAGTGGCCCGCCTACATTTGGACAAGCTCGGCGTGAAGCTCACGAAGCTCACCAAGGCCCAAGCCGACTATTTGGGCATCCCCGTCGAAGGCCCCTACAAGCCGGAATACTACCGCTATTAAGCCGCTTGCGGCTTAGCGACGAAACCAGCGAACCGCCGATGCAATTCGGCGGTTTTTTTTGCGCTAGACAAGTGCAGCGCTTTCAATCTCAACGTGCGAGACTGTCAGCCCTCCTCTCTTGGCCTGAATCAGTGCCTCGCGCATGACATAGGAGAATTCCCCTGGACGGTGGCGAATCCAAATCGCCGCCGCTCCTCCTCGCATTGTCAGACTTGCGTCATCGAAGCCTGCCTCAAATACGGCATTCTCCAACTCATCTGTGAGTTCCTCGGTGTTAAGTATGACGTAGAACTCAGGATTCATGGCTCGCTACTCCTGGACAAGAATCGACCTTGTCTCGAATATCCCTGGCATGCTGTTCTGGATTGCGTGGAGTTGACCACACAGATTTCTGACAATCGCGATGCCTGTGAGCACATAGAATTCTGCAGTGTGCATGGCTGTGCGATTTGACAATTCTCCATCCCTGCCCAGCCGCGTATTTCAAGGCCTCACGGATATGCTTATTGGGGTGCATGCAAATCCACTCATTAAATGCGCGGTTATATCATTATTATACTCGCTTGCGGAGTCCTGGGGAGGGGATTTCGTCGAGGCACTGATTCACGTAAACTGACCCGCTACCCTGACCTCTAACCTCTAGCCACTTACCTCCCTCCCCATGCCCAACATCAGTGCCTTTAGCGGTATCCGTTACGACCTCGCCCAAGTCGGTTCACTAAGCAATGTGATCGCTCCGCCGTATGACGTGATTGACGGCCAGTTGCAGCAGCAGCTTTACGATTTGCATCCGGCTAACTGCGTGCGGATCATTCTGGGGCAAGATCAGGAGTGCGACAACGACGCCAACAACCGCTATACCCGCGCGGCGAAGACCATGCGCAACTGGCTCCGCGAAGGGGTGCTCTTTACTGAGGGTGAGTCGGCGATCTACGTGTACCATCAAGTCTTCACCGAGCGCGGCCAGGAGTTCACGCGGCGTGGGTTCATGTGCCGAGTGCGTTTGGAACGCTTCGGCGAGGGGAACATTTATCCTCACGAAGAGACACACGGCGGGGCGAAGGCCGATCGGCTCAAACTCTGGAAAGCCTTGAAGGCCAACTGCAGCCAGATCTTTGGACTCTACCCGGATGAAGAGAACGTCGCGCAAAACATCCTGGAGAAGGCCGTCATGGGGGTGGCCCCGCTGGAAGCGACCGACCACTTGGGCGTGCTCCACCGCATCTGGCCCGTGGTCGACATTCACGTCAGCACCCAAGTGAGCGGCGCGATGGGTGGGCTGCCGATCTACATTGCCGACGGGCATCATCGCTACGAAACGGCGTGTAACTACCGCGATGAGCTTGCCGCCGAGATGGCCGCGCGCGGCGAGCAACTCGATGCTGAACATCCCGCAAACTTCGTGATGATGATGTGCGTATCAATGAGCGACCCCGGCATGATTGTGCTGCCGACGCACCGCCTGTTCCGAGGCCTAGCGCCGATGACAGCCGACCAACTCAAAGAGAAGCTTGGAAGCTGTTTTGATTTTGAAGCGGCAGGCCAAGGCGCTGAACATGCCCCCGACCTCTGGGAGGAAATTGAAGTCGAGGGCGAACAAGGCACCCTGGCGTTTTTCACCGCCGAGGATCAAGCCTGGACCGTTGCTCGGCTCAACGCCGCAGGCAAGAAAAAAATGGCCGAAGTGGCCGCCGATCATTGCCCCGAATGGCAAGGCTTGGGGGTGAGCATTTTGCATCGATTAGTGATGGATTCCTTGCTCGACAAGCCCAACCTGCCAGCCCCCAAATACGTCCGAGCCATCGAAGAAGTCGTCGAGGGCTTGCAGCATGGCGACTCGACCGGTCGGGACCACACGGGCCAACAAGGCAGCGGCGGCCGCTTTGAACTTGCCGCGATGGTGATGCCTGCCACCGTGGAACACATCCGCGCGATCTCCAACGCCAATGAACGGATGCCAGCCAAGAGCACGTATTTCTATCCGAAGCTGCTCAGCGGATTGTTGTTTAATCCGCTGGAGTAGAAAAGTGGAAATGCGAAAGTGGAACTGAAATTCTTTTCGCCTTTCCCATTTCCGCTTTCCCCTTTTTGCCCGTTTCACGTGGAACGACTCTACCGAAAACTGCTAGCAACGCGACTTGGTAATTTACGTGTTTCACGTGAAACGGGTTGACTGGAACGAATGTTTCACGTGAAACGACTTCTCTACGATGCTCTTACCGATAACAAATCTGGGAAGCCCATGGATGGCACTCCCTGGGTCACGGGCAGCTTCAGAGGGGTTTGCGTCACATGGGTCGCGTGATTTGCATTGCCAATCAGAAGGGGGGCGTGGGCAAAACGACCACCGCTCTCAATTTGGCGGCGCTGCTAGCCATCGCGGGCCAACGCACGTTGCTGGTAGATCTCGATCCGCAATGCAACGCGACGAGCGGTTTGGGCCATCGGCCCACTGAGCGACATGCCCTGGTCGATAGCCGCCCGTTGCGGGAATCGTTCGTCACGACAACTCAGGAAAATTTGTCGCTCCTCCCGGGGGCACGCAGCTTCCAGGATGTCGACGCCTTGGCCCATTCGTCGGAGAGTCAATCGACGATGCTCTCCACGCATTTAGCGGGGAGCTTGGGTTCGTTTGATACGGTGTTGATCGACTGCCCGCCGTCGCTGGGGCAACTCACGCGGACGGCGCTGGCGAGTGCGAGCGAAGTGTTGATGCCCATTCAATGCGAGTACTTCGCCATGGAAGGGCTTACGCAGATGATCGACGTGATTCGCCAAGTGATGCAACGGCCCAACAACCGGCTGTCTTTTGGCGGAATTTTGCTCACCATGTACGACGCCAGCCTGGAACTGACAGCCGAGGTAGATCGCGAGGTTCGCGACTTTTTTGGTGAGGTGGTTTTTCAGAATGTTATTCCCCGAGACGTGGCCGTCTCGGAAGCGCCGAGTCATGGTTGCTCGGTGGTGGAATACGCACCGCGGTCGAGGGGCGCGCGGGCTTATGTGGAACTTTGCATGGAGGTGATGGATCGTGAATAAAGAACGCCGCTTGGGTCGTGGTTTGGAAGCCTTGTTGGGATTCTCCGCAGAGACGCCGCTGGGCGATCAGAATTTGGCCGGGGCTGAACAGCCCTCGCCCGCGCCACAAATCACTGACGCGAATAGCGGCGGACAGCAGTGGCTCGATCTCGCCATGATCGATCGCAACCCGTATCAACCCCGTCAACAGTTCGACGAAGCCGAAATCGCCGACCTCTGCGACAGCATTCGCGCCCACGGTTTCTTGCAACCGATTGTCGTGCGCCCGTTGTTCGGACGGTTCCAAATTATCGCCGGCGAGCGCCGTTACCGCGCGGCTCAATTGGCTGCCTGGCAACAGGTGCCCGTGCTCGTGCGCGAAGCCGACGACCGCCAGATGGCGGAGCTGGCGATTGTCGAAAACGTCCAGCGTAAAGATTTGAACGCGCTCGAAAAAGCGGCGTCCTTCCAACGCTACTTGCAAGAATACGGCTGCACGCAAGAAGAGCTGGCCAATCGGGTGAACATCGACCGCTCGACCGTGGCGAACTTGATCCGCTTGTTGGAACTCCCCGAGCAAGTCAAGACGCTCGTGGCTACTGGCGAGATTTCACAAGGCCACGCCCGTGCTCTGTTGCCGCTCGGCGATGAAGAGGAGCAAAAAGCCTTCGCCAAGCGGATCGCCGCCGAGTCGCTTTCCGTGCGCGTTACCGAGCAACTGGTCCAAGAACACATCCAGCGTGCCGACGGCGAAACGCTCAAAGTTTTCTCGGGCGAGGGAACTTCCTCCGCAGCGTCCGTGTCCGGTAGTGAGCATCTTTCGCAGTTGGAAGACCAGTTGCGGCTCGCCTTGGGAACCAAAGTCGAGCTGCGCCAATCGGCCAAAGGGAAGGGCAAGATCACGATCCACTTCGGCAATCACGATGAATTCGACCGGATTAAGGCAATTCTCACCGGCTCGGACAGCATGTTCCGCGAAGTCGGTTAGTGAACAAATAAACACTAACGGATTGCCGAATGGATGGCCGATCTGTAATATCCACCGTTCGAGGAAACCCTTATTAGCCGGAGGGCAACGCCCCTCCGGGTTCCCCGGGCCGCGTTGCGACCCGGCTAAGAATTGAGGTTTCATCACGGGGCGTAGCTCAGCCTGGCTAGAGCGGTCGCCGCGGCGACAGTCCGCATGTTAGTTCCAACTCCGACTTTTGCGTTTACAATTTTACCACGGGGCGTAGCTCAGCCTGGCTAGAGCGCCTGCTTTGGGAGCAGGAGGCCGCATGTTCGAATCATGTCGCCCCGACTTTTGAGATATGTACTACGTCTACGTTCTTCTTAGCGAAAAAACAGGGCGTCGATACACGGGTTCTTGCGAGGATATCGACGAGCGATTGCGCCGCCACAATGCCGGAAGTTCCAAAGCAACGAAACATGGAGTGCCCTGGAAGCTGGTTTATTCAGAAGCTCTCGAAACTCGCTCGGCGGCAGTATTGCGTGAGGCCTTTTTCAAAACTGGCAAAGGCCGTGAAGCGTTAGAATATTTACTTGGACAGTGAGGTCGTCCGCCGCGGCGGATCGCCCCGACTATTTTATTCTCTTCGCGAAGACGCAAGCGAATGTTTACGAGTAGAAAAATCTCATCTGAGTCAACCCATATTTTCGGAACCTATCTCACTCAGCTACGGCAATTTAACACTCCACTTCGTGAATCACGACTTTTCTGCGTGAGCCCGCAAACAATCTTGTCAAACTCTTTGACTATAATGGTTTAGGTCTAGTGCTCCCATCATAAATGGCACTCAAAAAAGGGTTGATTCGCGCAAAACGCCGCGTGGCACACTTTTCATCCTTGAAAACGACTTTCGACTCGTTAAGATTCGGCGAAAGCTCCTCAGTTGGAGCAGCGTGCCGTGGAACGATTTTGCCGCACGTGGATGTTTGATCCTTCCTTGACCTTCCTTCCTCTAGTTTTAGGCGAATAGTCAGGATGACTTGCGACGGCTCGTTTCTCATTCGAGCCTTTTGAACTCGACTTATCGCCTTATTCGATCTCTATGGTTTCCCATTAAGTGCTGACCGGTGTGTCGCCGGTCGACTTATTTTTTTTGGATGAGTGAATCCGCGCAAGCGTGTTCCTCGCCACGAAAGGAGTTGAAATGGTTAATTTTCTCGCAATGGCAGTGATCGCATTCTCGACCTTGGGCGTTTCGACGGACTCGGTTGATTGGCAATCTGACTACGGCAAGGCCCTCGAAGCCTCCCGGGCGGATGCCCGACCACTGCTCATCGTGCTCGACAATCCGAGCGATCCCCAAGCGGCTGCCGCCGAGGACCAATTGGTTGCCGAGGGCGAGCAAGAAGAATTGCTGAGTGCTTACGAATGTTGTCACGTTGACGTGAGCACCGATTACGGCAAGAAAGTGGCCGACGCTTTTAATGCTGAGGAATTTCCTTTTGCCGCGATCATCGACAAGACCGGTTCGGTTGTGTTGTGCAAAAGAACTGGCAAAGTGAGCGACGAAGAATGGCAAGAAACGCTGGCCACCTACCAAGACGGCGAGCGTAGCAAGATCATTCAAACCTCGTTCTTCCGCGGCAGCGAAGGAGTGACCACCTCGGTGGAAAGCCCCGCATATTGCCCGTCGTGCCAACGCAAGGCCCAAGGCCTGTAAGCGACTATCCCCAATCCCCCTCCCCAGTAATCTGGGGAGGGGCTAGGGGAGGGGTACTGGAATCTGTTCTAAGCGGCGCAAAAGATAGTCAACGAAGCAGCGCGGCCCGACCCAGGCCGCGCTGCTTTTTTGTGCGATGTTTTTTTTGTGCGCGGCGTTCCTCATCCAGCCCCGAAGGGGCGCGCTATGGTAGCCCAGCGGCTGTGTTGTTTGTCAATGATTTTTTAGCAGGCATGGAGGTCTCTCCAGGGAGTATTGTTCCTGATCATGGTGTTAAGAATCACCAAGAGCTTTCTCATGCAGGCGGTGATGATGACC
>Ga0163153_10000620_pt1 | contig 61204 bp, 55 predicted proteins | sample OliLakLV19MP6IB1_FD_148629 | JGI IMG/M metagenome (GOLD analysis project Ga0163153, IMG submission 148629) | Freshwater microbial mat bacterial communities from Lake Vanda, McMurdo Dry Valleys, Antarctica - Oligotrophic Lake LV.19.MP6.IB-1 | ecosystem: Environmental > Aquatic > Freshwater >... | reverse complement strand
GTGGTGATCGACTATTCGAGCCTCGACGAACTCTCCGGAATCGTCAAGCGGATCAAGCGCAACTGAAGGCGCGGGCCCATGCTGCAGCGCAGGAACTTTTGACGCTCGACCCCGCCCGCCGCTATAATTCAACGGTTTCGCTTCGCGGGCCCCAAATGGTTTTCAAACCCCAGATGAGGCCCATCCGGGTCGTTACGCGGTGGCAGGTCATCGTCACGGCGGCCCTCACGCTGGTGGCATTGCTCCTCTGGGGCCGGGATGGCGCGATTTCCGCCGCCCTCGGTGGAGCCGTGAACATCGTGGCCGGGTGGGTTTACGGGTGGCGGGTTTCGCAGGGCGAGGCGCGCACCGCGGGAGAGGCGTTGCGTACGATGATGCGGGCGGAAGGCCTGAAGGTCCTGCTCATCATCATCCAGCTCTGGCTGGTGCTCTCGAATTACAAGGAAGTCGTGCATGCGGCGTTTTTCGCGGCGTTCGTGATCACGGTGGGGATCTTCGCCGCGGCCATCGCGGTGAAGGATCCGGTGGAACAGAAGTCATCAACTTAAAAGACATCGCATGGCCGCCCAGTACTCGAATCCCTCGGAATACATCGGTCACCACCTGACCTTCGCGGCCAAGCCGATCGGCGAGGGCGGATTCTGGACCCTCCACCTCGATTCGATCATCGTCGGGATGCTGCTGGGCTTCGTCGGCATCGGCTTCTTCTGGTGGGTCGCCAGGGGCGCGACCTCCGGCGTGCCGACCAGGCGCCAGGCGTTCGTCGAGATCGTGTTCGATTTCATCGACGACCAGGTGAAAGGCATCTTCCACGGCGATCGCCACAAGTTCGTGGCGCCGATGGCATTCACGGTATTCGTGTGGGTGCTGCTGATGAATTCGATGGACTTCCTGCCGGTGGACTGGGTCGCCATGCTTACCAGCGCGCTCGGCGCGCAGCACGGCTTCCGCATCGTGCCCACGGCGGACGTCTCCACCACCTTCGCGCTCGCGCTCACCGTCTGGGTGCTGATGATCGGCATGGCGATCAAGGTGAAAGGCATGGGCGGGTTCATGCACGAACTCTTCTGCGCGCCCTTCGGCTCGAACCCGATCCTCTGGCCGCTCAACTTCCTCTTCAACATCGTCGAATACGTCTCCAAGCCGCTGTCGCATTCGCTGCGGCTTTTCGGGAACATGTACGCCGGCGAGATCATCTTCCTGCTGCTGTGGCTCATGGCCGCGGTCAGCGTCGTGGGCTCTTTGTTCGCCATCATCCTCGGCCTGGGCTGGGCGATCTTCCACATCCTCATCGTGGCGCTGCAGGCCTACATCTTCATGATGCTCACCATCGTGTACCTGCAGATGGCGCACGAAGGCCACTGAGCACCCGCTTTCCATCCGCATCAACTCACACCGCCAGACATCACCGAAAGGACAATCAGAAATGGACGCAAAACTTCAACTGATCGCCATGATCCAGGCCTACACCAGCGTCGGCATCGGCCTCATGATCGGCCTGGGCGCCCTGGGCGCCTGCGTAGGCGTGGGCATCATGTGCAGCCGCTTTCTCGAGGGCGCCGCCCGCCAGCCGGAGCTCATGCCCCAGCTGCAGGCCAAGGTCTTCCTGCTGCTCGGCCTGATCGACGCGTCGTTCATCATCGGCGTGGGCCTGGCGATGTTCTTCGCGTTCGCGAACCCGCTGCTCACCCAGGTCCGCTAACGACGTTCCAACTCCCGACAGGGACGCCTCATGAATCTCAACCTGACGTTGTTCGCCCAGGCGGCCACGTTCGCCCTCTTCATCTGGTTCACGGTGAAGTTCGTGTGGCCGCCGTTGCTGCGCGCCATCGAGGCGCGCCAGAAGACAATCGCCGACGGCCTGGCCGAAGCGGAGCGTGGCCGCTCGTCGCTCGCCGACGCCCAGAAGCAGACCGACTCGATCCTCAAGGATGCGCGCGCGCGCGCCCATGAGATCGTGGCGGCCGCGGACAAGACCGCCAGCCGGCGCATAGAAGAGTCGAAGCTCCAGGCCAAGACCGAGGGCGAGCGGCTGGTGGCAGCAGCCCATTCGCAGATCCAGCAGGAAGTCCAATCGGCCAAGCAGCAGCTGCGCGAGCAGGTCGCGCAGCTCGCCGTCACCGGCGCCGAAAAGATCCTGCGCCGCGAGGTCGATGCCAAGGCGCACGCCGACATGCTCAACCAGCTCAAGGCGCAACTCTAGAGCCATGGCCGAAATCGCAACCGTCGCCCGCCCCTACGCGGAAGCCGCGTTCAGGGCGGCGCTCGAGTCGAAATCTCTGGGTGCCGACGCGGACGCCATCGCGCTTTCCGCCGCCATCGCACGCGATGACAACATGCGCTCGACGCTTTCGGACCCGCGCGTGAGCGCCCAGCAGAAGAAAGACCTGTTCGCGTCGGTGGGGGGCGATCGCCTCACCGGCCCGGTGAAGAACCTCCTGGCAATGCTTGTCGACGGCCACCGCACCGTGCTGATCGGCTCCATCGCGGAACAGTTCGACGACCTCAAACGCGACCACGAGCGCGTCGTGCGCGCGCGCGTCACCAGTGCCCAGCCGCTGACGGACGCGCAGCGCGCGGACATCGTCGCGGCGCTCGAAAAACGTTACGGCAAGAAAGTCGAGGCCGAGGTGGACGTCGATGCCCAGCTGTTGGGCGGGGCGCGCGTCCAGGTCGGCGACCAGGTCATCCACGCCTCGGTGCGTGACGCGCTCGGCCAGATGGCCGCCGCGCTCACCCGCTAGGCCCCCGCTTCACTCAAGGAAACGTCATGCAGATCAACCCGTCCGAAATCAGCGAACTGATCAAATCCAAGATCCAGAACCTCCAGGTGGCCGCCGAGAAGCGCACCGAAGGCACTGTGATCTCCGTGACCGACGGCATCTGCCGCGTCCACGGCCTCACGGACGTGATGCAGGGCGAGATGCTCGAGTTTCCGGGCAACACCTTCGGCCTGGCCTTGAACCTCGAGCGCGATTCCGTCGGCGCGGTGGTGCTGGGCGCGTACGAACACATCTCCGAAGGCGACACCGTCAAGGCCACCGGGCGCATCCTCGAAGTCCCCGTTGGTCCCGAGCTGATCGGGCGCGTGGTCAACTCCCTCGGCGTGCCGATCGACGGCAAGGGCCCGATCAACGCCAAGATGACGGAGCCGATCGAGAAAGTCGCCCCGGGCGTGATCGCGCGCAAATCGGTCTCGCAACCGGTGCAGACGGGCCTCAAGTCGGTCGATGCGATGGTGCCCATCGGGCGCGGCCAGCGCGAGCTGATCATCGGCGACCGCCAGACGGGAAAAACCGCGGTCGCCGTCGACGCGATCATCAACCAGAAGGGCAAGGACCTCATCTGCGTCTACGTGGCCGTCGGGCAGAAGGCCTCGACCGTCGTCAACGTGGTGCGCAAGCTGGAGGAGTCGGGTGCGATGGCCTACACCATCGTCGTCGCCGCCACCGCTTCCGACCCCGCCGCCATGCAATACATCGCCCCCTACTCGGGCTGCACCATGGGCGAATACTTCCGCGACCGCGGGCAGGACGCGCTGATCGTCTACGACGACCTGACCAAGCAGGCGTGGGCGTATCGACAGATCTCCCTGCTGCTGCGTCGCCCGCCGGGCCGCGAAGCCTACCCCGGCGACGTGTTCTATCTCCATAGCCGCCTGCTCGAGCGGGCCGCGCGGGTGAACGAGGAATACGTGGAGAAGTTCACCAAGGGCGCGGTCAAGGGCAAGACCGGATCGCTCACGGCGCTGCCGATCATCGAGACCCAGGCCGGCGACGTTTCCGCGTTCGTGCCGACCAACGTGATCTCGATCACCGACGGCCAGATCTTCCTCGAGACCGACCTCTTCAACGCCGGCATCCGGCCCGCCATCAACGCGGGCATCTCGGTGTCGCGTGTCGGCGGCGCGGCGCAGACCAAGGTCATCAAGAAGCTGGGCGGCGGCGTGCGCCTTGCCCTCGCACAGTACCGCGAGCTCGCGGCCTTCGCGCAGTTTGCCTCCGACCTCGACGAGGCCACGCGCAAGCAGCTCGAGCGCGGCCGCATGGTGACGGAGCTCATGAAGCAGCCGCAGTACCAGCCGCTGCAGGTGTGGGAGATGGCGCTCGTCCTCTTCGCGGTCAACAACGGCTACTACGACGACATCGACGTGAAGAAGGCGCTCGCCGCCGAGCGCGCGATGCGCGAGTTCATGAAGGGCAAGTATGGCGAGCTGGTCGACCGGATCGAGTCGACCAAGGACCTCTCGAAGGACGACGAGGCCAAGCTGCACGAAGCCATTAAATCGTTTAAGAAAGACGGCACGTACTGATAGCGGGAACGGCGTTGGAGCGGTCGTTCACCGCCGCTCAACGCCGCCAAACGGAAAGCACTTATGGCTGGCAGCAGAGAAATCCGGACCAAGATCAAGAGCGTGCAGAACACGCGCAAGATCACCAAGGCCATGGAGATGGTCGCCGCCTCGAAGATGAGGAAGGCGCAGGAGCGCATGCGCCACGCGCGCCCGTACGGCGACAAGATCCGCACCATCGCCTCGCACCTCGCGCACGCGAACACCGAATACCGCCACCCGTTCCTCGTGAAGCGCGAAGGCGTTAAAGACGTCGGCGTGATCGTCGTGACTTCCGACAAGGGACTGTGCGGCGGCCTCAACTCCAACGTGCTGCGCCTGATGCTCGTCAAGGTGAAGGAATTCCAGGCGGAAGGCCGGGCGGTCCAGCTGACCGCCATCGGCAACAAGGGCTTCGGATTCATGCAGCGCGTGGGTGGCAACGTCGTCTCGCACCTCACCGGCCTGGGTGACACGCCGCATCTCGAAAAGCTGGTCGGACCGATGAAGGTCCAGATCGACGCGTATACCGAGGGCAAGATCGGCGCGCTCTACATCGTCTACACGCGCTTCATCAACACGATGAAGCAGGAGCCCGTGGTCGAGCAGCTGCTGCCGCTGCCCGCCGACCGCCTCAAGGCGGACGAGCGCGCGTCGCGCAAGAACTGGGACTACCTGTACGAACCCGATGCGCGCGCCGTGCTCGAGCAGCTGCTGACGCGTTATGTCGAACAGATCATCTACCAGTCGGTCGCCGAAAACATCGCCAGCGAGCAGTCGGCGCGCATGGTGGCGATGAAAAGCGCGAGCGACAACGCATCGAGCGTGATCGACGACCTCACCCTGGTCTACAACAAGTCGCGCCAGGCGGCGATCACCAAGGAATTGTCCGAAATCGTCGGCGGCGCTGCGGCCGTCTAATAATCCCGTCAGGAAGCGAATCCCATGAGCACAGTGCAGACCCAAGCGAACGAAGGAAAGATCGTCCAGTGCATCGGCGCGGTGATCGACATCCAGTTCCCCAGCGACAACATGCCGCACATCTATGACGCCCTCACGCTGGTCGAGTCCGACAAGGATTCCTTCGCCGAGAAGGGGCTCACGTTCGAAGTCGAGCAGCAGCTGGGCGACGGCGTGGTGCGCACTATCGCCATGGGCTCTTCCGATGGCCTGCGCCGCGGCATGAAGGTGAAGAACACCGGCGGCCCGATCTCCGTGCCCGTCGGGCCCGCGACCCTGGGACGCGTGATGGACGTGCTCGGCCGCCCGATCGACGAACGCGGCCCGGTGAACGCCGACGAGTACCGCTCGATTCACGCCGCCGCGCCCAAGTTCGACGAGCTCTCGCCCTCGGTCGAGCTGCTCGAGACGGGCATCAAGGTCATCGACCTCGTGGCCCCGTTCGCCAAGGGCGGCAAGGTGGGCCTCTTCGGTGGCGCCGGCGTGGGCAAGACCGTGAACATGCTGGAGCTCATCAACAACATCGCGAAGCAACATAGCGGCCTGTCGGTGTTCGCCGGCGTGGGCGAGCGCACCCGCGAGGGCAACGACTTCTACCACGAGATGTCGGAAGCCAAGGTGATCGTGCAGGAAGACCTGTCGCAGTCGAAGGTCGCAATGGTGTTCGGCCAGATGAACGAGCCCCCGGGCAACCGCCTGCGCGTGGCGCTCACGGGCCTCACGATGGCCGAAAGGTTCCGCGACGAGGGCCGCGACATCCTCTTCTTCGTCGACAACATCTACCGCTTCACGCTCGCCGGGACGGAAGTGTCGGCGCTGCTGGGCCGCATGCCTTCCGCCGTGGGCTACCAGCCGACGCTGGCGGAGGAAATGGGCCGCCTGCAGGAGCGCATCACTTCCACGAAGAAGGGCTCGATCACCTCCATCCAGGCCGTCTACGTGCCCGCGGATGACTTGACCGACCCGTCGCCGGCGACGACCTTCGGCCACCTTGACGCAACCGTCGTGCTTTCGCGCGACATCGCCTCGCTCGGCATCTACCCGGCCGTTGACCCGCTCGATTCGAACTCGCGCCAGGTCGACCCGAACGTCATCGGAGAAGAGCACTACAACACCACGCGTGCGGTGCAAGCCGTGCTGCAGCGCTACAAGGAACTGCGCGACATCATCGCGATCCTGGGCATGGACGAACTTTCGCCCGAAGACAAGCTGGCGGTCGGCCGGGCCCGCAAGATCCAGCGTTTCCTCTCTCAGCCGTTCCACGTGGCCGAGGTGTTCACCGGATCGCCGGGCAAATACGTGACCCTCAAGGACACGATCAAGGGCTTCAACATGATCGTCAACGGCGAATGCGACCACCTCCCCGAGCAGGCCTTCTACATGGTCGGCGCGATCGAAGAGGCGTTCGAAAAAGCCAAGACGCTGTCGTGATCGTGACAACGCTTCACGCCGTTGCGCCCTCTCCCCTGGGAGAGGGTTGGGGAGAGGGTCAATAGATGGCCAAGACATTCCACGTCGACATCGTCAGCGCCGAGCAGTCGATCTACTCCGGCGAGGCCTCCATGGTGGTGGCCCCGGGCGAAGCTGGCGAGCTCGGCATCCTGCCCGAGCACATACCCCTGCTCACCCGCATCAAGCCGGGCACCATTCTCATCAAGGCCGCCAACGGGACCGATGAGGAATTCATCTACGTCTCCGGCGGCATGATGGAAGTCCAGCCGGACCGCGTGACGGTGCTTGCCGATACATCGGTGCGCGCCCACGATCTCGACGAGGCCAAGGCCCTCGAGGCCGAACGCCTCGCCAAGGAAGCAATTGCCAACCGCGCCGGGTCGATGGAAATCGCCAAGGCCCAGGCCGAACTCGCGGAAGCGGTGGCGCAGCTCGCCGCCATTCGCAAGCTGCGCTCGCGCCGTTGAGGGTGTAAAATCCGCTCCATCAGGGGGGATCAGAGAAACTCCTAGTACAGAGGCGCAACACATCCGGGCAGGGCTCACCCCCTGCCCTTTTTCTTGCCCTCCCAACAAATGATCCCGATGCCGTCCTCAGCAGCACTCCAAGTTGTGATCCTGGCCGCGGGCCAGGGCAAGCGCATGCGTTCGGGCCTGCCCAAGGTGCTGCACCCCATCGCCGGGCGCCCGCTGATCAATCACGTGATCGATACCGCGCGCTTGTTAGCGCCCACTCGCTTATGCGTCGTCATCGGTCACGGCGGCGACCAGGTCCGCGCGGCCCTGGCCGATGTGGACGTGGCCTGGGCAACCCAGGATCGACAACTCGGTACCGGGCACGCCGTGATGCAAGCGCTTCCTTACCTGGACGAGGCGGGGACGGTACTGATCCTCTACGGCGACGTGCCGCTGATCGCCTCCGGCACGTTGCGATCCCTGGTTGATGCGGCATCGGCGGGGCACGTGGCGCTACTCACCCAGAGCCTCGAGCAGCCAAAGGGATACGGTCGCATCGTGCGAAACGGTGCCGGACGGGTGGTCCGCATCGTGGAAGAAAAAGACGCATCCGAAGCGCAGCGCGGCATCCGCGAGGTCAACACCGGCATCATGGCGCTTCCCCGCGCCAGCCTCGCCCGGTGGCTGGGCCAGCTGAAAAATGAAAACGCCCAGGGCGAGTACTATCTGACCGACGTCATCGCGGCGGCCGTGGCCGACGGCGTTGCCGTCGAAGTGCGCCACCCCGCGGCGGCGCACGAAAGCCTCGGCGTCAACAGCAAGTCGGAGCTCGCGACCCTCGAACGCCACTACCAGATGAATCGCGCCAACCAGCTCATGCAGCAGGGCGTCACCCTGGCCGATCCCGCGCGCATCGACGTGCGCGGCGATCTGAATTGCGGGCGTGACGTCGCCATCGACGTGAATTGCATTTTCGAGGGCACCGTTACCCTCGGCGACGGCGTCAAGGTCGGCGCCAACTGCATCCTTCGCGACGTCAGCATCGGGGCCGGCACCGAGATCAAGCCCTTCACCCTCATCGAGGAAGGCGTCATCGGCGCCAACGCGCGTATCGGCCCGTACGCGCGGATCCGCCCCGGGACGCAACTCGCCGACGACGTGCACGTCGGCAATTTCGTCGAGGTGAAAGCAAGTTCCTTCGGCCGTGGCAGCAAGGCGAACCACCTCGCCTACGTTGGGGATACGACGGTGGGCAGCGGCGTGAACATCGGCGCGGGAACCATCACCTGCAACTACGATGGGGCGAACAAGCACCGCACGGTGATCGAAGACGACGTGCACATCGGCAGCGACGTGCAACTGATCGCGCCGGTCACCGTCGGCAAGGGCGCGACGATCGGCGCGGGCGCGACCATCAGCAAGGACGTGCCGCCCGGCGGCCTCACGCTCACCGAGAAGAAGCAGGTCACCAAGCCGGACTGGAAGCGCCCCCGCAAATAATCAGGGATGCAATCAGAAGGTCAGCTCGGTCTTGACCAGGAACTGCACCGCCTTGATGCCCGGTGCGCGGCTCAGCGGCACGGCGACGTCGAGGTGAAGGACATTCGCGAACGCCGTGCGGTCGAGCGAAAGGCGCAATCCCACGCCCGCATCCGCCAGCCAGCCGCCATTCACGGTGTTCTGGTTCGCACCGCCCCACGCGCGCCCGATGTCGAGGAAGGCGGCCCCGCCGACGCGCACCAGGTGCAATGGATACCAGTCGGAGTAGCGGCGCTGCTCGAGTGTCGCCACCACCCGGTTCTCGCCCGCCTGGTAGCGCGATGGGTAGCCACGCATGCCCTCGAGACCTCCCAGGAGCAACAGGTCCGCGATGCCACCCCCGCGAACCTTCTCCCCGACGAGCGACGCGAAGTAGAGCGAATCGCGGCTTCTCGGCGCGTAGAACTGCAAGCCGGCGCCGCCCTGCGTCATCGGCGTGGCGAGGCTCGACACGCGGCGTTCGACTTTCGCCTGCGCGAACAGGCGATGGCCCGAGGCGAGCGTGGTGCCGTCGCCGGCCTCCAGCGCGTATAACCAATCCGACCGCGTCGAGCCGAGGCCACGCAACGCGCGCGCGACCTGCGCCCGCAGGTGGAATCCGAGGCCGAAGAATTCCGTGCGCGCGATGTTGTTGTAGTTCACGACCTTGATGAAGTCGTCCTCGATCAGCTCGTAGCGCAGGAACGGCGCGCGCACGCGGTGGGTCACGGGCAGGGGCACGACGAGGTCGCGTCCCGGTTCGGCCCGGTAGGCGTCGTCGTTCGCGTAGACCCCCCCCGAATAGCGCGACGTCCAGCCGCCCACGAGCCCGGGCGACCATCCGACTGCGAGCTCCGCAGCCTTCTCCCGATGGCGATACTCGCTCATCTTGTCGCCCGAGTTGTAGATCGAATCGATGCGGTCGTTGTCGCTCCAGGCGCCGCGCGCGGCGTAGCGCGTATCGAGCGAGTAGAAGGGGCGATCGATGGCCACCGCGGTTCGCCGGCCGTCGCTGAACTGGCCGCGGCTGAAGGCGAGCTGGGTCCAGCCGTCGAAGGCCTGGCTGTAGCTGGCCTCGAGCTCGGTGCCGTTGCGGTCGTTGTCGGAGGTCCGCGCGAAGCCCACGTTGAGCCCGGTGCCCAGCACGTTGCGCTCGCGCGCACCGAACGACGACTTGTTGTTGCCGCCGCTGCGGGAGAAGCTGCCGGTGAGGTCGAGCGACCAGGTGTCGCGGGTGAGAACTTCGATGTCCACCTTGCCATCCCGGTATTCGCCCGGCCGGATCTCGACGTCGTGGACGATCCGCAGCGCCAGCAGGACGCGCTCGGTCTCCTCGATCTTCTGCACCGAGACCTTGTCGCCGCTCTTGAAGAGCAGCACGCGCGCGACCACCTGGGGGCGGGTCACGAAGTGCAGGCGGTTCGCCAGCCGGTAGAAGAGGCCGCTTTCGGCCGGGTCACCCGTGTCGAAGATGTTGCGCGCCTCGACGCGCACCTCGCCGATCACCGCGCCCGCCTTTTCCAGGTCGCGGAATTCCGGTGGCAAGGCGGGTTGGGCGCCGAGCATCGTCGCAGCCGACAACAACACGCCCGCAAGCGGGCCCCGGCGAAGCCAACGACGCATTACCAGCGGCGCGCCGGCGAGATCACCACCGGGCGGGCGGCTTCTTGTTGATCGTGATGTAGCGGTTCTCGACGGTGATGTAACCACCTGAGGTGAGGTCGCGGAAAATGCGGCTCACCATGTCTCGTGACGCCCCCACCCGTTCCGCGATTTCCTGTTGCGTGAGCTTTTCGGGAATGACCAGCTTGCCGTCCTTCTCGACGCCCATGTTGAGCAGCAGGCGAGCCACCCTGCCGTAAACATCGAGCAGGGCCAGGTCCTTGATGCTATTCGTCGCGAGCCGCGCGCGGTCGATGATCTTGGAGATCATGTCGAGCGCGAAGTCGGGATCCCTGCGGATCGCTTCGCGGATCGGCTCGCGCGCCACGACGGCGAAAGTGCTTGGCTCCAGCGTCATCACCGAAGCCGACCGCGGCTTTCCGTCCAGCGCCATTTCGCCGACGTATTCGCCCGGCCCCTGGGTGTCCAGGATCATCTCGTGGCCCTCGGTATCCGAGATGAACACCTTGACGCGGCCCGTGAGCACCACAAACACCGAGTCGCTCGAATCACCCTCGGTGATGAACACGGTGTTCTTCGGGTAGGTGCGCAGCCGTCCCAGCGCGGCGAGTTGCCTCACGAAGGGGTCGGTGATTGCCTCGAGCTGCGCGGCGCTCGGCGTATCCCCCGTCATTTTTTCTTTCTTGGGATGGCGCTGATTGAAGTGGTCCAGTCTAGCATCCGGCAGGGGCCACGTTAAGATAGCTGCCCATGGAATCCCTCGACGACGACGGCGGGCGCTCCGCGATGCGCGCCATGGCGGTTGCGGCACTGGCGCTCTGCGGTTTCCTCCTCTCCCTGCTGCCTTTCACCGCCGCGCTCGACCTCGCGCTGCTCGATGCGCAGTGGCAGGTGCTGCGACGTTTTGATTGGCGGCAGGCCACCGATGAAATTGTCCTGGTGGGCGTCGACGAGGCCACGGTGCGATCGATCGCCGAACCCCCGGGCCTGTGGCATGTCCCCCTCGGGCAGGCGCTGGCGCGCCTGGCCTCGGCCAGGCCGCGCGCCATCGGCCTGGAGCTCGCGCTCCCGGAGCGCTCGTTCGACGCGGTGAAGCCGGGGCTCGATCGCGCGTTATTCGATGGCCTCGCCGCCGCGGTGGAAAACGGCCCCTTCGTCGCCACGCTCAGCATCGACCCGCGCACCCGTGCGGCGCGCAACATCCACAAGCCGTTCCTCGCCCTGCTCGGCGAGTCGCGACTCGGCCTCAACCTCGTGGCGCGTGATGCGGACGGGCGGTCGCGGCGCTTCTCGCTGGTTGTGCCGACCGAAGACGGGGGCTTCCCGACACTCGAGGGCCGCCTGTGCCGCGCGATGAACCGCGCCTGCACCGACGGCCTGATCCACTATTCGCTGGGCAGGCCCTTCACCTATGTGCCGCTCAAGAATGTGTTGTCGATGGGCGACGCCACCCTGTTCAACAACCTTTTTCGCGACCGCATCGTCCTGATCGGAGAGGCGCTGCCTTACACCGACCGCATCGACGTCCCGGTCAATTTCGCCGGCTGGGAGGCGGGCGGGCACGATTCCCCCGCCCTGGTGGTGCACGCGCAGACGCTGCGCACGGCCATCAACGGCAACGCGCCCCAGGAGGCCTCACGTCCCCTGGGCCTGCTGCTGGTGTCAATCGCGGCGCTGGCGTTCCTGGTTCGCGACCCGCGCCTGGCCGCCCTGCTCGCGGGTTTGCTGGCGCTGGGGGCCTTCGCCCTTGCCACGTTCGCCCTGCGAGGCGGCCTGCAGGTGCCCATAGCGCCATTGCTCGCCACCCTGGCCCTTGCGCTCGCCGCCCGGGTGGCCCTGACCCTGAAAGCGCGAAAAAAAGCCTAGTCGACCTGCAGGATATTCAGCATCCGCGGTGCCGCCTATCCCACCGCGCGCGAAGCGCCCCATGGCCGATGATGGCATCAGGTCGTGAGGTTCCTCCTCCCACGGCTTGCAGGGCGACGTGAGGCCAAGAGCATGCCGCCTTTCTTGATTCTCCCCGGCCCCCAGGCCGGGGAGACCTTTCTTTTCCCCCTGTAGCGCCGTGAGAGAATGACCGCCTATGTGCGGAATCGTCGGCGCCATCGCCAGTCGCAACGTCGTACCCATCCTGACCGAGGGCCTGAAGCGCCTCGAATACCGCGGCTACGACTCCGCGGGCATCGCCGTGCTCAATGGCGGCATTCGCCGGGTTCGCCGGGTGGGCCGTGTCGCGGAGATGGAAAGCGCCGCGCGAGCCGAGAAGCTGGAAGGCATCGTCGGCATCGCCCACACGCGCTGGGCCACCCACGGCGGCGTTACCGAACCCAATGCGCATCCCCATGTGTCCATGGAAGAGATCGCCGTGGTCCACAACGGCATCATCGAAAACCACGAGGAGCAGCGCGCCCGCCTGAAGGCGCTGGGTTACCCGTTCGAGTCGCAAACCGACACCGAGGTCATCGCGCACCTGGTGCACCACTACTACAAGGCGGGCGGCGGCCTCTTCGAAGCCACGCGCCTCGCGGTGGCCGACCTGCAGGGCGCCTACGCGATCGGCGTGGTGGCCCTGGCCGCCCCGGAAATCATCACCGGCGCGCGCATGGGCTGCCCGCTGGTTGTGGGCCTGGGCGAGGGTGAGAATTTCCTCGCCTCCGATTTCTCCGCGCTGATCTCCGAGACCCGGCGCGTGATGTACCTGGAAGACGGCGACGTCGTTGCGCTGGAGCGCGGGGGCGTGCGCGTGGTCGACCGGGACGGCCGGGCGGTGGAGCGCGCGGTGCACCTGTCCGACCTGTCGGCCGATGCGGTAGACCTCGGCCCCTACCGGCACTACATGCAGAAGGAGATCCACGAGCAGCCGCGCGCCGTCTCCGACACCATCGAGGGCGTGATCGACGGCGGCGTGGACGTCGAGGGCCTCTACGGAGCGGGCGCCCTCGCCACCTTCCGCGACATCGATTCGGTCCTGATCCTCGCCTCCGGCACCAGCTACTACGCGGGTCTTGTGGCGCGCTACTGGATCGAGGGCCTGACCCGCGTGCCCTGCAACGTGGAGCTGGGCCACGAATATCGCTACCGCGATTCCATCCCCAATCCGCGCCAGCTCGTGGTCACCATCTCGCAATCGGGCGAGACGCTCGACACGATGGAAGCCCTCAAGCGCGCCAGGCAGCTGGGACAGGCGCACACGCTTTCGATCTGCAACGTGCGCGAAAGCGCCATACCACGCGCCTCCCGCTTCGCCTTCTATACCCGCGCGGGCGCGGAAATCGGTGTCGCCTCCACCAAGGCCTTCACCACGCAGCTTGCGGCGTTGTTCACGCTCACCCTCGCCATCGGCAAGGCGAAGGACCGCATCACGCCGCAGCTCGAGGCCGAGGCGATCGAACAGCTGCGATTCGTGCCGGGAAGCATCCAGCACGCGCTCAACCTCGAGCCGCAGATCCAGGCCTGGGCCGAGCGCTTCACGCTCCACGAACACGCACTTTTCCTCGGTCGCGGCATCCACTACCCGGTGGCCCTCGAGGGGGCGCTCAAGCTCAAGGAGATCTCCTACATCCACGCCGAGGCCTACCCGGCCGGCGAGCTCAAGCACGGTCCGCTCGCCCTGGTGGATTCCTCGATGCCGGTGGTTGTGATCGCGCCCAACGACGCGCTGCTCGAGAAGGTGAAGTCGAACATGCAGGAAGTGCGCGCGCGCGGCGGCGAGCTCTACGTGTTCGCCGACCTCGACAGCCACTTCGCCGAAAGCGAAGGGGTGCACGTCATTCGCACCCCGCGCCACGCCGGTTGGTTATCACCGATCGTGCACGCCATCCCGGTCCAGCTGCTCGCCTATCACACGGCGCTGAAGAGGGGCACCGACGTCGACAAGCCTCGCAACCTCGCGAAGGCTGTCACTGTCGAATAGGTGACTGCCCGCATCGGGCGGGCCGGGCCTCAAAGCGGTTCGAGCCCGGGAAGATCGGTGGTTGGCGGCGGCGTCCTCGCGGCGTTCATCATCAGGCACCACCGCCTCGTCCGCGGCCATGGCGGCAGGCGCGCGGGCATCGTGTTGTTGTAGCGCAGGTAACAAGTGCCGCCGCACCCTTGCGCCGCCCATGGCGTTTCGGAAGGGGCGGCATGCGGTCCTTTATTCAATCCTCCGGAGTCCTACGTTCGAATCGGAGCCCGCCAGCAGACCCATGGCCGGTTTTGGCCCAAATTGCAGGTGCTGACCTACACCCGCGAAAGGACCACATATGGGCATCATCTGGGCAATCATCATCGGCTTAATCGTTGGCATCGTCGCCAAGTTCCTCATGCCCGGGCGTGATCCGGGCGGCTTCATCGTGACCGCCCTGCTGGGTATCGTCGGCGCCGTCGTCGCCACGTTCATCGGCCAGGCGATGGGGATCTACACCGCCGGCCAAACCGCCGGGTTCATCGGTGCGGTGATCGGCGCCATCATCGTCCTCTTCATCTACAACCTCGCTCGGGGCCGCGGTCGCACAGCCTGATCGCGGGAAAACAGCAGTTCGCAAATGGGGCGCTTGCCGAAGGGCAAGCGCCCTTCTTCATGGTTTGGCTCCTCCTCCGGTTGGCAAGATGCTGCGGGTCTCTCCTACTTTCATCACGTCGAACATCCCGGGGGCAAGGCCCGCGGCGGCGCGCAGCCGCTCGAGCTCGCGCGGCGGCTCGTCCAGCGGCTCGTCGCTGAGTTTCTCGAACGTGCCCCAGTGCATCCCCACGGCGCGCGCCGCGCGCAGGTCCGCGCGCACCTGCAGCGCTTCGGGCACGTCGACGTGTTGCGCCTTCATGAACCAGCGCGGCGCATAGGCGCCGATCGGGATCATGGCGAGGTCGAAAGGCCCCAGGCGCTCACCGATGTCGCGCGCGTCGCGTGAATAGCCGAGGTCGCCGGTGTGGATCAGCTTCAGGCCGCCGCCTTCGATCACCCACCCGCCCCACAGCGACTGGTTGGTGTCCCAAAAGGTCCGTTTGCTCCAGTGCTGAACCGGGACCAGTGTGTAGCGAAGCGCCCCGGCTTCGCGTGTCTGCCACCAGTCGTATTCCTCGACGCGGGTGATGCCCTGGTCCACGAACCACGTCGCCAGGCCCAGCGGGACGAGGAAAAGCGGGCTGCCCGATGGCCGCGCCGCCAGGCGTTTGACCGTCGCCAGGTCGAGGTGGTCGTAGTGGTTGTGGGAGGTCAGCACCACGTCGATGCGGGGAAGCTCGTCGATCTCCAGCGGCAGCTCGACCACGCGCCGGGGCCCGGCGAAGGGGACTGCTGGGGAGGCGTGTGGCGAGAACTGCGGGTCCACCAGGATGTTCTGCCCGGCCACCTGCAGGAGGAACGCGGCATGGCCGATCCAGGTGATGGTTGGCCGCGACGTGTTCGCACGCAGGGCCGCGCCGTCGGTTTTCACCTGCGGGATTTTCCATCCGCCCGGTGGGGCCTCGGGCACGCCGTCGCGTATCTGCTCCCATTTCCACAGCCAGAAGCTCTGGTTCCCGTCGTGGGGATAGTTGTTGCGGAAACCCCCGGCGCCGTGATGGGGCGGGGGCCGGGCTTCGGCCAGGAAGCCGGCGAAGGGTCCGCAGAGGGTGCAGAACATGACGGCGGTGAGTCTTGATCGGTTCATCCGGAGCCGAGTCTACAATGTAAAATCGCCTGATCGACTCGCCGGAATCCCATGCGTCTTTACGTGAACGACGTCGCCGTGCGCGACGGCTTCCAGATCGAAAAGGCCTTCGTGCCCACGGCGACGAAGGTCGAGCTCATCAACCAGCTTTCGCGCACCGGGTTGCACAAGATCGAGGTCACCTCCTTTGTTTCCCCCAAGGCGGTGCCCGCGCTCGCCGACGCCAACGAGGTGCTGGCGGGCATCGATCGCGTGCCGGGCGTCGTGTACGTGGCGCTGGTGCCCAACATCCGCGGCGTGCAGAACGCCGCCGCCACCGCGCGCAAGCCGGATGAGGTGAACGGCGTCGTCTCCGCGTCGGAAACCCACAACCGCGCCAACATCAACCGCACCCACGAGCAGTCGATCGCCGAGCTGCCCACGATGGTCAAGGTGGCGCACGAAGCGGGGATGAAAATCACCATGAGCCTGTCGACCACCTTCGGCTGCCCGTTCGAGGGCCACGTGCACGAGGACGTCGTGCTGGATTTCGTCGGCCGCTTTCGCGAACTCGGCTTCGACGCCATCTCCTTCGGCGACACCACCGGCATGGCCAACCCCCGCCAGGTGCGCGAGCTGACGGCGAAGGTGCTGGAGCGATTCCCGCCGCCCGACGATCGCTACTACACGCTGCACTTCCACAACACGCGCGGCATGGGCCTGGCCAATGTGGTGGCGGGCATCGAGGCCGGGGTGCGTTCCTTCGACGGTTCCGTCTCCGGGCTGGGCGGTTGTCCCTTCGCCCCCGGGGCCACGGGCAACATCTGCACCGAGGACATGGTGAACATGCTGGTGGACATGGGCTACGACACACGCATCGACCTGGCGAAGCTGCTCGCGGTCGCGCGCCGCATTCCCGCCGTCGTGGGTCACGATGTTCCCGGCCAGGTGATGAAATCCGGCCAGACCCTCGAGCTTCACGAGCCACCGAGGCACGCGCGCTCGTGAAGGCGCCCGCACGCTACTTCGCGCCACTTGCGCTTTCCGTGGCGCTGCCCGCCGCGGCCGCGGATTTCTCCAGCATCGACGAACTCGCACAGGGTGAATTCCGGGCGTTGTCGAAGGACCTCGGCGCGGCCTTCTCGTACAAAGGCGTCACGCCCGCCACGGCGCTGGGCCCGCTCGGCTTCGACGTGGGCCTCGAGGTGACCGATACGCGGATGGAAAACTCCTCGCTCTTCGCGCGCGCCGGGGCCGGTCGACAATCGCGGCTGGTCATCCCCAAGCTGCATGTGCACAAGGGGCTCGTCGGTGGCCTGGACGTGGGCGCTTTCGTGGCCGGCTCCACGGATATCGACGCACGCCTCTTCGGCGCGGACGTGCGCTACACACTCATCGATGACGGGCGGGTGGCGCCGGCGGTTGCGCTGCGCGCATCGGGAACCAAGGCCACCGGCCTGGGCGATCTCAACGTCTCCACAGCCGCGCTGGATCTCATCGTGTCGAAGAGATTTACCGCCCTCACGCCATACGCGGGCGCGGGCACCGTGCGCATCCAGAGCTCGGCCGGTGGCACGGGCCTCGCCGAGGAGCGCATCAACCAGGCGCGTGTATTCGGCGGCCTGAACTTCAACCTGCTGACGCTGAACCTGGCCCTCGAGGCCGAGAAGATGGGCGACAACGTATCGCTATCCGCCAAGCTGGGCTGGCGGTTCTGACAATCACCTGCACAACGAGGAGAGACACATGAAACGGATCATCGGGGCGCTCGCCGCCCTCGTAGCCGGGGTGGCCATCACTACCGGTGCCGCAGCGCAGGCGCCAGAGAAGAAGAAGCTCACCATCGCGGTCGGGGGCAAGAGCCTCTTCTACTACCTGCCGCTCACGGTGGCCGAGCGCAAGGGCTACTTCAAGGAAGAGGGCCTCGAGGTCGAGATCCCCGATTTTGCCGGCGGCGCGCGCGCGCTCCAGGCCCTGGTGGGCGGCAGCGCCGACATGGTCTCCGGCGCCTACGAGCACACCATCAACATGGCCGCGAAGAAGCAGCCGATCAAGGCGGTGGTGCTGCAGGCGAAGTACAGCTCGATTGCGCTGGTGATGTCGAAGGAGCGTGCAGCCAGATACAAGGGTCCCAGGGACCTCAAGGGCTGGAAGATCGGCGTGACCGCCCCGGGCTCCTCGACCAACATGTTCGTGAACAACCTGCTTGCGAAAGACGGGCTCAAGCCGACCGACGTCGCGATCGTCGGCGTGGGCACCGGCGCGGGCGCCGTGGCCGCGATGGAGAAAGGCGAGATCGATGCGATCTCCAACCTGGATCCGGTGCTTACGCAGCTGGAATCGACGGGCAAGTTCGTTGCGGTCGCCGACAGCCGCACCGAAAAAGGCATGAACGAGATCTACGGCGGCGACTACCACGCCTCCGTGATCTACATCACCGACGAGTTCATCAAGAAGAACCCGAACACCGTCCAGGCGGTCGTCAACGCGATGGTGCGCGCCGACAAGTGGATCGCGAAGGCCACGCCGCAGGAGATCGTCGACGTCATGCCGGCCGAATACAAGGCCGGCAACCCGTCGCTCTACAAGGAGGCGCTGCTCAAGAACATGATCGGCTTCTCGGAAACCGGCGAGCTGTCGATGAAGGCGGCCGAAAACGTCTACAAGGTGCTGCGCCAGTTCGAGCCTTCGGTGATCGCCGCGGGCAAGATCGACCTCGCGTCGACCTTCGACAATTCGTACGTCAAGAAGGCCAACGCCAAATACAAATAGGGGAAAGTCTGCTCGTGGTGGACAGCGGGAACCGTGTTGGAGCGGACTCCCGCCGCTCAACACGAGCAGGCACGACATGGCAGTCGCGGTCGAGAACGCGAACATCACGATCAGGCATGACATGACAGTTGCGGTCGAGTTCGCAAACATCACCTGCACCTTCGCCGGCCGCGGCGCAGCCGGCTCCTACACGGCCGTGAAGGACGTGAGCCTCGATATCGGCGAAGGCGAATTCGTCTCCATCGTGGGGCCCACCGGGTGCGGCAAGTCCACGTTGCTCAACGTGGCCGCGGGCCTGCTCCGGCCATCCTCCGGAAGCATCCGTATCGCCGGGGAGCCCCTCGTGGGCATCAACCGCAGCGCCGGCTACATGTTCCAGGCGGAAGCGCTGATGCCCTGGCGCACCGCGCTCGCCAATGTCACCGCGGGCCTCGAACTGCGCGGCGTGGCGCGCGACGCTGCGCGCCGCAAGGGCGGGGAATGGCTGGAACGCGTGGGCCTGGCTGGATTCGGCGACCGCTATCCGCACCAGCTCTCCGGCGGCATGCGCAAGCGCACGGCGCTGGCGCAGATGCTGATCCTCGATCCGCGGATCATGCTGATGGACGAGCCGTTTTCGGCGCTCGACATCCAGACGCGCCAGATGATGGAGAACGAACTGCTCGAGCTCTGGAGCCAGGACCGCAAGAGCGTGATCTTCATCACCCACGACCTCGAGGAGGCGATTTCGCTTTCCGACCGCGTCGTGGTGCTGTCCGCGGGGCCGGCCACGCGGCCGATCGGCGAGTTCGTGATCGACCTGCCGCGTCCGCGCGACGTCTCCGAGATCCGCCACACCGCGCGCTTCGTCGAGCTGCACGACCGGATCTGGCACTCGATGAAGGAAGAGGTGCTGAAGGGCTATAAGCAGACCCGCAACCGGGTGGCGTCCTGATGCGTTTCCTGCGCCTTTGGCAGGCCCTCATCCTGTTCGGGATCTTTGCGCTCTGGCAGCTGCTGTCGAGCCCGGATATCCTGCCGCCCGTCGTCTGGGACAACCCGCACCGGGCGGCATTTTTCTTCGGCGAGCCGGTGAAGATGTTCAAGGTGATCTGGGTCTGGTTCAGCGAGGGCGCCATCTACCAGCACCTGTGGGTCACGCTGCAGGAAACCGCGCTCGCCTTCGTGATCGGATCGGTGCTGGGTCTCGCCGTCGGGCTCTGGCTGGGACTCTCGCCCATGGCCTCGGCGCTGTTCGATCCCTACATCACCGCCATGAATGCGATGCCGCGCGTCGTCCTGGCGCCCATCTTCATGGTCTGGTTCGGCCTGGGCATCTGGTCGAAGGTGGCGCTCGGCGTGACGCTGGTGTTTTTCATCGTATTCTTCAACGTCTACCAGGGCGTGAAGGAAGTCAGCCCCGTGGTGCTCAACAACGTGGTCATGCTCGGCGCCAATCGCCGCCAGTTGCTCAGGTATGTCTACCTGCCTTCAGCGACGTCGTGGGTATTCTCCAGCCTGCACACCGCCGTCGGCATGGCGTTTGTCGGCGCGGTGGTGGGTGAATACCTCGGCTCCGCGCGCGGCGTGGGCTACCTCATCCAGCAGGCCGAGGGCGCTTTCGACATCAACACCGTCTTCGCAGGCATCCTGGTGCTCACGGCTTTTGCGCTGGTGCTAGATTTCGTGGTGACCGGCGCGGAAAGACGGCTGCTGGTGTGGCGGCCCACGCAAAGTGAAACGGAGAGGTTATGAGCGAGGAACCCGACCCGGGGTCGACAAGCCCGAGGAAGTGACCTGGGTGGACGACCTGCACCGCTGAGTTTCAGGCCCGGCGCGGCTTGCGTCCCGCCTTCGCGGCAAACGTGTCGTAGAGCCAGTTGGGCAACACGCCGAGGATGCGCCCGGCGATCGCCATCTGCCACGGAACCACCGCGTAGCTGCTTCCCCTGGCGATGACATGCGCGAAGCGGCGCGCAGCTTCATCGGCGGAGATCATGAAGGGCATCCTGTAGGGGTTGCGCCGCGTCATCTCGGTGGCGATGTAGCCGGGACAGATCGTGGTGACGCCCACGCCCGTCCCCCGCAGTTCCACGCGCAGCCCCTCGAGATAACGGATGGCCGCTGCCTTCGAAGCGCTGTACGCGGTGGCGCCCGGCAGGCCGCGGAAACCCGCCACCGACGCGATGCCCACCAGGCGGCCCGTGCCGCGTGTGCGCATCGGCGCCACGAAGGGCTGGAACGTCGTGACGAGCCCCATCACGTTCACTTCCAGCACCTCGCGCATGGCCTCGAGGTCTTCGGGGTGTTCCGTGAGGTTGCCGATCGAGATGCCGGCGTTGCCGATCACGATGTCGGGCGGGCCATGACGAGACATGAAATGCGCGGCCGCGGCGTTGGCCGCGCGGGCGTCGCGCACATCCGCGGGGTAGGCCTCGCATGGGGCGGCGAGGCTGTCAGCAAGCTTGTGCAGCAGGTCTTCGCGCCGGGCCAGCAGGCCCAGCGTGGCGCCCTGCCCCGCGTAGTGGCGGGCGAGCGCCTCACCGATGCCGCTCGAGGCCCCGGTGAGGAAGACCTTCACGCCATCATTTCCTGGCGGGGGCGCCGGCAGGTGTTGCGGCCCCGGCTTCCTTGCGCGACATGCCGATCAGCTGGTCGACGACCACGAAGACGTTCTGCGCGCCGCCGGCCTGCTCCGCCGAGGTGAAGTACTTCCCGTTCACGAAGACGCGCGGCACGCTGTCCACCTTGTAGTTGTAGGTGAGCTGCTTGGCGCGCGTCAACTTGGTGGCGACCGAGAAGGATTTCTCCACCTCGTTGTATTTGGCCGGATCGATGCCGTTCTTGACCAGCCATTCCTCGCGCTGCTTCTTGTTGCCGATGTTCACCTTGTCCTTGTGGACGGCGTCGAACACCTTCTGGTGGTATTGCTCCAGCACACCCATGGCCTCGAGGGTGTAGAAGACCTTCGCCATTTCACCCCATGCATCGCTCGGGATCGCGGGCACCCGCTTGAACACCACGTCCTTCGGGGCGTTTTTCGCCCAGGCGGCAACCGTGGGTTCGAGGGTTGCGCAATGCGGGCAGCCGTACCAGAAGAACTCCAGGACCTCGATCTTGCCCCCGCCATCGGCGGGCTGCGAGGGGTTGAGCGTGGCGTATTGCTGTGCAAACGCGGCAGGGGCCGCGAGGCAAAACGTGGCGGCCGCGGTGGCCAGTAACTTGCGCAGGGACATGGACGATTCCTTCTACGGTTTCTTGGGTTCTTCGGCGGTCCGGATGATCGCCGCGGCAACGCCGTTCTGGGACAAGGTGCTTTTGTTGCGGTTCGCGTCATCGAGGCTCTGGTAGGGGCCCAGGCGCACACGGTACAGCGTTCCCTTGTCGGGAATGGTGACCGGGCGAACCGTGGCTTCCAGACCTGTTAACGCAATCTTCGCCTTAAGGTTGTCAGCCTCGCGCTCCTCGCTGAAAGCCCCGGCCTGCAGCCAGTAGATATCGCCCGAGTGCGGCTTGGGCACGGCCGGCGACGAGCCCGGCTTGGTGGCCCCGGGGGCCGTGGGGGCGGGCGGCACGGCCTTTGGCGCGGCCGCGGCCTTCACTTCCTTGTCCGAGACTTCCTTGTCGCCCGGCAGGATCTGGTAGAACTCGAAGCGCGGGCGCTCGCTGCCCTTGGCGGCCTTCTCGGCCTTTTCCGGCGCGGGAGCCGCCGCCTTGCCCTGCGCCGCCTTTTCGGCCGCCCTGGCGGCGTCGGTCGGCGCGGGAGGCTGGGCGGGCGCGATCTTGGACACCGGTTCGACCGGCTTGCCTTTCTCCATGAACGGGTTGGAGAGGCGATTGAGCCAGAGCGCCACCGCAAGCGAAATCACGATGCCCAGCAGCAGGCCGATGATCATGCCGAGCAACAGCGGATGGTTCAGCCGGCTTTCGGCGCGTGGGCTCGGGGCGTCCTTGTAATCCTTGGGCATCACATTCTTTCGGGAGCGCTCACGCCGAGCACGGCCAGGCCGTTGGCGAGGACTTGTCGCGTCGCGGCGACGAGCGCGAGGCGGGCGAGCTTCAACGACTCATCCTCGACGAGGAAACGCTCGGAATTGTAGTAGGTATGCAGGCGTGCCGCCACGTCGTCATGAAGGAAGTAGGTGACCAGGTGCGGGGCGAATTCGGCCGCGGCTCGCGCCAGGATCTGCGGGAATTCCGCCAGTTTCTGCGCGAGCGCGGCCTCGTAAGGCGAGGTCAGGCGCGAGACGTCCGCGCCGGCGAGCGACGCGATGTCGCCGCCCCATTCGCGCAGCACGCTGCAGATGCGCGCGTGCGCGTACTGGACGTAATACACCGGATTGTCGTCGGACTGGCTCCTGGCCAGGTCGATGTCGAAGACCAGTTGCGAATCCACGCGGCGCATGAGGAAGAAATAGCGCACGCCGTCGCGGCCGACCTCGTCGATGAGATCGCGCACCGTCACGTAGGAGCCCGCGCGCTTGGAGATCTTCATCTCCTCGCCGCCCTTCATCACCGTGACCATCTGGTGCAGCACGTAGTCGGGGTAGCCCCTGGGGATGCCCATCTCGAGCGCCTGCAGGCCGGAGCGCACGCGCGTCACGGTGGAGTGGTGGTCCGCGCCCTGCACGTTCACGACGTGGCCGAAGCCGCGGCGGAATTTGTGGAGGTGATAGGCCACGTCCGGCACGAAGTAGGTATACGTGCCGTCGGACTTGCGCATCACGCGGTCCTTGTCGTCGCCGAAATCCGTGGTGCGCAGCCACATGGCGCCGGCGGATTCGTACGTGTGTCCGGCCGCGAGCAGCGCGCCCACGGTTTCGTCCACCTTGCCGTCGGCATAAAGGGAGCTCTCGAGAAAATAGGAATCGAACTTCACGCCGAAGGCGTTGAGGTCGACGTCCTGCTCCTTGCGCAGGTAGTCCACCGCGAAGGCGCGGATCTGCTCGAGGTTGTTGCCCGCCACGTCGCCGAAGTGGGCCGAGGCGTATTCGCGCGCGATCTCGCGGATGTAGTCGCCCAGATAGCCGTCCTTGGGCATCTCGACCGATTCGCCGCGCGCCTGCCTGATGCGCGCCTGCACCGAAAGCGCCAGGTTGGCGATCTGGTTGCCCGTGTCGTTGTAGTAGAACTCGCGCGTGACGCGCCAGCCCTGCCACTCGAGCAGCGTCGAGATCACGTCGCCCAGCGCGGCCTGGCGACCGTGCCCGACGTGCAGGGGCCCGGTGGGGTTGGCCGATACGAACTCGACCATGATCTTTTCGCCGTGGCGCGCATCGGTGCGGCCGAACTTCGCGTCGCCGGCGAGGATTTCCCGCACGACGTTGAAGCGCGACTCCACGGCCAGGGTGAAATTGATGAAGCCGGGCCCGGCGACCGACGTGCCGGCGACGCCCTCGACACCTTGGAACGCCGCGGTGATCGCCTCGGCCACCTCGCGTGGCTTCTTGCCGACGCGTTTGGCCAGCTGCAGCGCCGCGTTGGTGGTGAAATCGCCGTGGTCCGGATTCTTGGGCCGCTCGAGGTCGACCTCGAAGTCGCCGGCCTCGGGGAATTTTTCCCTCACGATGCGCTGCACGCTTTCGCGAAGGCGGGTTTTCTGGTCGGGGGAGGACACGAGGCAAGGGCTTGATTGCGAACCGTTCATTATACGGGCCGGCAGCCTCGTTTCCCCTCACACCTCCTGCGGGTCGACGTCGATGGACCAGCGCACGCGGCGGTCCCCGCCCGCCAGCAGCGCATCGCGCCACGCCCGCAGGAAGGGTTGCAGCTCGGCGCGCGATGCGGCGCGCACAAGCAGCTGCGCGCGTTCGAAACCGGCCCTGCGCTCGAGCGGGGCCGCAACCGGGTCGAACACCTCGACCTTCGGCGAGAGCGCGCGCGCGATGTCCACGGCGGCGCGCAGGAACTCGCCAGGCTCGCCTTCCTTTTTCGATTCGGCACGAAGCAGCGCCAGGTGGCTGGCGGGAGGCAAGCCGGCCAGCCGGCGTTGCGCCAGTGCCACGGCCGCGAAGCGCTCGTAGTTGTGGCTGGCGACGGCCGCATAAAGCGGATGCGTCGGGAAGTCGGTCTGAATCAGCACCTGGCCCGGCGTGCTGCCGCGCCCGGCCCGCCCCGCCACCTGCACCAGCTGCGCGAACAAGCGCTCCTCGGCGCGGAAGTCGGCGCTGAAGAGCGCGCTGTCGGCGTCGAGTACACCCACCAGTGTGAGGTGAGGATAGTCGTGTCCCTTGGCCAGCATCTGTGTTCCCACCAGGACATCGATCTCCCGCGCGCGTACCTGGTCGAGCACGTCCTTGAGCGCGCCCTTGCGCGAGGTGGAGTCACGGTCGACGCGTGTGATGCGCGCCTGCGGGATCGCCTCGCGCAACGTCTCCTCCACGCGCTGCGTCCCCTGGCCGACGGGTGCCAGGTCCGCAGCCGCACACTGCGGGCACTTCGCGGGGACGCGTTCGCTGCGGCCGCAATGGTGGCACCGCAGCTCGCGGTCGCGCAGGTGCAGGACCATGTTGGCGGTGCAGCGTGTGCACGTCGAATGCCAGTTGCACGCGCGGCAGAAAAGCACCGGGGAAAAGCCGCGCCGGTTGACGAAAACCAGCGACTGTTCGCCGCGGGTGATGCGCGCCTTGATCGCCTCGAGCAGCGCGAAGGTAAGACCCCCGTCGCGAGGGCGGTCCGCGCGGGTGTCCACGGTGGACACCCGCGGCAGCGCCGCTCCCGCGGCGGCGCGCTCCGGCAGTCGCGCCAGCAGATAGCGGCCCTCGAGCGCGTTGGAGTAACTTTCCAGCGACGGCGTGGCCGATCCCAGCACCACCGGGATCGCCAGGCGCTGCGCCCGGCGCACCGCCACGTCGCGTGCCGAATAACGCAGTCCCTCGTGCTGCTTGTATGAAGGATCGTGCTCTTCGTCCACGATGATGATGCCGAGGTCGCGAAACGGCATCAACACCGCCAACCGCGTTCCGAGAACAATCCGCGCCGCGCCAGATTGCGCCGCGATCCAGCCGGTCGCGCGCTCGCCCTCGCCCAGGTGGCTGTGTGCCGAGACCACGCGGGTGCCGGGGAAGCGGCTGCGCACGTGTTCCTCGAACTGTGGGGTGAGCCCGATCTCGGGAACCAGCAGCAGCGCCTGGCGCCCCTTGGCGAGTGAACCCGCGATCGCCTGCAGGTAGACCTCGGTCTTGCCGCTGCCGGTAATGCCATGGAGCAGCACGGGGTGGAAGCGGTCGCGGCCCTCGTCGATGGCCTTAACCGCGGCCAGTTGGTCGGCCGAGAGGGCGTGGGTGGACCTCAGGCTGGGGTGGCTGGCCTCGTCCTGCGGGGTGGCGATGGGCCGACGGCTGACCTGGCGCAGCCGCGGCGGCAGGCTGGCTGCGATCACCTCGCCCAGGCCGCGCTGGTAATACGACGAGCAGAACTCGAAGAGCTCGAGTTCGTCGGCCCGGAAGGCCGCCACGTCCGCGATCACGCTTTCGACCGGCTTCAGCCGCTCCGGCGGCACGGCGCTTTCCGCGCTTTCGCCCACCACGACCCCCACCTTGCGGGTCCGCCCGAAAGGCACCACCACGAGGCTTCCAAGGCTCGCCTGGCCCTCGGCGGGCGGCAGGAAATCAAACGCCTCGTCGAGCGGGACATCGAGGGCAATACGCAGGATTCTCACGCCCCGAAAAAGCCTCGCCGGACGGGGTGGAAAGCCTGTGGATAAGTCTGTGCATAGGTGTTCGGGAAACAAGTTTCCCGAACAACCCCGCCGAAGTTGCGCACGTTATCCTGCGACGCACAATCGCGTAGCCCCATGAATTCACAGGATTTTCTGGAATTCACGACATCGACGCGCAATTCGCCGCGTAAGAGAGGTGAGAACAAGACACATGTGAATAAGCAATCACATCACGACAAATAATTGTCTTGACACGCCCTACCCCGCGTGGGCGCGGGTGGAGATCTTGTGGACCGCCTCCACCAGCGTGTGGACGTGGTCAGGATTGGTGAACTGCGAGATGCCGTGGCCGAGGTTGAAAACGTGCCCGGGGCCCGCGCCATAGGCGTCCAGGACCCGCCGCGCCTCGTTTTCGATCGCGGCGGGAGGACCAAAAAGCGCCATCGGGTCCATGTTGCCCTGCAAGGCAACGCGGTCTCCGACCCGGCGGCGCGCCTCACCCAGCGGAGTCTGCCAGTCCACCCCGAGGGCGTCGGCGCCCGACAGGGCCATGTTTTCCAGCCAGAGGCCCCCCCCCTTGGTGAACAGGATCCGGGGAACGACCCTCTCTTCGGCGGTGCGGGTCAGGCCGCTCAGGACCTGCCGCGAGTAGGCGAGTGAAAACTCCTGGTACGCGGCGTCCGACAGGCTGCCGCCCCAGGTGTCGAAAACCATCACGGCCTGCGCACCCGCGGCGATCTGGGCGTTGAGGTAGGCGGTGACCGCGCGCGTGTTGATGTCGAGGATGCGGTGCAGCAGGTCCGGACGCGAATAAAGCATCGACTTCACCAGGCGGAAGTCGTCGCTGCCGCCGCCTTCGATCATGTAGCAGGCGAGTGTGAAAGGGCTGCCGGAAAACCCGATCAGCGGCACTTTTCCGTCCAGTTCCCGGCGGATGAGGGAAACGGCGTCGAATACGTAACGCAACCGGTCGAGGTCGGGCGCGGCGAGGGCGGCGATGTCGGATTCGGTGCGCAGGGGACGTTCGAACTTCGGCCCTTCGCCCTCGGCGAAATACAGCCCCAGGCCCATCGCATCGGGCACCGTGAGGATGTCGGAGAAAAGGATCGCGGCGTCGAGGGCGAAGCGGCGCAGCGGCTGCATCGTCACCTCGCACGCGAGCTCGGGGGTCTTGGCGAGCGCGAGGAAGCTGCCCGCCTGCTTTCGCGTCGCGTTGTATTCGGGGAGGTACCGCCCGGCCTGGCGCATGATCCAGATCGGCGTGTACGGCGTGGGTTGGCGCATCAGCGCGCGCAGGAAGGTATCGTTTTTCATTCCGTGATTTTCGCACGCTTGGTGATCGGGCCGGGTGAGGGTGATCGAGCGCGGTGAGGGGCTGGTGGTTGAGGAGGATCAGAGCCAGCGCGAAAGGAACGCCTGGATCGCTTCTTCGTACTTCGGATTGACGCCGATGTCGTTGTGCCCGAACCCCGCGAACACGTTGCGCTCCACGACCCCGCCCCACAGGCCCGCGAGCTGGACCGAGTGCGCCATGGGGATGATGGCGTCCGCGTCGCCCATGAGGATCAGCACCGGCATCTTCAGGCGCGGGGCCACGGCGGCAGAATCGAACGGGTGGCGCATCAACAGGCCAACCGGCAGCCAGGGATAGACGCGCCGGGCCACCGCCCGGGCGCTATCGAATGGCGACGTGAGGATCACGCAGCGCGGCGCCCGCGCGGCGGCCACCTGGACCGCGACGCCGGAGCCAAGACTGCGGCCGTGAATGGCGACGCGCGAGCCGTCGATGTCGGCACGGCGAGTGGCCCAGTCGAAGATCTCGATCCCGTCGGCGACCAGCGCCTTTTCACCGGGACTGCCCGCGCTGGCGCCGTATCCACGATAGTTCACCAGCAGTGCGGCACGATCGCCGTACAGCTGGCCGGTGGCCGGCGCGAACGCCGTCACCTCTTCGGCGTTGCCGCCGAAATAGATCACCAGGGGGACACGCTCGCCTGGCGGCTTCACCAGGACGCCCGAAAGGGCGGTGCCGTCGACCGCCGTGAGGTGCACCTGCTCCATCACCCAGCCCGGCGGCGGCGAGGGCGTGGGGCCCGAGGGCTGTGGGTAGAACAGCAGCCGCTCCTGGGCAAGCCACACCAGCGCGCCCACCAGCACGTAGGCGATGAGCGCGGCGACCAGCACCATCTTCAGCCACGCCATTGGTGCCTGGCTCTCAGCGCGGCAGCTCCGAGCTACCCATCAGGAAAGCGTCGACCTCGCGCGCGCACTGGCGGCCCTCACGGATCGCCCAGACGATGAGCGATTGTCCGCGGCGCATGTCCCCGGCCGCATACACCTTGGGAATGGAGGTGGCATAGGCGCCCGGTCCGTCGGTGGCCGCCCTGACGTTGCCGCGCGGGTCCTTCGCCACGCCGAATTGCTCGACCATCCCTTCGTGCACCGGATGCACGTAGCCCATCGCCAGCAGCACCAGCTGCGCCGGGATGGTGAACTCCGTTCCCGGTACTTCCTTCATGGCCATCGCGCCCTTTTCGTCCTTGACCCAGGTGACGTGGCACGCGGTCAGGCTGTCGACGCGGCCATCCCTGGCGTGGAAGGCCTTGGTGGCGACGGCGAAGTCGCGCTCCGCGCCTTCTTCATGCGACGACGAGGTGCGCAGCTTGAGCGGCCAGTACGGCCAGGTGAGCGGCTTGTTTTCCTGCTCCGGTGGCATCGGCATGAGCTCGAAGTTCATGACCGAAAGCGCTCCCTGGCGGATCGAGGTGCCGATGCAGTCGCTGCCCGTATCCCCGCCGCCGATCACCACGACGTGCTTGCCGGTGGCGGTGAGCTGGTCGGCGACCTTGTCGCCGGCGACGACCTTGTTCTGCAGCGGCAGGAATTCCATCGCGAAATGGATGCCGTCGAGCTCGCGGCCGGGAACGGGAAGGTCGCGCGGTTTTTCGGAGCCGCCCGTGAGGGCGATGGCGTCGAACTTGTCCAGCAACTCGCCGGCCGGCACGTTCACGCCGATATGTGCGCCGGTGCGCAACGTGACGCCTTCGGCCTTCATCTGCTCGACGCGGCGGTCTATCAGGTGTTTCTCCATCTTGAAATCGGGAATGCCGTAGCGCATGAGGCCGCCGATGCGGTCGTTTTTCTCGAACAGCGTCACGTCGTGACCCGCGCGCGCAAGCTGCTGCGCACATGCCATGCCCGCGGGCCCGGAGCCCACCACGGCGACTTTCTTCCCGGTCCTGGAGTGCGCCGGCTGAGGCCGCACCCAACCCTCGTTCCAGCCCTTGTCGATGATCGCCTGCTCGATCGACTTGATCGCCACCGGGTCGTTGTTGATGTTCAACGTGCACGACGCTTCGCACGGCGCGGGGCAGACGCGGCCGGTGAACTCGGGGAAATTGTTGGTCGAATGCAGGATTTCGAGCGCGTCGCGCCAGTGGTTGCGATAGACGAGGTCGTTCCAGTCCGGGATCACGTTGTTGACCGGGCAACCAGTCTGGCAGAACGGTATGCCGCAGTCCATGCAGCGCGCGCCCTGTCTGCTCATCTCCGGTTCGGGCAGCGGCCGCACGAACTCCTTGTAGAACTGCACGCGCTCGGCGACCGGCGCGTACGGCCGGTCGTGACGCTCGATTTCCATGAAGCCGGTGATTTTTCCCATGTTTATTTTCTCCCTCTCCCTCGGGCGCCCAGGCAGTGAAACGTGGCGCGGGAGAGAGTCTTGGTGAGAGTCATTAGTCGTTCGCGCGCATTTCGGCCCGCGGCGTCGGCGGGTCGTCGCGCGACTGCTCTTTCGCCATCTCCGCGAGCGCACGGCGGTACTCCACCGGGATCACCTTCACGAACCTGGGCAGGTACGCCGCCCAATTCTCGAGCACGCGCCGCGCGCGTTCGCTGCCGGTGAAGAGCAGGTGGCGCTGGACGAGGCCCTTGAGCATGTCCACGTCGTTGCCCGCGACGTGGTCGATCTTCACCTTGCCGTGGGTTTCGAGCTCGCCGCTGCCGCCTTCGGCCGCCGCGCTTTCCTCCTCCGGGATCGGCTCCAGCTCCACCATCGCCATGTTGCAGCGCTGGGTGAAATCGCCTTCCTCGTCGAGCACGTACGCGATGCCGCCCGACATGCCCGCCGCGAAGTTGCGCCCCGCGGCGCCCAGCACCACCACCGTGCCGCCGGTCATGTATTCGCAGCCGTGGTCGCCCACGCCCTCGACGACGGCGGTGGCGCCCGAGTTGCGCACGCAGAAGCGTTCTCCCGCGACGCCGCGGAAATACGCTTCACCGCTGATCGCGCCGTACATGACGGTGTTTCCGATGATGATGTTTTCCTCGGCCACGATCGGGCAGGCCTTGGGCGGGTAAACCACCAGGCGTCCGCCCGAAAGGCCCTTGCCCACGTAATCGTTGGCGTCGCCTTCGAGCTCGAACGTGATGCCGTGCGCGAGCCACGCGCCGAAGCTTTGCCCCGCCGTGCCCTTGAACGTCACGTGGATGGTGTCGTCGGGCAGGCCCGCGTGGCCGTACCGGCGCGCCACCTCGCCCGAGAGCATGGCGCCCGCGGTGCGGTTGCGGTTGTAGATGCGGCTTTCGATCGCCACCGCCTTCTTCGAGGACAGCGCCGCCGAGGCCTTGGCGATCAGCTCATGGTCGAGCGCCTTCGCCAGGCCGTGGTCCTGCGTTTCCACCTGGCGCACGGCGATCCCGGGGGCCACCTGGGGACGGTGGAAGAGCTTCGAGAAATCGAGCCCGCGCGCCTTCCAGTGTTCGAGCCCGGCGCGCACGTCGAGCAGTTCCGTGTGGCCGATGAGATCCTCGAACTTGCGCACGCCGATCTTCGCCATCAGCTCGCGCACCTCTTCGGCGACGAAGAAGAAGTAGTTGATGACATGTTCGGGCTTGCCGGCGAATTTCCTGATCAGCTCCGGGTCCTGCGTGGCGATGCCGACCGGGCACGTGTTGAGGTGGCACTTGCGCATCATGATGCAGCCCTGCGCCACCAGCGGCGCCGTGGCGAAGCCGAATTCGTCGGCGCCCAGCAGCGCGCCGATAACCACGTCGCGGCCGGTTTTCATCTGGCCGTCGGCCTGGACGCAAATGCGCCCGCGCAACTTGTTGAGCACGAGGGTCTGCTGGGTTTCGGCCAGGCCGATCTCCCAGGGGCTGCCGGCGTGTTTGAGGGAGGACAGCGGCGAGGCGCCGGTGCCGCCGTCGAAGCCGGAGATCGTGACGTGGTCGGCCTTCGCCTTGGCCACGCCGGCCGCGATGGTCCCCACGCCGATCTCGCTTACCAGCTTCACCGAGACGCGCGCGGCCGGATTGACGTTCTTGAGGTCGTGGATCAACTGCGCCAGGTCCTCGATCGAGTAGATGTCGTGGTGCGGCGGGGGCGAGATGAGGCCCACGCCGGGCACGGTGTGGCGCACCTTGGCGATGTATTTCGAGACCTTGTGCCCGGGAAGCTGGCCGCCTTCGCCGGGCTTGGCGCCCTGCGCCATCTTGATCTGCAGGTCGTCGGCATTGACCAGGTATTCGGTGGTGACGCCGAAGCGCCCGGCCGCGACCTGCTTGATGGCCGAGCGCATCGAGTCGCCGTTGGCCATCTTCTGGTAGCGGACCGGGTCCTCGCCGCCTTCGCCGGTATTGGACTTCCCGCCGATTCGGTTCATCGCAATGGCCAGCGTCGAGTGGGCCTCGTGCGAGATCGAGCCGAGCGACATGGCGCCGGTGGCGAAGCGCTTCACGATGTCCTTCGCGGGCTCGACTTCATCGAGCGCGATCGGCTGGTCCGCTTCCCTGATGCGGAAGAGGCCACGCAGCGTGAGCAGCCGTTCGGTCTGCTCGTTGATGAGCGCCGAATATTCGCGATAGGTCGCGGTGTTGCCCGAACGCGTGGCGTGCTGCAACTTGGCGATGGCGTCCGGCGTCCACATGTGGGCCTCGCCGCGGGTGCGGTAGGCGTATTCGCCGCCCGGGTCGAGCTGGTTGCGGTAGAGCGGGGCGTCCGAATAGGCCAGCTGATGCAGCCGCAACGTCTCTCGCGCTATCTGCTCCAGCCCCACGCCTTCGACCGCCGTCGGCGTGCCGGTGAAGTATTTGTCGACGAAGGGCGTGGCAAGGCCCACGGCCTCGAAGATCTGCGCGCCGCAATACGACTGGTAGGTGGAGATGCCCATCTTGGACATCACCTTGAGCAGGCCCTTGCCAACGGCCTTGATGTAGCGCTTCACCAGTTCCATCTCGTCGATCTTCTGCGGCAGGCCGTCGCGGATGTCCATGAGCGTGGCGAAAGCCACGTTCGGATGGATCGCCTCCGCCCCGAAGCCGGCCAGGCACGCGAAGTGGTGCACTTCCCTCGCGCTGCCGGTTTCCACCACCAGGCCGCAGCGGGTGCGCAGGCCCGCGCGCACCAGGTGGTTGTGCACGGCGGCCGTGGCCAGCAGGGCCGGGATGGGAATGAGCGATTGCGACACCGACCGATCGGTGAGGATCACGATGTTGGTGTCCTTGCGCACCGCGTCCTCGGCATCGGCGCACAGCCGCGCGAGCGCGGGCTGCATGCCTTCGGCGCCCCATTCGGCCGGGTAACACATGCTCAGGATGTCGCTCTTGAAGTGCCCCTGCGTGAAGGTCGATGCGCGGCGCAGCTTCTCCATGTCCTCGAACGTGAGGATCGGCTGCGAGACTTCCAGGCGCATCACCGGCTCGGTCGAATCGATCGACAGCAGGTTCGGGCGCGGGCCGATGAACGACACCAGCGACATCACCAGCTGCTCGCGGATCGGATCGATCGGCGGGTTGGTCACCTGCGCGAAGAGCTGGCGGAAATACGCGTAGAGGGGCTTCGAGCGATTGGACAGCACCGCGAGCGGCGTGTCGTCGCCCATCGAGCCGATCGGCTCTTCGCCGGCGAGCGCCATCGGCGTCATCAGCATCTTCAGGTCTTCCTGCGTGTAGCCGAAGGCCTGCTGGCGGTCCAGGAGCTTGTCGGTATCCGGCGTCGGCACCACGTCCGGCGTCGGGATGTCTTCGAGGCGGATCTGCGTGCGGTCGAGCCAGTCCTGGTATGGACGCTGGGCCGCGAGGTCGCGCTTGAGCTCGTCGTCGGAGACGATGCGGCCGTGCTCCAGGTCCACCAGCAGCATCTTGCCCGGCTGCAGGCGCCACTTCTTGATGATCTTTTCCTGCGGGATGTCGAGCACGCCCATCTCCGAGGACATCACGATGAGGTCATCGTCGGTGATGAAGTAGCGCGCGGGACGCAGGCCGTTGCGGTCGAGCGTGGCGCCGATGAACTTGCCGTCGGTGAAGGCGACCGCCGCGGGGCCGTCCCACGGCTCCATCAGGGCCGCGTGGTATTCGTAGAACGCGCGCCGCTTGGTGTCCATCAGCGGGTTGCCGGCCCAGGCTTCCGGGATCATCAGCATCATCGCGTGCGCGATCGGGTAGCCGCCCATCACCAGCAGCTCGAGCGCGTTGTCGAACGAGGCCGAATCCGACTGGCCGTCGTAGACCAGCGGCCACACCTTGTCGAGGTCTTCGCCCAGGATCTTGGAATGGATCGTCGCCTGGCGCGACTTGATCCAGTTGAGGTTGCCCTGGACCGTGTTGATCTCGCCGTTGTGCGCGATATAGCGGAACGGATGCGCCAGGTCCCACGTCGGGAAGGTGTTGGTGGAGAAGCGCTGGTGCGCCAGGCACAGCGCCGAGGTGAAGCGCTTGTCGGCGAGATCCTTGAAGAACGGGCCCACCTGCTCGGCCAGCAACATGCCCTTGTAGACGATGGTGCGCTGGGACAGCGACGGGACGTAGAAGCCTTCCGCATTCGACAGGCCGAGCGCCCGGATGGCGTGCCCCGAGCTCTTGCGCACGATGTAGAGCTTGCGCTCGAAGGCGTCGCGGTCGAGCGAGCCGCGGCCGGCGCCGACAAACACCTGCCGGATGACGGGCATGGAATCACGCGCGGTGGGGCCGAGGGTGGAATCGTCGACCGGCACGTCGCGCCATCCCAGCAGGCTCTGGCCTTCGTTCAGGATGGCGCGTTCGATCTCGTGCGTGCACGCCGCGCGCGCCGCCGGATGGCGCGGCAGGAACACCATGCCCACGCCGTAGGCGCCGGCCTTCGGCAGCTTCACCGACTGCCTGGCCATCTCCTCGCGGAAAAACGCGTCGGGGATCTGCACCAGCAGCCCCGCTCCGTCGCCGTGCAGGGGATCCGCCCCCGTCGCGCCGCGATGGCGCAGGTTGTTGAGGATGGTCAGGCCCTTCTGCACGATGTCGTGGGACTTGCGCCCCTTGATATGCGCGACAAAACCCACGCCACACGCATCGTGCTCGTGGCGGGGGTCGTACAGGCCCTGCTTTTTCGGCGGCAAGCCGGCTTTCGAATCCATGTCGATGCACCTCGTTACGCAATGGTAGCCGCGTCCATCGATGCTTCGGAACACGGGCGTGGGCACAGCAAGGCTTTTGGCCGCGCCGCCGGGCTGCTCGGTGAACCGGCAGCGGCTGTTGGCCGTGGCGGGCAGGCAGGAATCGGGCGGGACAACCATCCTATCGCACGCTTTGGTGCACCGCAATAAAAATGCCCGCGTTTGCCGCGCGATTTCGCCACATGCCTCGGGGGACTATTGTCAGTAGAATCGCGTCAACGCCGCGAGGACAATTGCGGCGCGACAACAAACCAGTCCAGGGAGCCTCGTTGACCGCCTTTGCCGCCGCCCGCCCGGGCCTTTTCGTGCGTTTACTCCTGGCGCTTGCCGCGCTCGGCCTGCTTTCATCGTGTGGCAGCGGCGCGGTTTCCGCGCCCACCACGCCGCCCACGGCCACGGCCCTGGCCATCGCCCCTTCGACGGCGACGCTCTACGCGGATTCGCCGTTCACGTTCCTCGTCACCGGCGGCACCGGCACCTACCTGATCACTTCCAGCGACCAGCTGGCGGTACCCATCTCGGGCACCCTCACCGGCAACGCGCTCACCGTCATTCCCGGGCCGGTTTCCGTGGACACTCCGGTCACGCTCAGCGTGCGCGACACCGGGACGGCAACCCCGATCAGCGCGACGCTTACGGTCAAGCCGCGCACGGTGAGCAACGTCGTCACGGTCACCCCCAGCGCCAGCCAATCGGCGGCCTGCGGGACATCCGTTTGCGCCGGTGGCGATGCGGAAGTGCGAGTGCAGCTCTCGCAATCGGGCCTGCCGCTGGCCAACCGCACGGTGCGATTCGATGTCGTGTCGGGCGAGTTCCGCATCATCACTTCCGCGCCGGGCGCGCCGGAAATCCTTTCGGTTTCCGGCACCACCACGAGTGACCAGTCCGGCGTAGCGAGCATGCGCGTGCGCGTGCTTTCGGATGCGCTATCCCAGACGGGGCTGCTGCAGGTCACCGACCTTTCCTCGGGCTTCACGCAGCGCGCGAGTTTCTCCATCGCGCCTTCGAGCAATGCGCCGCTCAACGCGCAACCCGCGACGATCACGTTCCAGGGTGTCGCGGCGAATACCTGCGCGTCCGGCATTTCCGCCGACGTCATCGTGTTCGGAGGGCGCCCCCCATACCAGATCTCGCAACCGGGCTCGTTCAACGTGAGTCCGACCGTTGTCACGAGCAGCGGCGGGCGATTCACGATCACGGCCATTGGTCAGTGCTCGGCAGGTTCGGCCATCGCGGTTGTTGATTCCAGCGGCGCGACGGCCAGCGTGACGGCGAGTAACGCGCTTTCCGCCGTGACGCCGCCCGATCCTGTCGAACCCGCCTTCGAAGTGTCACCCAGGACGGTCACGCTGAATTCGTGCCAGGCGGTGGGGAACTTTGCCCTGACTGGAGGCGAGGGAACGTATTTTGCGGCGTCGGGAAATACCGCGGTCAACCTGGTTGTCACTGGCAGCGTCGCCTCCGCGCAGCGAGCGGCAGGATCGGGGACGCTTATCCCGACCCCGCCTGCCACAACCGTGACGGTGGTCGGGACGCTGAGCGACGGCAAGACCCCCAAGACGGTAAACATAATCCTGTCGGGCCCAGGATTGGGCCCTTGCTGAACCCCCGGAAATCTCTACTTGCGCCAAACTGAAAGTTGCGCTTTAATAACCCGCGATAACCCGCTAATTTATGAAGATTTAATACCGGCGGGCAACGGAAAAAGGGGAACATCGTGAAATTCCACTCCTTGCGTACCTCTCTCGTAGGTAGCGCGATCATGCTGGCCGGGGCCCTTCTGGTGGGTTCTTGCGGAGGCGGCGGAGCCGGCACCACCAACACGGGCGGCAACCTGCTGCTACTGCCGCTCAATGCCACTTTCTACGCCGGCATGCCCGGAGTCATGACGGTCCAGGGCGGACGCCGCCCGTACCGGCTCGTTTCCAGCGAGCCGGGCATCCTGCCGGTTCCCATCGAGCTCAACGACAACAACTTCACGGTCATCCCGAGCAACCCGGGTGTGATCGACGTGGGCTCCGCGCCCGGTGAACTGCCCGTTCGTTCGGTGGTTGTTTCCGTGACCGATGCCAGCAACGGCTTCAACACCGCCACCGTCCGCGTCGCGCAGAACTTCCTCACCGGCTACGGCGTGTTCTACACGTCCAACTGCCCTGCCACCGCAACCGCAACGCCCTCCGCCTGCTCGGGCGGGGAAACCGCGGTGCGAATCGAGGCCAACTTCAACGGCGCGCTGATCGGCAACCGCCAGTATCGACTCGACATCCTGCGCGGGCCCTTCCAGTGGGTCTTCTCGCCGGGCGGCGCAATCGTCGGCAACAGCGTCACGGTGGTGACCGACCACGAAGGCAAGACCAGCGCCATCTTCCGCGTGAACAACAACGTGCCCACGCAGATCGGCGTGTTCCGCATCACGGACGTGTTGACGGGCGTCTCGACGGAACAGATCTTCGTCATCCAGATGGCGCCGCAAGCGGCCACCACGCTCACCATCCTGCCGGACCAGGTCACGTTCGGCGGCGCGGACTCGGCCTCCTGCGGCACGGGCCAGGCCGACTTCCTGGTGTTCGACGGCGTTCCGCCCTACACGGCGACCAGTGCCTTCGGCAGCGTGACGGTCACGCCGTCCACCAGCAGCACCCAGCCCGGGCGCTTCACGCTGACGGCGGGCAGCCCGAACATCTGCCTGACCGACGCGACCATCGTGGTGACGGATTCGAACAACGCCCGAGGCACGGTGACGGTGACAACCGAACTGGGCGAAGGTGATCCGCCGGCCGCGCCGCTGCGTGCCATTCCCACCAACCTGACCCTCACATGCGGCGAATCGGCCAACGTGTTGATCGTGGGTGGGGCGGATCCGGCGGCTGCCGTCAATGCCATCAGCTCCGATCCGGACATCATCGTGACGGCCGTGGGCCGGACGGTGCAGGTGACGCGCAATCTCGATGCCAACAATCCGGTCGGCACCGTGACCTCGTTAGTCACGGTCACGGACGGCGCTACGACCGTCAGCATCTCGGTGCGCAACCCGACGACCTGTACCTGATCGTTTGATTCACCACGAACGGGCATTCCCCTGGGAATGCCCGTTTCGTTTCAGGGCTCTCCATGTACGAGCCGCTTCATCGCGTCGTGATCACCGGGGCGGGCGGCTTCATCGGTCGCGCGCTGGTGCCGCTGCTCGCCACGCCGATCCAGGCGCTTTCATTTGCGGCGCCTGACTGGCGCGATCGCATGGGCGCCGCCGACCTTCGCGGCGCAACGATCCTCCACCTGGCCGCGCGGGCGCACGGCGCGGCCGACGAGGCATCGTTTGTTCGCGACAACGTCGACAAGACACGTGCGCTCGCGCAGGCGGCGGTCGCCGCCGGCGCGCGCCGACTGGTTTTCCTCAGCACCATCAAGGTCCATGGGGAGGAGACGCGGGAACGGCCCTTTGCGCCGTCGGATGCTCCCGCTCCGGAAGACGCCTACGCCCGGTCCAAATGGGCGGCGGAGCAGGCGCTGGCCCAGGTGGCCGCGGGCTCCCCGCTGCAGGTTGTTGTGGTGCGCCCGCCGCTGGTTTATGGCGCCGGGGCGCGCGCAAACCTTGCCGCCCTGCTGCGCCTGGCTGATACGCCGCTGCCGCTGCCCTTCGCTTCCCTCACGGCGCCGCGCAGCTTCATCCACGTCGACGACCTGGCAAGGCTGCTGCACGCGTGTGTTTCACACCCCGCGGCGGCGGGGCGGACCTTCATCGGCGCCCATCCCGAGGGCCTTTCAACCGCCCGGGCCGTGGCCCTGATGCGGGATGCCTTGGGGCGACCGAGGCGCCTTTTCCCGGTGCCTGCGTCAGCCATCGAGGCCGCAGCGGCGTTATTGGGACAGGCGGCCAAGGCTCGCCGGCTCACTCGATCGCTTCTGGGGGATCCCTCGGCCGCCGTCGGGGAACTGCAATGGTCCGCGCGGGTCTCTATCGAGCACGCGGTCGAGGAGATGGTCCGTGGATATCGCACCCGGGGTCGGCATTGAAGCATCTTGGGCTCGCCCTCCTTCCCGGTGTGATCGCGTGGCTTGCCATCGCCGCGGTGCTGCACACATCTTGGGTGAAGCGCCTCTGGGACCACCCCAACGAACGCTCCCTCCACTCGGTTCCCACGCCGCGCATCGGCGGCATCGGCATCCTCGCTGGCACCCTCGCGCTCGCCATCCTGCAGCCCGTGGGCGCGCTGGCGGCCATACTGGGTTGCGCCTTCCTGCTCTGGTGCGTCGGTCTCGTGGACGACCTGCGCAGCCTCCCGGTGCGGGTGCGGCTTTCGGCCCACGGCCTGGCCGCATTTGCCGCGATGTGGGCGGTTTCCGGCCCCCCGGGCGATCCGGCGAGCGCCCTGCCATGGTTTGTTGCGGTGGTCGCCATCACATGGGGCGCCAACCTCTTCAACTTCATGGACGGCGCGGACGGCCTGGCCGGTGGGATGTCCGCGCTGGGCTTCGCCTTCTATGCGGTGGCCGCAGCATCCGCGCAGGAATCGATGCTGGCATCAACGGCGCTTGTCCTTGCATCGGCCAGCGCCGGCTTCCTGCTGCACAACTTCCCGCCCGCGCGAGCGTTCCTCGGCGATTCGGGCTCCATTCCGCTGGGCTTCCTCGCGGGCGCGCTGGGCGCGTACGGCGTGGCATGTGGCGCCTGGCCCTGGGTGTTCCCGGTGCTTGTGTTTTCGCCCTTCATTGTGGATGCCACGGTGACATTGCTGCACCGCATCGTGCGCGGCGAGGCGTTCTTGCGCGCGCACCGGACCCACTATTACCAGCGCCTGGTGCTGGCCGGCTGGTCGCACCGCCGCCTGGCGGTGTGCGCTTACGGGTTGATGCTGGCCGCGGGGGCAAGCGCGCTGGTCCTGAGGTCGGAAGGGCCTTTGCTGCAATGCGGTATAATTTTGGGCTGGTCGGCGGCATATTCGCTGGCGCTTTACGCAATAGATCGCAAAACAACAAGAAATCCGCAGGCGGCGCCGTGAAGCATCCTCCCACTGCCTGGACTCCGCGATGAAAACCCCGCAGATCGACGCCCGCCCCCTCGCCTCAGCTTTGTACGACGGGGTCGCCCTGGCGCTTGCGGTCGTGGCCGCGGCCGCACTGCTCGACGTGAACGGCCTCGGGGAACAAGAGCTGCAGAACCTGCTTGCGGTTTTCGCCCTCGCCGTCCCACTCCAGGTCACCGTCAACGTCTTCTTCGGCATCTACCAGGGCGTGTGGCGCTACACCAGCCTGCCGGACATCCAGCGCATCGTGTTTGCGGTGCTCACCGGCACGGTCACGCTGTCGCTCGCCTTGCGTGTGGCGGGCCTGGACGCAAGCCTGGGATGGCGCGAGTACCTGCTTTATCCCATGTTCCTTATCGCGCTCATGTCGCTCGCGCGCATGGCGTTCCGCTCGTTCAAGGAATGGTCGCTCTACGGGCGCGGCGGAGAGCAAGGCACCCCGGTGGCCATCATGGGGGCGGGCGATGCCGCCGTGGGCCTGGTGAAGGAGCTCTCGCGCAGCCACGAATGGCGCGTCGTCGGCCTGCTCGACGACGACGAGAAAAAACGCGGCCGCCTGCTGCACGGCGTGCGCGTGATCGGTGGCCTGGAAGACCTGCCGCGGTTCGCGCAGCGCCTGAAGCTGCGCCACGCGATCATCGCCATGCCCTCCGTCACCTACCAGGGCCGCCGCCGCGTGGTGGAAATCTGCAAGCGCGCCAAGGTCTCGGTGATGACGGTGCCCACCCTCAATACCGTTGCGCAGGGCAAGGGCTCGCCCGCGCGCATCCGCAAGGTGGCGGTCGAAGACCTGATGAAGCGCGATGCGGTGACGCTTGACGATGCGCGCCTGCACGAACTCATCACCGGCCAGGTGATCCTCGTCACCGGGGCGGGCGGCTCCATCGGCTCGGAGCTGTGCCGGCAGATCGCGGCCTACGAGCCCGCGATGCTCGTGCTCTACGAGATGAACGAATACGCGATCTACCGCATCGACGAGCAGCTTCGCGAAGCCTTCCCGGCACTGCCGGTCTCGAGCGTGGTGGGCGACATCAAGAACATCCGTCGCGTGAACCAGGTGATGCACCAGTATTCCCCCTCGCTCGTCTTCCACGCGGCCGCGTACAAACACGTGCCGCTGATGGAGGAGGCCAACGCCTGGGAAGCGGTGCAGAACAACGTGCTCGGCACCTACGTCGTCGCGCGCGCGGCGATCGAATACGGGGTGAAGAAATTTGTCTTCGTCTCCACCGACAAGGCGGTCAACCCCACCAACGTGATGGGGGCGACCAAACGCCTCGCGGAAATGGTCTGCCAGGCGCTGCAGGCCGAAAGCCGCACGCGTTTCGAGATGGTGCGCTTCGGCAACGTGCTCGGGAGCGCGGGCAGCGTGATCCCCAAGTTCCAGGAACAGATCGACAAGGGTGGCCCGGTCACCGTGACGCACCCCGAGATGGTCCGCTACTTCATGTCGATCCCGGAGGCCGCGCAGCTGGTTCTGCAAGCCGGCAGCATGGGCCTGGGCGGCGAGATCTTCGTGATGGACATGGGCGAACCGGTGAAAATCATCGACCTCGCGCGCGACATGATCCGCCTGTCGGAGCTTTCGGAAAGCGAGATCCGCATTGTCTACACCGGCCTGCGGCCCGGGGAAAAGCTGTTCGAGGAGCTGCTGGCCGACGACGAGCACACGCGCCCCACGCCGCACCCGAAGCTGCGCATCGCGAAGGCGCGCGAGGTGGACCCCGATTGGCTCGGTGGCCTGCTCGAATGGCTGCGCGCCGCCGAACGCATCCCGACGGACTCCGAAGTGCGTCGCGACCTCAAGCGTTGGGTTCCGGAATACCAGTCGCAGGTGCGGCCGCGGCTTTCGGCCGTGCCGCCCGCGCGCGCGGCGGGCGACTAGTCAGCTGGCGGGAAATGCCCGCGAGGCGGGCACAGGTTCGGTTGGCGCCCCAGCGTTGATGAAACTGGTAGCAGGCGCCATCGAGCGGGCCTGGCGCCGGTTTTCACGCCTCGTCGGTATGGCCAAATTCGGCGAGCGCCTCCCAGTGCTCGATCCGGCATTGCCAATAGCGGTTTTCCTTTCCGTCGATCTCCCAGGCGACTTCGCCTGCAAACGGAAGCCACAAGTTTGCGTGACGTCGATAGTCGGAAAATCGTCCGCGCCAAGGCGTGGGCAACAACGGCTCTGTGGCCGAGCGTGGTCGATCGGGCGCAAAAGCACCTGAAATCCGCCCGTCGCTGTTGAGGCTGAGCATGACTTCCGATGCGGTCTCGCCAAAGCCCGCGCTGACCGACAGCGTATCAGGGCCATCCTGACGCCAGCAAAGCGCTGAATTGCACAGGATGGCGTCTGGCGCCCATGCGATTTCGGCGAGGTAGCGCATCAACTCGCCGCGCACGAGCGCAGCCGTGTGCTTGGCGCGGGCAATCGGAATGAACCCGAGCGCCATGATGTCGAACCGTCCTTCACTCCTCACCAAAGCATCGCGCGCGCAGACCAGCCCAAAGGGGCCGGCCTTCGCCCGCCAGTCGAACTCGCAGGTCCGCGTGGAGATCGCCTGGATTGCCGTGAACGCCATCCATGCTTCGGAGTCGAGATTGCGCTTCATCCGTCCCGTCTGCGTCAGCCTTACGCTCGATCGATTTTCTTCCTGCTGCACGCAGAGACGCATGGCGAGGTCGTAGACAGCGGCCGGCAGGCGCGCCCGGATTTGTTGATCGACCTCAGACATCTTCCATTGCCTTCACCCGAGCGTCGGCTCCCACCGCCCGCGATGCGGTGCGCCTACGCGGCGCGGGTGCACGCTGCAGACTTCGCAGAATCACCGCCACTGTGACCCAAAGCGCGAGCGCAAAGGCGCATTGCCAATACAGGCCCTGCGTGAGGGAGGTCGCCGGGAAAAGAACGAGCAGCCACCCGGTGAAGCTGGAGGGGGTGAAGGGCGTCGTCACGCTGTTACGACCGTCTCTACCGGTCGGCGAACCGAATAGGGCAGGCTTGGACCATGACCGAACCGCATGACGATATCCGGGCGCCGGTCCGGCATTCCGACCAGCGCCGCCAGTTCGGGGCGCAACGCCGGGACTTCGACCGGCTGATTGATGAAGGCGATTTTCAGCCCGAGCGCCGTCGCCTGCAGGGCGAAGCGTTGGCAGGCCCGGCCCGCCAGCGCCCAATGCTCGCGGTTGTCCTGTGCGCCGAAGAAGACGGCGACGCCGGCCGAGGACCGCAACTGGCCCGCATATTTGTCGTTCTCCGACTTGGCCGTGACGAACATGTCGAAGAAGGGTGGACCGAGCCATTCGGGGAGAAACGGGGCGCCGCTTGCCGCGCTGCAAAGGCCATCGCCCGACTTCAGGGCTCGCGCGGGACTGAAGCGCAGCCACGATTTCAGTTCGCGGATGAAGGACGGGTCGCCCATTTGCGCGCTGTTTCCCGCCACGACGAGATCGCGGATCCGGTCCAGCTGTGGCCGGTCCGTGACCAGGACCATATCGACGGCGGGAATTGCCGCCGCGGCGGCAAGTGTTGCGAGATCGGCCGGGCTTGCCGCTCGACCGTCATAGTCGGCGCGGGTCGATTGCCGCTGTGGAATGGCGTCGAACAGAGCAGAGCCCGCAGGGGCCGCATCGCGGTAGGCGAAGTTGATCGACCCGCCGTTTGCATCATCGAAGCTCAGTTCACCGGGGCGACCGCGGGCGGCTGCGGCAAGTGCGAGCGTTTCTGCGGCACAGCCGAGGCTTGCAAAGATGTGATGGTCGTCGGGGTCGACCACCGGCGTCCGGCGGGAGAAGTCTGGCTGGATCGTGATCTGGCGCGGGGCAAGCGCGAACCGCCAAGGCTGCGTGTTATGGCCGTTCGGCGCGAGCGTGGCGTACCGGATCAGATCCCGCGCCTTGGGTTGTGCCGACAGTAGCGAGCGCATGGCTCTCGCAGCATCGTTATAGTCCGATGATGACCCCATCTGTCTGGCGCCGACATGGACTGCCCCGGCGCCAAGAGCTGCCAAGCTTCCAACACCAATGAGGATTTGTCGGCGGTTCAATGCGCGCTCCCAGTGCTGAGCGATGACCGCGCGAAGGCTGGACGCCTGCTCGAAGCCGCGGCATCGGAAAATTGCTCAAGGCAAGAGCGGGTCAATGATGACCCCTTGGGCGCCGGATGGTTCCAGCAAGGGTTGCGGCTGCGGGCGCCGGCGTGGAACAGCGAAAGTTTGGCGCGCCCGACACGATTCGAACGTGCGACCCCTGCCTTCGGAGGGCAGTGCTCTAATCCAGCTGAGCTACGGGCGCGTATCTATCGGATTCTAAATGAGTTCGATGGTTCGCGTCCAATGCGCACCCCTGCCCGCCAGCGGTTAAGCGATATAATCCGTGTTGCAATTGCACACCCCATTGGCGCGAATTTCCGAGGAAAACATGTCCGGCTCCCACGACGATCACAAGAACGATAACCAGGGCGGCAGCAACCCCGTGACGCTCGCAATCGCGATCGCTGTGGGCGCGGTGGCGCTCGTGATCGGAATCATCATGGTGGTGCAGCTCGCTGTGGGCTCCTATGGATCGCGCTCGCTGAAGGGTGATGCGTCGATGTCGCCGGAAGCCGTGGCCAGGCGCCTGGCTCCGGTCGCAAAGGTGGAAGTGGACCCCAATGCACCCGCACCCGCCGCTGCCGCGCCCATGGTGGCAGCGGTCGCCGTTGCGCCCGCGTCCGGCAAGGCGCTCGAAGGTGGCGGCGGCAAGGCGACCTACGATGCGGTCTGCGCGGTTTGCCACGGCGCCGGAGTCGCGGGCGCGCCGAAGCTGGGTGACAAGGCGGCCTGGGCGCTGCGCCTGAAAGCCGGTATGGAAGCGCTTCACACCTCTGCGTTGAAGGGCAAGGGCGCGATGCCGCCCAAGGGTGGCAACGCCGCGCTTTCCGACGAAGCGGTCAGGGCGGCGGTCGACTACCTGGCCGGCACGGCCAAATAACATCGCCACTTACGCCGTCGGTGACCTCCAGGGCTGCTTCGAGCCGCTGCAACGCTTGCTGGACGCGGCGCGTTTCGATCCCGCGACAGACCGCGTCTGGTTCGTGGGCGACCTGGTGAATCGGGGCCCCGATTCCCTACGTTGCCTGCGTTTCGTGAAATCCCTCGGCGCCGCCGCCGTCACCGTGCTCGGCAACCACGACCTGCACCTGATCTGCATCGCCGAAGGCATCGAAAGGCGCCGCAAGCGCGACACCATGGAAGACGTGTTGGCCGCGCCCGATCGCGACGAGCTGATCGCCTGGCTTCGCAGCCAGCCGCTGCTGCATGTGGAGGGAAACTTCGCCATGGTGCACGCGGGCCTGCTGCCCGAATGGTCGGTCGAGCGTGCCAAGGGCCTGGCGGGCGAGGTCGAGGCCTGGCTGCGTGGCCCCGACTACCGCCAGCTCCTCGCGCGCATGTACGGCGACGAGCCGAACGCCTGGAGCGACGGCCTCACCGGCATGGATCGCTTGCGCGTCATCATCAACGCCATGACCCGCCTGCGTGTATGTGATCGCAGCGGCTCCATGGTGCTCAAGTTCAAGTCCGATCCCGGTGATGCCACCGAGGGCATGACGCCGTGGTTCGACATGCCGGGCCGCGCAAGCGCCGACCACACCATGGTCATCGGCCACTGGTCCGCCCTGGGTGTTCGCATACGCCTCGACCTGCTGGCGCTCGATAGCGGCTGTGTCTGGGGGCGCACGCTTACCGGAGCGCGCCTGGAGGACCGGAAGATATTCGAGGTGAGCTGCGCTCCACCTCCACCTGCGCCTCCAGCCGCAGCAGGTTAGCAACCGCCGCTTGCGCGGCCGCGGCGACTTCCCGCCGGCCCAACCCCGCGGTGTCGATGGGTGCGGCAAAAGCCAGCCGGGCGATCACGCCGCGCTGGCGGATCACCAGCCCCAGCGATTGCATGAAGGAAAGGTCGCCCACATACGCCATCGCGAGGCACAACGTGCCGTCGGCGTGTTCGTATCGGATCGCGCACGGATGCACGTGGGCCCCGTTGGCGACGGCGGGCTCGAAGAGCGACGAGTGGAATTTGAGAAGCTGGTCTCCCTCGGTGGTTGTGCCCTCCGGAAACAGCCCCACGCGATCGGCCTGCGCAAGCGCCGCATGCACCAGGTCGTTGATGCGCGCGGTGTCGCGGCGGCGCTCGCGCCGGATGAAGATCGTCCCGGCGCGCTCCGCGACCCATCCGGCGATCGGCCAGTCGCGTATCTCGCTCTTCGCGATGAAACGCGTGGGCCGCACGCCCGACACCGCGAAGATGTCGATCCACGAGACGTGGTTCGCCGCGATCATGGCGCCGGCCTCGGTCATTTCTGGTGGAGTGCCTTCGATCCGCACGGTGACGCCCGCGACACGCAGCAGCTTCGCGGACCACCAGCCCACCAGGGCGCGCTTGCGTGCCGGTTTCGCGCGGGGGAATACCAGCCGCAGGATCGCGGCGCCGGCGGCCGTGTGCAGCACGAGCCGCGTCCAGCGCAACGCGCGCAGGCCGCGGCCGGCGCGCGTGTTAATGGGTCACGCGCGTCGAATTGCGGCCGGAAAGGATGCGCACGCGATCGCCGGGGCGGAAAGCCTCGTCGGCACCCTGGACCACGGCGACGTATCTGCCCGAATCGAGCAGCACCGTGACCTCGACGCCCGGCACCTCGTTCGATTGCCGCTCGATGTTGTGGCCGACGATGCTGCCGATGATCGCCCCGCCGATGGCCCCGAGGATCTGTCCGCTGCCGCCGCCCACGTTGCTGCCAGCCACGCCGCCGATGAAGGCGCCCGCGGTGCTGCCGATGCCGGTGTCGCCCGGCTGGATGCGCACCGGCCGCACCGTTTCCACGACGCCGAAGCGCACCGACTGCTCGCCGCGAACTTCGTAGGCGCGGTAATCCGCGCTGCCGGCGTTATACGCGCAGCCGCCGAGCGCCAGCGCGATGGCGGTGGCCGCGGCCACCCGGATGAATCGTTCCATGAAAGCCTCCTTCACAGGTTCTCGCCGAACGCGTCGTGCAGTCGCTTCGCGATCTCGCCACGCGCGGGTGAATGGTTCTGCCCGCCACGATGGGCGATCTTGATCGATCCCATCACCGAGGCCAGCCGCGCCGATTTCTCCCAGCCCCATCCGTGCGCCATGCCATGCAGCAGGCCGGCGCGGAAGGCGTCGCCGCACCCCGTGGGGTCGACCACCGCGTCGGGTTTCACGGCCGCGACGCGAATCTCCCCGCCATCAGCGTGGACGCTGGAGCCTTCGGCTCCACGCGTGACCACCACGGCGCCGATGGTGGCGGCGATCTCGGCGATTTTCCTGCCGGTGCGCTCCTCGACGACGCGGGCCTCGTAGTCGTTCACGGCCAGCACCCGCGCGCCCGCGATGAGATCGAGCAGCTCGCGCCCGGAGAACATCGGCAGGCCCTGCCCCGGGTCGAAGACAAACGGGATGCCAGCCGCCGCGAAACCACGCGCATGTTCGATCATGCCGTCACGCCCGTCGGGTGAAACGATGCCGAGCGTTGCACCGGGCGCGTCTGCCACGCGGTTGCGATGTGAAAACATCATCGCGCCGGGATGGAAGGCGGTGATCTGGTTGTCGTCGATGTCGGTCGTGATGAAGGCCTGTGCGGTGAACTGGTCCTCCAGCACCCGGACGTGGGCGGCGGACATGCCCAGGCCCGCCAGGCGCGCCGCGTACGGACCGAAGTCGTGCCCGGCGGTCGCCATCAGCAGCGGCGCCTCGCCGAGGAGACTCAGGTTGTACGCGATGTTTCCGCCGGTCCCGCCGTATTCCCGGCGCATGTCGGGGACCATGAACGAGACGTTGAGGATGTGGATCTGGTCGGCCAGGATGTGTTTCTTGAACTGGTCCGGGAACACCATGATGGTGTCGAAGGCGAGGGAACCGCAGACGAGGATCGGCATGCCGGGAGTATAGCGGCCAGGCCCCTTGCCCTTCCGCCGGGATATCCGGCGCCCCGGGGCCGACAGACGGCATTGACCGGTCCCGGCCGGCGGGTGATGATCGGCCACGTGGATGACATTTGAAACACAGGCGGGACCGACGGGTCCCTCCCGGGTTTATTTGGTCGATCGCGGGATTTCTGAAACGGCAAAGCCATCGAAAGGTGGCGACGCAAAGTTACCGGTCTAAGGGGCGCCCGTGGCGCCCTACGACAGCGGGGCTGCCAGAAAGGCGGTAGGGAAATGACACAGAACGGCAACGTCGTTCCGTTGGAAGGCCACCCCCGGCCCAGAGCCCGCCTGTCCTCACAGGAATCCGCAAGCGTCCTCACCGGCTGCCGCGAGCTTGCGCTCGATCGCATGGCCATCGCCCTGTCCGGCATGCTGGACCGGGTCGAGGACGAACTCTTCGACCTCGCGGAAAAAGCCGTCGACCGCGACGAGCAGAACGTCTTCCTCGACGCCCGTTCCGCGGCCCGCGCCAAACGCACGGCGATCGAAACCACCTTCCGCCAGCACTTCGTCGAGTTCTTCAACCGCAAGGTCCGGGGTGAATCCACTTCCCCGGCGCCCGCGGGCGAACCGGGGGAGCTTTCTCTGGTGGGCCACGAGGCGCTGGAGGAAAGCCTGGCGGTAAAGGCCATGTCCTCCAAGATGACAAGCGCCTGCGAAAGCGAGCTCTTCGCGCTCAGCCAGCGCATGGGCTTCCTGATGGAGCGCCCGGAAATGGAGGACGACGCCAACCCGATGAGCCCGGCCACCATCTGCGCCGCGTTGAAGGATGCCTGCGACCAGATCGAATCGGATTTCCGTGTGCGCATGGCGCTGCTGCGCCAGCTCGAGCGTCACGCCGAAGTGGCGGTGCAGGGCGTCTACCACGACCTCAACGCGCACCTGGTGGCGCGCCACATCCTTCCGGACGTCCGCCCGGGTTTGCGCCGCAATTCCGCTGCCAGCGTGTCGGCGGCCAAACGCGCCGGTGCGGCCGCGCAGGCCAAGCCGGTTGCACCCGGCACGCAGGACCTGTTCGGAACCCTGGCGCAATTGCTCGGATCCGCCTCGCCCGCGGGTGGCGCTGGAGCCGCGGGTTCGGGTTCATCCGGCGGTGGCGGCAACAGCATCACCGGGCTGCTGGGCGGCCACGCCACGGCGACCGGGTCCGCGGGCGCAGGAGGCATGGCCGCCTCGCCGTTCATGACCGAGCTCACCCGCATGCATCGCGACGCGATACCCGCCGGCAGCGGCGCGGGCGACGACGGACTGGTCAATATCCTCAAGAGCCTCAAGTCGGTGCCCCAGGGCGCGGCCCTCGGCACCGTCGACGCGATGACCATCGACATCGTCGCGATGCTTTTCGACTACGTGTTCGACGACGATCACATCCCGGCGAGTGTGAAGGCCCTGCTGGGACGCCTGCAGATCCCGACGCTGAAGGTGGCGTTGCTCGACAAGAGCTTTTTTTCCTCCAAGTCCCACCCCGCGCGCCGCCTGATCGACCTGCTGGCCGAGATCTCGATCGGCCTGGATGACACAAACGCGCGCGATGGCGCCACGTTTGGCCTGGTCGAGAGCGTGGTTGACGAGATCCTGCACCAGTTCGGCACCGACCTGGCGCTGTTCGAAACCATGGTTGCGCGTGTCGAGGCGTTCATCGAACAGCAGGCCCGCGCCGAGGCCGAGGTGGTGCAGCGCTCCTCGCGCATGATCGAGGCGCGCGAGCGCGACGAGATCGCCCGCCTGATCGCCGAAGAGGAAGTCCTGCGCCGACTGCAGGCGCGGGTGTGGGTCCCGGGTGCGGTGCGCGAGATGTTGATGGATTCCTGGGTGCGGGCCCTGGCCTCGGTCCAGCTTGCCGAAGGTGAAGGCTCGCCCGCCTGGCAGGCGCTGGTCCAGACGCTCGACGACCTGCTCTGGAGCGTGGAGCCGAAGGCCACGGCCGACGATCGCAAGCGCCTGGTGGTGATGTTGCCCGCCATGCTCAAGCGCATCGACCACGGCCTTGCGCGTGCCGCGGTGACCGATGCCGCGCGCGACGCCTTCCTGGGCAAGCTGGTTGATTGCCATTCGGCGGCGGTGAAGGCCGGCCTGCGCGGCATGGCGGTCGTGCCGGAACCGGTCCCGCCCCCGCCGCCCGCGCCGATCGAGGACGTGAAAATCGAGCGCGAGATCCTCCCCGCCGGCGACACGCAGGTCGAGGAGATCCGGATTCGCAAGCCCCACCAGGGTGGCGCGGTGGTGCGCAATGTGTTCACGCGCACCGGCATCTGGACCAACCTGCAGCGTGGCACCTGGGTCGAGTTCTCGCGCGATGCCGGCTCCGCGATGCGGGCGCGCCTTACCTGGGTGAGCCCCAACAAGGGCGTCTACCTCTTCACCAACCCCACGTCGCGGGCGACCGCGGTTTCGATCTCGCCGGAAGCGCTGGCCGAGCAGATGCGCCTGGGCCTCGCGCGGGTGATCGACGACGTTGCGCTGGTGGATCGCGCGGTCGACTCGATGATCGAGAACCTGCGCAAGACCGCGGCCTGAACGCCGCGGCGTCTCAGGGATAGAAGAGCAGCAGCTCGTACCCGGTGGCCTTGACGCGCGGGGTTTCGAGGCGCAGCTGCAGCGCCACTTCGACCCCGGGCGGGAGGACCTCGCCTTGCACCAGCGGGCGGCCGAGGTAGTCGGTCGGGCGCAATACGCGACGCATCGCCGCCTGGCCGGTAATGTCGGTGAGCGTGAGTTCCAGGTGCGGGTAGTCCTGCGCCACCGAAGCCAGGTTGCGGATGCGCGCGCCAAGTGCGATCTCGCTCGGCTTGCCCGGCACCTCGAGCAGCTCGGAGTCCTCCAGTTTCAGCAGCCCCTCCTCGCGCGACCACGGCACGGTGCATTGCAGCTGCGAACACGCCGATTCCAGCGCCGGGCGCAGTGCCGGATACCGCTGCGCGAGGCTCCCGCGGTACTCGTAGGCGAGTTCCAGCGCGAGCAACAATCCCAGCAGCACGACCCCGAACGCCCATGCGCGAGACGGTGGATCCGCCGGGGGCGGGTCCTCGAGCACCAGGGCGGCGGGTTGCGGCGCGGCACGCAATCGGGGCGGCACCGCGGGTCGTTCGGGTTCGATCGGCGCATCAATGGCGGGTGCGGGGATCTCATTGGTGTCCAGCGTCTCGATTTCCGGCATCTCGCCGTCGCTCACCGCCTCGAGATCGACACTTTCCACCGGCGCCGGCGGCGGTTGCTGCTGCGCCTCCTGCGCCGCGAGCAGGCGCCCGCCCGTATCGTCGTCGGGAAACCGCTCAAGGGAGACGAAGCCGTTGAACACCCTGGAGCAGCGCCCGCAGCGCACCTGCCCCTGCTTGGCGTTGAGCTGCTGCGGGGATACCCGGAAGCGCGACTGGCAGTGGCTGCAGGTGGTGATCAGCACGTCAGGCGCGCCGCTTTCCGGCCAGCAACACCCAGCCCGAGTCGCTCGCCGCGACCGCCAACACCGCCCACGGGGCGTAGGCCTCGGCCACGCCGGCGGCCTGCTGCTCGAGGATTCCCGACAGCACGATCGAGCCCGCGCCGCGCGTCTGTGCGGATAGCAGCGGGGCCAGCATGCGCAGCGGATTGGCGAGGATGTTTGCGATGGTGATGTCGGCGCCGCCCGGAAGCTCTTCGCGCGCGTCGCGGGTGTCGAGGTGCACGTTGTTGCTCAGGGAATTGTAGCGCGTGGCCTCCAGCGCCTGCGGGTCGATGTCGACGCAGGTGACCGCGCCCGCGCCGAGCTTCGATGCCGCAATGCCCAGGATGCCCGAGCCGCAGCCGTAATCGAGGACTCGCTCGCCACCTCGCAGGTTGCGCTCGAGCCAGGCCAGGCACAGGCGCGTGGTCGGGTGGCTTCCGGTGCCGAAGGCCGCGCCCGGGTCGAGGATCACGTTGATCGCGCCGGGGTCCGGAGGCAGGTACCAGGTGGGCACGATCCACAACCGCTCACCCGCCAGGATCGGCTTGAACTGGCGCTGCGTGAGCGCGACCCAGTCGGCGTCCTCGATGCGGTCGATGGACGCGGCCGAAAGCGTCAGCACCCCGCTCGCGTCGAGGGCGGCATCGAGCGCGGCGCAAGGATCCACCGCCAGCGCGAAAAGCGCGCTCACCAGCGTGCGCGGCCACAGCGCGGCATCGGCGCCCGGCTCCCCGAAAACCGCCTGCTCGCGGTCGGTGCCGGCATCCGCGTCCGACATCTCGGTGGCCAGGGCGCCGTGTTCCTCGAGCGCTTCGGAAAGCGCCTCGGCGAAGCGACCGTCGACCACCAGCGCAAGGCGTTGCCAGGCCATCGGGGCGCGCCCTACGCCTCGGGCTGGATCGACTTGAGCGCCGCCATCTTCTCTTCGAGGTAGTGGATGCTCACGCCGCCACGCACGAAGGCCGCGTCGTTCATGAGCTCCTGGTGCAGGGGGATGTTGGTCTGTATCCCCTCGATCACCATCTCGGAAAGGGCGACGCGCATGCGGGCGATCGCCTGCTCGCGGGTGTCGCCGTAGGCGATGAGCTTGCCGATCAGCGAGTCGTAGTACGGCGGCACGTAGTAGTTGGCGTAGACGTGCGAGTCGTAGCGGATGCCGGGGCCGCCCGCGACGTGGTACTGGGTGATGCGCCCGGGCGAGGGCACGAAGGTGTACGCGTTCTCCGCGTTGATGCGGCACTCGATCGCGTGCCCCTTCTTCACGATGTCGCGCTGGCGGTACTTGAGCTTCATGCCCGCGGCCACGCGGATCTGCTCCTGCACGATGTCCACGCCGGTGATGAGCTCGGTCACCGGGTGCTCCACCTGCACGCGCGTGTTCATCTCGATGAAGTAGAACTCGTCCTTCTCGTAGAGGAACTCGAAGGTGCCGGCGCCGCGGTAGCCGAGCTTGCGGCAGGCATCCGCGCACTTCTCGCCGATGCGTTCGATCAGGCGCGGCTTGATCAGCGGCGCTGGGCCTTCCTCGATGATCTTCTGGTGGCGCCGCTGCATCGAGCAGTCGCGCTCGCCGAGGTAGATCGCCTGCTTGTACTCGTCGGCGAGCACCTGGATCTCGATGTGGCGCGGGTTCTCGAGGAATTTCTCGAGGTAGACGATGGGGTTGTTGAAGGCGTTCTGCGCTTCCGTGCGTGTCATGGAGACCGCGTTCACCAGCGCGGCCTCGGTGTGGACCACGCGCATCCCGCGCCCGCCGCCGCCACCGGCCGCCTTGATGATGACGGGATAGCCGACCGCGGCCGCCAGGCGGCGGATCTCCTTCGGGTCCTCCGGCAGCGCGCCTTCCGAACCGGGCACGCAGGGGATGCCGACCTTCTTCATCGTCACCTTGGCCGAGATCTTGTCACCCATCATGCGGATCGAGGCCGCGGTCGGTCCGATGAAGACGAAGCCGGAATTCTCGACGCGCTCCGCGAAGTCGGCGTTTTCCGACAGGAAGCCGTAGCCGGGGTGGATGGCTTGCGCGTCGGTGACTTCTGCGGCGCTGATGATCGCCGGGATGTTGAGGTAGCTCTCGCGTGGCGGGGGCGGGCCGATGCAGACCGATTCGTCGGCCAGCATCACGTATTTGGCGTCGGCATCGGCCTCGGAGTGGATCGCAACGGTCTTGATCCCCATCTCGCGGCAGGCGCGCTGGATGCGAAGCGCGATCTCGCCCCGGTTGGCAATCAGGATCTTCTCAAACATCGCGACGGCGCTTCCAACGTTTGTCCCCTCTGCCACGAGCGCCCATGGAGTGGAACGTGGCGTGGGAGAGGGTTGGGGCGAGGGTCAAGCAGTCTCCTATTCGATCAGGAACAGCGGCTGGCCGTATTCAACCGGCTGGCCGTTTTCAACCAGGATCGCCTTGACCGTGCCGGATACGTCGGATTCGATCTCGTTGAGCAGTTTCATCGCCTCGATGATGCAAAGGGTCTGGCCCTTGGTCACCGACTGGCCGACCTCGACGAAGGATGGCGAGCCCGGGGAGGGCGCGCGGTAGAACGTCCCCACCATCGGCGACTTGAGCGCGTGGCCCTTGGGTTCGGGCGCCGGGGCCGGTGCGGCGGGGGCCGCTGGCTGGCCCTGCATCCCCATCGGCTGCATCCCCGGCGAGGCCATCATGACGGGCGCCGCGGCAAGTTGCCGGCTGATGCGGACTTTTTCCTCGCCCTCGGTGATTTCGATCTCGCCGATTCCCGATTCCTGGACGAGGTCGATCAGCTTCTTGAGTTTTCTGAGGTCCATGGAAGGCCTTCTATTTGGGCGTGCCGGGGAGCGCGCGAATCGCCGCTTCCAGCGCCAGTTCGTATCCCAACGGTCCCAGCCCGGCGATCACGCCCGCCGCCAGATCCGAGAAATAGGAGTGGTGGCGGAAGGGCTCGCGCGCGTGCACGTTCGACAGGTGTACCTCGATGAAAGGGATCTTCACCGCCGCCAGGGCATCGCGCAGGGCGACGCTGGTGTGCGTAAATGCCGCCGGATTGATGATGATGTAGGCAGTTTCGTCGGTTTTCGCCGCATGAATCCTTTCGATCAGCGGCGCCTCCGCATTACTCTGGAAGGCCGAGACCTCGAAACCCGCGCGTGCTCCCTGCTCAATCAACCGTTGGTTGATGGCAGCAAGCGTATCGCGCCCATAGTGTTGGGTCTCGCGATCACCTAGGAGGTTCAGGTTGGGCCCGTGGAGGACCAGGATCTTGGGCATGGCGGGCGAGTTTGCCGCAACTCCCGAGGCAATGTCCAGTCTTGTTAGGGCGCGACGGGACTTTTGCGAGTTGTGGATATTTTACCGAAGTTGTTGCGTGTTAGCCGCATATGCGAGCAATCGTTGCTCCAGCTCGGATTCTGTGTAAGGGCCCACTCTCGTTTCCATGACCTGGCCACCGGGAGCAATGATAGCGGTGTACGGAAGGCCGCGAAACTTGTTGCCGAGCCGCCGGGAGAGCTCCGGGATCTCCTCGCCTCCGGTCCACAGGGGATAGTTGACCGCCAGCGACTTGCCGAACGGGTGCACCTTTGCCGGGTCCTCGTCCGAAAGCCCCACGAACTGGACGCCCCGGTCCTGCCAGCGGGCCTGCAGCCGCGTGAAGGCCGGCATTTCCTCACGGCAGGGCCCACACCAGGTTGCCCAGAAGTTGACCACCAGCAGCTTGCCCGGGAACGCCGCCAGCGAACGGGCCTGGCCCGCCGCGTCGGTGAAGGTCACCGCCATCAGGGCTCCGGGCGTGATTTCGACCCGCACCGGATCCGCGCTGGCCGCGGGCGCCGGCCGCATGGCGAGCCAGAGGCCGGCGCCGGCGAGCATGGATAGCGCGGCGATCCCTGCAAAAAGCCAGCGCACGCTCACGTCCCGACCTCCCGTTCGACCCAGCCCAGGTACTCGGGCAGGCCCGACTCTACCGTGAAGGAGATGATCTCCGGCACCGAATAGGGATGGCGTTCGCGGATTGCCTGCTCCAGACGCGTGTAGCATTCATGGGTCGACTTGATCAGCACGGGGTATTCAACCGCCTGCTCCTCGCGGCCCTCCCAGCGGTAGAAGGAGGTAGCGGGCGCCAGGACGTTGGCGCAGGCCGCCAGCCGGAGCCGGACAAGGTCGCGGGCCAGATTGAAAGCGGACTCGGAGTCGGGTAGGTTTGTAAGGACGGCGATGACTGCCACTTGCGCTCCCGCTGCGGGTGCCGGTGCAACGGATGGAGATTCGGGTGCGAATTGTTTTGCTGGTGATTTTACTGGGTTTCCCACTCCTCGAAGCGGTGGTGCTGGTACAGCTGGCCGCCAACATGGGGTGGTGGGTGCTCGCCTGGGTGATCCTCGCGGCCTGCGCCGGCATGGCGCTGATCAAGGAAGCGCGGTTTGCCATGCTCGCCCGCCTTGCGGCCGGTTTTGCGCAGGGACGTTTCCCGATCAACGCGCTGACCGATAGCGCCCGCACCGTGGTGGCCGGCATCCTGCTGATCTTCCCGGGTGTGGTCTCCGACCTCATCGCGCTGACCCTGCTCCTGCTTCCCGGCCCGCGCGTGGCCGCGGAATCGTCGCTCCACCGACGTGCGGGCGGCACCCTGACCGAAGGCGAATTCCGCCGCACTCGCTGAACGACGCAATTGCCTGATTCCTCCGCGCCCGGCCGCCACGTACGGCTCGAGCCCAGCGGCCACACGTTTGAAGTCGCATCCGGCGAAACGCTGCTGGAGGCGGCCCTGCGCCAGGGCATCGGCCTGCCCTACGGCTGCCGCAACGGGGCATGTGGCGCCTGCAAGGGCGTGTTGCGCTCGGGCGAGCTGGCCTACGGCGACTACCAGGAGCGCGCGCTGCACGATTCCGAAAAGGCAGCGGGCAAGGCGCTGACCTGCTGCACGCGCCCGCTGACCGACATCGTCTTCGAGGTGCGCGAGCTGTCCGGCGCCAAGGACCTCTCGATCCGCACGTTGCCGTGCCGGGTAGAGAAAGTGGACAAGCCGGCCGAGGACGTCGCGGTGATCTACCTCAAGCTGCCTTCGGGCGAGCGGCTGCAGTTCCTCGCGGGGCAATACATCGACATCCTGATGAAGGACGGCAAGCGCCGCAGCTTCTCGATGGCGAACGCGCCGCACGACGACGCCTTCCTTCAGCTGCACGTGCGCAAGACACCCGGCGGCGCGTTTTCGAAATACGTGTTCGAGGACATGCGTGAGCGCGCAATCCTGCGCTTCGAAGGGCCGCTGGGCACCTTCTACCTGCGCGAGGATTCGGACAAGCCGTTCATCTTCGTGGCGGGCGGAACCGGCTTCGCGCCGCTAAAGGCGCAGGTCGAACACCTGCTTCACCACGGCGAGGACCGCCCCATCGTTGTCTACTGGGGCGCTCGCTCGCGCCGGGACCTGTACCTGCACGAGCTGCCGTCGAAATGGCAGGCAGAACATCCCAACCTGTCGTACATCCCGGTCCTGTCGGATCCCCTGCCCGAAGACGGATGGGCCGGAAGGACGGGGCTGGTGCACCAGGCGGTGCTCGACGATTTCGCCGACCTTTCGGGCTACCAGGTCTACGCATGTGGCGCGCCCGCGATGACCGACATCGCGCGCCAGAGCTTCGTCGAGCAGCGCGCGCTGCCCGAAGACGAGTTCTATTGCGACGCCTTCACGCCGTCGGTGGACCCGAAAAAATGAAATCCGGTGTCAGAGACGACTTTTGCCATTCCCGGGGTCTTGCGCCGGATTGCACGAGTCGTCTGCGACACCGGATTTCGCCGCTTCCCGATCCCGCAGCACCTTGCGCTGCACCTTGCCGGTTGTGGTCATCGGCAGATCCGCGATGAACTCGATTTCGCGCGGCTGCTGGTAGGCGGCGAGGCTTGCCTTCACGTGGGCGCGGATCGAATCCTTGAGGCCCTCGGAAGGCTCCCGCCCCGCGACGAGCAACACAAAGGCCTTGATCACCGCGCCGCGTGTTTCGTCCGGTGACGGCACAACGGCCGAATTCGCCACCGCGGGATGTTTCATGAGGCAGTTCTCGATTTCTGCCGGGCCGATGCGGTACCCGGCGCTCTTGAACATGTCGTCCGCGCGACCCTGGTACCAGAGATAGCCGTCTTCATCCCACGACGCCTGGTCGCCGGTGCGGCACCAGTCGCCGGAGTATTTCGCCGCGGTGGCCGCGTCGTTGCCCCAGTAGCCGAGGAAAAACACCGGGTCGGGCGCACCGTCGAGCCAGGTGCGCCGCACGGCCACATCGCCCGCCGCCCCGGGGCCGAGCTCGCGCCCGTCGTCGTCGAGCACCGCCACCAGGTGGCCGGGGTAGGGACGGCCCATGGACCCGGGCTTCACCGGCCAGAGTTGATGCGAGTTGCCCACGATGTAGTTCATCTCGGTCTGGCCGAAGATCTCGTTCACCGTGGCGCCGAGCTCCTCGCGCGCCCAGTGCAACACCGCCGCTCCCACGGGCTCCCCACCGCTCATGAGCGAGCGCAGCCGCGCACCCCGGCGACCCCGCGCGCCCGGCGCCGCCTTCATCATCATCTTGAGCGCGGTTGGAAACAGGAACGCGTTGCGCACGCCGTATTTCCCGATGAGGTGGAAGGCGTGTTCCGGATCGAAGCGCCCGCGATAACCCAGGATCGCCTGGCCGTGGTAAAGCGTCGGCATCAACGCGTCCCACAGCCCACCCGTCCAGGCCCAGTCGGCGGGCGACCAGAAGAAGTCGCCCGACCGCGGAAAGCCGTCGTGTGAATGCTCGAAGCCCGGCAGGTTGCCGATCAGGGCGCACTGCGGCAGCAACGCGCCCTTCGGCGGGCCGGTGGTGCCGCTGGTGTAGATGATCGCCGCCGCATCCTGCGCGCGCGTGGCCGCCGGCTCGAATGAATCCGCGGCGTTGGCGAGTGTTGCGTCCCAGTCGAGGAAACCCGCGCCGCTCGCCCCGGCCACGCCGATCACATGCCCGAGCGCCGGCAGCCGGGCGCGCACCGGTTCCAGGTTCGCGGCGGTCCCGGGATCCACCACCGCGACCTTCGCCCCGCTGTCGGCCAGGCGGTACTCGAGCGCGTCGGGCCCGAACAGGAACGAAAGCGGCACGGCGACCACGCCCATCTGGAAGCAGGCGAGATAGGTGATCACGGTCTCGGGACGCTGCGGCAGCAGAAGCGCCACGCGGTCGCCGCGCGCTACACCCAGGGCCACAAGTGCATTCGACAGGCGATTGGAGGCGCGCAACAGGTCGCGGTAGGTGTACGAGCGCGTGGCCCCCGCTTCGTCCTCCCAGCGCAGGGCCAGCCGGTCGCCGTCGACCGCCCAGCGGCGGCACGCCCAGTGGGTGATGTTGAAGTCCGCCGGGACTTTCCAGCGGAAGGATTCGTAGGCGTCGCGGTAGCGATCCAACGCCGCCGGCCTAACCCGCGAGCTCTGCGCTCCGGCGGAAGTGCTGCACCGCCTCGTGGGGCTTGCCGATCTGTTCCATCAACGACGCGAGTGTCATGTGGCCGTCGTGCGTGGGTTCCAGCGCGAGGCTCGCCTCGATGTAGCTCTGCGCCTTGCCCCACAGGCCCTGGCGCATGCACAGCTTGCCCAGCGCCAGCAACAGCGCCGGATCGCGCGCCTGCGCGCGCAGCCACTTCTCCGCGCGCTCGATCTGCGGCAGGGCGTCGGCGCCGGCCGCATCGCCATACAGCGCGATGAGGCTCGCGTTCCATTCGCGATCGAGCGCCTGTTCGATGATCGCCTGCGCCTCCGCGTTGCCGCCGAGCGCCAGGTGATAACGCGCGGCCGTCGCGGCGACCGCGGCGTCGGTGCGCATCTCCGCGGGCAGCTGCTTCCAGTACGTGGCGAGCGACACGGCATCCTGCGCCTTGCGGTTGAGGTTGCCGAGGTGCGCCGCGCGGCGGATCGCCGTCGCTTCGGCCGGGCCGATGCCGCCCAGCTTGGCCAGCGCATTCACGGTCGTGAGCACCTCGTCCCAGCTGCGCAGCGCCTGTTCGGCCTGCAGGCGCAGGCGCAGCAGCCGCAGGTTGCGCCCGTCGCGCGCCGAGAGGTCCCTGAGTACCGCCAGCGCCTCCTCGTGGCGCCCCTGCGACACCAGCAGGTCGGCCAGGGTCGTGAGGCGCGCCTGGTCGACTTCGGGCGCCGATCCCTTGGCGTGGTCGAGAAACTGCTCGCGCTCGTTGAAGCGGCCGAGCTCATGCGCGCTGCGCGCCGCGATGATCGCGGCCACGCCCTTGGTCTCGTCACCCAGCAGGGCGGCCGCGGCGCTTTTTTCGGCGGAGGCATAACGCCCCTGGAAAAACGCGAGCAGCGCATCGTTGAGCGACAGGCGCAGGCGCGAGCTGGTGCGCTCGGCACGATAGGCGCGCACGCGCGCCGGGATCGCCACCAGGGTGGTCACCAGGCGCACCAGGAAATAGAACGCGAAGTAACCGGCGAACACCAGGAACACGAGCAGGTTGAGCGACAGCTCGATGCGCTGGTTGCCCGAGAAGATCACGACGTAGCCCGTGGAGTGGCGCGCGAAAAGCGCGATGCCCACGGCAACCGCGAAGAGGATGACCGACCAGATCGCGAAGCGCATGTCAGCGCTTCTCGCGCGCGGTGCGCGCCGTGCGCACCGCCGCAAGGCTGGCATTGATGTCCGGGACGCCGATCTGCACCGGCGTTCCAGAAATCTGCTTGAGCGAGGCTAGCGCCGCCGTGGTCTGGCGCGCCCTGGTGTCGAAATACTTCGTGATCCATCCCTGGCTCGTGCGAAGGTCTTCGCGGAACGTGCCTTCGTCGCGCGCCAGCAGCGAAACGCGCGCGGCCAGCAGGCGCAGCTTCAGGTTCTCGCGCAGGAAGTAGCTTTGCGCGGGCGTGAGCAGGGCCGGCTCCGGGGTTTCGAGTTCGCGAATGCGCACCAGGCCCTTCATCTCGTCCCACAGGTCGCGCGCGGCGCGGGAGACCGCGTGTTCCTCGGCGGGGCGCAGGCGCGTCGCGCGCGCCGCCGCCGGTGTTTCTGCGATCAGCATCGGCAGCGAATCGGTCTGGGCGATCAGCTGGTCGAGCTTGACCGCGACGCCCACCGTGTCGAGCTGGGGCACCGCCTTCAGCCGCTCCATGTCCTGGGTGATCGCGCGGCGCAGCGGCGTCGCGGCGAGCTTTTCGGCGCGGGCGAGGCGCTGGTCGGCCACCTGCAGCGCGGCGAGCGCGCCGCGCACGTTGCCGGCCAGCTGCAGCTGCTGGCTCGCGATCACCAGCATCTGCTCGACTTCCGAGAGCAGGCGGTCGTCCGCGCTGCGCGAGAGTTCGCGATACATTTCCTCGAGGGCCACGCGTTGCTCCTGCGTGTCGGCCACGCGCGCTTCGAGCTCGCTCACGCGCGCCTGCGCGTCGCGCAGCTGGGCCTGGTTCTGCGTGAGCGCGGCCTTGGCGCTCTGGCTTTCCGCGCCCAGCTCGGAGAGTCGCCCGCCGGCCGTGGATTCCACCGCGCGCACCGACAGGCGCGTGTCGATGGCGATCCACGCCGCCACCAGCGTCACCACCAATGCCACGGCGCCAAGCACGCGTGCCGCGCGATCGCCTTCGCGCCGGGTTTGCCGCGCGGCGATGGGCGGCGCCGGCAGGGAGGGTCGGGAGGGCGCAGATGTCTCGTTCATGTCAGGACTCGCAGCTGCGTCAACGTATCGATCAGGCCTTCGGCTCCATGCGGGGATACCAGGACCCGGGCGAAACCCCTCGCCTCGGGACCCGCGGCCACCGCTTCGTGCGGCACCACGAGGGTCGTGCCGGAAAAATAGTTCGCGCCCTGCGCCCCGACCAGGGCGACGAAGTTCGCCAGCGTTTCCCCGGAAAGCGTGCTGACCGCGTGTATCTCTCCCCGTTCCCAGGCCGCGAGCAGCGGCGCGGGATCGGCCTTCGGGCACACGCGCCGGTAACACTGCGCGTAGCTTACCCGCGCGCCCCGGGCCTGGAGGCTTTCCCTGAGTTTCTCGCGCCCGCCTTGCCCGCGGAAGATCACGATATC
>Ga0163153_10000619_pt1 | contig 61222 bp, 57 predicted proteins | sample OliLakLV19MP6IB1_FD_148629 | JGI IMG/M metagenome (GOLD analysis project Ga0163153, IMG submission 148629) | Freshwater microbial mat bacterial communities from Lake Vanda, McMurdo Dry Valleys, Antarctica - Oligotrophic Lake LV.19.MP6.IB-1 | ecosystem: Environmental > Aquatic > Freshwater >... | reverse complement strand
TCCTTCCGTTCCCACGAAAATTTCATCGACCTGTAGGTCTTCGACCTTCATTTTCAGATTCTTTCCCGCCATCGATGCACCGTAATCTATCGCACCCTGACTGTCTCACCATCATTGGCAGAGAGGGCTCGGAGCCTTGGGCCTGTGTCGACGCCGATCTCGTCAGCCATGCTCGAGTTCGCGCGGCAGCTCGTCTTCGTGGTACGGCGACGTGGGAGAGCCGTTGGCAGGGAAGTACGAATTGTCCGAATTGTCTCTACGTCCCCCTTCCTTCCTGCATTCTCAACCCACAGCGCATGCAATCAATTTGCGACGAATCCCCCCGGGATCTTCGACGACCTGCGCAATTTCTACGGACGGCTGACGCTGAACAGATTTCATTCCGAGGCATCGACCAATCCAAGCGATTTAGCCCTGTTGGCAACCGCGTGCAATTGAGCCGACGCCGCGGCGTCCTAGGAATCGCCGATCCACCGTTCGTCGAATCGGTACTGCCGGCCCCCGACGAGGACCACTTCAAAATCGCCTCCCAAAACGTCCAGAAAACCCGGAGCGGTTCACCCTTCACCAAGTAGATCGAAGAGGCTGGGGTCACCCTAATACGTATGATGATGCTCAAGTAATCGTGCAGCAGATTTCGCTGTCGATTCGTGCTGGGCTGGGCCGCTGGACTCGCGGCCACAAGCGGAACTCAAATGAACCGAGAAGTACGAGTTGTACTCTCGGTCAGGATGAATTGCCGTGCATCAGTCACCTCAGAATTGCCTGCCTATTCGAATCCCTATTCATGCCGAACGACGATCTCGACCGGGTCGCCAAGGTTGTTGGCAAAGTCGCGCAGCCGAACGACGACAATCGTGTCTCCCTCGGGGAACGTGCTGCTACTTGTAATCAGATCGCAGAATTGGCGTCCGCCGCTCGGCAGAGCGGTCAGCGTCGCCGAATTGCCTGCGCCATTGAGCGTGCAGGGGTTCGTCGGGCTGTTCGAATCGAAGCGACAGGCCCAATCAATCAGGGCGTCGATCGTCGCCTGATCGCTGCTGAAGTTAGGTGGATCGATTCCCGGGATGCCGCCAGAGGTGTCGCAAATCGCCTTACTGCCATCGCCTAGCGATCGACTTGCGACGATCTGCAAATCCGGCCGTTCGGTGGAATTCGACACCGGTGGCGGCACGTCGTCGTCGACAGCGGACCCGCTCAGGCCGGGCATAGCCTCGACGATCACAAAGAAGCCAGAGCCGCTACCGATGCGAAAGACTCGTCGCCCGCTCGAGGGGTCGATCTCCGGCGTTGGGGTCGGCGTCGTGCGGCATGGGTTACGTCCGATACTGGGGGTTATGACCAATACCGCAGCTAATACGGCCTATCCGCCGTCTGTTCGATCTATTTCGACCCATTGTCCGAATCGAGGATCGAGACGCTAGGTGAGGGCTCGGTGGGGGCTCGGTGGCGGGCTGGGCGGCGCTGTCTGAAGATCAGCTGCCCGCAGAGCTCAGGGGCTTGTCGGCCTCCACGGATCTTCGCGCGCTGCTCGATTCCGATGTTTTGCGTGTGACAGATCCGTCCTCCGTCTCGGATGAGCGGTTCCGCGACATCGTGCGCGAGATCGCGGTGCATCTTCGCGACGGCAAGAACCTGGATCGGGACACCTTGGCCCGGCGGGTCGACGTGTCGGCCATGCAGGCTGGTTTCAGCGATCAGGCGCACATGAGCCGGGCATTCTCGGAGTCGTTCGGCCTCACCTACCTCGATGCGCTCCACGCCTGGCAGCACGCCCGGCGACGATAGCTCTTTCGTTCAATACTTCCCGAACGTTTATCGCTAGCTTCCTGCCCATCAGGTGCCCGCGTCGCGCTGTCAGGGCTGCTAGACTATCGATATGAATGGATTATCGAGGATGGAAGTATGAAGGTGAGGGAAGGTTTCGTCGACATCGAAGGCCACCGACTGGCCTACCTGGCGGTGAACGAGCATCTGGCCCGTCCTGAACAGCCTGCGGTGGTGTTCATCCATGGCGTGCTGGCATCGGTGAACTTCTGGCTCGATTCCGTGCCGCCGGACTTCAGGGAGAACCGGGCCTGGTATGCCCTGAGCCTCCCCGCCCATCATCCGTCCACCGTGCCGGCGGACTTCGGCCTGGGCCAAGTGGACGACCAGTGGTTCTACCGCTTGATGAACGGTGCGCTGGAACAGCTGCTGGATGGCAGGAAAGCCACGGTCGTGGGGCACTCCACTGGCGGATTCAGCGCCTTGAACCTGGCCATCCACCGGGCGCCCAGTGTGGTGGGCATCGTCAGCGTGGCGGGCTTCCATCGTGGCAAGTGGGGCGGTGTCGAAGGCCTGCTCCTGAAGCTGGCAGGGCTCGGCAAATGGGCCAAGCCGCTATTTGGGCTGAACATTCTGATCGCCCGATACAGCGGCTTCGTGCAACGCGTGTTCGCCACGCTCTTGGCCCACGACCGCGAGGCGTTCAGCGAAAGCCCGCTGAGCCAGCGCATGCTGGAGAACATACGCCCCAATACCCGAGGGCAGGATCCGGCGGCGCTCTTCTACTTGTTCAACGGCATCAGCAAGCTGGAGATCGGCGATCGACTCCGTGACATTCGCATTCCCTGTCATGTCTTCGCTGGTAGCCATGATCCGGTGGTGCCGGCAGCGCAGTCGATGTTGATCGCCGGCGAGGTGCCCAACGCCAAGACCGTGGTGTTCCGCAACGTGGGCCACATGCCGTTCATGGAGAGCACAGAGCAGTACTTTGAAGCCTTGGAACGCGCGCTGGCCGATATCACCCATCATAATGCTTCTGCGGCGAAGGCAGTTTGAACGAAGGGCAACCCGTGATGACCTATCCCGAATATAGAGCAGACTTGCAGCACATTCACGAGTCCGAGGTCTACGGCGCGGCGGTGTTCGCCACGGCTGCCCAATTGACCCGGAACCCGGAGCGCAAGAAGAAATGGCTTACTCTGAAGGCGCTCGAAGAGAAGACCTTGTCCGACTACCTGGCGTACATGGAAAGCACCCATCAGCCGGTAATCGAACCGAGGGGCTGGGCATTGAAGGGCCATGCGGAGGGTGCCGCCCTTGCCCTGATGCCCTGGCGCCTGGCCATGAAGCTGGTGGGCGACGCAACGGTGCCGTTCCAGGAGAAGTTCCTGCGCCTCAAGCAACATGCCGAGGGCCAGGAGCAGGAGTTCTTCGCCTATGTGTATGCCCACGAGAAGGCCATCGAGGCGTTTGCACACAAGGAGCTGGCCAACGATACCGGGAGCCTGAAGGCGGTGGAGGACTTGCTGGCAAGATAGGGTGGAGACGAATCAGACTCCAGACCGGGGGGGAAGACCGGGACGGACTACGTTGATACGTTTTCCCGCAACCCCCCGGGCCGGCCGCGCTCGATACGTGGGCATGCCTCGACTGCCTCGCATGGTCGCGGTCGGGACCGTTCATCACGCCATCTCGCGCCTCGTGGACCGCTCTTGGCAGCTCGTTGGGGATGTGGAGCGCGAGGCGTACCTCGCGCGACTTGAGTACGCGCTCGCGCGGACCGACTGGGTGCTGCTCGGGTACCAGTGAGATCCTCGACCTCGACGAGGCGGGCGTCCGGGAAGGCCTGGTGCTCGGTGAAGGCCGCGACTGACGCCGCCGCAGCGCGGCGCTACGCTGGGGGCATGAGGGTTGCGGTTATTGGAAGTGGCATCGCGGGGCTGAGCTGCGCGTGGCTGCTTTCTAGAGAGCACGAGGTCACGGTGTATGAGCGGACCTCGGCGCTCGGCATGGACGCCTACCGAGTGGATGCGACTGTGGAAGGGGAGTCGTTGTCCGTGGATGTACCGGTGCGCGTCTCTTCGCCGTTCTACTACCAGAACCTCTACCGCCTGTACTCGCACCTCGGCATCGAGATGCAGCACGTGGAATACGGATCGTCGTTCCTCGATGCTTCGGGACGCACCTACTTTCACTATCGAAGCCTGAAGGTGGGCTCGCTCAACTTGCCGCTCGTGCCGCCACGCTTCGTACTGTCGAAAGCGGGGCGCGAGATTGGGCTCGATGTCCTGCGCTTTGCGGCGCGCACTCTACCTCCTCGCTTTCGCCTCTGCCCAGACGGGCTACTGCGAGCACTTACGTTCGAACTACGTCAGCCGCAACCCGCAGTGCGTCGCAAAGTGGCGGAAGTCGCGGTCTCGCGTGACCAAGGCCACATCATGATCGACGCACGCCTGGGCAACGAGGGCGTCGGCGACCTTCGCCTTGAAACCGTGCGCCAGTACGCGGCGGCGCGACTGTCCCGCACGAATCCAATAGCCGGCCATCGGCTCGAGCAGCCGAACCCCGGCGAGACGTTCCTCGAGGGCCGAGCCGGCCTCGGGATCGCTCGCGAGCTCGGTAACCACCACCGGCGGCAGGGCGAGTTCGCCAGCCGCGAGGGCGACCTCGATGTGTTCGACGTCGGACCCCGCGGCACCGGCGAAATAGGCGATGAGGGAACTGGTGTCGGCGGCGATCATTCGCGGTCGTGCCGTAGTTCATCAACCGTCAGCGCGAACTTCACTTTGCCGCGCAGGCTGCGGAGCTCGCGTTGCGCCTGAACGTTGGCGAGTGCCTTCAAGCCGGTGCGCACCGTCTCGGTGACGCCCTCGCCGGTATACGCCTGTGCGGCGTCGAGATCTTCTACGGGCACTTGGACGGTGATCTTGCGCAACGCTTTCATGCCATTCCGCGTACCATTCCAGATGCTGGCAAGCAAGCTGGCAAGAGCGACCTGCGAGCGCGGGGAGTTCCGGCACGTAGAGAAGATTCGGAAAATCAGAAATCGAGCGTGGTCGGCATCCATGCGCCTGCCGGCTCCGGAGCAATCTCACGGAATCTCAAGGGACGTTGTTGCCAATGTTGACAAACGTTTCGAACCCGTACGTGCCGCCGTACAGCTCTCTCAAGCTTCGCTGTCGCAATCGGGCAACACCGGTCGGTTCGCAGAGAATCCATTGATGCTGGCCGATCCGCTTGCAGCCCGCGCTCTGCCGGCGGCGCCCTTCGCCATGACAGGACCCGTCGAGAGTTTGTCAACATTGCCAACAACGTCCCCGTTCGCCCCCGGCGGCGGGGTTCACGCGCCTCCTCCGAACACCCTCCCACTGCCCATGCCTACCGCACCCCGAACAGCGCCAGCACGCCGAACGCCACGAATGCCGCCTACGCCGCGTATACCGGCAACCATCGCCCCAACACCGCCTGCATCCCTATGCCGAGGCCACCGCTGCGCGCCTGGCGCGCGACACTCCGCAGCAGCACCACGAGGTGGCCGAGCACGACGAGATCAACCCCCGCCGCCACCGCTCGGTTCGGCGTCAGCCCCCACGTGGCGATCCGCGGCAGCAGGAAACGGGTCTGCCACCATCCCCGGTCGACGGCGACGATGTCGGGCAGCGCGGCCAGGGCGCCGACGACGAGACAGAGCCCGGCGACGGTGGAAGCTGCCGAGGCGGGCGTACGTCATCTTGATGTAGCGGTCGCGCAGTTCGTCGACGGTGATCGTGGCATCGCCCATGCGCGCGCCCAGGTCGCCGGTTGCGGCCGACGCGGGCCCGATCGCCGCAGACCCGGCGTGGTCGGCGGAGTGCCATACGGGGCCGGTGGGGACGAAGGCGGGCCCGAGGGCATGGCGTTCGAGTTCGACGCGTTCGGCGAGGAATGGATTGCAGTCGGGCAGGCGGGCGACGGTGTCGGCTTGCCCTGGCGCACACTTATCCCCATTTCCAGCGTTCCCAATATCCATGAAAAACCCGCTGTAGGCACGGGAATATCATGGTAAGAAGCTTTCCATGCAGCTCGCTCGCGAGCATCACCTCACGCGAATCCGTGAGGCGCTCACGCGGGCGCCGGTCGTCGTGCTCACCGGACCGCATCAGTGCGGCAAGACGACTCTCGCACGGCAGTTGCTGCGCGAGGATTCTCCGAACTAGTTCGATCTCGAAGATCCGTTGGGGATCGCCCGCCTCGATGAACCGAAAACCGCGCTTGCTCCGCTGACCGGGCTGGTCGTCATCGACGAGGTGCAGCGCCGCCCGGATCTCTTCCCCGTCCTCAGAGTGCTCGTCGATCGTCGCCCTTCTCCGTCCCGCTTCCTCATCCTGGGTAGCGCCACGGGCGAACTCATGCGGCAAAGCTCGGAAAGCCTTGCCGGTCGGGCCGAGCGTCTCGAGATCGGCGGATTCCGTCTGTTCGAAGTCGGACCCGACGCGCAATCCACGCTCTGGCGCCGGGGCGGGTTCCCGCTCTCGTTTCTGGCGTCGACCGAAGAGGCGAGCCTGATGTGGCGCAAGCAGTTCGTACAGGCCGTTCTCGAGCGTGACTTGCCGCAGTGGGGCGTGCGGGTTCCGGCGGTAGCGTTGCATCGCTTCTGGACGATGCTGGCGCAACTACCACGGCCAGACATGGAACGCCGCGGAGCCGGCACGCGCGCTCGGCGTCAACCCCACTACGACACGCCGCTACCTCGATCTGCTCGCCGACGCCCTGATGATTCGGCAGCTGCAGCCCTGGCACATCAACCTCGCCAAGCGTCAGGTGAAGGCGCCCAAGGTGTACATTCGCGACTCCGGCCTGCTGCACCAGCTCCTCGGGCTCGGAACGGAAGCGGCGCTTCTCTCTCATCCCAAGGTCGGCGCATCCTGGGAGGGTTTCGCCGTCGAACAAGTGCTTGCGACCGAACCGCACGATGACGCTTGGTTCTGGGCAACGCACCAGGGTGCGGAAATCGACCTGCTCCTGCGACGCGGCGATCGATGGTTTGGCGTGGAGTGCAAGCGCGCCGACGTTCCGCGCATGACGCCCTCGATCCGGATCGCCATGGAGGATCTCGACCTTGCGCGGGTGGATCGTCTATCCGGGCGAGCAACGCTTCCGGGTCGGCGAACGCGTCGAGGCGGTTCCGCTGTCCGACCTCGCCGTATCGGGCAACCTGTTCCGGGAAGGAGTGCACTAGCTCGCTCATCTCACTGCGTCGACGATTCCGCTTTTCTGTGCCCTTTCGGCACGCGTGCGCAGACAGATCGGCGGTCGGGTTGTGTTTCGGCGTGCAATCGCGGCCCCCTAAACGCGGGTATCGTCACCTGCGGCGCGCGTTCAAACCCGGCATGCTGCCCGGCCGATCGAGCGTGCCCCGCTCCTTGCGTTGGCACGCCGACCCCGACTAGCAATGGGCCGCAAGATGAGACGGAACGCCGACGAGTTCACCGACTCGATGTACCAGTTCATCGCCGACGTCCTGCGCGACATCGGCCCGCGCGAGTCGTGCAGCGACAGCGAGAAGCAGCTCGCCCGGCGCCTCACCGAAAGCTGGGCGGCGCTCGGCTTCGCCGCCCGGCGCGAGGCCTTCACCTGCCACCCGCAGGCCTTCCTCGGCTTCGTACCCTACGCGGCGTTCCTCTACCTGATGGCCACGCTCTGCTACTGGCTGGCGCCGCTGCTCGCCGTACTCTTCGCCGGGGGCGCCCTGCTGATCACGGTGCTCGAACTCCTCGTGTATAGGGAATTCGTCGATCCCCTGTTTCCCAGCGCCGAGGGCGAGAACGCCGTCGCCATCATCAAGCCGCACGGCGACGTGCGCCGGCGCGTCGTCGTCAGCGCCCACATGGACTCGGCCTATGAGTTCAACCTCTGGTACTTCCTCAAGAACGCCGGCATTCCGGTGATGGTCGTCGCCTTCGCCGCACCGCTCGTGCCGTTCGTCGGCGCTCTGCTCAAGACGTTCCTCGATCCCAGCACCGACCCTGCCCTGTTCGATACCATCGGCTACCTCTGTCTCGCCCTCTACCCCATCGTCGGCCTGAACTTCTTCTTTCACACCTATACCGTGGTGCCCGGGGCGATGGACGACCTTGCCGGCGTGAGCGTCGTCGACGCGACCGGTCACGCGCTCGCGCGCGCCATCGCCGACGGCAGCCCGCTGCATTCGACCGAGGTCGTATTGCTGGGCACCTCATCGGAAGAAGCCGGGCTGCGGGGCGTCAAGCGCTTCGTCAGCGCCCACCGCGACGCCCTCACTGCAACCCCGACCTACGGCCTATTCGTGGACGGCATCTACGACGAACGGCACCTGACCGTGATTAACCGCGAGGTGACGACCGGCGCGAAGCACGATGCGCGACTCGTCGAGTTGGCGCGCTACGCCGCCGAACAGCGCGGCTGGCCGATGAAGGAGACCCTGATTCCGTTCGGCGCCACCGACGCGAGCGCCTTCACGGTCGCCGGCGTCCCGGCGGTCGCCCTGCTCTGCCAGGACACGACCCGGCTCGCGCCGAACTACCACACCCGCCTCGACGTCATCGAGCACGTGCGCAAGGACTCCCTGAAGGTCACGCTGCAGATCGTGCTCGACATGATCGACCAGATCGATACTGGAGTGCTGGAGATGGAAGCGGTGCCCGTCCGCCGGCAGGAGGTCGCCACCGCTTGACCCTGCCCCGCTTCCGTGAACGGGGTCGAGTGGCCATGTGGACGGCGCCGCGGGCCCGAAGGGCAACCCTCGCACTAATCGACAATCACAATCGCAATCTGTAAGGATGGTGGCCATGATCGAGCGGCGGATGCAAACGGTCCTCCTCGCCATGGCTAGGCAATTCAAGGCAGTCGCGGTGACCGGGCCGCGGCAATCCGGGAAGACCACCCTGGTACGGGACACCTTTCCCGAAAAGGCGTACGTGACGCTCGAAGCTCCGGACGAGCGGGCGCGAGCGACCGGGGATCCGCGTAGGTTCCTGGCGCGCTTTACCGACGGTTGCATCTTCGACGAGGTGCAGCGCGTGCCCGAACTCTTCTCCTACCTTCAAGAGGAGTTGGACCGCTGCGCGGAGCCTGGGCGGTACATCCTCACCGGGTCGCAGCAGTTCGGCATGATGGAGAAGATCACGCAGAGCCTGGCAGGGCGGATAGCCATCCTCAACCTTCTCCCCTTCTCTCTCGTCGAGCTAGCGTCGGCCGAGCGCGTTCCAGCGACCGTCGACCGGCTCTTGTGGCAGGGCTCCTACCCGCCGATTCACGATCCGGGGATCGACCCGGTGGCATGGCTGGACGCATACATCACGACGTACGTGGAGCGTGACGTACGCCAGATCGTCAACGTCCAGGACACGATGCTGTTCCAAAGATTCGTTTCGTTGTGCGCAGGCAACGTCGGGCAGTTGTTCAACGCAAGTCGCATCGGCAACGACTGCGGTGTCAACCACGGGACAGTTTCCAAGTGGCTGTCGATTCTCGAGGCGTCGTGGATCGCGTTCCGGCTGCCGCCGCACCACCGCAACTTCCGCAAGCGCGTGGTCAAGACCCCAAAGGTGTACTTCTGGGATGTCGGGCTCGCCTGCCGCCTGCTCGGTATCGAGGCGCCGGAGCAGCTAGCCACGCACCCGCTGCGAGGCCACCTGTTCGAGAACTGGGCCCTGACGGAACTCCTCAAAGGACGGTTCAATCGAAGGCTCCGGAGCAACTTGTTCTTCTGGCGCAACAACACGGGCATGGAAGTGGACGTCATCGCGGAGCAAGCCGGAAGGCTGGTGCCGATCGAGATCAAATCCGGGGCCACGGTGGGGAGCGACTGGTTCGCAAGTCTCGAGAAGTGGATGGATCTAGCCGGCGACGACGCCGGCGACCCGAGCATCGTCTACGGCGGCGACGTCGCGTGGCGGGAAGGTCGCGTCGGCGTCATTCCCTGGCGCGACATCGGCGCACTGGCGGAGCAGCTCTGAAGGTTCGGACGAATCAACTCACCACGGCTATCCGGAGTTGACCGCTACGCACGCGGCGAAGATTCGCGGATTGAACGCCGCGGGTAGCGACGACGCCGAGACCCGTTGCGCCTTCACAACCGCTCACTCGAGCGGGTGCAGCACCAGCCCCGAGAGCAGTTTTGGAAAGAAGTAGGTCGACTTCTGCGGCATCACCTCACCCGACAGACAGACCTCCGCGACCGCTTCCAGACGCGGCGCGTTCATCAGGAACGCAACCGCTGCGCCAGCATCGACAGCGGCGAGGGCATCGCCGTCGTCGTGCATGTACGTCAACTCTCCCGCCTGCTCGGCCGCAACGGTGTCGAGGCCGAGCAAGCCCTTCAATACGACGGCGTCGAGCACGGTGACGTCGAGCTTACGCACCGTAGGCGTGACCTCGGCGGCGTAGCGCTCGAGTGCGCTTGCATCGCGCAGGCCGAGGGCGACGATCGCATCGCTGCCGCGCAGTGCCATGGCGAAGCGCGCCTCGTGCGGCGCCTCGTCGAGATGACGGCGGAGCGCGGGAAGCTGATCGCGCGCGAACGACTGCATCGTGAAGTACGGCTCGAGCCGACGACGCAGGTCGTCTGCGTCGATCGCCAAGCCGGCACCGAGAACGCGATGCGTCGGCAGCACCAGCAGCCCCGGTTCCTGCATGCTGGTCAGATACATGAGAATGAACTCGTGCGGCGCATCGGCCGGATGATCGCCTGCGGCGTCGATGCTATCGCGGTACTCGAGGGCGGTCTCGTAGCGGTGATGTCCGTCGGCGATGAAGACCGTCTCCGGCGCCAGCGCTGCGCTCAGCGCGCCCTGTACCTCGGGGTCCTCGATGATCCACATGCGGTGCCGCCAGCCGTTCATGTCGGTCAGCTCCACACGCGCGGCGTTCGCCGTCGCAGCACGCAATGGATCGAGCAACTCCGGCGGCTTGGCGAACAAGCCGAAGATCGGACTGAGATTCGTGCGGCACTCCTTGATCAACGCCATCCGATCCTTCTTGGCACGGGCGAAAGTGCGTTCGTGGGGGCGGATCACTCCGGCGGAGAAGGGCTCGATCTTGACCGTAGTCAGCACGCCGCGGCGCGTGTGCCGCGATCCGTCGGGAAGTGCGAACTCCTCTTCGTAGTAGTACAGGGCCGGCTTCGCATCGCGCGCGAGCACGCCCTCGGCGCGCCAGGCGGCGAGCGCCCTGGCGGCCGACGCGTAGCGGTCTTCGTCGCGATTGAGAATCAACCGGACGACGTTGTGGTCGCTGCGCTCATAGAGATCGTCGCGGTCGCGGTCGCTGATCACGTCGTAGGGGGGAGCGACCACGCGGGCCAGTCCGCCCACCTTGTCGCCATCGTATCGCAGCGCCCTGAATGGTCGTAGCATCACCATGAGATCACCTTCCTCGTCGCGAGCAGCCTACTGAAAAGCCCCGCTCCATGCTTCGACAAGCTCCGCATGAACGGATCCGCCCCCCTTTTCCGTTCGCCCTGAGCTCGTCGAAGGGTTCCCCTGATTCCTCACGACTCGCGGTCGAGGGCGCGGTAGCCGATGTCGTGGCGGAACTGCATGCCCTCGAAGTTGATTTGTGCAACGCCGCGGTACGCTTCGTCGATCGCGTCGCGTATCGTTCGCCCGAGAGCGGTCACACCCAAGACCCGGCCGCCATTGGTGAGGATCTCCCCGTTGGCGGCGCTGGTGCCGGCGTGGAAGACCATGCCGTCGCGCCAACCATCGAGCTTCTCGAGTCCGGCGATCGGCTTGCCCTTCTCGTAATGCCCCGGATAGCCGCCGGCGGCGAGCACGACGCAAGCCGCCGCGCGGCCGTCCCACTCGATCGCCTGCTCCGCCAGCCGACCGGCGACGCATGCCTCCATCAGATCGACGAGATCGCTGCGCAGCCGCAGCATCAACGGCTGGCACTCGGGATCGCCGAAGCGGACATTGTACTCGAGCACCTTCGGACCGCTGCGGGTGACCATGATCCCGGCGTACAACACGCCGCGATAGTCGATGCCTTCGAGCCGCAATGCGTTGACCGTCGGCTCCAGGACCTCCTTCACGATGACCTCGTGCAGCGCGTCGGTCACCACTGGCGCGGGCGAGTAGGCACCCATGCCGCCGGTATTGGGCCCATGGTCGCCGTCAAGGGCGCGCTTGTGATCCTGCGACGACACCAACGGCCGCACGCAGCGGCCGTCGGTCAGCGCGAGGAACGAGACCTCTTCGCCTTCGAGGAACTCCTCGACCACGACACGTTCGCCAGCGTCGCCGAAGATGCGCGTCTGCATGATCTCGTTGATGGCTTCGTCGGCTTCCTTCTGCGTCTGGCAGATGAAGACGCCCTTGCCAGCGGCGAGACCGTCGGCCTTGACGACGATCGGCGGGCCGACCTCGGCGATGTAGCGCCGGGCGTCGTCGGGGTCGGTGAACGAACTGAAGAAGCCCGTCGGAATCGCGTGCTTGCGCAGCAATTCCTTGCTGAAGACCTTGCTACCCTCGAGTTGGGCCGCCAGCTTCGACGGGCCGAAGATCGGTAGGCGGTAGCGCTGGAACTCGTCGACGATGCCGAGGGTGAGCGGCAGTTCCGGGCCGACCACGGTCAGATCGATCTTGTTGTCTTGGGCGAAGCGCAGCAGGCCCGCCACGTCGTCCGGGGAGATGTCGACGAGCTTGGCGAGCCGGCCGATGCCGGCATTGCCAGGAGCACAATAAACCTCGGCGACGCGGGGCGACTGGCGCAGCTTCCACACCAGTGCGTGCTCGCGGCCACCGCCGCCAATCACCAGGATCTTCATCGTTGGCGTCCGTACTTCATCCAAGAGTCCACGTCCACGTCGCTGCTCTCCTCATCAATGACGGAAATGACGCACGCCGGTGAAGACCATCGCCAGCCCGAGCGCGTTGGCGGCAGCAATCACGTCGTCGTCCCGCACGCTGCCCCCAGGCTGGACGATCGCGCGCGCCCCCGCCTTCGCCGCTTCCTCGACACCGTCGGGAAACGGGAAGAAGGCGTCGCTCGCCAACACCGAATCCGCCAGCGAAATCCCGCTGCGCTCGGCCTTCGCGCGCGCCGCATGAACGGGGTCGACGCGCGACGTCGCGCCGCCGCCGATGGCCAACGTGCCGCGCTCGCGGACGAAGGTGATCGCGTTCGATTTGACGTGCTTGACCACCTTGAGACCGAACTGCAGTGCGGCGAACTCCGCCGCGCTCGGCGTGCGCTCGGTCACGACCTTGGCCGCGCGTACGTCTTCCATCGCGAGGTCGGCATCCATCACCAATGCGCCGCCGAACACGCCGCGCAGTTCGCGGCCGGCGAAGGCGCGCGTCGCAGCGGCGTCCCAGCGCATCAGCCGGCGGTTCTTCTTCTTACGCAGAAACTCGAGCGCGTCGTCGCTGAACGCCGGCGCGATCAACACCTCGGTGAAGATCTCGTCGACTTCGCGCGCGAGTTCCAGATCCCACGTGCGATTGGCGATCAGGATGCCGCCGAACGGCGATTCGGGATCGGTAGCGAAGGCGCGGCGGTAGGCGTCGCCGACGGAGTCTCCCGCGCCGACGCCGCACGGCGTGTTGTGCTTGAGGATCGCGACGGTCGGCTCGTCGTCGACGAACTCGAGCATCAGCGCCAACGCTGCGTTGATGTCGACGATGTTGTTGTACGAGAGTTCCTTGCCGTGGAGTTGCTCGACGTTCTTCAAGAAGCCCCCGTAGAGTGCCGCGCCCTGGTGCGGGTTTTCGCCGTAGCGCAGCGACTGCGCCTTGGCGAAGCCGAAGTGGACGGTCTCGCCGAAGCGCTCGACGCCGTCGTCCCCGCGCGCGCCGAGGTAGTCTGCGATCGCACCGTCGTAGTGTGCCGTGGTGCGGAACGCTTTGCGGGCGAGCCCGGCGTTGGTCGCCGGCGCGACGGCGCCGCCGCTGGCACGCATCTCGGCGAGGATCGCGGGGTAGTCGGCCGGGTCGACGATCACCGTGACGTCGTGATGGTTCTTCGCAGCCGAGCGCACCATGCTCGGCCCGCCGATGTCGATGTTTTCGATCGCGTCCTCGAACGTGCAGTCGGGCTTCGCGACGGTGGCCTCGAACGGGTAGAGGTTGACGACGACCATGTCGATCGGCTCGATGTCGTTTGCCGCCATCTGCTCGCGGTGCTGCGCATCGTCGCGCCGGCCGAGCAGCCCGCCGTGGATCTTCGGATGCAGCGTCTTCACCCGGCCGTCGAGAATCTCCGGCGCGCCGGTGTGCTCGCTGACCGGCACGACCGCGATGCCCGCGTCCGTGAGGAGCTTCGCCGTGCCGCCCGTCGACAGGATCTCGACCCCCATCTCGTGGAGGCCGCGTGCCAACTCGACCAGGCCGGTCTTGTCGCTCACACTCACCAAGGCACGCGTGATCTTTGCCATCGTCTTCTCCGGCGCCCTGCCCTGCGGCGGCGCTTCACTGCACCAAACGCGGAATCCGCTTGCCAACGCGGTTCAAAACTTCGTAGCCGATCGACCCCTGCCACGCCCCGACTTCGTCGGCGCTGATCGACCCATCGCCCTGAGCCCCCCAGAGTACGACCTCTTCGCCTACCGTGACGCCGGGCAGATCGGTCACATCGACCATCGTCAAGTCCATGCAGACATTGCCGACGACCGGCAACCGGGCGCCGCGGACGAGAACCTGGGCCCGGTTCGACAGTGCCCGACTGTACCCGTCCGCGTACCCAATCGGCAACACGGCGATCCGGCTCGGGCGTTGGGTGACGAAGGTCTGGCAGTAGCTCACGGGAACGCCTGCGGGGAAGTCCCTTACCTGAAGGACATGGGTGACCATGCGCATGACGGGCCGCAGGTCGATGCCGGTGACACACGCGGGCGTGAGCCCGTAGAGCGCGATTCCAGGGCGCACCAGATTGAAGTGGACGTCCGGCCGCGCGAGGGTCGCCGCACTATTGGCGAGGTGGACCCAGCGCGGCTGGAGGCCGCGTTGGCCGACGATTTCGAGCCCCGCGTGGAACGCGGCAACCTGGCCTTCGCAATGCGGCGTGAAGACGTTGTCGGCGTCGCCGAAGTGCGAGAACACCCCCTCGACGTCGAGGTTGCCGGCGGCGACGACCGCATCGAGCAGGTGCGGCAACTCTGCCGGCGTCGCGCCGAGACGCCCCATGCCGCTATCGATCTTGAGGTGAACCCGCAAGCGGTGGCCACGCGCCGCGGCGCCGAGTTCCGCCGCCAGTTCCGGGTGGGTCAGGGTGACCGAGATTCGGTGGCTTTGCACCGCGGCGATGTCGCGCCCGCCGACGCCGGCCAACACCACGATCGGCTGGTTGATCCCGGCGTTGCGCAGTTCGACCGCCTCGCCGATCGTGGCCACGCCGAAGGCCGTCGCTCCCGCTTGCTCGAGCACGGGGGCGACGATCGGCGCGCCGTGACCGTAGGCGTTCGCCTTGACGACCGCGAGGATGCCGACTTCCGCCGGCACCCGAGCGCGAATCTGGGCGAAGTTGTGGCGCAGTGCGGCGGTGTCGATTACCGCGAAGGTCTGGCGTCCTGGTGGGGTTCCGGTCATCGGGGAAGTGGGAAAGATGCTGCGGTTACCAAAGGGGCTGTAGGTTGTAAAGGTCGGGCGGCGCCACTACCCTTGCGCGGTGGACATAACGGTCAATGGCGAGACGCAGACGGTCGCCGACAACAGCACGGTTGCCGACTTGGTTCGCGCCCTCGATCTCGAACAGAAGCGAATCGCCGTAGAGTTCAACCGGCAGATCCTGCGCCGCGAACTCTACGCCGAGCAGATGCTCGCCGCCGGCGACGAGGTGGAGATCGTCCACTTCGTCGGCGGCGGCTGAGCCCGAATGATCAGGACGATGCGCGACGAATTCCAGCTAGCAGGCCAGACCTTCCGCTCCCGGCTCCTCGTGGGCACGGGCAAATACCGCGACTTCGACGAGACTCGGCGGGCGATCGAGGCATCCGGCGCCGAGATCGTCACGGTCGCCGTGCGGCGGGTCAACGTGACCGACCGGAGCAAGGAAAACCTGCTCGATTACATCGACCCGAAGAAGTACACGATCCTGCCGAACACCGCCGGGTGCTACACCGCCGAGGACGCGATCCGCACCTGTCGCCTGGCGCGCGAAGCCGGCGTCGGCTCGCTGGTGAAGCTCGAGGTGATCGGCGACGAGAAGACCCTGTTCCCCGACGTGCCGGCGACGATTGCGGCGGCCGAGGTGTTGGTGCGCGAGGGGTTTCAGGTGCTGCCATACATCAATGACGACCCGATTGCGGCGAAGCGGCTCGAAGAACTCGGCTGCGCCGCGGTGATGCCGCTGGCGGCGCCGATCGGCTCGGGTCTGGGCATCCGCAATCCCTACAACATCCGCATCATTCTCGAGCAGGCGAAGATACCGGTGATCGTCGACGCGGGCGTCGGCGCGGCGTCGGACGCTGCGGTGGCGATGGAACTCGGCTGCGCCGCCGTCCTGATGAACACGGCGATCGCCGGCGCCAAGGATCCGATCTTGATGGCGGAGGCGATGCGGCAAGCGGTCGAAGCCGGTCGCAAGTCGTTCCTCGCCGGGCGCATCCCGATGAAGCTCTACGCCACCGCGTCGAGCCCGCTCGCAGGCGTCATCGGCTGAGCCGCGCCGCTCGATGTTCCGCTTGCTGTTGGTCACCGACCGCCATGCGACCCGGGACCGTCCCTTGGTCGAGGTCGTTGCAGCCGCCTTGCGCGGTGGTGTCGACGCCGTGCAGTTGCGCGAGAAGGACCTCGACGGCGGCGCCCTGTATCGACTCGGCTGCGAGCTGCGCGCGTTGTGCACGGCGGCGGGCGCCAAGCTTCTCGTCAACGACCGCATCGACGTTGCGCTCGCTTGTGGTGCCGACGGGGTGCATCTGCCGGTGCGTTCGTTCGACCCTGCGGACGCGCGCGCGCTGCTGGGCGCGGGCAAGCTGATCGGCTGCTCGACGCATTCCCGCGACGAGGCGCAGCGTGCGGCGGCCGGCGACGCGGATTACGTCGTGCTCGGCCCGATCTTCGCCACACCTGCGAAGCGCCCCTACGGAGAACCGCTGGGGCTCGATACGTTCGCGCGTGTTGCCAGGAGCATTGCGCTCCCGGTGCTCGGAATCGGCGGCATCGATGCCGCTAGCGCAGCGGATGTGCGCGCCAGCGGTGCGATCGGCGTAGCCGTGATCGCAGCAATCCTCGCAGCGGACGACCCCGAGGCCGCAGCGCGGGCGATTCGCGGGGCACCGTAAGCGGGAAATCTCTCTGAGGGGAATTCATGCAACACGACTTGGCATTCCTGCATACCGCAGCCGTGCACGTCGAGACATTCACGCGGCTCATCGACGAGTTGGGGCCGCGCCTCCGGGTGCGCCATGAGGTCGCCAGCGAACTGCTCGCGGTAGCACGCGAAGACGGGTTCTCGGAGAAGCTGACCCGGCGGGTGCAGGCGGCGATGACGGCGGCCGCGTCGAGCGGGGCGCGCGTCGTGGTGTGTACCTGTTCGACCATCGGCGGGCTCGGCGAGGCGACAGCCGGGGCGTTTCGCGCCATGCGCATCGATCGGCCGATGGCGGATTTGCTGGTCGAAGGCGCGTGGGCCGCTTTTGAACGGGGCGATACGGCTGGCTACATCGCCGCCGTCGCGAACGCGGTTCGCACAGGCAGGCGCGACGCCGACGTCGTCGTCCTCGCGCAAGCCTCCATGGCCCCTGCTGCCGAACTCTGTGGCGACCTCGGCATTCCCGTATTGAGCAGTCCGCGCATCGGCGTGGAAACGGTGGTGCAGGCGACGCTTTCATGATCCGACCTACCGTCGAGATCGGGGCGACGGCAGCGCCGCACCGGCAACGCCTGCGTGCGCCGGATTGCCCGCCGCAGTGCAAAGCACGGGTACTGGCGACCGGCATCCGTGAATGGCATTGGCAGTGCATCAAGAGGTAGGCTTGGGACACGGGGAAGTGCGGGAGTTCACCCGGCTTCGTTAGAGGTGCTGCTTGGGCGAGAACGTAGAGCGAGACAGCTTCACGCCGGCGGACTACGAGGAGTTCGGCAAACGCTTGCAAGGCAACCTGCTCGCACTCGCTCGGGTATTGGAGCGTCCAGGGTTCGGCGCAGGCGAGATGTCCATCGGCGCCGAGGTCGAGTTCAATCTCGTCGATGCCGCAGGTCGTCCGCTGCCCATCAGTCGGACCGTGCTGGCGCGCGCGCTCGACGGCAAACTCGCGCTCGAACTCGACAACTTCAATCTGGAGTACAACTCGGACCCGGTTGCATTGCAGGGGCAGCCGTTCACCAACCTCGGCCGCCAGCTCGAAGGCGCGTTCGCGGAGATCGGGGCGACGGCAGCCGAGAGCGGCGGGCAGGTTGCCCTGGTCGGTGTTCTGCCAACCCTCGTCGAGGCGGACCTGCAGGCGGATGCCATGACGCAGCTCCCCCGGTTCAAGGCGCTTGCCGCGGGGATCCGGCGGATCCGCGACGATCCCTTCCGGGTGCAGATCCGCGGCGAGGAAGAGGTGGACATCTCCTGCGATGAGGTGACCATGGAGGGCGCGAATACGGCCTACCAGCTGCACCTTCGCGTTCCGCCCGGGCGCTTCGCGCAGGTGTTCAACGCGGCGCAGCTGGCATCGGCGCCGGTGCTCGCGATCGCATGCAATTCGCCGATCTTCCTCGGACGCAAGCTCTGGCAGGAGACACGGGTCGCCCTCTTCCGGCAGGCCATCGACCCGCGCCGCGAGGCCGACGCCTGGCGTCCCAGTCGGGTTTCCTTCGGCAGCGGCTGGGCACGACGAGGCGCGTTGGAGCTTTTCGAAGAGGCCGTCGCTCTGCACGAGCCGCTGCTGCCGGTCGTCGGTGACGAAGACGCGGTTCAATGTGTCGACCGTGGCGGCAACCCGACGCTGCGCGAGCTGCGGCTTCACATCGGCACGGTCTGGAGTTGGAACCGGCCGGTCTACGACGCCGCCGACGGTGGGCACTTGCGCCTCGAGATGCGCACCCTGCCCTCTGGGCCGACGGTGCTCGACATGATGGCGAACAGCGCATTTCTGTGCGGCTTGACGCTCGATCTCGCCAAAGACATCGATCGCCTGTTGCCGGCCATCCCGTTCCGTTTCGCGCAGGAGAACTTCTACAGCGTTGCCGAACATGGGCTCGACGCAACCGTATGCTGGCCGTCGGCTAGTCCACCGTCACCGCGGCGAGTTCGGGTGGCGGATCTGTTGCCACAGCTTCTCCGCCGCGCGCACGACGGATTGGTCAACCACGGGATCGCCTCCGACGAGGCACGCCGCCACCTCGACCTCGTCGCCGCCCGCGCCTCCTCGCGCGTCAACGGCTCGCGCTGGCAACTCCGGCAGCTGGCGGAACTCGAGCTTTCCATGCCACGCGAGCAGGCACTGGTGGAAATGTTCAAGCGCTATCTGAGCTGTTCGGCGGGTGGCAGCCCGGTGCATACCTGGCCCATCGACGCCGGCTGAAGGGCCCGATCCCATGCGAATGACTTTGCAGCACAGAAAGGGAATTGCCGGGCTCGACCTCAGCGGCAGCGACCTCGACTTCCTCACGCGCTTGGGTGGCCCGACGACCATCGAGTTGCCCGGGAGCGACCGGAAGCGAACCCGCGTCGTCGTTACCCTCCTGCACGGCAACGAGCCTTCGGGTTTGCGCGCCGTGCAGTCCTACTTGCGCTCCGGTGCGGTACCGGCGGTCAATTTCTCGTTCATCATCGGCAACGTCGAGGCGGGGCTGGTTCGCCGGCGCATGCTTCCAGGTCGGCCCGATCTCAACCGCTGCTTCTTTGCGCCATTCATCGGACCTTACGGCGAGTTGGCGCGCGACGTGCTGGCGGCGATCGAGCGCTCGGGCTGCGAAGCGTTGCTCGATATCCACAACAACTCGGGCCACAATCCGGCATACGGGGTCGGCACGGCCGTCGATGGCGACAAACTCGCGCTTACGTCACTTTTCGCCCGCCTCTATGTGCACAGCGACCTCCGCCTGGGCGCGCTCATGGACGCGTTGGGTTGGGCATTTCCGATGGTGACGATCGAGTCCGGAAGAGCGGGCGACCCCGTGGCGGACGAACTCGCTCTTGCCGGGCTGTGCCGTTTCGCGAGCAACGAACACGTCGTTGGCCTAGAGGTCGACTGCCCACCGATCGGAGTGCTCACCGATAGCATCCGGGTGCGGATTCGCGACGGCTATCGGTTGGCCTTTGCGAATCGAGCGGATCCCGAGGCAGACCTGACGATGGCGTTGGATGTCGACCGGCACAACTTCCAGATGCTGGCAGCGGGCGACGTCGTGGCGTGGCTGGGGGCACGCGACAGCTGGCCGATTCTCGCGCTCGACGCGAGTGGCAACGACCGCTCGAACGAGGTTTTCGTCACCGACGGTTCGACGATCCGGATGCGGGTCGAGCGCATGCCGATCATGATGACGACCGACGTGGAAATCGCGCGTAGCGATTGTCTTTTCTATCTCGTGTCGCCCGTAGCTGAGCCGCCAACATCCCGTTGAAAAGCAATGCGCACGCGAAATTCGGTCATTCCCGCGAAGCTTGTCCCCGCGAAGCTTGTCCCCGCGAAGCTTGTCCCCGCGAAGCTTGTCCCCGCGAACGCGGGGAGCGGGGAGCGGGGAGCGGGAGCGGGAGCAAGAAGCGGGGAGCGGAGAGCGGGAATCCACGATTGGTGGGAGATTCTGGGCCCCCGCGTCCGCGAGGGCGACGGGAATTCGTGTAGGTCCCAGCCAGTTAACCTGAGCCTTCTTCAGCCTGCGGTGCTGGACGTCGTGGACACGTACATTTCGCGACACGTCATGCCGGCAGACCCAGCCGGTGACGCTCTTCACCTGGCCCTGGCATCCGTTCACCGATGCGACTTCCTCGTCACATGGAATTGCCGGCATCTGGCCAACGCCAACAAGTTCGGTCCCATTCGGCGCCTGACCACTCTGCTCGGGCTCTACGTCCCGAGCCTGGTGACGCCGCTGGAGGTGCTCGAGGACAACGGAAATGAAGACTGACCCGGGATTGCAAACGACTCACGACATTCGCGAGCGGATCTCACGAGCCCATGGAAATGATCCTCGCCGGCTCGTGGAGTATTTCATGGAGCTTCAGCGCAGGTTCGCCGGGAGGCCGCCGCCCGCCGCCAAAGCGGGAGGGAGCCGCCGAACAAGCCGACGCAGCGGGCCGGCCTTCGGCCGGCCGCTGATCGGCAAGGCGTTCGGCAAGTCTAGCGATCTTCGCTAACCTCCGGGAAGAGGTGCAGAGATGATCAGAACTGTCGAGGCAGTCATTGATGCGAGGGGGAACGTCCGGTTGCTCGAGCCGGTCCAGCTGCAGGCGACGCGGCGCGCGCTCGTGACGATTCTCGAGGAGCAGCCCACGGCGAGCGTCGGTGAGGCGGCGCTTCTCGGTGAGCCGGCTCTGGCCAAGGACTGGAACCGGCCCGAAGAGGACGAGGCGTGGTCGCATTTGCAGCCGGAGCGGTAGTTCTCGTGCAGTTCCCACCCGGGGAGCGTTTACCGGCTGATCAGCGCGCGACCCGCAAGTCGCAAGGAGAGATTCCGCTATGAAGAAGCCAAGAGAATTCCCCTTTGAATCCGCGCGCCGTGTGACGGCTGCCGAGACAGAGGCTGCGCGCAAGGCCATTGAACTGAAGCTCGGAGTGAAGCGACCGAGACGTTGTCGCCCGCCAAAAGGCGAAGAGAAGTACCAGCCGATTTCAATTCGACTTCACCCCGACATCTTGTATTGGGCAAGAGCGGAGGCGAGACGAAGGAAGGTTGGCTACCAGACCTTCATCAATGAGGCGTTGTTGAAGGCAACGGGGTAGAGAACTGTCCCTTTCCAGTTTCTTCGCCCTCCTCGACGACATGCGGATAGGTATCGTCGGGGTATGGCGTCTGCGTGTCACCGTCTGGGCCTGTGCCTGGGCGTAGCGAAGGGGTGGTGTATCCGTACCCCGTCGGCGATTCTCGCGTTGGCTGTCAACAATCGTCAACAAGAGGAGCGATGGACAGATATATCGGACTGGACGCTCATGCTGTCAGCTGCACGCTGGCGATCGTCTCGGAGGCCAGCAAGCGGCTTCGCGACTGCCCGGTGGAGACCAACGGGGCCGCCCTGGTCAGCCGCACCGGCCCAGCGGCTGTCCTGGCTCCCGGGCTTGGCGCGGGCGCCGGAGGCAATCCCGAGCCCCGATTGACCAGCCTGGCCTGGCGCTGGGCTGGAGTGCGCCCGCGCCCTCCGACCGGCGCCCAACCCTGCGCGAAAATCAGCTTGACGGTATCGATCGCTACGGGCTAAGCGATTCGCGCAGGAGACTACGCTGGAAGCACCCGCGGCGTCCCAAGAGGTTCCCGCGGCGGAGGTCCGCTACTCGGCGTTATGACCGCTTCCGCAGCTAATACGGGCTATCCGCAAACAGCATCATGCCCACCCTTCAAAGGGATACCCCGGAGGGGCGGTAGATGCTGATGCCGCGTACCATCAGTGAGTGCAGTCGCAGCAGCATGGTTGGAATGGAATGTGCGGCTGAGCGTAGAACAACTCAATGAACAGCAGCAATGACTATGAGCCGCCAGAACAACACACGTAGACGACTGGTAATCCTCGGCGGAGGATTCGCCGGCGTAAGCCTTATCAAGCGGATCGACCTCGATCACTATGACGTGACGATTCTCAGCCCGCGCAATCACTTCCTTTTTACCCCTCTTCTGCCGAGTACCACTGTCGGCACTATCGAGTTCCGCAGCATCATCGAGCCGCTGCGCAAGTCGCGGCGCGGCGTGCAGTTCCTGCAGGGAAAGGCCATCGCGCTGGATCAAGGGGCACGACGAATCACCTGCGAGAACCCGGAGTCGCACGCAGAGTTCACCGTCGAGTATGACTACCTCGTGATCGCCGTCGGTGCCTGGAACAACACCTTCGGCATCAGTGGTGTTGCCGAGCACGCTCTCTTCCTGAAGGAGCTGACCGATGCACGCAACATCCGCGAGCGGGTCATCTCCTGTCTTGAACGTGCCAGCATCCCCGGCATCCGCCAGGAAGAGCGCGACCGGCTGCTTCACTTTGTTGTGGTCGGCGGTGGCCCGACCGGCGTTGAGTTCGCAGCCGAGCTGCACGATCTTCTCGACGAGGATTTGCAGAAGAGCTATCCGCACTTCGTCGGGAAGATTCGCATCACACTCTTTGAGGCGATGAAGAGCATCCTCAGTTCGTTCGATGAAGAGTTGCGCAACTACACCGTCGAGCATTTCAAGCGGCAGGAGATCGATGTGCGGCTTGAGACGCCAGTACGGGAAGTCTGCATTGATCGACTGGTGTTGAAATCCGGCGAGGAGGTGCCGACCGGACTGGTCGTCTGGTCCACCGGCTATGGTCCGACCGGCTTCGTCGCCTCCCTCCCCTTTGCAAAGCAGAAGGGACGACTGCTGACCGACGAGTATCTGCGCATCGCTGAACACCCGGAGATCTATGCGATGGGCGACTGTGCGACGGCGGCTGCCGGGGCGTTCCCGCAGACCGCGCAGCTTGCGATGCAGACTGGCAAGTATCTGGCAAAGGCTTTGAACAGAATCGCTGGGGGTAAGGAGCCTGCGCCGTTCAGATTCAAGAATCTCGGGATGCTTGCGTATGTCGGTGAGGGCCGCGCATTAGCCGAGATCCCGACTGTCAATGTACAGACGAGCGGCGTCGGAGCGTATATCTTCTGGCGATCGGCCTATCTTACAAGGCTGGTCAGTTTCAAGAACAAGGTGTTGGTAGTTTTTGACTGGCTGAAGACATGGATCTTCGGACGCGATCTCAGCAAATTCTAGCGAGGCTACTCGGCATTTTGACCGCTTCCGCGGCTAATACGGGCTATCCGCATGGCCGGCTTTGGGCCTCAGATGGACACCGCGCTGCGCCCCGCAGCTCCCAGCGATGCTAGCGCCATCGCCGAAGTGCTCGTTGAGTCGCGTCGCGCATTTCTTCCCTTCTTGCCATTTGCGCATCCCCCGCACGAGGTTCGCCGGTGGGTCGCTGAGCACCTGATCGCCTTCGGACGGGTCACCGTTACCGAGCAGGACGGCAAGGTTGTCGCCGTGCTGGCTACGTCCGAAGACGAGGCTCAATCGTGGATCGATCAGCTCTATGTCCTGCCAGGTTACGAAAGGCGTGGTCTCGGTTCCCAACTGCTCGAGCATGCCCACGCCATCCTGCCGCGGCCAATTCGGCTATACACGTTTCAAGCGAATGCTGGAGCGCGGCAGTTCTATGAGCGATTCGGCTACCAAGTCATCAAGTTGACGGACGGCCAGTTGAACGAGGAGAAGTGTCCCGATGTGCTGTATGAGATTGCGGCGGAGCGCACGGATGCCTAGCGGGGGCGCAGCCCCAGCGAGATTTTCGCAGGTCGCTCCCCGTTGAGTCACTCGCTGCACGGCTGCGAAAGAAACTTGACTCAGAGACGACAGGTCCAATCGTACAAGAACCCTAAAGGGGATAAGTCCAATTACAAATCGTTGGTAGTCACCCCTTGCTCACGATTCGACAATTGGATTTATCCCCTTTTCTTGCTTCCCCTTTTCTTGCCCAGTCGTTGCACGATCCTCTCCGGGTTCTGTCGGCAGTCAAGGACCGCCCATACTTTGGCAACGCTGCCTTCGACTCGGTAGTAGACGGCGTACGGAAAGCGCTTGGAGAGAAGCCGGTGGTTTCCAAACTGCACGGGGTGGATCCCGGCGTTCAGCTGTAGCGAGTCGATGTCGGAGAAAAGCGTGTCCAAGAAGTACTCGCCCAAGCCCCGGCCCTGTGCCTCGTAAAAGTGAGCGCCATCGACGAGGTCTTGCTCGGCCTCGTCGAGGATCTCGACCCGCATCAGGATCTCTTGCGAATCCTGGACTTCGCTCGGCTCCAATCGGAGAACTGCGACCCGCCTTCACGGACCCGATCCTCCCGGGCCGCCAACACGTCGGCATGCCACCCGGGAGAAGGGATCCCCTCAGGCGTTCGCTCGAGATGAGCCCAAATCTCCTCGATTGCCTGCAACTTCTCGGCTGTGGTCATCTCGTCCAGCGGTATCGCTAGCTTCATCTCTCAGCCTCCACCGGTGCCGTACTCTGCCCCGTCTCTTCGAACACCGCAACCGCCGCTGGTCGCCGAACGATTCGGATAACGCGGCCGGGAGTTGACGTTGCCGAGCGCAGCGAGCGAGCCGGCCAGCTCCAGCTCGACCACGAAAAGGGGAAAAGTCCAATTACAAATCGTTGGTAGTCACCCCTTGCTCACGATTCGACGATTGGACTTGTCCCCTTTTCTCGCCTACGCCGCGATCAGAACCGTTCGCGCTGGCGCGAGTACCCCTGCGATTCGCGCCGCCACCACGCACCCGTGCGCCGCCCCTCCTCCCATCCGGTGAACCAATAGCGGTAGACGGCGACGCGCAGATAACGCGGCGGCACAACCGGAAATGGGTCGACGGCGAACAACGGTGCCACCGCCTTCGGGTCGTGGAGGATTCGGTCGAGCAGCGTATCGAAGTACGGCGCGCCCCAGTGGCTGCCGAGCAAGAGAAACCACATGCGGAAGTCGACCCGGGGCTGGTGCGGTGCGACGAACTCGGGCCGCCGCAGCGGATCGCCCGGCTTGTGGTGGAACTCGTATTCCCGCCATTCGGATCCGTCGTCGGAGCCCTCGATCACCGCTTCCCTGCGGACCAGTGTCATCGACGCGAACAGGTGGTACGCGTTGATGCAGCGAAACGTCGCCAGCACCCGGCGCACCGGATCGAGTTCCGGAAGCGGCGCGACAAAGCGCGAGAACGGCACGAACGAAAGCGCCATGAGAATGATCGCGACCACGGCTGCCGCCAGCCGCCGCAAGCCTCCCGCCGCCACCGACCGCGGCATCGCCAAATCCGCACCACGCCCCGGCAGATGCCGGTCATCGAGTACGAACAGACACAATACGATCGTCAGGTAGTTGAAGAAGGTGTAGTTGGCCGTGAGGATCACCCCCACCTGCAGCGTTGCAAGAACGAGGAACACGACGAGCCGGACGCGATACCCGGCCCACAAGAGCAGCGGCACGAGCAACTCGACGACCAGGGTGTAGCCCGAAGCGGCTTGATGGACCCATAGCGGCAGCTGATGGAAGTACCAAGCCAGCCACGTCGGTAACGGCGCCGTTTCGTAGTAGCTCGCCATCGCCGTCAGGTCGCGCCATGTCGGGTCGCCCGACAGGAGCTTCGCCGCGCCGGACTCGAGATGCACGCGCAAGACGAGCCACAACATCAAGAACACCCCCAGCCGACCGGGCGGGGCTCCGTTCGCCAAGCGCCAACCCGCCGGAGCGACGAATAGCGCGAAGAACAGACTCTCGATCAGCAGGTTGTCCCACTGAAAATGCAGGAAGTCGCGGCCGATCGTCGCAAACGAGAGGTACAGAACCCACGCCAGCACCAAGCAGAGCCTGGGTGCGATTCCTGCGGCGAGAACCAACCCGGCGGCCGCGCCCGCCGCCGCCGCCATCCGCAGCACCAAGTCGCTGCAGCCGAGCCAGAATACCGTCGGCATGTCGAACCAACTCGCGCTCGCGCGCATACCCTCCAGGTAGGCTGCTGCCGGCAGCAGGCCGCGTTCGCCGTAGAGCACGAGAACCTGCGAGTAGAGCGATGCGAACGCAACGCTGACGACGACGCCGAGCAGGCGCAGGGCGAGATTGCGAACGCGAACGCGCGGCGGCGCCGGGATGTGCGCAATTGCTTTCAACCAACCCATCATCGACTTGATGCGCACCAGCGCCGCCCGAGCTAAAACCTACTTCGCGCGGCGGCTCAACCCGCGGGCGATCGATCCATTTGGTTTGGTCCTTCGACGCTGGCGGTACAGCCGCCCCGGGGCGCATCAACCGGCTTGGTTCATCGACTTGGTTCATGGTGGATCTTCGGCTTCAATCCAGCGGGCGGGACGCCCGCAGGCCCAGGGATAGGTTGGTTCCTTGCTTCGGGGCGCACCCTGTGGGAACTGCGTTGGATGCAAGACTGGCTCGTGACCGCTACCGAGATCGCCGTCGAAGCCGGCGCACGCATCGCCGACGTCTGGCACGAACAACGCAACGTTTCCTTCAAGGGCGAAGTCGACCTCGTCACCGACACCGACAAAGCCGTCGAGGAACTCGTCGTCCGCAGGCTGCGGGCAGCCTTTCCGCAGCATCCGATCCTCGCCGAGGAAACCGCAGCCGCCGCGGACTTCGCTCAGGTCGCGAGCGAAGAGTACCTCTGGATCGTCGATCCACTCGACGGTACGACCAACTTCGCCCACGGCTACCCGCACGTCGCGGTATCGATCGGACTCGTCCACCGCGGCGAGCCCTACCTCGGGGTCGTCCGCGACCCGATGCGCAACGAAACCTTCACCGCCACCCGCGGCGCGGGCGCCTTCCTGAACGCGGCGCCGATTCGCGTCTCGCAGACCGGCGAGTTGAACCACGCCTTGGTCGGCACCGGGTTTCCCTACGACCGCCGGCTCCACGCAGCCGCCTACTTGCGCTTCGTCGAAGACTTCCTGCTCCGCGCGCAGGGGGTGCGGCGCGCCGGCACGGCAGCGCTCGACCTGTGTTGGGTCGCCTGCGGCCGGCTCGACGGCTTCTGGGAACTCAAACTCAAGCCATGGGACGTCGCTGCCGGCGTCGCTGTCGTGCGCGAAGCCGGCGGCACGGTGACCGATTTCGACGGCTCGCCCTTCGATCCATGTGCACAGCGTCTTCTGGCCAGCAACGGCTTGATCCACGCCGAGATGTCGGCGCTCGTGGCCGCGCGCCTGGCGCGCGAACACGAGTTGACTGCTTGACGCCGGCCGTCAGGAATCCATGCGGCGCGCCGCAGCGGCACAGCGGTCGAGCAGCGGCAAGATCTCCTCGCGCGTGGACGACGGCAAGCCGAAGATACAGCGCTGCGCACCGAGTTCGTGAAACGCAGCGAGCTTCTGCGGATCGGCAGGCACGCCGTAGATCGACAGAGACAAGCTCGCCGGGTCGCGGCCGTGTTGCGCCGCATGCTTGCGCAACGTCGTGATGTCGTGGGCGAGCTTCGCCGCACGGGTCGCTATCGGCATCCAACCGTCGCAGTAGGTGGCAGCGCGCTCGAGGACCTGCGGCGAGTGCCCGCCGATGATGATCGGCGGATGCGGCTTCTGGAGCGGCTTCGGCCACGACCAGATCGGGTCGAAATCGACATACTCGCCGTGAAACTCGGGCTCGTCCTCTGTCCAGATCAACTTGAGCGCGGCGACCTGCTCGCGCAGCTTGTGCCACCGCGTCTTGAACTCCGTCCCGTGGTTCTCCATCTCTTCCGCGTTCCAGCCGCCGCCGATGCCGAAGATCACCCGCCCGCCGGAGAGGACGTCGAGGCTCGCCACCTGCTTGGCCGTGGTGATCGTGTCGCGTTCGATGAGAAGACAAATTCCCGTTGCGAGCTTGATCGTCGTGGTCGCGGCCGCCGCCACGGCGAGCGCGACGAATGGATCGTGCGTGTGCCAGTACTCCCGCGGCAATTCCGGACCACCCGGCCACGGACTGCGCCGGCTCATCGGAATATGGGTGTGTTCCGGGAGCCAGAGGGACTCGAACCCGCGCTCCTCGGCCGCGCGGGCGAGTTCATCGACACGAATCGCGTAATCGGTGGGAAACATCATGACGCCGAAATCCATGGGTACCTCCACGCGGCAACATGCCAAAGGCGCGCCAACGTGTCGACGCCGCGTCCCAGCCGTGGCACAAAGGGGTGGAGAATGTCGGACATTGGCGGACGTACTATCGTCACGCCTCGATCCCAAGATCACCAGCAAGATCACCAGCAAGATCACCAGCAAGATCACCAGCAAGATCACCAGGAGGACAGTGAGATCATGACGAATTCGAAGCGTCCATTCCACCGCAGCGCCGCGCTGCTGGGTGCCGCAATCGGCTGCACGGCGCTGTTGGCCCTGCCGGCCTCCGCCGCCACGTTCTACACCCCGCCGGTGAGCGCGCAGCCGGGCGGCACCGCCAACGTTTGCGTTTGGATGTCCGACGGCAACAACGAAGTTGCCGGCGCGCAGATGGACATCTCCTGGGAGCCCTCCTGCATGGTGCCCGCCTCGGGCGGGAGCCGGCCGAAGTGCCGCTCGAACCCGGACACGGGCAAGACCGTCCAGAGCGCGACGCGTGGCGCCTCGACCCTGCGCGCCATCATGATCTCGTTCTCCGACGTCGAGCCGATCCCGGACGGCGAGCTGTTTTGCTGCGAGTTCCGCATCGTCGACAATCCTTCGGGAAGCGCCTGCGGACTCTCTTTCAGCAACGTGATCGCCTCGACGCCGGGGGGCCAACGCACCGATGCGCGGCTCGGCCGCAGTAGTGGTGTCAACATCGGCCGCAGCGGCGGCGCTCCGGCCGCAGGCGGTGGCGCGCCTGCAGCTCCCGCAGGCGGCGACGCCGTGGCTGCGGACCGCCCCGACCAAGGTAGCGCGCCGGAGGCGCCCGCAGGTGAAGCAGCCGCCGGGGGTGCACCCGGGGAAGCTGCCGCCGCGCCTGGTGGCGCTGCAGGCAGCGGAGCCGCCGATGCTGCGTCCGGTGGTCTCGGCGGCCGTCCGCTGCCGGGAGCGGAAGCAGTCGACGTGGACGCGCGACGACAGGCGCTGGGCGACACCGCAGGCCGGCGCGCAGCCGACGACATGGGCGAAGTCGCGGATGCTCCCGCAGACCGCATCGGCGACGCCGCCGCGGCAGCCGCTGACGACGACGCTACCGGCGACCCCGATGCAACGACCACTCCTGCTGCCGACGCGACTCCGACCCCGGCGGCGGAAGCGACCGCACAGCGGACAGTCACTGCCGCGGCGCTGCCGACGGCGACCCGCGCACCCGCTTCGCCGACGCCCGCAGAGCCGACGCCGTCGCCGACGGTTTCCTCGGGATTCCTCGGCGGTTGCACCCTGATGGTCGAATGAGCGGACGCGGGTCGCGGCCGTGCTGTGCCGACGGCCGCGACCCGCGCGCTTCAGCCCAGCAGTTCTTCCAAATCGGCTAAGGCGGCGATGATGTAATCGGCACGCGGCTCCTGTGTCGGCGCCATCTCCGCGTCAGCGTTGATCCACGCGACCGCGAGCCCCGCTGCCTTCGCGCCGACCACGTCGTCAGTGAAACTGTCGCCGATGAACAGGGTGTGGTCGGGCGTTGCGCCGAGTTCTTCCACCGCATGGAGAAAGATCGCCGGATGTGGCTTGCGCCGGCCGAAGCCGTCGGAAATGGTGACGCTCGCGAAGGCGTGATCGACGCCATGCATTTGCAGAACGCGTGCCGCCGTCGGGCCGCTGTCGAAGTTCGAAACCAGCCCGACCCGATAGCGCTTTCCCAGCCGCTCGAGCAGTTCACGGTGTCCGGCCGGCAGAACCGTCTGCGACCCAATGTGCAGCATGTGCGCCGCCGACAAGCGCTGTCCGATCGCCACTGCGAGCGCCGGCTCGAGCCCCAGGAGCTCGAGCGCCCGGCGGAACCGCTCTGGCGACGAAATCTCCAGATACTCGGGGGAGCGCCCGGCGACGATCTCCTTGGTGACGGTGCCGATGCTCTCGAGGAAGCGCTCGAACGGCACCGCGGGCAACTCCGCGGCGACGCAGTCGTGCAGCCAACCCATGGTGGAACGGCGCCGCTCGCCCGCAGAGACAACGCTCGGCACCGTCGCCGCGAACTGAACCACCGTGCCGAAGAGATCGAACAACAGCGCGTCGAAGCCCACGGATGGCACTGCCATCAGGAGGCCATTCGTGCTGTTGTCAGCGACATGGATACGAACCGTTCAATCCGTGCTGCCATGGGTACCCGTCATCACCCCTTCGAAAAACTCGAACACCTACTTCGACGAGCCCAGCATGACCGGAGGTTCATCCCGAATTCAAATCGATTCCCCATTCGCGCTGAACCTGTCGACGGACACCCCAGTATCCCCGTTCGCCCTGAGCCCGTCGAAGGGCTGTTGGGCCGATACCAAGAGTTCGTACTTCGCCAAGCTCAGCACGAACGGGAGACGAGGGATGCAGCAACACGCGATCGTGGAACCACGGCCTGAAGTAATACCCTTGACGCGCAGCGACCTCGGGTTAGATTCGAACGAAAGACGGCAACCGGTCTACGTACCACGTCCCGTGCGATCGCAGCGCGCGGGCCAGCCCTCGGCCCGCACGCCACTACGGCCACGGAAGGGATCATGAGCGAATCGAACCCGAAGGTGCAGGACGTCGAAGAAGAGCAGCAGCCGTCGCTCGCAAAGCAACGCTTCATCGGCTTTGAGGAGGACCTGTCCGACATCGAGATCTCCGCCACCCTGCCCGTGCTGCCGCTGCGCGGCGTGGTCGTGTTTCCGGCGGCGATTGCGCCGCTGCTGATCTCGCGTCAGAGCTCGTTGCGCGCGGTGGAGCACGCCTTTGAAGGCAAGCGCTTGCTCGCCCTCGTCGCCCAGCAGAATCCCGAGGACGAACAGCCGACCTCGGCCGATCTCCATCGCCGCGGCACCGCGGGACGAATCCTCAAGATGCTGCGCTACCCTGACGGTAGCGTTCGGATTCTCGTGCAGGGGATCCGGCGAATCGAGATCGCCGAGTACGTCCAACACGAACCCTATCTCGAAGCGCAGGTGCGACCGCTCGACGATGTGGCCGGCGACGACACCGGCGCCGAAGCCGCGCGCGCGCATCTGACCGCACAATTCGCCAAGTTCATCGCGTTTAGTCCGCACCTTCCCGACGAACTCCAGATGGTGGTGATGAACATCGAGGACGCCGGCAAGGTCACCGACCTGGTCGCCTCGAACCTCAACATCCCCCTGAGCGAGAAGCAGGAGCTGCTCGGCATCGTCGAGGTGAACCAGCGCATCGAGCGACTTTCGGTCGTCCTCAAGCGCGAGATCGAACTCCTCGAACTCGGCAACAAGATTCACTCCGACGTCCAGTCGGAACTCACCAAGAGCCAGCGCGAGTTCTACCTGCGGCAGCAACTGCGCGCGATCCAGAAGGAACTCGGCGAGGGAGATGCGCGCAGCAACGACATCGAGGAACTGCGCAGCAAAATGGAGAAGGCGCAACTCCCCGAGAAGGCGCGCGAAGCTGCGGAGCACGAGCTCGACCGCTTGCGCATGATTCCGCCGGAGTCCGCCGAGCACTCCGTCGTCCGCACCTACATCGAGTGGCTGGTCAACCTGCCATGGGCGGTTTCCACGGAAGACAATCTCGACATCGCGCACGCGCGCCAGGTGCTCGACGACGACCACTACGGTCTAGACAAGATCAAGGAACGGATTCTCGAGTTCCTCGCCGTGCGCACGCTGAAAAGCGATTCGCGCGGGCCGATCCTCTGCTTCGTCGGCCCTCCGGGAACCGGCAAGACGTCCCTCGGCCGGTCGATCGCGCGGGCCATGGGGCGTAAGTTCGTGCGCATGTCGCTCGGCGGCATACGTGACGAGGCCGAGATCCGCGGGCACCGCCGCACCTACATCGGCTCCCTTCCGGGGCGCTTGGTCCAGAACATCCGCAGCGCCGGGTCCAACAACCCGCTGTTCATTCTCGACGAGATCGACAAGCTGGGCTCCGACTTCCGCGGCGATCCCGCGTCGGCGTTGCTCGAGGTACTCGACCCCGAGCAGAACAACAGCTTCCAGGATCACTATCTCGACGTGCCTTTCGATCTGTCGAAGGTGATGTTCGTCACCACGGCCAACGTGCTCGACACCATCCCGCCGCCGCTGCGCGACCGCATGGAGGTGATCGAACTCACGGGCTACACCGAGGAGGACAAGATCGAGATCGCCAAGCGGCATCTGATCCCGAAGCAGGTCGCCGAGAACGGCCTGACCGCGGCGAACATCTCGTTCACCGAGGAAGGCATCACCCACATCATCCGCCACTACACGCGTGAGGCTGGCCTGCGCAATCTCGAACGCGAGATCGGCACGCTCTGCCGCAAGGTGGCGCGCCGGGTCACGGAAGGAACGACGACCCTGCTCGAAGTCGACGCCGCGACGGTCCGCGAGATGCTCGGCGCCGAGCACTATTTCTCCGAAGTCGCCGAACGCACCGGCGAACCGGGCGTTGCGGTCGGCCTCGCGTGGACGCCGATGGGCGGCGACATCATGTTCATCGAGGCGACGAAGATGGCCGGCAAGAAGGGGCTGACGCTGACCGGGCATCTCGGCGACGTGATGAAGGAGTCGGCGCAGGCCGCGTTGAGTTTCATCCGCTCGCGGGCGGAGACTCTCGGCATTGCCGCGGATTTCTACGAGAACACCGATTTGCACGTGCACGTACCCGCCGGAGCGGTCCCGAAGGACGGACCGTCGGCGGGCATCACGCTGGCGATTGCGTTGATCTCGATGCTCACCAACCGCGCGGTGCGCCACGACCTGGCGATGACCGGGGAGATCACGTTGCGCGGCAAGATCTTGCCGGTAGGCGGTATCAAGGAGAAGGTTCTCGGCGCACGCCGTGCGGGCATCAACACCGTGATCCTGCCGAAGCGCAACGAGAAGGACTTGGAGGACATCGCGCCGCACATCCGCGCCGAGATGCACTTCATCTTCGTCGAAAAGATGGACGAGGTCATCGCCCTGGCCCTGGTCCCAGCGCCAGGGGAGCCCAGGCGCGTGCTGGGACATTGACCACCACCGCAGAGGTTCGGAGTACCGGGTTCAGGCGGCGCACAGCCTGAACCCGCACCTCCTGCCCGCGCGTTGGTTGCAGCCCGCGCCGACGGCGGCATCGCGCTGCGATCGAACCACCACCCGCTCGGGATCTTCAACAGACGGATAGCGCTACGATGAGCATCGTCGGAATCGATCATGTTCAGCTCGCGATGCCTTGCGGGCGCGAGGAGGAAGCGCGGCACTTCTACGCCGCGATCCTGGGGATCCCCGAGGTTCCGAAGCCCGCAGAGCTCGCGCAGCGCGGCGGCATCTGGCTCGAAAGCACTCACGTGAAAATCCATCTGGGCGTCGACCACGATTTCCGAGCTGCCAGAAAGGCGCACCCTGCCCTGCTGGTGCGGGGCCTGCGGTCGCTGGTCGAGCGACTGCGCGAGGCAGGCGTCGCCGTCGTCGACAACGAACCACTGGCAGGCTGCGATCGCGTGTACGTCAGCGATCCATTCGGAAACCGTCTCGAGCTGATGGAGCCGCATCGATCGGTCCCATAGGGCGATTGCCCGCCGCGAACCGTGCTCCCGCGCCCCCACCCGTCGTCCCCGCGGACGCGGGGACCCAATCTTGCTACCTTCACCACGATCCTGTGCAGCCGACCGCAACCCCCGGGCTCCCGCGTCCGCGGGGGCGACGCGATGGTGAAATCTTGCCGCGCCCGCGGCGCGGACGGGATAGGGGCATGCACCCCCTCGGGCCAAGCCCTTCGACAAGGGCAGAGCGACCGGAGTTCGGTTGGTGTTCCGGGTCGATCGCAAAGCGGCTCACGGCTCGATCCCCGGCGCAGGCGCCCGCTTTTGCGGCGGACCTTGGGTGCCCGGCGCCATGCCGAATCGCTTGGCCATCTCCTGGAGGCGGCGCATCGAATCGGGCTGCAATGCGGAGCAGCGGTTCTTTCCCTGCTCGAGCGCGCGGATCTCGACATCGACGCTGGTGAACAGAAAGCGACGGTCCTCCGTGCGGTGTTCCTCGACGAGGGCGTCGGGGTAGCAGATGAGCAGGCGCTCGATCGATTCGCGCTGCCAACTCATGACGATGAACGTCGCCGGCCGCTCGAGCGTCACCCGCCGCGGCACGTCCTCCACCTCGATCGAGCGGTGGCGCCGGCAAAACACGTTCACCATGTCGTCCGCACCAAACGGCTCGGGATGCGCGATGAAGTAGATCTCGCGCCCCTCGCATCGCTCCCCCGCATGACGCACCGCCGCAGCCGGAGGCATCGCGCGACCATCCCCCTCGCGCGCATAGTCGTGGAAGAAGCTGTCGTAGTTCGCCAACGTGATCCAACCTGCGAACGCCGCCAGCAGACACGGCACGACCGTCACCCGATACCAATGGGGGCCTGGACGCATCGATAGAATCGTCGCGTGAATCCCGTACGCCGCGAGAATGTAGAACGCCGGCATCGCCGGACTCAGGCGATACGATGCACGCGGCGCGTCCGACAGTGCCGCGCCGAGAACGAACACCACCGTCACCCAAGCGACGAACAACAGCGCGTAGCCTCGCGCCTGAAACACAGCAACGAGAACGCCGAGCGCAATCGCCGCCAGCGTCACGGTGTCGAACAGCCCGTCGGGCGATCGGTTGAGGATGCAGACGTCCGCCCATTCCACCAGCATCCCGAAGGACTCCTGGAAGTTGCGCACGACGACGGCCGGCACCGACTCGACCCGATAGATCCGCGACAATTCGGCAAACACCGCCGGCCGCGTCAGCAGCACGCCCTGCGAGCGCCCCACGAACTCGCGCAGCGGCACGCTCGTCAGCAACGGCGCCAGGGCGAATGCCGCGCCAATCGCGAGCAACCCGACGTCGGCGGCGCAGCGCCGCCAGTTGTCGCGCCGCCCGATCCAGCCGACCACCAGGAACAGCGGAACCAAGAGCACGAGAATTCGCACCGGGAAATACAGCTGCAACGCGAACCCCAGCGCGACTCCGGCGGCAGCCATCCCCGCCGGACTGTGCTGCTGCCGGGCGCGCACCAGAAGGTACAGCACCCACGGTACGGCGAACGACGTCTGCACGAACGGGAACCCCGTGCGACTGTTGTGGAGGTGCCAGAAGCCAGCAGCCATGAGGAATGCCGCCGTCAAGCCCACTCCACTCCCGAAGAAGCGCCGGGCGAGCAGAAAGGTTCCGACGATTCCCGCCAGCCCCGTGCACAGGGACGACAGGCGCAGAGCGAAAAACGTTTCGTCCGGCATCGCCCACATGAAGACAGCCGGCAAGGCGAAGCTCAGATTGGGAATCGTGAACCACCCGAGGCTGGAGAAGACGTTCGCCGTCTTGCCCTGGGAGATCCGCAGCGCCTCGAGACCCGGCAGCATCTCGTCGATCGCAACGTTGGCCGGGATGGCGTGCAGCGCAGGCAGGCGCAATGCGAGTGCATACGCGAGGATCGCAAGCAGCCCGATCCAAACGGCAGGTGAGGTCGGGCTTTCGCTGCGGCGACCGCGCGGCAGCGCGGCCAAGAAAACCGCCCCGGACGAGAGCCAGAGCCAGAAGGTCCAGCTGTAGCCGGCGTTCGGCCGCGGCCAGTACACCAGGGCAACGACCGCAGCAGCGAGCGCGATGGCGCCGATCACCAGGCGCAGTCCGCGCCTGAAACTCGCGCCCGCCGCATGTGCACCCGGGCTCATCTCGAACCAACTCACCAGCAGGTTCCGGACGACGACCGGCGTCAGGTCTCCAGGGCAGCAGCGACGCGCGTGGCGAGGATTGCGAGTTGCTCGTCGTCGGCACGCTCTCGCCCGTGCAACACGAAGGCCTCGCCGTCACGCCGCGGGATGAGGTGCATATGGTAGTGGAACACGGTCTGCCCCGCCGCGGCGCCGTTGAGTTGGAAGACGCCGAGGCCCTCGGGGTGCATTGCGGCACGAATCGCCAGCGCGGTGGCACTGGCGCGACGCGCAACTGCCTCCAGCGCCGCCGGAGTGGCCGCGAAGATATCGGTGAAGTGTTCCTTGGTGATGATCAGCGTGTGCCCCGGCGCGACCGGAAAAATGTCCAGGAACGTCAGCGTGTCGGCGTCTTCATGTACCTTCGCGCACGGCGCAGCGCCCGCACTGATGCGGCAGAAGATACACGAGTCGTCACGGACCATGGCGATCTACCCGTAACCCAATCGTCCGTGCGGCGTGCGAACCACGAGGCACCGTCGCGTCCAACACTACGGCGCCCAGTTTCCGGTGCAGTCTCCGATGAGGATTGCGAGCAGGTCCTCGCTCACGAGACGCTGGGCGAGCGCGATGTAGCCGAGCCCGCCACGCTCGCAGGGGTCGGCGCTGGGATCGGGCGTGATCGCCGCGGGACCCATTGCCGAGGACATGAACAACCAGTCGCTACCGCAATCCGTTGCCGCGGGGAAGGTCGATATCAACCCAACCCGTCGTTGTAGGATCAGGCTCACGTCATCGGCGTCGACGTCGCCGTCACCGTCGACGTCGCACGCCAGGCTCTGTCCTGCGTCGAACACCCGCGACCCACCCTCATTCTGAAGTGCGTGCGCGGCGTCGAGGGCGCTCACGGCACCGTTGGCGCCGCCCAGCTTGTTCGCATCGATGCGCCAGTCGTCCACCGCCAGGCCGGCGAAGTCGAATTCGCCATCCACGTCGGTCGTTTGCGCGTCGGGCGCCGAGCCGACGAGCGAAACGTCCACGCCCGGTACCGGCTGCGTCGCGCCAGCATAGTAGACGACCTGCCCGGCAATCCCCGGGGGCGGAGTGGGAGTCGCACTCGGCGTAAAGGTCGGCGTCACCGTCGGCGTCATCGTTGGGGTGCTGGTCGCGGTGAATGTCGGCGTGTAAGTCGGCGCAACCTGACAAGCCGCCGTGCAGCCATCGCCCTCGACGATGTTGCCGTCGTCGCACATCTCGCCGCGACCCGGATCGGTGATCCCGTCGCCGCAGCGCCCGAGTGTGCAGTCGATACGACATGTAGCATCGGCTGCATCGGAATTGGCACCGCCCTCATCGCAATCTTCACTCGGATCGACGTTGCCGTTGCCGCAGCATAGCGTGGTCGGCACGGTGCCGTTGCAAGCAGAACCTTCCGGTTCCAGGTTCACCCGACACAACGTCGATGACGGGGATACGCACACGACAACGTTGCTGCATGGATCCATGGGATCGGGTTCCCCCGCGGCGCAGTCGCAACCGGCGTAGCCACAGAAGCCATTGTTGCAGGTGTCTTGGCCGGAGCTGCAGTGGAGGCCGTCGTCGCAGGGGCCGTCTTCGTTGGCGGGCTGCGGCTCGCATGCGTCCGTCGCTGGGTTGCAGACGCCGATATTGCAAACGTCGTCTTCGCCCGAGCAGTTGCGCGGGATGCCAAAGCCGTCGCAGCACGGCGTTCCCGTCACCACGGCCTCATTGAGCCAGCCGAGGAGGTTCACGCAAGTGTCATTCGTGCACGGGTTGCCGTCGTCGCCGTCCTCGATCTCGCACGCGAACGAGCAGCCGTCGCAGCCATTCTGGTTGCCGTCGTCGCAGGTCTCCTCCGGCGCGTCCAAGACCCCATTGCCGCATGCGGGGCAAGGCAAAGCGGTGATCGCAACCACGTCCGCAGGCGGCTGCACATTGGCAGAGCCCGAGATGCTCGGCAGTACCGTCTGCGAGTGCTCGAAGCCGACAAAGCCGTTGCTCCCGTTGGTGAACCCGACGTTCGTGGTGGCGTTGATGACGGCCGTCGAGACGACCGTCATCAGGCCGCGCGCCTGGACAAAAATTTCGCCCCCGTCGGCGCCGCGGTTCTGCAGGCTCGTTCCGGTGCCGAGAGTCACGCTGCAGCCGACCAAGTTCTGCAGCCCGCCGACACCGCAACCTTCCTCGGCACTGCAGATTCCGCCACCGCTATCGACGGTGCCGTTGACCTGCAAGGTGCCGCGCACGCGCAGCCCGGCATCGACGAACAACGACCCTCCGAAGGCGCCAGCATTGCGCCCGCGTGCATCCACCGTCGCGCCGATCGTCACGTTGCGCCCTGCCCCGACGAGCAGTTCGCCGCCCTCGAGTCCGCCGGAAGCGTCGAGCGTACCGTTCGCGATGACGTCGACTTCGGCTTCGAGCGCGAGCACGCCACCAACGCCGAGACCTGCGTCCGTGCGGGCGGAGACGATCCGCGATCCCGCGACGACGATCGAACCCAATGCGACGAGCGAAACCTCGTCGGCGTCGCCGTCGGGGCCCGCGCCGTTGGCGCGGATGTGGTTGTTCACCGCGATGTCGCCGTACTCGGCCAAGACCGTGATCGTCCCGCCGCTCCCGCCGGTCTGGAAGGTGCCGCCGGTGCCGCGAGCCTGCAGTTCCGCGTTGAAGGTCGCGCCGCGAAACGACGTGATGTCGATCGAGCCACCAGAACCGGCGTCGCCCGTGCCGTCTGCATCGAGGACACCATTGACGACGAGATTCAGCCCGGAAAGAATGAAGATCTCGCCGCCATCTCCGCCCGATACATCGACTGAACCGATGGTCATGGTGCCACCGGTCTCGATCTCGATCGCGCCGGGCGAAAACGACGCTTGCGGGTTGGTGGCCTTGATGACACCGGTGCTGGTCAGATTGCCAACGACGAAAATGCTGATCGTGCCGCCGATACCGAAGCTGGAAACGGCTTCTGCCAGCACCTGGCCCTCGATGTTCGCACCACCGCCGATATCGAGGAGGAGATCTCCGGCGACGTTGTCGCCGCTGACGGCGACGTCGAGCTTGGACGAACCCTCGAGCATGGTGAAATTTCCGCTGGTCTCGATCGTGATCGAAGCGCCATTGGCGCCGCCACCGCCGCCTTTGCCGCGGATCTCGCTCAGGCTGTTCATTGTGATCGATCCGGCCCGGAAGACGATTCCCTGGTAGCCGCCGGCGTCGATCCGGCGCGCGCCGCCACCGAGAATCGTCACGGCCTGGGTGCCGAAGTCGAAGACGCAACCGTTCATGGTCACTTCGAAGGATTTCGAAATGGTGCAGGGAAACTCCTGGCTTACGGGGCAGCCCGTGCCTTCCGCGGTACGAATGTCGGCCGCCGTGCACGCTAGCACCGCAAAGGCCGGAGCCGCAGCCCACCCAATCAAGATCAACGCCCCGAATGGCGCTAGGAGCTTTGCCCGCATCGAACGGTCCTTCCTGGCGAAACGATTGCGCAGATCATGGATCAACGTCTGGCTGAATGAAAGCACCACCATGCCCGGTTCACGGGTACGCAGCGGCGAAAAGATCATCGCTGGCGGCATTCGCGGCCGCCGCGAAGCAAGCCTGCAAGCTGGGAACGTCCGCGCCGCACATCTGCGCCGAGACGATATCGTCCAGCGAACACGCGGCGATCACCTGGCGCGCGTTGAAGAGTTGCGTCGCGATCACGCCACGCAGGTCCGCGGTGACGCAATCGAGCCCCGGGTCGACCTTCTCGCGGTCGTGCAAGTACTGGCAATGAGCCTGCTGGCGCATGCGCGCGCTCAGGTAGAATCCCATCACCCGGCCGACGTAGGCCTGGCAGAGACGGTCGAGGCGGTCGGTTTCTCCGAATGCCGGTAGGCCGAAGACGGCGGCGATCGCCGCCGGGACCTCGCTGCGGGTCAGGCACACGAGGCATTCGGCGACGCCGTCGTAGGTCCCCACGGGCACGGCGCCGCAGGGCGCTGGGCAGGCGGCATATCCGAGACTTGCGGGGGGCGCGGCCTTGGCGCACCGGGCTGCGGTACGGAGCGCCGCGGCCTCAGCCCGGGCGATGCGCACCGGTGACAGGAAGGACGCCGGGTCGTTGCAGTCGGTGACGAGTGGGAGCTTGCCGCGCATCCGCGCCTGGTGGCAGCGATTCTGCTCCTTCAGGAGCATGCGCCCCAAGCGCTGCGCTCCGGAATGCAGCGCTTTGCGGCAGCGCGCGTCGGCCGCCTCGAACGGCTGTGCCACCAAGGCACCAGGCAGTGCTACCAAGGCCGCGAGCACCAAGCATGCGCCAAGTACGGAACGGCGAGCGACGCGCGAAAGGCGTTTCCTAGAGGGTTCAGTCATCACGGGCGAAAACGCTACCACAGCGCCACGGGTATTACGCGCGAAAATCTCGCCAGCGCGTGGCGGCCGGCCTAGCGATAGGCCCAGCCCCGGTAGCGCCAGCCGTCCTCGCCCAAACGGAGTACCAGCGCGCGGCGCTCCGGCGGGGTTGCGGCACTCACCCGTGCAACCGCCGCACCGACGGCCCAAGCGCCGTCCGCGTCGCAGGAGACGTCCGCCAGGCGCCAGTCATCGACCGCAAATGGCAGCTGCACGGGCAAGACCGTCGCGCCGCCGCCGCGCACCCGGAACGAGAAGCCGACCCGGCGTCCTTCCATCTCGGGTTCGGTCGCGATGCGCTCACCGACGAGTAGGAGATCACCGTCGGGACACACGGCTAGCCCGTTCAATTCGGCATTCTCGCCAAATTGGATCTCCTCGCGGTGGCCCTCCGCGTAGCGAATGGCCGAGTGCCCGCCGAGCCATAGATCGCTGCACGACAACGCGGCGACGCGCGTCGGCACGCCGTCGGCGCGATCGAGGACTTCCTTGCGCAGGGTGCTGCCGTCGTAGCGGATCAGCACGCCGGCGCCGGCGGAGTCGCGACCCACGAACCAGCCGCAACCGTCTGCCGCGAAGTCGACGTCGAGGAGTTCGCCGGCGCCAAAGCGGGCGGTGTCGAGCGCCGTCCACGCCTCTCCCTCCCAGTGGGCGACGAACAGCGACGGGCCTGCGCCCATGCGCCGGCCGACCGCCCACGGCGCACCGCCGCGCGGGCCGGCGAATGCGTTGACCAGGACCCCGCTCAATCCCCAGCGCTCGGGTGAGTCGACGGTCGCCCTGCCCGCGCGGAACTCGCCGATCACCGCGCGCACGGAGGTCTCGGCGCGCTGTCGCCCTGCGGCCCAGACGACGCCATCGTTGCCGGCGACGAGGCCGTCGACGCGGTCGAGACGCCAGTCCGCGGAGCGAAAGGGGTAGATCGCCGCCTGGCGCTCGTCGACCGCGGCGTAGATCAGGCAATCGGGCCCGGAGAACCACCAGCCGCCGTCGCCGCCGGTGACCGCGTCGAACGCGGGGCAATCCGCGTCGGTGGCGCCAGGTACACCGTCGGTCCAAGCGATCGGACCCGAGCGGGGCGTCGTCGCGGAAGGCAGGGTGGCGCAGCCCGCGAGCGGGAGCGCCAGGAGAATGCTGAGCGTTCGGATTCCGAGACGGCGGGTTTGCATATCGTTCAGCGCAGCGGGCGGCGCGCAAAGCCCTTGAGGTGGCGCTTGCCCAGCCGCAGCACGCGCTTGCGGCGCTTTTGCGCGGCAGCGATCAGCTCGCTCTGACAGCTCTTCTGCATGCGCGGCGAACCGAGTTGGTGGTAACTGCCATCGGACTGCATTTCCCACCCATCGCGGCTACGCGTTAGTTGCACATCGAACAGTTCGCGGAGCTGCTCCTGGTGCTGCGGGTCTTCGACGGGAACGACGACTTCGACCCGACTCTCCAGGTTGCGCTTCATGCAGTCGGCCGAACCGATCAGGAACTCTTCGGCACCGCCGTTGCGGAAATAGTACATCCGCGTGTGCTCGAGGAATCGACCCACGACGCTGACGACGCGAATCGTATCGGAGAGGCCGGGGACGCCGGGGCGCAGGCGACAGGTGTCGCGGATGATCAACTCGACCGCGACGCCGGCCATCGACGCGCGGTACAGGGCGCGGGTGATGTCGACGTCCTCGAGCGCGTTGGCCTTGATGCGGATGTGCCCGGGAGTGCCCGCCGCATGCAGGGTCGCCTCGCGGTAGATCTTCTCGATCAATTCCTTTTTCAGGCGCGTCGGCGCGACCAGCAGCTTGCGATACTCGCGGTTCGGCCGATAGCCGGTCGTCAAGTAGTTGAACAGTTCGGTGAGATCGCGGCCGAGCGCCTTGTTCGCCGTCAGCAGGCCGAGATCGGTATACAGGCGCGCCGTGCCGGCGTGATAGTTGCCGGTGCCGATGTGGGCGTAGCGCCGCAGTCCATTGTAATCCTGGCGCACGACGAGAATCACCTTGCAATGGGTCTTCAGGCCGACGACGCCGTAGGTGACGTGGATGCCGAAGTCCTCGAGGTGGTTGGCGAACTGGATGTTCGCCTCTTCGTCGAAGCGCGCCTTGAGTTCGACGACGACGGCGACCTGCTTGCCGTTGCGCGCCGCGTCGCACAGGTAGCCGATGACCTTCGAGTCCTTCGACGTCCGGTACAGCGTCATCTTGATCGCGCGGACCTTCGGGTCTTCGGCCGCTTCACGCAGGAACCGCTCGACCGACGTCGAGAACGACTCGTAGGGGTGGTGGAGCAGCACCGAGCCGGCGTCACGCAGGATGTGGAAGACGTTGCGCGTGCGCTGCAAGACGGGGTGGTCGATCGGATGGTGGGGCGGATCGCACAGTTCGGGCACGGCGAGCGACGCAATCTCGAGCAGGTCACTCATCGCCAGCATCCCCTCGACCTCGAAGACGTCGGCGTCTTCGTCGAGTCCGAGTTCCGCAGCGAGCATGCCGCGGTGGGCGGGGAGCATGCCGCGACCGACCTCCAGGCGGACGATCGGCGCGAAGCGCCGCTCGCGCAACTCGGACTCGATCATCGCGAGCAGGTCGTCCGCCTCCTCCTCTTCGCCCTCGGTATTGGCATTGCGGGTCACGCGGAAGAGCTCGCACGAGTCGATCTCCATCCCGGGAAAAAGCAGATCCAAGTTATTGGCGACGACCTCCTCGAGACAAACGAACTCACGTTCCTTGTCGGTCCGCAGAAACCGCGGGATGCCGCGACCGACAGGGATCTTCACCCGCGCCAGCGACTGCGCGGATTCGCCCGGGTAACGTACGGTGATCAGGATGTTGAGCGAGAGGTTGGAGATGAACGGGAAAGGATGCGCCGGGTCCATCGCTTGCGGCGTCATCAGCGGAAAGATGTTGTCGTAATAGTGGCGGCGCAGGGCAGAGCGGGCCGCGTCGGCGAGTTCGTCGTGACGCACGATCCGAATGCCGTGCTCGCCGAGCCGTTCGAGCACCTCCACCAGCGCCTCGCGCTGCGCCGCCGCGATCTCACGGATCACGCCATAGCATTCGACGATCTGTTCCTGTGGGCTGCGACCGTCGACGGTGAGTTCGGTGATTCCCGCGCCGACCTGCTGCTTGAGGCCGCCGATGCGCTTCATGAAGAACTCGTCGAGGTTGGAGCCGACGATGGCAACGAACTTGAGCCGCTCGAGCAGCGGTGCGCGGGGATCGGTCGCTTGGTAGAGCACCCGGCGGTTGAACTCGAGCCAGGTGAGTTCGCGGTTCAGAAACAGCGACGGCGCCCGCAGCTTCGGTCCGGATTCCTGGACGTCTTGCTCGTCGTTCGCTCCTGCATCGACCTGCAGCAGCGTCGCACCGATGTCCGCTGTAGCGGGTGCCGTTTCCGCGCGCTTGGACTGCGCGTGATCCCCCATATCAATGACGCGTGCCATGAGAACGCGGACGATAGCGCGATTCCCCGGTGGCGTTAAATGCCCCGGCCCTGCGAACCCCAGTTTCTGCGCGCCAGTTCTGCGCGCCAGTTCCGCGCGCTTGAACGCGTGGCAGCTCTCATGCCATGCACGGAGGCGTGAAACGCATCCTTGCGAAGCTATCGTTGGCAGCCGTGCTCTTGGCATCGCCCGGCTGCTTCGGCGAAAACCCGGCGCAGATGCTCGAGACGGCGAAGTTCGAGGAACTCCAGCGCAACGAGCCCCACGCCCGAGAGATCTACCAGCGTCTCATCGCAAGTTTTCCGGACCGGCCCGAAGCGGCCGAGGCGCGCCGTCGCCTCGCGGCGCTCGACGCAGGCGCCGCGCAGACTGGCAGCGAGTAACCCGCCCCACGTGCGCGCGCTGCGGACTCTGGTCGCGAGCAGTCGCGGCGGGTACACTCGCCCGACCGCCGCACGCGGAGGTCGGTTGTACGAAGATGCGTTCACGAACGAGTAGGGAGAATCATGGCTGACGTCGCTCTGCTGCGCGGGGTACCATTCCTGTCCACCCTGACCGACGCCCAACTCGAGTCGCTGGCGACCCGCGCCGAGGACGTTCCGTTCGCAGCCGGCGACGAGATCCTCGAGCAGGGGAAGCCCAACGACCGACTCTATGTCATCGCCAGCGGCACCCTCCACGCGTCACGCGCGCGCGCTGGCCGCCGAATCCTCCTCGGGCGTCTCGGAGCAGGCAACTTTTTCGGCGAACTCAGTGCCTTCGACCCCGGACCGACGACCGGCGGCGTCCGCGCCATCACCGACGGTACGATGGTTCGCATCCGCCTGGCCGCGCTCGACGAATTCGCCAAGAGCAACCCTACAGCCGGCGTCGAAATCTATCGCCGCCTCCTCGAGCAGGTCGCGCACCGCCTGCGCGAATCGGACGAACGCGCCTCGGATCTCGTGACCTGGGGCAAGCTCGAGCCCGCCGACTGAGCGCGGCGCGCTCCCGAGCTCCGCTCCCGGCGCGGCGGCTACGCAGCACCATACTCGGGTCAGTCCACCCGCTTCCGGGCCAAGATCTCCAATTCGTCGAACGCCGCCGCGAGGAGTTCACCGAGACGGTGCGGATCGGGGATCGCCTCCGGATCGGTGTCGATGCCGATGTCTAGGCGACCGGCATAGGAAAGCAGTGCGACAATGATCGGGGTGCCCTCGATGATCGCGACGAGCGGGTAGACGGCCTCGATCGCCGCGCCCGCGAGATAGCGTTGCTCCGCCAGCCCGGGAACGTTGGTACAAACCAGATTGACGCGCCCGAGGGCCTGTTTGGCGAGAACGCGAAACGCGGCTCCAGGGACGAACGACAACAGTTGCATCAACATCGGGTAGGCGGCGCTGCGTTTGTCGGACTTCGCCGCGTGGGTCTGGGCAACGATCCGCGCCAAGCGTTGCGCCGGGTCCTTCTCCCCGACCGGCAGCAGGATGCTGAACATGCCGACACGGTTGCCGAGCCCGTCCGTCTCGGAGGAGTTGCGCAGGTTCATCGGCACCATGCAATTGAGGCAGTCGACACGCACCCGGCGCTCGCGGTGGTAAGCGTGGATGCAGCCGGCGAGAGCGGCAAGAACGATGTCGTTCAAGCTGGCGCCGAGCGGCTCTTTGAGCGCCCGCAGCCGATCGATCGACACATCCATCACATCGAAGCGCCGGGACAGGCCCGACGTCGTCTTCAGCAACGGATCCGCAATCAGCGGGTGCGCGGCGTCGGACATCACGCCGCGCAGACCACGGACGGTGCGTTGCAGCCAGTCGACGGTTGCGCTCGGCGCCGCAACCGCATGCAGCGGCAGGGCCGCCAGGTTTGCCAGCGTGCGACCGGCAGCACTCAAGTTGTCGAGGCCGAGATTGGCGAACGCGCCGACGCTGCTCGGCACGGCGTGCTTGCGCTTACGTCGGCTCCGCACCACCCGCGCCGGCGGCAGATCGCGCGCGCGCTGGGTCATGGCGTTGAAGATCGCAATCGAGCCGACGCCATCGACGACGCAGTGGTGCATGCGGAACAGCATGGCGGCCCGGCTGCCTTCAAATCCCTCGATGAGCGTCGCATCCCACAGCGGGCGCTCGCGGTCGAGCGGCGTAGCGAAGAGCTGCGAGGAAACATCGAGCAGTTCGCGCATGCCGCCCGGCGGCGGTAGCGAGATGTGGCGCAGATGGAAGCCGCGGTCGAAGTGCGGGTCCTCGATCCATTCCGGAAGCCCGAGGTTGAACGGCACCTCCACCACCCGCTGGCGCAGGCGCGGCACAGCCTCGAGCACCGCATCGACACATGCCTCGATGCGGTGTGGCTCGGGCACCCGGTCGAGAATGTGGAGCGCAGCGATGACCGGTCGGAGATTGGGAAGGGCCGACTCCGCGTACCAAAACAGGGCGTCGCTCGGCGTCATACGCCCCGGCAAATCGACTTCGTGGACGGTGCTGGGCATAGGCGGACTCTCCGTGCTCCTTGCGGGTGCACGGGGGCCGCCACCGGCGCGCCGGCACCCCTTCTTCGATTCGAGCGTGCCTGCGCCCGATCCGGTGCGCAAGGGCTCCCGCGCCCGAATCCGGTTGGCCCGCGCGAATTCAGAGTTGAACCTCCGCACGCGGCCACCGAAGCGACATTTCCAGGCAGGATTTCCAGGCAGAATTTCGTTGACCATCGGTTCCGAATGTCCTAGTCGAACCCTATAAGGGAGGTACTGCCGTGTCCAAGAAACTATCTGCACTCTGTGCTCTTGCGCTCATCAGTCTCGCGCCCGCCGCCAGCATGCCGTCGTCCGCACACGCTTCGGCCTACACGATCGCAGCTTCGGGGGTGTGGCACTCGAATGACGGGTTGCTCAACGGAACCTGGATCGCCAATTTCGGCGTCGCCGGCTACGACCTGAGCGGCACCCTCAATCTGATCGGCCTGCCGGGCGTTGCCGAAGGCAACCTGGTCGGCTCATGGGATGCGAGCGACATCGGCTTCGGCGTGGTGTTCCTCGACCAGGAACTCGCCGCTTTCAATGGCGGCCTCGAAGGCGACCGCTTCATCGGAACCTTCGAAGCGGGCGACATCGAAGGTATCTGGACCGGTGCGTTGACCTCGCTGCGCTTCCGCGCCGGTGAAATCGAACCAATCATCAACGGCAACCTTCCGACCCTTATGGTCGACCGCATCAGCGGCAAGGCGGGCGACATCAAGACGCTCGCAACCAAGCTGTTCACCCTGGGCGCGCCGATCGTCGAGATCGAGAACCTGCTCAACTTCGACAGCACGGTCGCGCAGATTCTCGCCAAGGCGGACGGTTCGCCGAATTGCAGCGTCAACAACGCGATCGACGTCGCCCAAGCCGTGTTCCAGTTCCTACCACTGGGCTGCAGCGGCAGTTCGTGTAGCCAGGTTCGGGCGCTCGTCGAGACGGTCAACCCCATCGTCGACGGCGTCCAGCTGTTCACGTGCAAGGTGCGCATCGGCAAAGACACGCCGACCGGCATCTACCAAGTCGTCGCCAACGCCCTGCGCGCTATCGACATCGACAACCTGTCGCTGCCGATCCTGGCACAGGCGGGCGAAATCAGCGTGAAGAAGAACTCGCTGCTCGGCCTCGGCGACTGCCATTGCCGCACCATCGACGAGGCGGGAACGCTGCCGCTGGCGAGCCTGCTCGCGCCGCTGCTTCTGCTCGTCGCGCGCCGCCGCAGCGGGCAATCGGTCGAATCCCAAGACTGACTCCAGTCGCACTCTCGCTTCCACCCAGAAGCAGAAAGGGGACAGGTCCAATGGACCTGTCCCCTTTCTTTTGCTCGCAACTTGGTCGCTCCAGGCGGCGTTACCGGGTTCCCACTTCAGCGCGATCGATTCGCATTCCCGACCCCGGGGCGTGCGGGCTTCTCGGGGCGCTGCGGGACACACGACGCCATGCAGGCTGCTCCAGTGCGGATGCAGGCGCTGCGCTCGGCGAGCGCTGCGCGGCGGCACGGCGCATTGCAGTCGGCAGCGGCACGGCGCGCTTCGTTGCACGCGTCCGATCGACCCTCGGCGCAGATCGTGCGCGCTGCCGCGACGAGATCCGCGCAGCCGGCGCTACATTCCTCGAGCGCCGCATCCACGTCCTGCTGGCAGGCCCGCACGGCTTCGCGACAGCCCTTTGCACACGCCGCTACCGCTGGCGGCCCCACTTGCGCGTCGGGACAGAGTTCCGTGCAATCTCCTACTTCGCTACGGCAGGCAGCGACTCCTTCGCCAACGACGCTGCGGCACGGCTGTAAGCACTCGGCAGCTGCAGCGCGCGCATCGGCACACTCTTGCGCCTCCGGATCCGCCTCGCAGGCCTCGCGAGCTGTGGTGACGACGTCAGCACAGGCCTCGCGACACAGGTTCAACTCGGCGCGGACGCCCGCAATGCAAGCTCGATAGTCCTGCCGGCACTCGTTTGCACAGACACGGTCTTTGCCTGCGCGTGGCGACTGCGCCTCGGCGCTGACTGCAGCCAGGGAAAGCGCAGCAGCGAAGGCGAGGAGCCAGCGCTTGGGAAAATACTTCATGATCGTCCTCCGTTTCGGGGTTGCGGCCGCGCGGGCCGGATTCGCTTCGTCTGCTCCGAGAGATGAATCGTATCAGGATTTTGTTGCTTCGCGGCCGTGATTCTCGGCGAACTTGCCAACCGCCGCACGCCGATGCGATGCTGCCGTGCGTATGCGCACTCCAGCGAAAGCAGTCGATGACAACCTAGCGACGCGCTTGCGGGCGGCGGCGCTCGCCCTGGCGATCAGTGTCCTTACGCTTGCGGGATGCGGTAGCGACGACGATGACCCGTCGGCGGCGCTCGACCCCGCGCCAGTGGCCGGCACCGCGGTCCACTTCGACCTCGACGCCGACCTCACCGCGCCGGCGAACTTCTACGACCTTCCCTACCCGGGCGACTTGCGTCTCGACGAAAACGACCGCACCACGCACGTCGCCTTCCCCGGCCAGCTCGGCAATCGCCTGCTGCGGCCGATCGTCGCTCTCGCCGAACAGCGCCGGCTCTCACCGACGACGCCGTTCGCGTACTTCCGCTTCGCTGCGCCTCTTGCCGAGCGCAACGCCGACGACTGGATCGCAGCGAATCCGACCGCTCCCGTGCTGCTGATCGCGCTCGACGCGACGTCGTCCGACTACGCACGTCTCTACCCGACGATCGCATCGACGCCGTCCGTCGACAGCTACGTTCCGCCGTACCTCCTCGCCGTCGCGGCGCCGCCCGGAGTCGTGTTGGCGCCGAACGCGACGTACGCATTCGTCGTTCTGCGCTCGCTCGGCGACGCCGACGAAGCCCCGCTTGGCGTACCGGAATCCTTCACTCAGTTGCGCGCCGGGCTGGTCCCTGCAGGTGCGCTGGGCGCGCACGCCGCCACGGTCTACGCGCCGCTGTGGCCGGCCCTGGAAGCGGCGGGCGTGACGCTGGCCGATGTCGCTGCGGCAACCGTTTTCACGACGTCCGATCCGGTCGCGGAACTCGCTACGCTGAGCGAAGCGCTGCGCACGCGCCATCCCATCGTCATCGACGACCTCCACATCGATCCAGACGACGGCGCAACGCACGAACGCTTCTGCGAACTCCGCGGCGAAGCCGTGCTGCCGCTGTTCCAGCGCGGCACCCCGCCGTACGACCGCGACGGCAACTTCGAATACGGCGACGATGGGCTGCCGATCGTGCAAGCCGAGGGAGTCGTTCCGCTGACGATCACCCTGCCGCGCACGGCGATGCCCGCGGCAGGCTTTCCGCTCGTCATGTATTTCCACGGAACCGGCGGCGTCGCCGCGCAGGCCGTCGACCGCGGGCCGGTGACCGAACCCGGCGGCCCGCGTGCGATCGGACTCGGCCCGGCCCACGTGCTGGCAGAACACGGGTTCGCAACGTTCGCCGCCGCACTGCCACTCAACCCCGAGCGCTACACGGGCCCGGTGGGCATCTCCGGGCGAAGCTACCTGAACATTTCGAACCTCGGTGCCTATCCGGATACGTTCCGGCAGATGGCGATCGAACAACGGCTGCTGCTCGATGCACTGGCAAACCTGGAGATCGATCCGCAGATCGTCGCCGCCTGCGAACTCGACGCGCCGCCGCCGGGTCGGGACGGAATCGCGCTCGCGACCGACCGCGTCTACCTGATGGGTCAATCTCTGGGTGGCCAGATCGTCAACATGCTCGGCGCCATCGACCCGCGCGTCGCCGGCGTCGCACCTACCGGCTCGGGCGGGTACTGGAGCCTGACCATCCTCGCCGCCGACTTTGCACCCGGCATCCCGTCGAATCTGCTGATCGCCCAGTTGCTGGGCGTGCCGGTGGTGCGCGATCACCTGCACCCCGGACTCCAACTCATCCAGAGCACCTTCGAGCCGGCCGAGCCCCTGGTCTATGCGGCTCGGCTAGCGCTGCGGCCCCTGCCCGGTCACGCGCCGCGCTCGATCTACCAACCGATCGCCATCGACGACCCGGGCTTTCCCAACGTGATCTACAACGCGATGGCGCTGGCGTCGGGAACCCAGCAGACGGGCGCCGTGCTCGACCCGGGCCTGCAGCGTGCCTTGGCGCTCGATGGCCTGGACGGCTTGCTGCCGTACGATGTCGCCGGCAACGGCCGCGCACTCGACGGCACGAGCTACACCGGCGCCGTCGTCCAGTACGAAAGCGACGGCCTGCTCGACGGCCACCACATCTTCTCGCAGCTCGATGCGGTGAAGTACCAATACGGCTGCTTCCTGCACAGCCTCATCGCCGGCGGCCCTGGACTCGTCCCCAGCGCCAGCCCATTAGGCACCACCTGCCCCTAGCAGCCCGTTGAAAAACCCTGGGGTGCCCTTCGACAGGCTCAGGGCGAACGGGAAATTGCTTTGGAATCAGCGAGAACTTCCGATCGTGCTGAGGTTGTCGAAGCACGTGCTGGCGATTTTCAACGGTTTGCTAGCCCCTTGGCCGTTGGCCTGTTCCCTTTGCCCTACCCGATCCCACGATATCGCAAGCCCTGTCCCCGCGGCAGCCAGCGCTCGAGCGCCGCATGCTGCCTTGCATCGAGTGCGTCCCGCTCGGCGCACAGATCGCGCCACACGCGAACCTGGAAGGTTTTGACGACGCTGCGAAACGGGCGGCCGAGCAACGTGCCGTCGTAAAGGGCGCGGCCCGCGTCGAATGCCGCTTCGTTGTAGCGCGTCTCGCCGGCCGCGCTGTGACGAAGCCAGGCGTCGTAGTTCTGCTGCATGAGGGGAATGAACGTCCGGCAGATCCAGTCGAGTAGCGGCGCATGGCGCTCGTCGAGCGACAGCGGTGCATTGGCGTCGTGCGCTTGGAAATCGCCTTGGGCGATCCGCTCGATCCACGCGTGTGTCTGTGGTGCCAGGCACGCAACCCTCGCGTGGGCGCTCGGATCGGCGCGGTTCATGGCGAGTTGCCCAAATAGACTCGCGTCGGCAAGGGTGAAACGCGCACCGAAAAGATACGGCTGGCGCGTCAACAAGGGCTCGAGCGTCGCGAGCAACTCGGTGAACGCCTGGTCGAGCAATGCGTGAGTCGGCGGAAATCCGGCACGCGCTGGAGGGCGCAAGCGTGGGGGTAGGTCGAAGAAGGCAGAGCCGTCCCGGGGCGCCACACTGAAGAGGTACGGCAGGCGCCGCACCTGCCGCGCCGGGAAGAAGTGGCCGACGAGTGCGGTGAACGGCCCCCAAAGCGGTCGCAGCTCGCGCGCGAGACGAACACCGGCATCGTTGTCGCGCGCGGCAACGACCCAGCGGTTGTGATGGACGAGATACAAACCGATCTCGTCGAAGGCTTCGTCGAGCAGACGCACCGCGAAGCGCAGTGCCGGATCATCGGCAGGGAGGAACGCCGTCGCACGCGAGCCCGGGCGCGGGCTCTGCGCGTCCAGCCAGGCGGCGATCGCCGACGAATCGTAGAGGTTCTCGCCGTCAGGTCCGAAGAGAAACGGCACCAGGGGAAACTCGTCGAGATCGGTCTTCCGCGGCCAGGTGAGCGGAATGCGGCCGGCGACCAGGCGGCGCCGCCGCGCCTCGTAGCGAAGCCCCTCGCGCAACGTCCCCTCCGCCGGCAACCAACGGTAGCGAATCCCCGCAAACCGCAGGAGCGCCTCTACCTTGAGTGCATAGGGAGAAAGCTCCGATCCCCACAACACCCAGGCGCCATCCGGGCCGGTGTCTGGAAGCTGCGTCTCAGGCATGCAAATGCCCCAGCCGTCCGTTCATCTTCCCGAGTGCCCGTCGCCCGCGCGCAAGCGGGGGCCCGGCTTCCGGCCCCAAGCGTGGCTTCCCACGCCGCGCTTTCGGGACTGCGGAACCCTCACCCTGCACCCTTTCCCGCAAAATTGTGGGAGAGGGGAATGCTGGTGCAAAGCCCCGCCCACGACGACAGTCAACGCGCACGACGTTCAGTTGACATAACGGCAGTCCCTAGGTCAATTCACCGCCCCGGAGTCGGCCGATGATCGCGAAGCAGCAGTCCCTGACCCATCTCCCACCGCGTGATCTGCGCGCCGACCTGTTCCGCTGGCTTCCCGAACTCCGGCGCGCATCCGTCGCGCTCGGCGACGCACGCGCCGTCGCCACGTCCTTCGAGACCTGGGATCGCCTGCGCACCGACCGGGGTCTCAGCCGCGCCCGGACCGCCGCCGCGAGGGCGACGGAAGTTTGAGAAGTTCAACCGGCTGGTGAGCGCGCGCGAATGACGCAATCGCAGGTGAGCAAGGCCTTCCACGGCGCTGCCAGCGAGGTTTCTCAACGAGCCGCACGCGGCGGACAGGAGTCGTTGCAATAATGGACCAACCGTTACGTATCGTCGGCGCACCAGGATCGCCGTACAGCCGCAAGTTGCGCGCCGTACTGCGCTTCCGGCGCATCGCCTGCGCGTGGATCAACCAGGGCTCGCCGGAAAGCCGCAGCCTGCCCCAGCCGCGCGTGCAACTGCTGCCGCAGCTCATCCTCACGCGCCCCGACGGGACCGCCGCAGCCCACACCGATTCGACGCCGCTCATCCGCGAACTCGAACAGCGCTTTAGCGGCCGTTCGGTGATCCCAGCCGACCCCGTGCTCGCCTTTGTCGATGCGTTGCTCGAGGACTACGCCGACGAGTGGCTCACCAAGGCGATGTTCCACTACCGCTGGGCCTACGCGCCCGACGTCGCCAACGCGGCGGCCATCCTGCCGCGTTGGTTCCGCACCGACCAACCGGAGAGCGACGCCCTGGCCTTCGGCAGGATGTTCGCCGAGCGCCAGGTCGGACGCCTCGCGGTCGTCGGCTCGAACGCGGTCACGGCGCCGGTCATCGAGGACAGCTACCGGCGCCTGCTCGTCCTGCTCGATGCCCACCTGACGCACACGCGGTTTCTCTTCGGCGGGCGCCCGGCAGCGGCAGACTTCGGCGTCTTCGGTCAGCTCACGCAGTTGGTCGGTTTCGATCCAAGCCCTGCAGCGATCGCGCACCAACTCGCGCCGCGCATCGTGGCATGGGTCGACGTGACCGAGGATCTATCCGGCCTGGAGCCACAGGAGCACGATTGGACCGAACGCGCCGCTCTGCCCGACACACTGCGCAGCTTGCTGGCCGAGGTTGGCCGCACCTACGTGCCGTTCCTGTTGGGAAACGCGGCCGCTCTCGCGGGCGGTGCCGAGATGGTCGAATGCGTCATCGACGGGCGGCCGTGGACGCAGCGGCCGTTTCCGTATCAGGCCAAGTGCCTGCGTGCACTGCGCGACGCATATGCCGCGCTTTCCGCGGAAGACCGCGCTGCGGTCGATGGGTTCATCGCCGGGACGGGCTGCGAGCGACTGTTTTCTTGAAGCCGGGTTGAACTCTGCGGCCGAGCCGATTCACTTCGCGCCGCCGGTTTCGGGAAGGTCCGGTACGGACACGCAGCGAAAGCCGACGGTCGGTGCTAGCGCGGAGGCCGTGAATCCACTGCGCATCGACGTCCGCGCATTGCGTGCTTGGTTGTTCCACGAGCCGCCGCGGATTACCCGCGCCGGGGTGTCGCCGTAGGCATCTGCGGTCCACTCCCAAACGTTGCCGCCCATGTCCGCCGCACCGTAGGGCGATGCGCCGGCCGGGTACGTGCCTACGGGTGCGGTCGCCGCGAACCCATCGGCGTAGTCGGCGAGCTTCCACTGCAGATCGCACGCCACGTCGCAGATGTTCGCGACTTTCCCCGCGGCGGGCAGGTCGGTGTTGCCCCAGGGGAATTTGCGCCCATCCGTGCCGCGCGCCGCCTTCTCCCATTCCGCCTCGGTCGGCAGGCGCTGGCCCGCCCAGGCGCAGAAGGTCGTTGCCTGCTGCCAGTCGACGCAATTGATCGGATGCGCTGCCATGCCGACAGCGTCGGCGTTGCATTCCGGCGCGACTGCGGCCGGCGTACAAGCTCCTGCGGCAACGCAGCCGTGGTAGCGCGCAACGGTGACCTCGGTACGATCGATGCGATACGCGCCGACGACGACCTTGCGTCCCGGCTTCTCGGGATCGGCGCACTGAGCGTCGCTGGCTTCGTTGCAGCCCATCCAGAACTCGCCCGCCGGCACTTCGACCGTCGGCGACTTCGCCGCATCGCTGCCGTCCGCGGGCGCTACGCGGGCGGCAGTCGTCGGTTCCGCCGCGATCGCCGGCGTCGGCACGCCGGCGACAGCCACCACCAACAAGAGTGCCTGCACGCCACCTGCGCCGCTCCATCGCGCTCGCGACCCACGTATCTGTCCCATGGGCTTCATCTTTTCCCAGATCAGCACGCTGCGCCACCCAGCGTGCGACAAGATGACGCATTGCATTAAACGGTCGTCGGGTTCACGGTCACCGTGTGCTCGGCACTGCCGGACCCTTCCGGCAGCAGGCTTACAGCGAGGCATGTTGCGATGACGCAGTCCGCTTCTCCCTCAACCATCCACATCGGGTTCATGCGCCGATCTATCGTCGCGGTCGGCATCGTACTGGCTGGAGCCGCGTCGGGATGCGGCGACGGTCACGACGACGGCTTGTACCAGTCGGTGCCCGCGAGCGAGTTCAGTGCCGAGGTCGGCGCGCGTTGGTTCGCGGCGCACTATGATCTCGTGAAGGCCAACCGCACCAGCCCGCCGCGGGCGTCGCGCCAGTTCGGCTATGCCGGTGTCGCGCTCTACGAAGCTACCGTGCACGGCATGCCGGGATACCGCTCGCTCGCGGGCCAGCTCAACGGCCTGGCCGCGCTCCCCTCTCCTATCGATGCCGTCCACCACTGGCCCCTCGTCGCCAACGCGGCGCTCGCGCGGATGATGAGCGAATTCCATCCGGAGGACGACGCGACCATCACCGCACTCGAGCAGGAAATCGTCGCCACGTACCGTGCGAACACTGGTGCGGAAGTCGTCGAGCGTTCCGCAGCTTACGGGGGGGACCTTGCCGACGCGATTCTCGCCTGGGCTGCGGGCGACGGCAGCGCCGACCTCGCGGCTTGCGGTGCCGCCTTCGTGCCGCCGCGCGATCCGCTGCTCGGGGGCTGGACTCCGACCGGACCGGGGCCGATCTACGGCTTGGAGCCCTGTTGGGGGAGCTTGCGTCCGTTCGTCTTGGTCGAGGCGAGCGATTGCGCTGCCGGTGGTGCGCCAGCGTACTCGACGAGCCGGAGTTCGGCCTTCTATGCGCAGGCGCTCGCCGTCTACAACACGACCGGCGACGGCGGCGCGGCCTTGAGCCCGGACGAGACGGCGATCGCGAACTACTGGGCCGATGGTGCCGGCGACACCGGCACGCCGCCGGGGCACTGGATCGCGATCGTCGGCGCCGTGTTGGATGAGGGCGGGTTCGGGCTCGACGTCGCCGCCGAGGCGTATGCGCGGGTGGGCATGGCCGTCGCCGACGCGTTCATCGTCTGCTGGGAGGAGAAGTACGCGACGTATCTGATGCGACCGATCACGTACATCCAGGCGAACATCGACCCCGAGTGGGAGCCAATGCTGGCGACTCCAGGCTTTGCGTCGTACTCCTCGGGGCACTCGACCCAATCCGGCGCCGCGGCGTCGGTGCTGACGAGTTTCTTCGGGCCGCTGGCGTTCACCGACACGACCCACACCCGATTGAATCCGGAACTCGGGCTCGCGGACCGCAGCTTCGCGAACTTCTACGAGGCCAGCAACGAAGCCGCGGTCTCGCGGCTCTACGGTGGGATCCACTACATCTTCGACAACGAGGACGGTTTCGACCAGGGGCTCTGCGTCGGCGCGGTGCACGCTGCGGCCGTCGACTTCGTGAAGTGATGCCCGCTAGCAGAGTGATGGCGTGCAAGTGCGCCGTCTATAAGCGCCGCGAGGTTCATCTACCTTCTTCGCACCCGCGAATGCCATCGGCGCCGTGCCTGCGCTGGCCCGATCGGACCTCGGGTTGATACCTGCTCAGAGTGACCCACGATCGCCGTCGACCGCGCGCCGTTGCGGGAAGAATGTCTATGTTGGGAAGAACGTGTGTTGACAGAGCCTCGAAGGCTGGGCTACGCCTCCGCACAAGAAACGCGCAGTGACGCCGCGTCATTGCATGAAACCACTTAGCACCGCGCCTGTGAAAGACGGCTCGGGCAACGTTTGATACTCGGCGTCACAGTGGTTTCCGCAGGTAATGCGGCCTATCAGCTCGCGAGGGGTTTTGTCGTATCGTGCATCTCGGTGCCGATGCCCACGGGAGTGGTGTCCGCGGTCATATGGCATCTGCAATGCTAGGTGTATCCCAGGGTCCGGTTCGGCCAGATTTTGGGCACATTCTCAACCAGGAGTCGAAATAATGAAGCAAGTCATTGGTGCGTTGGCGGTGCTGGGAGTCGTAGGGCTAACGGGGCAGCCCACGCGACGGTCTGGAACGTTCCGGGGAACGGATCCGGCACGTGCACCCTTGTGTCGCCCAACTGCAACACCATTCTGCAGGCTTTCACCGCCTCGACGAATGGTGACACGATCCAGATCGCCGCGGGCAGCTATCCGGTCACCGCGCAGATCAACCTGACCAAGCAGCTGACCATCGCCGGGGCGGGGGCCGCCAACACGACGATCCCGCTCACCGCGACCGGCTTCTCGATCCGTACGAACGGCATCGTCATCCGCGACCTGCGCTTCCAGGGTGGCGCGACCGCCATCAACTTCCAGAGCGTCTCCAGCGACAACACCGAGATCAACGGAGTCACGTTCACCGGCCAGACGTCGCGCGGAATCGACATCTCGACGGCAGTCGCGGTGCTGGTGTCGAACGTGCGCGTGATCGATTCTTCGTTCGCCGTCGCTTCGACCGCTCTGCGCATGGCGTCGAACAGCCGGGTCAGCGGCCTGACGATCTCCGGCACCACGTTCAACGGCGGCAACTACGGCGTCTATGGAGCGAACGATGGCAACGCCTCGCGGCTGAGCGGCCTGGCGATCAGTGACTCCACGTTCGAGGACGTCAACTTCTACGGCATCTACGTCGAAGAGTTGCGCGACTCGACGATCGAGACCTCGACTTTCGACAACGTCGGCACCGGTTTCCTGCTGTTGAAGAACTACAATGGCTCGGGCGTCGCGGCGGGGAACATCACCATCGAAGGCAACGAGTTCGTCAATCTGCGCGGTGCCGCCATCGATATCGAGGTGCTGAACTCGGCGCTCGAGTCGCCGATCAACGTCATCGGCAACGAGATCACCCAGGATGTCGGAATTACGGGCGCCGCGGCGATCTTCATCGCCCTGCGCGCGCCCTACACCCATGCGCCCGTCAACGTCACCGACAACACGGTCACGCTCACCGGTACCTTCGGCGCGGCGGATCGTGCCTACGGCCTGCGCATCCGCGGCAACGGTCCGCTGGTGATGACCGGCAACACGTTCTACGGCAACGGCGTCGGCGGCAGCGGGATGACGCCGCCGACCTCAGGGGTATACATCGAATCGAACGCTGCAGGCTTCTCCGGTGGTCAAATGCCGGCAACGGCGACCCTGGACATCAGCTGCAACCGGTTCAGCGGTTTCGTCAACGGCGTGAGCGTCTTCGATTCGGTCAACGCCGTCTATGGCGGCCTGCTCCCCGGAACCTCCGTTACCCTCGAAGACAATGCAATCGAGGCGAACAGCAACGCGGCCATCGTCAATGGCGCTGGCGGAGCGACGCTCGACGCTGAAGACAACTGGTTCGGATGCGCGGCAGGCCCCGGCAATGCGGGTTGTGACGGCGTTGCCGGCGATGTCGACGCCGACCCGGCGTTGACGGCACCGTCGACGTGTGCGCCGTGCACGGTCGACGTCGAATGTGACGACGATGCGCTCTGCTCCGTCGACACTTGTTCGGGGACGTGCGTCAACGCAGCCGGGAACGCCGCCCTCGAATGCCGCGCGGCCGCCGGCGCCTGCGACCTCGCCGAGACCTGCGACGGCGTGAGCCCGGCGTGCCCGGCCAATGCGAAGAGCACCGCGGAGTGCCGCGCCGCGGCGGGCGCCTGCGATGTGGCCGAAAGCTGTGATGGGGTCGGCGACACCTGTCCGGCGGACCTGGTTGCCGTGTCCGGAAACACGTGCCGGCCGTTGGCGGGCGATTGCGACGTGGAGGAAACCTGTGACGGCGTCGGCGCGGCGTGCCCTGGGGACGTGGTGCTGCCGGCGGCGACGTCGTGCCGGTCTGCGGCCGGGGTGTGCGACGTGGCGGAGAGCTGCGACGGGGCGAGCGGCGCCTGCCCGGCGGATGCCAAGGACACGGGGTTGTGCCGGGCAGCGGCCGGCGTATGCGACCTTGCGGAGAGCTGTGACGGGGTTGGCGACAACTGCCCGGCGGATGCCAAGAGTTCGGCGCTGTGCCGGGCGGCGGCGGGCGACTGTGACGTGGCGGAGAGCTGTGACGGACTGGCGAACGGTTGTCTCGCCGACGACTTCGAGGCCGCATCGGTCGCGTGCCGCGCCTCCTCGGGCGACTGCGACGTCGCCGAGAACTGCAGCGGGAGCGGCGCTTCCTGTCCGGCGAACGGGTTCGTACCCAACGGCAGCAGCTGCGCCGGCGGCAACGTGTGCGGCAACGGTCTCTGTGGATCGCCGGTGCCGATCCTGCTGACGAAGGCGACGCTGCGGACCGACACGGGCGACGTGAAGCCGAACGGCCGCGTGGTGGCGCAGGCGCTGGTCAATGACAACGACACGGCGGGGACGCTGGAGGCAGCGCTGCTGGCGAATTCGGTCACCGTGCAGGTGACCGATTCCGGTTCGTTCGACGTGACCCGGACGCTGGAGAACTGCGTGGCGCGCCGCGACCGGGTGCGCTGCCGCAGCACGGATCGCTCGACGACCGCGGTGTTCCTGTTCCGGCCGGCCGGCCCCTACATCTACACGATGCGGCTGTCGTTGCACCGGATTCCGGTTGCCGAAACCGGGGCAGCCGCGCCGGCGGGGCCGGCCGCGGTGACTCTCGATCAGGGAGTGGTGACGCGCGGTGACGTCATCGGCGATTTCGCCGCGTGCCGGCCGAGCGGCAAATGGCGCCTGATCTGCGCGGAACGCTAACGACGGCGCACAGCGAACGGGGGTTCCGATCCGGCCGGAGCAATCCTGCGGATCGGAACCCCGCCGTCGAGGTTTAATTCTTGCCTTTGCCTCCGCCCGCGGCCCACGTCGTCTTGTTGAAGCTGTCCTGCTTCGACTTCGCGTTGTTGGCCTTGCCGGATTGTGGCGGGCGCTTGCGGTTATTGGCGACGATTGCAGATCCGGCGATCGCACAGCGCGCGGCAAGAAGACATCCATCTTCTTGCCGCTCATCGAATCCCCCTCAGAGTCGCTCGGTTGCTACGGCGCATGTGTTTGCCCACCGCATTCCTCGACCGCTGCCGGGTCATATTGTGAGGTGTAGTGATCACGAGGCCGGAACTGCATAGGGCGGCGGGGCGACGGCCCCGAGAGCAACATCCGATACTCGGAGTTATGACGGTTTCCGCAGCTAATACGGCCTAGCGACTGCCTCCGGTGCCTGGAGGCATGCCCCGAAAGCAGCGAGCACATCAGACATGCGGCTACCGAGTCGGAGACGATCGACGCAGCATCCCAGCCAGGGACACGGCGAGAGCGCAGATCAGGAACAACCCGGCCCCAGATAACGGCGACGGAGCCAGCGGGATCTGCGCCGAGGTTCGTATCGGGCTGCTCGAAGGTGTACCGGTTGGCGTTGCCGATACGGTAGCGCCCTCCGGTGGAGTTGATGTGGCTGTCGCGGTGGGCGTGACGACCAACGTCGCAAGTGCCGTCGCAACTACGGTTGAGACGCTCGTCGGGCTCTGGGTTGACGTCATGGTTGCTGTGCCAGTTGCGCTTCGCGTCGGTGTGAGCGTGACGCTGCTCGTCGGGGGGACGGTAACCGTGGTCGTCGAGGTCGGCAGTAGAGTAGAGGTCTCCGTCGGTGTCGCAGTCGCCGTGGGTGTGTCCGTCGCTGTTGCCACTAGGGTTGCGAAGACATTCGGTGTACCGGTCGGCGTCTCCGTCGATGTTTCAGTGGGCGTGTCCGTCGGAGTCTGAGTTGGAGTGTCGGTCGCAGTTGCGGTCGCCGTCACTGTGGCTGTCCGTGTCGCCGTGCTCGTCGGCGTGACGGTCGGCGTCTCCGTCGGAGTGTCGGTCGGGGTCGCCGTCGCCGTCGGTGTCTCGGTCGGCGTGTCGGTGGCCGTACTGTTTGGCGTGACGGTTGGCGTCTCGGTCGGGGTCTCGGTGGGAGTCTCCGTAGCCGTGCTGGTTGGTGTGACTGTTGGCGTCTCGGTCGGCGATTCGGTTGGTGTCTCGGTCGGGGTCTGAGTCGGCGTGTCCGTCGCCGACGCCGTAGCGATCGGGGTTTCGGTCGGCGTCTCAGTGGCTGTGCTGGTTGGCGTCCCGGTCGGCGTAACTGTCGGGGTCTCCGTCGGTGTGTCCGTCGCCGTAGCCGTAGCCGTTGGCGTCTCGGTCGGTGTCTCCGTCGGCGTATCGGTCGGCGTGACGGTTGGCGTCCCGGTGGGGGTCTGAGTCGCTGTCTCCGTCGCCGTAGCTGTCGGGGTTTGGGTCGGCGTCTCAGTGGCCGTGCTGGTCGGCGCGACGGTCGACGTAACTGTCGGGGTCTCCGTCGGCGTGTCGGTCGGAGTCTCCGTCGGTGTGTCCGTCGGAGTGTTGGTCCCGGTCGCCGTGGCTGTTGGGGTCACGGTGGGCGTGTCGGTGGCCGTACTGGTTGGCGTGACGGTCGGCGCCTGTGTCGGTGTTCCGGTGGAGGTCTCCGTCGGCGTCGGCGTCGGCGTATCGGTGGCCGTGGTTGTTGAAGTC